>Ga0265798_10004000_pt1 | contig 20661 bp, 21 predicted proteins | sample P3T30metagenome_FD_192430 | JGI IMG/M metagenome (GOLD analysis project Ga0265798, IMG submission 192430) | Plant litter microbial communities from East Loma Ridge, Irvine, California - P3 T30 | ecosystem: Environmental > Terrestrial > Plant litter > Unclassified | place: USA: California... | reverse complement strand
TAGAGCACCCAGCGGTCGGGGTCGTCGTCGGCCTTGGCGGGGTCGGGCCACGCGGTGACGAGGCCGGCCATGGCGAGCCCGGCGTCGGGCTGGTGCACGTAGTGCGGCTGCTTGCCGGTCTCGGTCACGACCCACTCGTAGTAGCCCTGCGCCGGCACGATGCAGCGGCTGGTCGCGAACGACCGGCGGAACATGCCGTTCGTCGCCACGGTCTCGATGCGGGCGTTGATCGGCTGCGGCCGCTTCTTCAGGTCGGGGTACCACGACGGCACGAAACCCCAGCGGGCGCCGGGCAGCTGCCTCTCGCCGTGTCGCTCGCGGACCACCGGCACGACCGTCGTCGGCGCGACGTTGAAGTCGTCGGGCAGGGGCCCCAGACCGTCGAGCAGGCTCGGCAGCAGATCGGACGTGGCCCGGGCAACGACGTAACGACCGCACATGCCGCCAGTCTGCTCTTCCGTGACGAGGGGTGACGGTGGTTCACTGTCGCCGTGGCGTCGTGCGGGACGGCGCCGAGCGAGAGGGTGACGACCATGACCCACGACCAGCAGGCCGCTCACGGCTTCGTCGTCGCGGGCGTCGTGCCGGGCTCGGGCGAGACGGTGGTCGCGACCGCGGCCGACCTCGCCTCGCGCTTCGGCACGGGCCTGCTCTGCGTGACGGTCGAACCCGACCGACTCGCCTTCGCCGAGGGCATCGACGGCACCGTGCTCTCGTACCCCCTCGACCCCGACGACTACACCGAGACGCTCGCGTTCGACCCCGACCTGGAGGCGCGGCTGCGGTCGACGGCCTCGGTGCGCGGCGTCGAGCTGCGCACCTCGGTCGTCGCGGGCGAACCGGCCCACTGCCTCTCGATGCTCGCCGAGCAGCTCGACGCGCCCCTGATCGTCGTCGGCAGCCGTGAGGCCGGCCTGCGCGGCAGCGTCCGCGAGTTCTTCGCCGGGTCGGTCGCCCTGCACCTCAGCCACCGTCAGCGACGCCCCGTCGTCGTCGTGCCGCTCGCCCCCGTGCCGCGCAGCCAGACCCTGCCCTGGGAGGACGAGCTCTGACGCGGGGCCGGCGACCGCTCGCGTGACCGGCACCGCGCCTCCTGGGTCGGCGCTGCGGAGGAGCGTCGCGGCTCGGCTCAGTCGTGCGTCGCGCGCTCGTGCACCGCGTGGTCGGCCGGTTCGAGCTGGAACGTCGCGTGCTCGACCGAGAAGTGCGAGGCGAGGCAGCGGTCGAGGGCGTCGAGCGTCTCGTCGACCTTCATGTCGCAGAAGACCTCGCGTTCGACGACGACGTGGGCCGAGAACACGGTCGCCCCGCTCGTGATCTGCCAGGCGTGCACGTCGTGGGCCGAGACGACGCCCGCCGTGTCGCCGATGTGCCGCCGGATCGACTCGAGGTCGATGTCGCCCGGTGCCGAGCCGAACAGCACCCGGACGGCCTCGCGCAGCAGTGACCAGGCCCGCGGCACGATCATCGCGGCGATGATCAGCGACCCGACCGAGTCGGCCTGCGTGAAGCCCGTCGCGAGCACGACGACCGCGGCGACGACGACGGCCGCCGAGCCGAGCAGGTCGCCCAGCACCTCGAGGTAGGCCCCGCGCATGTTGATCGAGTGGGTCGCCCCGCCCCGCAGCACGAGCAGCGCCGCCACGTTGGTCGCCCCGCCCACCAGGCCGACGACGAGCATGGGCAGGCCGAGCACCTCGTGCTCGCCCACCGCGACGAGGCGCGACACGGCGGCGACGGCGACGGACAGCGAGACCGCGAGCAGCACGAGCCCGTTCACGAACGCCGCGAACACCTCGGCCCGGCGGTAGCCGTAGGTCTGCCGACCGCTGGCCGGGCGGGCGGCCACGATCGTGGCGACGAGGGCGACGACGAGCCCCGCGAGGTCGGAGAACATGTGCCCCGAGTCGGCCAGCAGTGCGAGCGAACCCGACAGCCAGGCACCCGCCAGCTGGGCGACGAGCCCGAGGGCGATGATCGCGATGGCGAGGCGCAGTCGACGTCCGTCGGACGCGACGTGTCCGTGACCGTGGTCGTGCCCCATGGGCGCCTCTCGTCGGGGTGTCGGCTCGGCCCGTCGGGTGTCGGGCCGGCGTCGAATCTACCGGCGGCCACCGACGTCGGCCACCGATCCGGGCAGTCGATAACGACTCTCGATCCCCGCAACGACGGCGATCGGGGCGTCCGGCCGCCCTCCGGGGCACCCGGGAGGCGCGGGTCGACCCGCCTGGGAGCCGCCCCCACCGCGCATGGTTCAGTGAGGCATGACCGACTCGACCGAGACCCCGTCCGACTCCGTGGGGGAGCCCGCTCGCGCCTCCTCGCCGCTCGTCGCCGTCACCGGGGCGACCGGTGCCGTCGGCGGCATCGTGGCCGCCCACCTGTCGGAGCGCGGCCTGCCGCTGCGACTCGTCGTGCGCGACGCCGCCCGGGCACCGCGGCTGGACGGCGCACCGGGCGAGGTCGCCGTCGCCACCTATGCCGATCGCGCGGCGTCGGTCGAGGCCCTGCGCGGCGTCGAGACCCTGTTCATGGTGTCGGCCGCCGAGGCTCCCGACCGCGTGGAGCAGCACCGCACCTTCGTCGACGCGGCGGTCGAGGCGGGCGTCCGTCACGTGGTCTACACGTCGTTCGCCGGTGCGTCGGCCGACTCGGTCTTCACCCTCGGCCGCGACCACTTCGCGACCGAGCAGCACATCCGTGGGTCGGGGCTGGCGTTCACGTTCTTGCGCGACAACTTCTACCTCGACGTCATCCCGCAGTTCGCGGACGAGCAGGGCGTGCTGCGGGGCCCGGCGGGCGACGGGCGGGTCGCCGCGGTGGCCCGGGCCGACGTGGCCGCCGTCGCCGCCGTGGTGCTGCTCGACCCCGAGGCGCACGCCGGGGCGACCTACGACCTGACGGGCTCCGAGGCGTTCACCTTGACCGAGGCGGCGGCCCGGTTGACCGCTCTGGGCGGACGCTCGTTCACGTTCGTCGACGAGACCGTGGACGAGGCGTACGACTCGCGCCGCGTCTTCGACCCGGAGCCCTTCCAGGCCGACGCCTGGGTCAGCACGTACACGTCGATGGCCTCGGGCGAGGTGAGCCACGTGACGACGGCCGTGCGCGACCTGACCGGACGCGACCCGATGACCCTCGAGGTGCTGTTCGCCGGGGGCGTCGGGGCCTGACCCGCGCGCCTCAGCCCGCGCGCCTCAGGCCACGCGACGCGACGACAGCACGCCGCTGACGCCGAGCACGACCACGGCCGCCGCGACGCCGATCATCGGGATCTGCCAGTTGCCGCTGACGTCGTGCAGGCCGCCGATGGCGAGGGGGCCGAGGGCCGCGATGGCGTAGCCGCCACCCTGGACGAGGGCCGACAGGCGACGTGCCTCGACGTCGGTCGACGCCATCCGCACGATAACGATGAAGATGATCGTGATGCCGCCGCCCTGGGCCGCTCCACCGAAGATCGACCAGAGCAACCAGTGCTCGGGCGCGAACAACAGGCCGAGCGGCATGGCCGACCAGAACACCGCGATCAGGCCGATGACGACCGCCGGCCGCACCTTCAGCGCCAGGAACGGCACGCCGAGGGCACCCACCACGGCGAGGATCTGGAACACCGCCGAGCTCGCGCCCGCCGCCTCACGGGTCAGGCCGACCTCGTCGCGCAGCAGGGTCGGCATCCAGGCGGTCAGCCCGTAGTACCCGAACGCCTGGCCCGCGAACGCCAGTGTCAGGCCCCAGGTGGTCGCGCGGCGCAGCAGCGGGGTGGCCGTGCGTCGGCGCTCGCGCGCGTCGGCCTCGGCCTCGCCGGGCTCGACGACCTCGATGCCGCCCGTGAACACGTCGGTGGCCGCGGAGGCGCGGTGCCGGTCGTCGACGTCGGCCTGCGACCCCGGCACCACGGCCACGCTGCCGCCCCGGATCGCCACGCGCGGCCCGACCGCCACCGACCAGACGACCGCGGCGACGACGGCGAGCAGGCCCCAGGTGACGAGGGCGAGCGGCCAGCCGACGACCGACGCGATCGGGGCGGTCGCGAGCGAGGTGATCATCGACCCGACGTTGAGCGCCGACGTGTAGATGCCCGTGACGAAGCCTGCCCGCTCGGGGCTGAAGTCGCGGCGGATGACCACGGGCAGCACGACGTTGCCGATGGTGATGGCGACGCCGATGACGATCGTGCCGACGTAGAGCCACACCGTGCCGCCCGCCGTGCGCAGCAGGGTGCCGAGCAGCACGCCGGCGAGGCCGAGCGTGACGGCGCGCTCGGCGCCGATGCGGCCGATCAGGGCCGAGGCGAACGGGCTCGCGACCGCGAAGCACAGCACGGGGATGCTCGTCAGCAGCCCGGCGACGACGGCGGTGAGGCCGAGGTCGGCGCTCATCTGGTCGAGGACGGGGGCCGGGGCCACGATCGGCCCGCGCATGTTGAGGGCGATCAGGACGATCGCGAGGGTGAGCAGCCAGGCGGCCGGCGACCGGACGGCGGCCGCGGCGCGGGTCACGCGGCGCCGCGCAGCAACGAGACGCCGAGCAGGGCGGCGACCTCGTCGACGTCGTGTGCCACGGCGACGGCGCCGACGTGTTCGGCGGGCTCGCCGTAGCCCCAGCCGACGATGATCGTGGGCACGCCGTGCACGGCCGCGCCCTCGACGTCGTGGTGGCGGTCGCCGAGCAGCACGGGCCGCGAGACGTCGGCACCCCGCGCCCGCAGGCGCTTCAGGGCCTCGCCGACGACGTCGGCCTTGGTGTTGCGCACCTCGTCGTCGGAGGCACCGGTGATGACGTCGAGCCACCGGTCGAGACCGTGCGCCCGCAGGATGGCGGTCGCCGGGGTCTCGGGCTTGGAGGTCGCCGTCGAGGTCGGCAGGCCGGCGGCGTGCACCGCGGCCATGAGCTCGGGGACGCCGTCGAAGATCTCGCCCTCGAGGGCCCCGTGGGCGAGGTAGTGCGCCCGGTAGAGCTTCATCGCCTCGACGAGACGGTCGCCCTCGAGGCCGAGGCGCACCGTGAAGCTCTGCGGCAGGGGCGGGCCGACCCAGGCCATCAGCTCGGTCGGGGACGGCACGGGCAGGCCGAGGTGGGCGATCGTGTGCGCCAGGCTGGCCGTGATCGCGGGGGCCGAGTCGGCGATCGTGCCGTCGAGGTCGTAGAGGACGGCGGTGTAGGGGAGAGTCATCGCCCCTCAGCTTACGGACGCGCGGTCAGCGAGGGGTGGCCCGCAGCGGCCAGGTGGCGACCGGGGGCGTCGTGCCCCGGCCGGCAGGCGGGGTGGCGGTCTCGAACGACCACATCGGGTCGTCGAGGCCCCGGGTGAGCGACTCGAAGACGGGCGTGGCGTCGCGCTGGGCGGTCAGGGTGTCGAAGATCGGTGAGGGCACGGGTTTCTCCTGCGGTCGAAGGGACTACCGCAGAATATATCGCTGAAATGTGAGTATCACAAGGGTTCGGGATGGTCGCCCAGGGGCCTCGATCCCGCGGGTGTGGGTCAGAACAGGCGGGAGTGCGAGTCGTCGAGGCCCCGCATCGCGTCGTAGTCGAGCAGCAGGGTGCGGATGCCGCGGTCGTGCGCCAGGGTGCGGGCCTGCGGCTTGATCTCTTGCGCGGCGAAGACGCCGGTGACGGGGGCGAGGTGCGGGTCGCGGTTCATCAGCTCGAGGTAGCGCGTGAGCTGCTCGACGCCGTCGATGTCGCCGCGCCGCTTGAGCTCGACCGCGACCGCGGCGCCCTTCGCGTCGCGGGCCAGGATGTCGACCGGGCCGATGGCCGTCATGTACTCGCGGCGCACGAGGGTGTGACCCTCGCCCAGCAGGTCGATCTGCTCGGCCAGCAGCTTCTGCAGGTCGGCCTCGACGCCGTCCTTCGTGAGCCCGGGGTCGACGCCCATCTCGTGGGACGAGTCGTGCAGCACCTCGTGGATCGACACCACCAGGATGTCGGCGGTCTTGGCCTGCGTGACCTTCCACAGCTCGACGACGCCGGCCTCGCGCTGGTCGTCGTCGGGTTCGACCGATCGGATGGTGCAGGGCGGGCTCATCCAGTTCAACGGCTTGTAGCTGCCGCCGTCGGAGTGCACGAGCAGGCTGCCGTCGCTCTTGACCATCAGGAGGCGCGTGGCCAGGGGCAGGTGGGCGGAGAGCCGGCCGGCGTAGTCGACCGAGCAGCGGGCAATGACGAGGCGCACGCCACGATCCTACGGGGCCGTGCCCGCGCCTCCGGAGCCGCCCTTGACAGGCATTCATATGTGAAATACATTCATCACGGATGGCCGCAGGGGTCGTCCCACCCGGACCAGTCGGAGGACCGATGAGCACCGCCCGCCACGCCACGACCGCCCCCGCCGCCCCGCAGGTCGGCCACGACGCCGCCGAGCTGCTGCTCGTCGACATCGCGGCCGGGCGGTACGCGCCCGGTGACACCCTCGACGTCGAGACGATCGTCCGTGAGCACGCGGTCACGATCGGCGACGTGCACCTCGCGCTCTACGAGCTGCGCCGCATGAAGGTGGTCGTCCGCGCCCCGTTCAGCAACGCCAGCATCGTGGTCTGGCACCGTCGGTTCAACGAGGTGCTGCTCGGCGACCTGGTCCGCATGGTGGCGGTCGCGGCCACGCGCACCCCGTCGCTCGAGGCCGTCGACGAGCCCCCGCGTCGCCTGCCCGCCGGCGCCGCCCACGGCCTCGGCCTGCCCGCCGACGTCGCGCACTTCCTCGACCTCTGCCGCTCGATCGTCCAGGCCCTCTCGCCGGCCGCCCGCCAGCACGTGCTCGACGACGTGCTGCTGCCCCTCGAGATCCTCTGCAGCACGACCGCCGTCGTCACGCACGGCATGGCGCCGGCCCTCGGGCCCACGGTCCGCGGGGCGATCGTCGACCTGATGGAGGTCGCGGCGCACTACGGGCGGTGGGACGAGGTGCCCGCGCTCGCCTCGGACTACGTCACCGCGCTCGCCGTGGACGAGCCGCGGGCGCCCCGCATCGACTGACCGAGCGCGCTCCGCTCCGAGTCGACCGCCCGTCCGGCGCCGTCGGCTAGGCTGCGGCACCATGAGCCGGGCCGAAGGCGACGCCGCCGCCAAGCCGACCCTCGCGTCGGTCGCGCGGGTCGCCGGTGTCAGCGCGAGCACCGCCTCCTTGGCCTTCAGCGGCACCGGCCCCGTGTCGGCCGAGACCCGCGCACGCGTGCTCGCCGCCGCCGACGAGCTCGGCTACGCGGGCCCCGACCCGCGGGCCCGCTCGCTGCGCCGGGGTCGTTCGGGCATCGTCGGCGCGGTGCTCGAGGCGACGCTCAGCACGGCCTTCCGCGACCCGATCAACGTCGCGATGCTCGACGGCATCGCCGACGTCACCGGCCCGGCCGACAACTCGCTGCTGCTGCTCACCGAGACCGAGGGCGACCGCTCGCGGCTGCTCGACGCCCCGGTCGACGCCGTCGTCCTGTTCGGCTGCAGCACGCGCCTCGACGAGTCGGTCTCGATCATGCGGCGACGGGGCATCCCCGTCGTCTCGATCGAGGCGCCGCCCCTCGAGGGCGTGCTCGACATCGCCGAGGACAACGTCGGGTCGTCCCGGCTGCTGGCCCGCCACCTGCACGACCTCGGACACCGCCGGGTCGCGGTCGTCGCCCTCGAGCTCGGCCCGGGCCGCTCGGCCGGCGGGGCGGACGACGAACTGACCGACGAGCGCGTCGCCCGTGGCACCTCGTGGCCGGCCCTCGAGCGGTTGCGCGGCACGCGCGAGGTGTTCCCCGGGGTCGGTGGGCTCGCGACGCGCGGCAGCTGGACGAGCGAGGGGCACCGGGCCGGGTTGCGGTTGCTCGACGTGCCCGAGGCCGACCGCCCGACGGCGATCGTCGCGCAGAGCGACCTGCTCGCGTCCGGCGTCATCGCCGCCGCGGACGAACTCGGCCTGTCGGTGCCCGGTGACCTCAGCGTGGTCGGCTACGACGGCGTGCGCCTCGACGACCCGCGCGCGGCCGACCTGACCACGGTGGTGCAGCCCGCGGTCGAGAAGGGGCGCGCGGCGGGTCGGGCCGTGCTCGCGTTGCTGGCGGGCGAGCGGGCCTCGGGCACGACCTTCACCAGCGTGTTCCGCCCCGGCTCGACGACGGCCCCGCCCCGACGCTGACGGCGCCGGTCCGCCCCGACGCTGACGGCGCCGGCGCGACGGCGAGGGTTCAGCCCGCGCCCGTCACCATCCAGCGGTCCGAGCGGGCCCGGAGGCCGAGCGTCACCGCGCGGATGCCGATGTAGCCGAGCCCGAAGGCCAGCCACAGGGCGACGGTGGCCGACGGTCCCGGCTCGACCCGCGCCTCCAGCGGGATCAGGATCGCGAGGTAGACGACCGTGTTGACGACGCCGGCGAGGGCCAGGTAGCGGGCGTCGCCCGCGCCGAGCAGCACACCGTCGAGCACGAAGACGAACCCGGCCAGCGGGATGCCCACGGCCATCGCCAGCACCACCTGCGGCAGCAACGTGCGCACGTCGTCGTCGCTGCTGAAGACGGGAGCCAGCACCGGCGCCGCGGCGGCGATCAGCGCGCCGAGCAGCAGGCCGCCGCCGACGCCGAAGAGCATCAGTCGTCGCGTGATCGCCCGCACGGCCTCGCGGTCGCCCTGCCCGAGCGAGTGCCCCACCAACGCCTGGCCGGCGATGGCCAGGGCATCGAGCGCGAACGCCAGGGTGCTGAACAGCGTCAGTGCGACCTGGATCGTCGCGAGCCCGGTCACCCCCGAGGAGGCGGCGGCCCAGACGGTCGCGATCATCGCGACGCGCAGGGACGCGTTGCGCACGAGCAGCCAGGCGCCCGACCGCGCGGTGCGTCCGACGCCGGCGAGCCCGGGTCGCAGCGGTGATCCGACCTCGCGGGCGGCCCGCACGGCGATCACGACGTAGACGGCCGCCATGCCCCACTGCGCCACGACCGTGCCGGCGGCCGACCCGGCGATGCCCCAGCCGAAGCCGTAGAGGAACAGTGCGTTGAGCCCGGCGTTCGCGGCGAAGCCGACGGTGGCGACGACCAGGGGGGTGCGGGTGTCCTGCAGGCCGCGCAGCAGTCCCGTCGCGGCGATGACGAGCAACATGCCCGGCAGGCCGATCATCGACACGGTCAGGTAGGTCGCCGCGGCGTCCACGACGGCCGGCTCGGTGCCGAACAGGCCGACCAGGGGGCGGGCCGCGAGGGCCCCCAGGCCGGCGAGGACGAAGCCGATCAGCAGGGCGAACCACAACCCGTCGATGCCCGCGCGGATCGCCCCGGGGCGGTCACCCGCACCCAGTCGCCGGGCGACCGTGGGCGTCGTCGCGTACGCCAGGAAGATCAAGAGGCCGAGGGCGGTCTGCAATACGACGCTCGCGATGCCCAGGCCCGCGAGCGGCACGGTGCCCAGGTGGCCGATCATCGCGGTGTCGGTCAGCAAGAAGAGCGGTTCGGCGATCAGGGCGCCGAGGGCCGGGCCGGCGAGCCCGGCGATGCGTCGGTCCCAGGGCGAACGGAGGCGCGAGGTCGTCGTCGAGGACGCCCCGCCGGTCGTGCGCCCCACCGTCAGTCGGTGCCCCGGGCCCGACCCACCGCCGACATCAGGTGGTAGACGACGATCGCGGCGACCGTGCCCAGGATGATGCCGCCGAAGGTGGCGCCGCCGAGGGCGAGGGTGAAGTCGGCGATGCCCATGATCAGGGCGATGCCGGCGGTCAGTTGGTTCTTCGGGCGGCTGAAGTCGACCTTGTTCTCGACCCAGATGCGGATGCCGATGACGCCGATCAGGCCGTAGAGCGCGGTCGTCACGCCTCCGAGCACGCCGGGCGGGATCGTGAAGATCACGGCACCGATCTTCGGCGACAGGCCGAGCAGGATCGCCACGACGCCCGCGACCCAGTACGCCGCGGTCGAGAAGACGCGGGTGGCGCTCATCACGCCGATGTTCTCGCCGTAGGTCGTCGTCGCCGAGCCGCCGCCGAGTCCGGCCAGCACCGTGCTGAGACCGTCGGCGAACAACGCCCGACCGGTGAGCGGGTCGAGGTTGCGCTTGGTCAGCTGCCCGACGCCCTTGACGTGCCCGACGTTCTCGGCGATCAGGGCGAGCACCACGGGCAGGAACCCGAGGTAGACCGGCAGGGCGCCCGCGTCGAAGGCCGGGGCCGTGAAGGTGGGCAGGCCCACCCACGCGGCGTCGCCGACCGCGCTGAAGTCGACCTCGCCGAGCAACAGCGCGGCGACGTAGCCGACGACGACGCCCACGAAGATCGACAGCCGACCGAGCAGACCCCGGAACAGCACGGCGCTCAACACGACCGCGGCGAGGGTGATGATCGCCGTCAGCGGGGCCTTCGCGAAGTTGTCGCGCGCCGCCGGGGCGAGGTTGAAGCCGATCAGGGCGACGATGGCCCCGCTGACGACGGGCGGCAGCAGGACGTCGATCCAGCGGGTGCCCGCCAGGTTGACGATCACGCCGACGATCGCGAGCAGGACGCCGACGACCACGATGCCGCTGAGCGCGAGGGGCATGCCCCCGACCTCTTGCGCGGCGGCGATCGGTGCCAGGAACGCGAACGACGAGCCCAGGTAGCTCGGCAGCCGGTTCTTCGTGATGATCAGGAAGAGCAGGGTGCCGATGCCCGAGAACAGCAGGGTCGTGCTCGGCGGGAACCCGGTGATGATCGGCACCAAGAAGGTCGCGCCGAACATCGCGACGACGTGCTGGCCGCCCAGCCCGATGGTGCGCGGCCAGGTGAGTCGTTCTTCGGGGGCGACGATCTCGGTGGAGTCGACCGTGCGTCCGTCGCCGTGCAGCGACCAGGGGAGTGCCATGCTCAGAACTGTAGCGGCGGGGCCGCCGTAGGCTGGCGGGCATGACGAGCGACGCACTGAGCAGTGGCATCCGGACCGACGAACTCGACCCGGCGGTCCGCCCGCAGGACGACCTCTTCCGGCACGTCAACGGCCGGTGGATCGACCGCACCGAGATCCCCGACGACAAGGCCCGCTACGGCTCCTTCTACCTGCTGGCCGAAGAGGCCGAGAGGGCCGTCCGCGACATCGTCCTCGAGTCCCAGCAGGCCGAGCCCGGCACCGAGGCCCGCAAGGTGGGCGACCTCTTCACGAGCTTCACCGACGAGGAGCGCATCGAGGCGCTCGGCGCCGCCCCCCTCGAGCCACTGCTCGCCGAGGTCGAGACCGTGACCGACGTGACCTCGTTCACGCGCCTCCTCGGCTCGCTCGAGAAGCAGGGCGTGCCGAGCGTCGTGCAGCTCTTCGTCGACAACGACCCCGGCGACCCCGAGCGCTACGTCGTGTTCGCCGAGCAGGGCGGGCTCGGGCTGCCCGACGAGTCGTACTACCGCGACGAGAAGTTCGAGTCGGTGCGCACGGCGTACCGCGCCTTCGTCGAGCAGATGCTGACCCTCGCGGGCCTCGACGAGCCCGCCGCCCGGGCCGACCGCGTCGTCGAGCTCGAGACCGCCCTCGCCTCGCACCACTGGAGCAACGTCGCCACGCGTGACAGCGACAAGACCTACAACCTGATGCCCTGGGCCGGGTTCGACGCGCTCGCCGAGGGCGTCGACCTCACCGCCTGGCGAGACGCCGTCGGGGGGCCGGCGGGGGTCTTCGACGAGCTCGTCGTGCGCGAGCCGTCGTTCGTCACCGGTCTCGCCTCGCTGCTGACCGACGACCGACTCGACGCGTGGCTCGACTGGCTGCGCTGGCAGATCGTCCGCTCGATGGCGGCCTACCTCGCGACGCCGTTCGTCGAGGCCAACTTCGGCTTCTACGGGCGCACCCTCACCGGCACGCCCGTGCAGCGCGCCCGCTGGAAGCGCGGTGTCTCGCTGGTCGAGGGCGCCCTCGGCGAGGCCGTGGGCCGCATCTACGTCGAGCGGCACTTCGCCCCCGAGGCCAAGACCGCGATGGACGTGCTGGTGGCCAACCTGGTCGAGGCCTACCGTCAGAGCATCGCGGGCCTCGCGTGGATGACCGACGAGACCCGGGCCCGCGCCCTCGACAAGCTCGAGAAGTTCACGCCCAAGATCGGGTTCCCCGCCACCTGGCGCGACTACTCGGCGCTGTCGATCGACCCGACCGACCTCGTCGGCAACGTGCGCGCCACCGCTGCCTTCGGCTTCGACCGCGAGCTGGGCAAGATCGGCAAGCCGCTCGACCACGACGAGTGGTTCATGACCCCGCAGACCATCAACGCGTACTACAACCCCGGCATGAACGAGATCGTGTTCCCGGCGGCGATCCTGCAGTTCCCGTTCTTCGACGAGACGCGCGACGCCGCCGCGAACTACGGCGCCATCGGGGCGGTCATCGGTCACGAGATCGGTCACGGCTTCGACGACCAGGGCTCGAAGTACGACGGCGACGGCAAGCTGACCGACTGGTGGACCGCCGCCGACCGTGAGGCGTTCGAGAAGCTCACCTCGTCGCTGATCGCGCAGTACGACGGGCTGACGCCCCGGCAGGTGCCCGACCACCACGTGAACGGGGCCCTCACGATCGGCGAGAACATCGGCGACCTCGGTGGTCTCTCGATCGCCTGGAAGGCCTACCTGATCTCGCTCGACGGCAGCGAGCCGCCCGTCGTCGACGGCCTCACCGGAGCCGAGCGGTTCTTCCTCAGCTGGGCGCAGGCGTGGCAGATCACGCTCCGCGACGAAGAGGCGATCCGGCTGCTCTCGATCGACCCGCACTCGCCCAACGAGTTCCGCTGCAACCAGATCGTGCGCAACATCGACGAGTTCTACGAGACGTTCGGCGTCACCGAAGGCGACGCGCTCTGGCTGCCGACCGAGGAGCGCGTCACCATTTGGTAGGTCAGGGGCCCGGCCGTCGGGCCCGACGGGAGAACGGCGACGGCGCCGACCACGAGCCGCGCCACGGTGGCGGACGCGCGCTCGAGTCGTTCTCGGCGTCGTTCGCCGCGCTCGGCGACCTGGCGCTCGCCGGCGGTCAGGTCTCGGCCTCGGTGAGCGACCTCGACTCGGGTGCCGACCTGCTCTCGGTCGACGAGCACCTCGCCCTGCCGGTCGGCCACCTCGGCACTGTGCTGCTGTTGATCGAGGTGGCCGCCCGCATCGAGGACGGCACCCTGCGCCCGCTCGACGAGCTCGAACGCCCCGGGGAGCCCGGCGACCAGGGCCCCGGGGGCGTCTGGTCGTACCTGCGCCGGACGCACCTGCCGCTCACCGACGCCGCGACGCTGGTCGGGGCGTTCCGTGACGGGGCCGCCGTCGACGCCCTGATCGCGCGGGTCGGTCTCGCGGCCGTCCGGGCCCGCGGCGAGTCGCTCGGTCTGACCCGCACCGCCCTGCTCGACGTGACGCGCACGTCGCGCGGGCCGGACGACGCACCGGCCCTCGCCGTCGGGTCGGCCCACGAGCTGGCAGGGGTGATGGTCTCGCTCGCGCGCGGCGAGGTCGTCGACCGGGCGGTCTCGAACCGCGTCCTCGGCTGGTTGTCGCTCGGCGCCGACACCTCGCTCGTCGCCGCGCCCTTCGGCCTCGACCCCCTGGGTCACCGTCGGCTCGACCACGACCTGCAGGTCGTGCACGTCACGGGCACCGAGGCCGGCGTGCGCAGCGAGGCCGGCGTGCTGCGCGGCCCGCGTCGCAGCGTGGCCTACTGCGTCGTCGTGACCTTCGACGACCTCACGCTGGCCCACCGCCTCCGGGTGCTCGAGGCGTTGCGGGCGGTCGGCGTCGACGCGCTCGAGTACGTGCACTGAGTCACAGCGACCCGGGCGGCTCAGTCGACGAGGTCGAGCCCCTGCAACCGCTCGAGCGTCGCGACGCCGGCCGGAGGGCAGCGGTCGAGGTCGGCCGAGGTCACCCAGTGCACCGAGCCGACCTCGGCGGCGGGCGCCGGTTCGGGGCTGGACGCGGTGAGCCCCGCGGCGAACACGGTCATGGCGACCTGGCGCCCCTCGGGTTCGCCGTGCGCCTGCGTCACGACGGTGAACAGTTCGGCCACGCTGTCGGGCTCGAGCTCGACGCCCACTTCTTCGCGGGACTCGCGTACGAGTGCCTGGGCGGCCGTCTCGCCCGGCTCGCGCTTGCCGCCGGGCAGGTAGAGCACGTCACGCTCGCGGGCGGTCACCATCAGCAGCCGTCGATCACGGACGAGGGCGAGCGCGCTGACGACGATGGTGTCCATCTGGCCATCCTCGGGCACGGGGGTGCGGTGCGGGGGTGCCGGGCCGGTCAGCCGGCCGAGGCGCGACGCTCGTCGTCGACCGCGCGCAGGGCGGGGGACGAGGAGGCGCGGCGCGGGTCGACCACGCCGAACAGCGCCTCGAGGCCGTCACGGAACTCGTCGCCGCGCCCTTCGCGGGCGAGCTCGCGGGCGCGCACCGACGGGGTGTGCAGCAGCACGCCGGCCAGGTGCCGGAGGGCCGCCTCGGTGCGCTCGGAGGAGTCGCCGCGCGACCGGGCGCGTTCGATCTCGGCGTCGAGCAGGTCGAACACGTGCTTGCGCAGGGCCACCACCGACGGGGTGAGCGACTGCTCTGCGGCGACGGCCTGGAACTCGGCGGCGGCCGACGAGACGAGGGCGCGGGCGTCGTCGGCGGCGCTGAGCTGGGGCAGCGGGGCGTGCAGGCTGATGGTCTCGAGGTCGAGCAGCTCGACGCCCTCGACGCCCGAGACGAGCGGGTCGACGTTGCGCGGCAGGCCGAGGTCGATGACGAGGCGGCGGCGGCCGGACGGCATCACGTCACGCGTGACGACGGGCTCGGTGGTCGAGGTGCAGGTGATCAGCACGTCCCCCCAGGCGACGGCGTCGGCGAGGTCGCCGAAGGGGGTGGCGGCGTGCTTGAGGCCGAACCATTCGGCGCGACCCGAGCCCGAGTAGACCCCGAGCTGGTCGGCACCGCGGTCGCGGAGGGCGGCGACGGTCGTGGCGGCGTACTGGCCGGTGCCCACGATGAGGACGCGCGCCTCGGACCAGTCGGTCACGCGCGAGGACGCCAATTCGAGCGCGAGGCGCACGAGAGAACGACCCGCGCCTCCGACGTCGGTGCGGTTCTTGACGCCGCGTGAGGTCTGCGAGGCCTTCTGGAACAGGCGCTCGAGGTCGCGCGAGGTGGTGCCGTCGTGGCGGGCGCGCTCGAGCGAGCGACGCACCTGGCCCGAGATCTCGTCTTCGCCGACGACGACGGACTCGAGGCCCGAACTGACGGCGAACAGGTGCTCGACGACCTCGTCGCCGGTGATGACCCGGACGCTGTCGCGCAGGTCGTCGGGCTCGATGCCGCTGGCGGTGCTCATGGTCTCGATGGTCGCCTCGACCGCGAGGGCGGAGCCGGCCGTGAGGGGCTCGTCGACGTCGAGGTAGGCCTCGAAGCGGTTGCAGGTCGCGAGCACGACCGCGCCGCTGACGAAGTCGCTGCCGTCGACCAGGGTGCCCGCCGCCGAGGGTGCACCGATGCTCAGCCTCTCGAGGAGGTCGAAGCTGGCGTTCTGGTGGGACGCCGTGAGGCAGATGAGCACTGAGTGATCCTAACTCTGATCGGCGTTTTCGGCTGGGCGTTGACTCGACGTCGAGTGGCCGGGAATGCATCCTGTCAGTTGCAACTTGCAACACGAGCGTCGGCGCCCGCATTCCGGGCGTCGGTCAGCACCGCATCGACGAAGGAGAACCTCATGACCTCGACCACCAGCATCCAGTGGCAGCTCGTCGCCCGCCCGCACGGCGAGCCGACCACCGACGACGTCGCCCGCGTCGAGGTGACGCTGCCCGAGCTCGCCGACGGCGAGGTGCGCGTGCAGAACGAGTTCCTCTCGGTCGACCCCTACATGCGCGGCCGGATGAACGACGTCAAGTCGTACATCCCGCCCTTCGCGCTCGGCGAGACGATGACCGGTGGGGCTGTCGGCCGCGTCGTCGAGTCGCGGTCCGACGACCTGCCCGTCGGCACAGTCGTGCTGCACGACCAGGGCTGGCGTGACGTGGCCCAAGGAGGCGCGGCCGCGTTCCGTGCCGTGCAGCCCGTCGACGGCGTGCCCCTCTCGGCGTACCTGGGCGTGCTCGGCCTCACCGGCCTGACGGCGTACGTCGGCCTCACCGAGATCGCCGGCATCCGCGAGGGCGACGTCGTCTTCGTCTCGGGCGCCGCCGGCGCCGTGGGCACGATGGTCGGCCAGATCGCCCGTCTCAAGGGTGCCTCGCGCGTGATCGGCAGCGCCGGTTCGGCCGAGAAGGTCGACCTGCTCACCTCGAAGTACGGCTTCGACGCGGCCTTCAACTACCGCGACGGCGACGTCTCCGAGCTGCTCGCCGAGGCCGCGCCCGACGGCATCGACCTCTACTTCGACAACGTCGGCGGCGACCACCTGTCGGCCGCGCTCGCCTCGTTCCGCACCGGGGGACGCGCCGCCCTCTGCGGTTCGATCGCGAACTACAACTCGACCGGCGAGCCCGTCGGCATCACCGGCCTGACGAACATGGTGACCCGCGGCCTCACGATGAAGGGCTTCACGCTCGGCGACTACCGCCACCTGGCGCCCGCGTTCCAGTCCGAGATGGGCCCCTGGCTCTCCGCCGGCGACGTCGTGTACGACGAGACCGTGGTCGAGGGCATCGACTCGACGTTCGACGCCTTCACCGGGCTGATGAACGGGGCCAACGTCGGCAAGATGGTCGTCAAGGTCTCCTGACCCGCGCCTCCTCGGTCGGCGACGCCGGGGGTGAAGGCCGCGCCCAGCGGGCGATGGGAAGATCGAGAACGTGACCCAGACCCCAGCCCTGCCCGCCCAGCACCCCCTGGCCGCCGGCCTGACGACGCGCTCGCCGCTCGTGCGCGCCCTGCGGGGTGACCGACCCGAGACGCTGCCCGTGTGGTTCATGCGCCAGGCCGGCCGGTCGCTGCCCGAGTACCGCGAGCTGCGGGTCGGCACCAAGATGCTCGACGCGTGCCTCACGCCCGACCTCGCGAGCGAGATCACGCTGCAGCCGGTGCGGCGGCACGGCGTCGACGCCGGCATCTTCTTCAGCGACATCGTGGTGCCGATCAAGCTCGCCGGCGTGGCGGTCGACATCGTGCCGGGTCGCGGGCCCGTGCTCGAGACACCGATCCGCAGCGCGGCCGACGTCGCGGCCCTGCGGCCGCTCGACCCGGAGGCGCTGGCCCCGATCGCCGCGGGGGTCGCCCAGACCGTCGCGCAGCTCGGCAGCACGCCGCTGATCGGGTTCGCGGGTGCGCCCTTCACGTTGGCCGCCTACCTGGTCGAGGGCGGACCGTCGAAGGACCACATCCGCGCCCGCGCCCTCATGCACAGCGACCCCGACACCTGGGACGCCCTGCTGACCTGGGCCGCCGACGTCACCGGGGCCTTCCTCCGGGCGCAGGTGCTCGCGGGTGCCAGCGCCGCCCAGCTGTTCGACTCGTGGGTGGGGTCGCTCTCGCTCACCGACTACACCGCCCACGTGGCCCGGCACTCGACCCGCGCCCTCTCGCACGTGGCCGACCTCGGCGTTCCGCGCATCCACTTCGGCGTCGGCAGCGGCGAGGTGCTGGCCGCCATGCGCGACGTCGGCACCGACGCGGTGGGCGTCGACTGGCGCATCCCGCTCGACGAGGCCTCGCGGCGCCTGGGCGGGGCGACCCCCGTGCAGGGCAACATCGACCCCGCGCTGCTGCAGGCGCCGTGGCCGGTGCTCGAGGCGCACGTCCGCGACGTCGTCGACCGCGGCCGGGCGGCCCCCGCGCACGTCCTCAACCTCGGGCACGGCGTCAGCCCCGAGACCGACCCCGACGTGCTCACCCGCATCGTCGAACTGGCCCACTCGCTGTGAGCCCCGCCGTCGTCACCCCGGGCGTCGGCGCCGTCGACGTCGCCGTGGTGGGCGGCGGCATGGGCGGCATCGTGCTCGCGCGCGACCTGGCCGCGGCGGGGCTGAGCGTCGTGCTCTTCGAGGCCTCCGACCACCTCGGCGGCGAGGTCTCGCGGCACGTGGTCGCCGGCATCGCGCTCGACGCCGGGGCCGAGAGCTTCGCGACCCGCGGCGGCACCGTCGCCGGGTTCGCCACCGAGCTCGGCCTGGGCGACGACATCGTGCTGCCCGACCCCCGCGGCGCCTGGTTGCACGAGGCCGACGGCGAGGCGTTCCCCATCCCCGGCACGGGGTTGCTCGGCATCCCCGGCGACCCCGCGGCCGCCGACGTGCGGGCCGTGGTCGGCGAGGCCGGCGTGCGACGTGCCCTCGCCGACGTCGACCTGCCGGCCGAGGTGGGCGCCGACCACGAGACGCTCGGCGGGCTCGTCCGGGCCCGCATGGGCGACGCCGTCGTCGAACGCCTGGTCAGCCCGATCGTGTCGGGGGTCCACTCGCTGCACCCCGACCTGCTCGCCGTCGACCGGGTCGCCCCGGGCCTGCGGTCGGCGCTGCGGCGCGAGGGCAACCTGGCCGCGGCCGTGCGCGGGCTCCGGGCGCTCGCGCCGGCCGGGTCGGCCGTCGCCGGCATCCGCGGAGGCATCTCGCGACTCGTCGACCCGATCGTCGCCGACCTCGACCGGCACGGCGTCGACGTCCGCCTCAGCACCCGGGTGCGCTCGATCGACGCGACGACCGTCGAGACCGCGAGCGGTGAGCACGTGCGGGCGCGCCAGGTCGTCCTCGCCGTGGGGGACCACGACGCGGTGGCCCTGACGACCCGCGCCTCCTCGGTCGTGCCCGGGGCCATCACGCTCGCCACCCTCGTGGTCGACCGGCCCGAGCTCGACGCGGCCCCGCGGGGCACGGGTGTGCTCGTCGCGCCCGGTGCAACGGGCCTGCGGGCCAAGGCGCTGACCCACGCCACGATCAAGTGGAGCTGGCTCGCCGACCTCGCCGAGGGCCGCCACGTGCTGCGGCTGAGCTTCGACTCGCCCGGCGTCGACCGTGCCACCCCCGACGCCGAGGTGCGCGACGCGGCGCTCGCCGACGCCTCGACCCTGCTCGGCGTCGACCTCACGAACCGTCACCTGGTCGGCTTCGGCCGCGCCACCTGGGACGCCCCCCGCCGGGCCGAGGCCGTCGCCCCGAGCGTGCCCGTGGTCGAGGTGCCCCAGGCAGGAGGCGCGGTGGCGGGGCGCGGTCTCGCCAGCATCGTCGCGCACTCGCGTCGTCAGGCCGCCACCCTCGTCGCCTCGTTGTCGGCTCGGCCCGGCGGCGACTGAGGTCGCGGTCGTGGCCTCTTCGCGCGGCGGCGGGCGGCGGGCAGCCGCCTCGGGCTAGATTGGAGGGACGTGTGCGGCACATGCCGTCGCGCGTACGACCACGAATGGAGTCCCCGTGCGAGGCAAACTGATCTTCGTCGCCGGAGCCGCTGTCGGATTCGTGCTGGGCGCCCGCGCCGGCCACGACCGCTACGAGCAGATCGCCGAGAGGGCCTCGAAGGTCTACAACAGCCGGGCCGTGCAGCGCCAGGTCGACAAGGGGCGCGACTTCGCCGGCGCCAAGACCGCCGACGCCGTCGACGCCGTCATCACCGGCCTCACCCGCGGGGTCTCTCGCCTGTTCGGCGGCGGCCGCAAGAAATGACCGACGACACCCGCAGCGACAAGGTGCGACACAAGGCCAAGCCGCGGTCGTTCTTCACCCTCGTGCAAGACGTCCCGACGCTGGTCACCGACCTCGTCAAGGGCGAGCTGGCGCTGCTCAAGTACGAGGTCATCGGCACGCTCAAGGCGTTCGGCATCGGTGCGGGCTTCCTCGTCGGGGCCGTGATCTTCGTCTTCGCCATGCTCGGCGTCCTGCTGACCGGCATCGTCCTGCTGCTCGCCATCTGGCTGCCCGGCTGGGCCTCGGCGCTCATCGTCGCCGGCGTCCTGTTGCTCGTGGCCGTCCTGCTGGCGTTCCTCGGCTGGCGCGCGATCAAGAAGGGTCTGCCCGCCGTGCCCGAGAAGACCATCGCCAGCCTCAAGGCCGACCTCAAGGCCGTCAAGGGCGTGGGCTCGATCCCCGGCGCCCGCCTCGACGAGCGCTGACGCGCCTCCGTCGTCCCGCACCCACCACCGACCCGACCCGAGGAGCCCCGTGAGCGACAGCAGCGACATCCAGGCCAACATCGACCGCACGCGCGCCGAACTCGCCGCGACGCTCAACGAGCTCGAAGACAAGCTGAACGTGCCCAAGCAGCTCGGCATCGCCGGGCACAAGGCCAAGGCGTCGTTCGACCGTGACAAGACCCCGTGGCTCGCGGCCGCGGGTGCCGCCGCGGTGGCCGTCGCAGGCGTGGTCGCCGTGGCGGTCGCACGCCGCTGACGCGTCCCTCCGTCCGTCCCCGGGCGGGCCGTCGCGTCCGTTCGCTCGACCGGGAGCAACCTGGTTGGGCTCCCAGCGTGCCGAGAGGGAGAATGACTGCATGAGTTCCAGCGCCGACGCGACAGCGCCCGTACTGCCGACGTCCGATTCACCCGCAGCCCCGGTCCGTCCCGACACCGCCGACGCCACCGCGAACACGCCGCCCCCGGCCGAGCGACTCGGCTACACGCTCTGGGCCGTGCTGCGTCGCGACCCCCAGAACCCCTACGCGCCCGAGCTCGACGACGTGCCGCAGCTCGACGCGGTCGTCGACGCCCTGGCGGGCCTCGGGGTCACCGTCCGCGGCTTCTACGACGTCAGCGCCCTGCGCGCCGACGCCGACATCATGATATGGCTGCACGGTGAGGTGCCCGAGGCCGTCCAGT
>Ga0265798_10003999_pt1 | contig 20662 bp, 17 predicted proteins | sample P3T30metagenome_FD_192430 | JGI IMG/M metagenome (GOLD analysis project Ga0265798, IMG submission 192430) | Plant litter microbial communities from East Loma Ridge, Irvine, California - P3 T30 | ecosystem: Environmental > Terrestrial > Plant litter > Unclassified | place: USA: California... | reverse complement strand
CCGGATTTCGATCGGTCCAGGATTTCCGAGCTTATAAACCGATAGATTCTGATCCAAAAAGAAAGCGTTGAGGCCGTTTAAATCGGAAAACAAATCTTCCGGTTTGAAGTTCACCGGCTTTTCGCCCTGGATTAATCTGATGCTTTGAGGCTTGGGAATCAGTGGCAGTTCCTGGGCAAAGGCAAAATGGGAGAACAACAGGACAAAAAGGATTTTTCTGATCATTTTATGGTTTGCTTTTTACAAATGTAAACATCCGACGCAAGTTTCAGGCATAAAAAAAGCCCCGCGCTAGCAGGGCCTTTCTATAAAAATCATGTAGTTATTCGATGACGATCTTGCGTGTTACTTTCGCGTTGCCGCTTTGAACCGTTACAAGATAAATTCCTGAAGAAGCGCCGTCAAGCTGAAGGTTTTCATTGAACAACCCGTTGCTTTGGTATTTCCTGTTGAAAATTTCGCGTCCGCGGATATCGTGAACATTCACTTCTACATCGTTCGACCCGTTTGGAGTGAACTGGATGTTGAAGTTACCGTTGTTCGGGTTCGGATAAATCGCGAAATCCTGGATGGACGTCTCAGGAGTAGCCAATTGCGGGCTACACATGCTGATGCTCCAGGCGGTAAGCGTACCACCGTCTCCGTTGTATCCGTCAGAAATTCTCAACGTCCAGTTTCCTGCAGCCGACTGGCCTGAAATTGCAGAAAGCGGGCTTGCAGGAACAATAGTTCCGTTTAGCGATGGTGCAGCTATAGTACAGGCAAGTGCTGAACCTGCATCTGAGAATGTAACGTTGAAGTTATCTCCTGATCCGCAAGCTTCCGCAACCAAAGGAATCTGTGTTCCCGATGGGCTGATAAGCTCGAATGACAAATCGCCCACATACGTATGCGTTCCTACGGCGGTAACCGTAATGCTTGACGCAATTACGCCTGCAGGAACGGTAATTGTCGAGTTGATAACATTTGGTACGTTTTGATTGATAGTCAATGGCACGTTAGTCGAAGTGTAAACCGTTCCGCAGGCAACTTGTCCCGTACGGAAACTGTTCACCGTGCTGTATGCTCCGGTAGCGCAGTCATTGATCGGCTGCACTCTCCAGAAGTATGTGGTTCCTTCGGTAAGGTTAGTCAATTGATATGAAGTTCCGGTAACGGTAGTGATTGCTATCGGAAACGCAAAGGCTTCGTCCAACGCTACTTCAACTTTGTAAGATGTCGCGTTTGACTGAGATTCCCAGGTCAGGCCGACAGATGTCGCCAAAGCCGCAGTATTGTCAGCAGGAGCGGTAAGGCTGACCGGAACAAAGTCATTCCCATAAATTCTGACATACAACGGAACCGTCTTTGTCGTGCCGTCTGCCGTTACAGAAACTAATAGCGAATATAATCCGTTTGGAGTTGATTCCATATCCGACAATGTCAACGTCACGTCTCCCGATGCTGATATCGTCTCAGGTGAAAACGTTGCAGTGGTTCCGGCAGGCTGGCCTGTCACGCTGAACGTAGCGGCGCCGGCAAATCCGTTAAACGCTGTATAAGGAATAGTGAAAGTCACGCCTTGCGAGGCACAAGCATCGATGTTTTGTCCTCCGCCGGCAGGTGAGTACGCTACGCTGAACGTACTGACAGCTTCCGTGATCGTAAAGTTTACGTTTGACAGATCGTAGAAAATATGGTCGTAACCTTTTACCATGATACGGTTCGTAGTTCCCGGTACGTTTGGAATAGTCACGACTTCGGATCCGTCGTTAGGCACTTTGCTCGCAAGCTGAAGCGGATACGTCTGACCTCCGTCTGTAGAAAGGAAAATGTCGACGTAAGCCGCATTTACATTGTTGGCAGTAGTTCCGGCTACGTTCCAGGTGATAGTCTGGTTAGATGCGGCAGCGAAATTAACCGCAGTGTTAGGAGACGTAACAAGGAAAGGTCCCGCTGCTGCGTTTACATTAACGACTACAGCGTCCGATCCGGTCTGTCCGACTCCGGCACCCAGGACATCTCTTGCCGTTAGGACGAAATTCAATTGGCGCGTGACGTTCGGAATCGCTTCGACCGCAATAATGCTCGGAACCGTTCCGACGCTGTTCGTAACCGTCATATTGTTAAGAACTGTGGCAAGTCTTGGGAAGTAGCGCGATGGCGAAAGTACAGGGTCGTATGATCTGAAGATCGGACCGCCCGTTTTATTCGGAGAAGCAACGCTGCTTGCACCCTGTTGCGTAGTAGCGGAGTCATTCTGCTCCCAGCAATAGCTCAGCGTATCACCGCCTTCATCAGTTGCAGAACCTGTCAATACGAAAGGCGTTCCTCTTGGAATCGTATAATCGCGGCCTGCGTTCACTACAGGAGCCGGATTCGTTATAGGCGTGCGCACCGGACAAGTCTTGTCAACCATATTGTCCTGGATTTGCTTGATGCTCGCATAGACGAAATAATCGTCAGAGTTCATCTGGACGTTGTAATTCGTGATTCCGGCGTACGCCATGATCGTAGAACCTGATCCCGGCTCGACATTCACGCCTGAACCTTCAACGCCGTGAGAAAATGTGTGGTTCGCACCAAACTGGTGGCCCAATTCGTGCGCAACGTAGTCAATGTCGAACGTGTCGCCCATAGGAACGTTGTCTGCAGGAGATGTGATACCGCTACCTTTTCCGTTTTCACAGACGCAGCCGATACAACCTGCATTTCCTCCGCCTCCGCTGGCGCCAAACATGTGCCCGACATCATAATTGGCTTCGCCGATAACATTCGTAAGTGTATTCTGCAACTGATTGTTCCATTGGTTCAGGTTTGTAGAATACGGATCGGTTGCCGCATTGGTAAAAATAACCTGGGTAGATTGCGGAATGATCGTCAGGTGAATGGCAAGATCTCTTTCGAAGACACCGTTCACACGCGTAATAGTATTATTGATAGCCACGAGAGCCGAAGCAACCGTACCACCGTGGTACTGCGTGTACTCGCCATTCGTGGACATCGCAAGGCGGAACGTCAGCAATTCTCCGGAGTTTGAAGCCGGAGCCTGAGTTTCGTCAGCCTGGCGGGCAGCTTTTGAAATGATCGCCGCTTCATCGGTCGAACACTCCCATGGAAGGCCGCCATTGTCGCGTGACGAGTGGAAAACGGCATAGGTTTTCCCATCCTCGGAATAGTTTTCGATAAATTCGGATTTTTTCCCGGAACGCAAAATCATGCCGCTAAAGCCGGAAGGAGCCGAACTCAAACGCAATACTGCGCTTTTGTCATCGAGCCCTTTACCTGCGTAAGCACGTATTTGCGGAAATTGCGCCTGTAGCGCAGCATCAAAATTGGAAGCTTCGAAAACTTCGAAACGTTCCAATGAACCATCGGCATTCGGAATTGAAATCACGACGCCTTTTCCTTGCCTGGAGAAACTTCTCTCTGGAGCCGATTGCAGAACCTGACGCAGGTCTGAACCTTCCAATTGAAAAAGTTTGAACTCTTTTGGAAAAGATTGTCGCAGTGCATTTTTCGACAATTTCGAGGTCGGGGACGAAACCGACTTCCAAGCGCGCTCCGTCTGGGCAAAACCAGTGAACATGCTTCCCGAAAAAATCAAGGCGAATAAAATTCTTTTCATTTGTGGGATTTATTTTGGGTTAACAATCAAATATAACCATTTAGAAACATACCAAGTAAGGATTTTAGTTAAATAAAAAAGGCGCCCCAATGGACGCCTTTAAATTATTAAACCGATGTTATTTCGTTATGGAATCCAGCTTGGACTGAACTTCCGCCTCGGTTCCCGTGAAGGTTTGCTCGTCGCTTTTTTCGGCGCCGTTCTCATTTGTCTTGATGGAAACGACCGCTTTTACGGTGCCGTCTTCAGATTTTGTTTTTTCGATGGACACCTCGCGACTGATCGCCGTTACCGGAGTTGCAGGCGTGCCGACGACCTCGATGATTTCAGATTTGACGGTATCCGCGGAAGCGTCATGCCCGCCAAGGATGGGAGCGATAACAAGACCGACAAGACAGGTAAGTTTGATGAGGATGTTCATCGACGGACCGGACGTATCCTTGAACGGATCGCCAACGGTATCGCCGGTTACTGCTGCTTTATGCGCATCAGATCCTTTGTAGGTCATTTCGCCGTTGATCATAACACCAGCCTCGAATGATTTTTTGGCGTTGTCCCAGGCACCTCCCGCGTTGTTCTGGAAAACGGCCCAAAGCACTCCGGAAACCGTAACACCGGCCATGTATCCGCCGAGCATTTCGGCAATAAGCTGATTGTTGTCGGAATAAACCAATTTGCCCAGCAACACGATCGCGATTGGAAACCCAATTGTAAGAACGCCCGGCAACATCATTTCGCGCAAGGCCGCCTTTGTTGAAATTTCAACGCATTTGCCGTATTCAGGTTTGCCTGTTCCTTCCATGATACCTGGAATTTCGCGGAACTGTCGACGCACTTCGTACACCATGTCCATGGCTGCCTTTCCGACGGAATTCATGGCGAGGGCCGAGAAAACCACAGGAATCATACCTCCGACGAAAAGCATCGCCAAAACCGGAGCCTTGAAAATGTTGATCCCGTTGATATCGGTAAACGTAACGTAAGCGGCGAAAAGCGCCAATGAAGTCAAGGCTGCCGAAGCGATTGCAAAACCTTTTCCTGTAGCGGCCGTCGTGTTTCCGACGGAGTCCAGAATGTCCGTACGTGTACGCACTTCTTTTGGAAGCTCGCTCATTTCAGCGATTCCACCGGCGTTGTCAGAGATAGGTCCGAAGGCATCGATAGCCAATTGCATAGCCGTTGTGGCCATCATAGCGGAAGCGGCCAAAGCGACTCCGTAGAAACCTGCCAGTGCATAAGATCCCCAGATTGCGGCTGCAAAAAGCAATACCGTCGGAAAAGTCGAGATCATTCCCGTTGCCAAACCTGCAATAACGTTGGTTCCGGCTCCGGTCGATGATTTTTGCACGATCGCCAAAACCGGCTTCGTACCCAAACCTGTGTAGTATTCGGTGACAGACGAAATAACGCCGCCTACGATCAATCCGACGATAGTCGCACCGAAAACGCGCATGGACGAAATGTCCTGCAAGCCTTCGCCGAAGAAATTCATCTTCATGGTTTCAGGCAACATATATTGTACAAGGAAGTAGCAGGAGATCGCCGTCAGCACGATGGAAACCCAGTTCCCTACGTTCAACGCGCCCTGTACTTCTTTTTCTTTTGCATTGTTGTCCTTGATTTTGACAAGCAAGGTTCCGATGATGGAAAACAGGATCCCGAAACCGGCGATCGTCATCGGAAGCAGGATCGGACCGATACCGCCGAAACCGTCGCTGATATTCCCGCCCATGTCCTTGATGACGTAGTTTCCGAGAACCATTGCGGCCAAGACCGTGGCTACGTAAGACCCGAACAAATCGGCGCCCATTCCGGCCACGTCGCCTACGTTATCCCCGACGTTATCGGCGATGGTAGCAGGATTGCGCGTATCGTCTTCCGGAATTCCGGCTTCTACTTTTCCGACAAGGTCAGCTCCTACATCGGCAGCTTTCGTATATATTCCACCCCCGACACGTGCGAACAAGGCGATGGATTCCGCTCCAAGAGAGAATCCGGCAAGCGTTTCGAGCACGATCGTCATATCGGCAGTCGAGGTCCAGACGCCATCCATAAAATAGTGGAAGAAGAAGATGAAAAAAGCAGTCAGTCCGAGAACGGCAAGGCCTGCGACGCCCAATCCCATTACGGTTCCGCCACCGAACGACACTTTTAGCGCCTGGGGAAGGCTTGTACGTGCGGCCTGAGTCGTACGAACGTTGGTTTTAGTGGCGATTTTCATTCCCATATTTCCAGCCAGGGCAGAGAACACGGCTCCGAAGATAAAAGCAACCACGATAAGCCAGTGGGTCGTCGGCACTACGTATGCTATGCCGGCAAGCGCAATGCTCGCTCCAATTACGAAAAAGGCCAGCAATCGGTATTCGGCTTTGAGGAAGGCAAGAGCGCCTTCGTATATGTAATCTGAAATTTCTTTCATTTTACCGTCTCCGGCATCCTGTTTCAACACCCAGGCTCGTTTTACCGACATGAACAGCAGTCCAAGCAAGGCCATCGCTATCGGCACATAAATTATTAAATCTTTCATAATTTGGTTGTTTTTATCTATTTGAACGGCAGCAAAAATAGGAAATTTTTAAGAATGTGAAAGATGGGTTGGATTTTTCTCAAAACAAAATATCCTACCGATTTTCAAAGCCGGTTTCGTGTGGCCAGATAGTGATGCCACAAAATATACGAAGCTAACGTGCGGTGAGGCGCCCATTTTTGGGACAATTCCAGCATGCGGTCCGGATCTTGAATGCCGTAAAGTTCCTGTATCGCTTTGCGGATGGCGATGTCTCCGAACGGAATCACATCAGGCGAGGCAAGGCAAAACATCAGATACACTTCCACCGACCACATTCCGACGCCTTTGATTTCCAGAAGCTCGGCAATCACCTTTTCCACGGATTTGTCCTGGAAACTCATAAAATCGAGATTGCCGTTTACAACCCGGTTCGCCATGTCCTTTATATAGGACGTCTTCTGGCGCGAAATGCCGAGTGCGCGGAACTGTTCGTCAGACGCCGAAAGCATTTTCCCGGGTGCGATCTGCCCGAAGAATTCGATCATTTTGCCATACGTCGCTTTGGCGCTCGCGATCGAAACCTGTTGCTCCAGAATGATATGGACCATGGAAGCGAATCCTTGCTCGCGAATTTGCACGACGGGTTGGCCATATTTTTCTATTACCGATTTAAGTATCGGATCTTTGGCGGTAAGCAGTTCCAGGATATCCTTCAAGACAGGACTTTTTGAAATGCGTCCCGGGGCGTGCCGTCGCCTACATAGACAATCCCGCAATAATGAAAACCGGCTTTCCTTAGGAAGTTTTGCATCGGCAGGTTGTCGTGATGCGTATCGACACGTACGTTACTCGCTTGTGAAAACGCAAAATCAAAGGCCGCCGTTGCAATTCCTTTGGCTTTTCCCGAAGACGCCAGCCTGTGCAGAACGCCATAAGGTTCGTTGTTCAGCCAGCTCCCGTCGTGAATCGTGGCGTAGTTAGGATCGGGATCTTTGCCTTGCACAAAGCAGAAATAACCGAAGAGGATTTCGTCTGCCTCGCAAATGTAGGCCTGGTTCGAGGTAATATCGCATTCGATAAGTTCCCTTGACGGATAACCGTGTCCCCACTGGTTCATGTTGCCGGTTTCTCTCATAATAAGCCGGGCTTCGTCTATAACGCCGATAATAGCGGGAATATCTTGTAAAGTTGCAGACCTGATTTTCATCGTGTTCCTTGATTAGCCCGGATGGAAGCGATAGCCTTTTGAAAAAAACGTCGTGGTTTTGTTGAGAGCCGGAGCGACCGGAGGAAGCTCCCTGCGCGATTTACAAAACAGGCGTTTTTAAGAAAGCTGAAGCGGACAGCCGGAATTGCTCCAAAAATAAACATCAGACGACGCTTTAAATCACAAATTCTATAGAAAAAATTGGTCCAATTTCAGACTCGTTCGACATTCGACTTTCGACGTTCGAAGTCCGACTTTCGACTTAAAAATAGAATCCGAACGAACCTTTAATCGCAAATCTGCTGGCATCCGGTAAATCCAGATAGTTTCCTCTCCAGGAAAAATCGAGTCGGAAGACCTTGAAAATGTTGCCGATCCCGAAACCGTATTCGTAATACACGTTTTCAGGAGCGCGGTAAATAAGGCCGCTTGCGTTGATGGCTTTGTTTTCATCCGAAACCGTTCCGTAAACCGCGCGTACGCCGACAATTTCCCGCCAGTTCAGCTTTCTCAAAGCGGGAACCCTTGCGAAAAGTTTGCCCTGAAAATTGTGCTCCCAGTGCATGGTTACATATTCGTCGGCGAGGAATTCGTAAAAGTCGAGATTGGCGAACGTGTTGTCGATCTGCCACCAGGTCTGGTTCCCCGGAATGACGTTCATGAGGCCAAGGGGCACGGTTCCGTAGGTTTTTCCGACCTCCGTCGTAATATAAGACCGTCCGATCGCGCCGATAATGATAGGTTGGCGATAAAACAATTGCAGTTTCTGGTATTCGAAATCACTGTCGAACATGCCTTCGATGCCCGAACTGATCCGGAAGAAAATCCGGCTGTACGGATTGTCGACAATGTCGCGCTCCACGCCGTATCCGATCGTTTGCCGTCTCGGCGTCCAGTCGACCTCGAACTGCAATTCCGATTGGTGGACTTCGCTGGCAATGACGCCTGGTGTATTTTGAGTGGGCAATGTCGTATAATAATCGAGACTGAACTCGTCGGCGTTGTTGGCCGAACGAAGCGTCCTGTAACTCATTCCCGTCTTGACGCGGAAATTCCGGACCGGCTCGAATTCGATGGCAGCGGTCGTCAACTGTATGTTCGTGAGCTTTCCGTTGCTTCCTGAGGCGAACACCGAGGAAGATGCGTTGCTCCGGCCCAGAACGTCGTTCGTAGAGGTAAGGTCAGCGCCGATTTGCTCTACGTCGCGACGATATCCGCCGGAGACGATAACGCGGCTTTTTTTGTCGATCATCCACTTTCCGGACAATCCGAACTTGAACTTGTCGTCCCCGAAACCGTACGCGAGATACCCTTCGAGCCTCCACGGGTCGTTCGTCCCGAAATACGTCCGTCCACCGGCGCGCAGCCTGAATTTTTCTACCTCGTTGTATCCGAAGGAGGAATAGATCGGCCCGTAATCGAACCAGTCGTAATTGACGTATCCGCTGGCCAGAATTTCAACTCCGGTGTAAAGCCGCCGGAATTTCTTGACGGTTTTCAGAGTGTCGAGCATCTGATAAACGCCCTGCTCGTCTTTATTGAGTTCTTCAAAACGATTCTGTCGCCAGTACTCTTCGTCCTTTTCATAGATCGAAGTATCGAGGAAGTTGACGTCCTTTTTATAAAAATCGTCCGGCTTTTTAAGGTTGAACTTGTGATTGCGGTAGTACGTGGTGCGCTTTCCGTAAACGCCTTTCGATTCGTCTTTCTTGCTGAACGAGAAATCGGACATCATATAATCCTTCGTCAACAAAAAGACCGAATCGTTGACGACCTCGAATTCCTGCTCGATATAAATGTCCTTGACCCAGTTGATGTTGGCCGATTTGGTCACGGCCATATTGATCGACTTGATCGCGAACGTCGTATCGGCAACCCAAAAATCGCCCTTGAACGTGAGTTCGCTTTTTCTCCTGGGATAAAAAACTATGTTGAAACAGCTTTTTCCGTCGATCACGGCCGTGTCGCGCAATACGTAATTGTAGACGTCGATTCCCGTACGCGAAAGCGGGCTGGTAAAGCTCTTATCGAAAAACAGAAGGTAATTGTCGTAGATATCGTATTCGGCATAAAGGTCCTTGATGAACGCCTGGATTTGCTGATTGCCCGTAAATCCGGAGTTCTTGGTCGCTTTCACGACTTCTTTTTCCTTGGCTGTCACGTTGTCGCCGTAAACGTTGGAAAGCTGTTCGTTGATGAAAATAGGGAGATAGGTTTTCCCGGTAACGTCCGACGTGTCCACGTGCTCGAAGATAAACTCCATGCCTTTCCAGAGTTTTCGCTTCATGAACGCGCTATCGATGGTATTCATGTCGAATTCGACCTTTTCATATTTCTCCATCTGATACTGGTCGAACATGTTCAGGCCGTTTTTGCGCCGCCTTTCCCATATCTTCCGCAGGATATCCAGCGCCGGATTGTCCTTTTTGGACGTCTTCCCGGTGTAGATCTTGACTTCGTTGAGAACGTTGTCAGGCACAAGGGTGATCTTGAAATCGTAATTCACGGATTTCGTCAGCTCCACTTCCTTGGTCTTATAGCCCATGAACGACACGACAAGCGTTTTGTAGGTATTTGGAGATTCAATATAGAATTTGCCGTCTTCGTTGGTGACCACGGCCTGGTTCGTGCCCTTGAAAAGCACATTGGCATACGGAACCGGCAGGTTGGCGTCATCGATCACGATCCCGCTCACTTTGGTTTGGGCGAAAACGGCACTTGCGAGCAGACAGAATATAAAACTGAAAACGGATTTGTGGTCTTTCATCGAAAAAAAAACTTCACCGTAAAAGGTGAAGTTCAAATATAACGGTTATTTCGTTTATTTCTTGTACAAGACTTTCTTAACTGCCTTGACCACGTCCTGGGCGTTCGGCAACCATTCTTTCAACAACGTCGGAGAATATGGAGCCGGCGTGTCGGCCGTCGTGATACGCTGTACAGGCGCGTCGAGGTAATCGAAGGCGCGCTCCTGGACGATATAGGTGATCTCAGATGCGACTGACGCGAACGGCCAGGCTTCTTCGAGAACGACGAGTCGGTTGGTTTTCTTGACAGATGTGAGGATGGTTTCGTAATCCATCGGACGAACGGTGCGCAAATCAATGACCTCAATCTCGATGCCTTCTTTAGCCAATTCTTCGGCTGCTGCCAATGCTTCTTTGATGATCTTCCCGAAAGAAACGACGGTGACGTCTTTGCCTTCGCGCTTGATATCGGCAACGCCTAGCGGAATCGTGTATTCACCTTCTGGCACTTCTCCTTTGTCGCCATACATTTGTTCCGATTCCATGAAAATAACAGGATCGTTGTCACGGATAGCCGACTTCAAAAGCCCTTTCGCGTCGTATGGAGTCGACGGGACGACCACTTTCAATCCCGGAGTATTCGCGAACCAGTTCTCAAAAGCCTGGGAGTGCGTTGCACCCAATTGTCCTGCGGATGCGGTCGGGCCGCGGAAAACCATCGGCATCGGGAATTGCCCGGCGGACATTTGTCGCATTTTGGCCGCATTGTTTATGATCTGGTCGATTCCGACAAGGGAAAAGTTGAACGTCATGAATTCCACGATCGGACGGTTGCCGTTCATGGCAGATCCTACCGCGATGCCGGCAAATCCAAGCTCGGCGATAGGCGTGTCGATAACGCGCTTCGGGCCGAATTCGTCCAACATTCCTTTAGAAGCTTTGTAGGCACCGTTGTATTCGGCAACTTCCTCACCCATCAGATATACAGATTCGTCACGGCGCATTTCTTCGCTCATCGCTTCGCAAACGGCCTCGCGGAATTGGATTGTTCTCATTTCTTTTTTTGATTTTCGAAGAGCAAAAATAAGGTTTCTTTTTCGTGTTGCAAAAGGGTGGTCGCTTTTTGTTTGGTATCGGTTGCCAATCCGGAAATAAAGCGCACAAAAAAAGCCATCCTTTTCAGAATGGCTTTTTGTACAGTAGTAAAATATCTTTAGATAACCGTTACATTCACTGCGTTTAGTCCCCTTTTCCCCTGTTCTACAGAGTAGGATACTTTGTCATTTTCACGTACTGGACCGTTAAGGCCACTAACATGAACGAACAAATCTTCACCGCCGTTTTCCTGAGTGATGAATCCGAATCCTTTTGATTCGTTAAAAAATTTGATTGTTCCTTCTTTCATGGTAATAAAATTATTAGGTCGCAAAGATAGACATTAATTTAACAATTTTCAGTTTTTTTACTTTTTTCTTGAAAATATTTAATTTTTTGCCCGCCGACCCTTATAATTTTTGACAGTTTTGCTCTCGGGCTGCACCTCGCGCTGTACGACCGGATTTTGCTCGTTTCTCAAAACTTTGTAGTGAGGCAGGCTCCTGAACAGCTGCGTCAGGTTCTTGAAGCCATAGGCCCGTGCGTCAAAACTGGGATCCATCTTGCGGAGCGTGAGGCCCAGCTTGGAAACGTAGACTTCTTCCTCGCCTTCCGTTGATGAAATGTCGAAAGCCTTGTCGATAAACGAAACGTCCAGCTTTTCATGCTTGGCCTGAGCCGCAATTTCGACGCTTTCCACATCGGCTTCACGCGTTGACGGCGTCAGGATATTTTCGCTGAACGTGAAGATCTCACACGACTGAACGAAGGCTTTCGGCGTTTGCTTCTGCCCGATACCCATCATGAATATGCCTTGTTCCCGGATGCGTTTGGCCAGGCCCGTATAGTCGCTGTCGCTGGAAATGATGCAGAAACCGTCGATGTTTTTGCCGTGAAGGATGTCCATGGCGTCTATTATAAGAGCACCGTCCGTGGAATTTTTGCCGCTTGTGTACGAAAACTTCTGAACCGGATTGAACGAAAACTGGTTTACGATGTCCTTCCAGCCGTTCATCTGTTGTTGCGTCCAGTCGCCATAAATACGCCGGATCGTAGCTTTTCCGTATTTGGAGATTTCTTCGAGCATAGCCCCGAGCAGTTTAGGCTGGGCATTATCTCCGTCGATAAGTACCGCTATATTGAAATTTGGTTTTTCCATTTTATTAATTTCATCAAATTACGCGATTTTTCAAAGATTAGAAGTTAAAAGACCTACTTTTCCCAAAAAATAGCCGTATATTGTTAAATCTCGACTAATACTAAAACCTCGATGTACTATCGGACGTATAATACAGTTATAGTTAAAGGGTTAAGTCCCGCATTTCCAATTTCATCCGCAGTTTTCTGCAATATCTCTATCCATGCCATCTACCGTTAAGTTCAAAGGAGCATCTAAATCTCGTTTTCTCGCCACCGCCAATTCGCGTGTGAATGCCTATTTCCGCGAAGCTGACCTGTCCAAACAGGCCAACTTTGCCATGTGGTTCAAAGCCGCCGTATTTCTGATTTCATTATTCGGATTGTACGCCGCCATCATTTCCAACCTGTTCACGCCATGGGCGATGTTCGGAATGGCCGTCGCTCTCGGAATGGTCAGTTCGTTCGTAGGCTTCAACGTTTGCCACGACGCGATTCACGGTGCGTTTTCGACCAATAAAACGGTTAATAAAGTTCTCGGAGCCATATTTTATTTATTGGGCGCCAACCCATACGTGTGGAGCATTTCGCACAATCTCGTACATCATAATTTTACGAACATCGCCGGCCATGACGAAGATATCGACATTGCGCCGGGTCTGATCCGGATCACGCCCGAAGAACCGGTCAAGAGCATTCAACGGTTCCAGCACTTTTACGCCTTCCCGCTTTACGGACTAGCTTCTCTGTCCTGGCTTTTCCGGAAGGACTTCAAAAAATTCTTCCAGAAAAACCTGGGGCCGTTCGAGAACAATCATCCGAAGATCGAATACTTCAACCTGTTCTTCTATAAAGCGCTGTATATCGTATTGTTTATCGTGCTGCCGCTCATCGTCCTTGATGTGACTTGGTACCAGTTCCTTTTCGGATTTTTAGCACTTCATTTTGCCCAGGGCCTTACGATGGGATTGGTTTTCCAGCTGGCTCACGTGGTCGAAGGGACGGACTTCCCGCTTCCTAACGATTCGGGCGATATCGAGGAAAACTGGGCCGAGCACCAAATGCGCACAACGGCCAATTTTTCGACCCAAAGCCCTGTCGCCGCTTTTTTCCTTGGCGGATTGAACCGTCAGATCGAGCACCATCTGTTCCCGACGGTTTGCCACATCCACTATCCGGAGATCGGAAAAATTTTGAAGGAAACAGCCGCCGAATTCAACATTCCGTATATCGAAAACCCGACGTTTATCGGTGCGATGCGATCCCATTACAGGATTTTGAAAAAGTTCGCCATGGAAGCTCGTTCGACCCCAAAAAGCTACTCTCTTGAATTACCCGAAATCAATACCAAACGCATCAAGGTTTCCTAGAGCGCCGTTTTTTGTCAGATAGTTTAAACATTTCGATCGGCAAGCCTGGTACGACTGGTAGTCTCAATTTGCGATAGTGAAATTATGCACAACGCTTTTCATGTTAAATACCTCTAAAACGGTACCTTTACTCCCAAATCTGAAATGAGAAGAATGGTTTTTTATGCTGATGACGATCTGGACGACCTGGAACTATTTACAGACATCGTAAACGGTCTTGGCCGTGTTCCGATGACGTTCAACTGGGGCGATGACCTGCTCCACCAACTTGATAATCCGCCGCCTAAGGCCGGAATTGTATTTCTTGACATCAATATGCCCAAGCTATCCGGGATTGAAATCCTTAAGAAGATCAGGCAGATGCCGCTTTGGAATTCGCTTCCGATCGTGATGCTGACCACGTCTACGAGCAAGGCAAATATTGAAAGCTGCCGCAAATTAGGAGCGAATTTCTACGTTCCGAAATCCGGAAATTACGATGCGCTTGAAAATTCGATCAAGTACGTTTTGTCAATCGATTGGCAGAAATTCAAGCCCGGCGAATCCGATTTCGTGTATGCAGCGTAAATAGCTTATCTGATTAAGCCGAAACACGGCATTTCATAACGTTCCCCAAATCAATTTGTTATGAATAAAAAATTTGACCGGTTCGCCCTTCCGGCAGCCTTCCTGATCATAGCGTTCATCGCCTATTGTCTGTGGGAGTTAAGCCATGAAGTTAATTAACTACTGTTGAACGTAAATTAATGGTACATTGCCATACCCTAAGTTAATAGGATTGGGTGTATGAAAGCCGATGTGATCCCAAATCACGTTGGCTTTCTTATTTTGTCCCGGCTTAGATCGCAATCGCTCCATGCACAGCGAAATCGATGTAGAACGCTAATTTATTATGCATGCATAGTACATTTTAGAATTTAATTTCTTACCTTCGGCTCCGAAAAATCCAAAACTTCATCATAAAAAATGAAAATATTAGTCTGCATCAGCCACGTGCCTGATACTACTTCAAAGATCAATTTTACCAGCGGTGACGCCGATTTCGATACGAATGGCGTTCAGTTCGTGATCAATCCTAACGATGAGTTCGGACTGACGCGCGCCGTGTGGTTCCAGGAACAACAGGGTGCGAATGTTACGGTGGTTAACGTTGGCGGGCCTGAGACGGAAGCGACCTTGAGAAAAGCGCTCGCAATCGGAGCCAATGAGGCGATCCGTGTGAATGCAAAGCCGGCGGACGGTTTTTTCGTCGCCCAGCAATTGGCGGAAGTCGTCAAAAACGGCGGATACGATCTTGTAATCTGCGGAAAGGAATCGCTCGACTACAACGGCGGAATGGTTCCTGGAATGCTTGCCGCCCTTACCGGATCGAACTTCGTAAACTCTTGCATTTCCCTGACTGTAGATGGGTCGGATGTGAAAGCGACGCGTGAGATCGACGGCGGAAAAGAAACGCTGACGACATCCTTGCCACTGATCGTTGGCGGACAAAAAGGCCTCGTCGAGGAAAAAGATCTCAGGATACCTAACATGCGCGGTATCATGACGGCCCGAACCAAAGCGCTTCAGGTTTTGGAGCCGGTTCAGGCGGATAATACTACCAAAACGATGAAATTCGAGAAACCAGCTCCTAAAAGCGCGGTGAAATTATTTACCGTCGACAATCTGGACGAGTTGGTAAGCGCGCTTCATAACGAGGCAAAAGTAATTTAAGTCGAATGTCAAATGTCAAATGTCGAACGACCATTGGACTACATTCGTTCGACTTTCGACCTTCGACTTTCGACATTTTCTAATTTTAAAATCGACTAAAATGTCAATCTTAATATACGCAGAATCATCCGAAGGGAAATTTAAGAAAGTGGCTTTCGAGCTTGCTTCCTACGGAAAAAAAGTGGCCGAATCGTTGGGAACTACCGTGACGGCCGTAACCGTGAACGCGAATAATGTTTCGGAATTGTCGAAATATGGCGTGGACAAGGTGTTGAAAGTGACAACGGATAAGCTCTCTACATTCAATGCAAAGGCGTATGCCGATGTCATCAAACAGGCAGCACAGAAAGAAGGAACAAAATTGGTCCTGCTTTCGTCCACGACAGATAGTTTGTACCTGGCGCCGCTTGTAGCCGTCGGACTGAATGCCGGATATGCCTCTAACGTCGTCGGCCTGCCGGTGAGCACATCGCCGTTCCAGGTCAAGCGCAATGCGTTTTCGATGAAGGCGTTCAACATTACCGAAATTTCTACCGACGTAAAAGTACTCGGTCTTGCAAAAAATTCATACGGCGTTTTCGAAAGCGCTTCGTCTGCATCGGAAGAAGACTTTTCTCCTTCGCTGAACGATGCCGATTTCAACATCAAAACGGAATCTGTAGACAAGACGGCCGGAAAGCTGACGATCGCTGACGCGGAAGTCGTCGTTTCAGGAGGACGCGGGCTTAAAGGTCCGGAAAACTGGCATCTTATCGAGGATCTGGCTTCGGCTTTGGGCGCGGCTACGGCTTGCTCGAAACCGGTATCCGATTTGGGATGGCGCCCTCACAGCGAGCACGTTGGCCAGACCGGAAAACCGGTTGCGACGAATTTGTATGTAGCAGTAGGTATTTCGGGCGCTATACAGCATATTGCGGGCATCAATGCTTCTAAAGTAAAACTGGTCATCAACGCTGATGCGGATGCGCCTTTCTTCAAGGTAGCCGATTACGGCGTCGTAGGCGATGCTTTCGAAATCGTTCCTAAACTTACCGAGAAAATCAAGGAATTTAAAGCTAATAACGCGTAGTTTACTAACCCAAACTAGCTTAGGAAAGCGGCTTCGATTATTCGGGGCCGTTTTTTTTGTGATCTGTCCTGAGCGCTTTAATCGATTTCCTTAACCGCCTCTCAAAGATTTTTTGTCGATTCCAGATACGTATCGATTATCGCCGTGATATCGCCATGGCCCAATTCCTTGTCCATGATCTTTTTCAGCAGAGCCGCATCTTCCGTGAGATGGCGTTGGGCGCTCTTCCGTAGTTTGGAATTCAATCCGCCGAGCCATTCTCCCGTGATGCACAAAATAAAAGTATTCTCCTCGCCCCGCTTGTGGATGTAGTAGGACACGGCCGGCAGGTCTTTTCCCTGCACATATCGGTACAGGCCGTACATCTCGCCTCTTTCCTTATCGACTTTATACGCCTGCGATTCGACGAAAAAAGTTGCAAGAGCATTGCGCTTGTACACCAGCAAAAGGGAACTTGTGTACGATGTTTCTCCGCTGAATACCAGGACAACCGGAACATGTTCGTAAAAATAATCGGTGCCGTTGGGCGATGTAACTTTAACAGACTTAATGTCTTTGCGCTTCACGATTTCTTTTTCGCCTTTTTCAGATGTGCGGAAAGCAATGTTATTCTCCTTTGAAGAGTTCGGAACCATTACGAATCCCTTCTTTACCGATCCGTCCGCCAGATGGATTTCCCCGTTCCAGTACGGATTGGTGTTGATGTTGAACTGAGCGTGATTCTTCGTGGCAAGGAAAAGAAAAAAGGTAAAAAAAGTAACTAGCGTAATTCTGGATTTCATATGGAGATTTGTTGGTTTGTGAATTATTGTTTTACCTTAAGATGAGAATCGAACCACGAAACGAATTCCTTTTCATCTTCATTCATATTCTTCCAGCCGTGGCCTGCCTCTTTTTTAATCGAAAGCTTTGCTGGGATTTTTGCCGATTTAAGTCTGGACATCATCAATTCCGCCTGTTGGAGCGGCACGATATCGTCTTTGTCGCCGTGGCTGATGAAAATTGGCGCATCGTCCGGGGTAATCAGCTCGGCGGGCGACATCAGGGAATCGGTTTTGGTGCGCCCGGTCTCGTCCATAAACTCAAACTTGTTCGTCGCCTCGTCGTATTTCGTATAGGCAAACGAACCTTCTACCTGGAGATCTTTCAGCAATTTTTCATTTTGCCGGATATTATTGTCCGGTTTTCCGTAATGCAAAAAATCCGTCGGCGGACAAAAAACCGCGGCAGCCTGTACTTTTGACGAAACCCTGTCCTGAAGATTTTTCGAATCCAGGTTGCGGATGTCATCGGCTACGGCCGCGAGCAACGCCAGATGTCCGCCGGAAGACGTTCCCGTAATGCCGATATGGTCTGCGTCTATATTGTATTCTTTTGCGTTGAACCTCACATATTGAACCGCTTTCAGTACATCCGCGGCAGCGTCCGGAATCGCATAACGCGGGGCCGAACTGTGCTGGATCAGGAAAACCGTGTAGCCGCTGTCTGTAAACGGCATCGCACGATCGCGGTACTGCCCATACCAGGCGGCGTCCGAATACCATCCGCTGCTTATGAGGCTTACGATCGCTTTACCATTGGGCTTTCCCGGAGTGATGACGGTCATCGTCAAAGCCAGCCCGTCCCGGCGACCGTAGATCACTTCTTTCTCAGAAAGGCCGTGAGGTGTTGTGAACAGGAAAGCAAGCATTCCTAAAATCCAGGTTTGGAAGAGCATATCCGAATATTTAACTAATACGAATATAGCAACATCCTGAAATTATACGATAAAAACCCAATTTAAAGTACGAATTTTCCACATCAAAAAACTCAAAATTCCAATTCGCCAAATCACTTGCCAAATCAAAACGCAATCGTATTTTTGCAACATGAGTTTAGTGAAGCTGACAATAAAAGGGATATCATACAGCCAGACGCAAAACGGCGCTTATGCCCTAATTTTGAACGAAGTAGACGGAGACAGGAAACTCCCCATCGTCATTGGTGCATTTGAGGCGCAGTCGATAGCGATTGCACTCGAAAAAGAAATCCGTCCGCCCAGACCGCTGACGCATGATTTGTTCAAAAATTTCGCCGACAGGTTCGACATCGTCGTCAAGCAGGTTATTATCCACAAGCTTGTGGATGGCGTATTTTATTCTAGCATTATCTGCGAACGCGACAAGATTGAAGAAATCATCGACGCCCGTACTTCAGACGCCATTGCGCTTGCCCTGCGTTTCAACGCTCCTATTTTCACGTATAAGAATATTCTGGACAAAGCCGGAATTTACCTCAAAGCTTCTCCGGACGAACAAGCTGACGACGTGCTTTCATCCCCGGAAACATTCGGTCTGGGCGAAGAATCAAACCAGGCCGGCGACAGTTATACCAAGCACACCCTTTCCGAACTCAACGACTTGCTTGACGGAGCCGTCAGGGACGAGGATTACGAGAAAGCCGCCAAAATCAGGGATGAAATTTCAAGACGAGAATCATGATATTATCCTGCAACACCTTGACAAGCCACACATGAAACAATATCACGACCTCGTAAAACACGTTCTCGAAAACGGCGTACAGAAAGGCGACCGCACGGGAACCGGAACAAAGAGCGTTTTCGGATATCAGATGCGGTTCGATCTCTCCGAAGGGTTTCCGTTGGTTACGACGAAAAAACTACACCTGAAATCGATCATACACGAATTGCTGTGGTTCTTAAAAGGCGAGACCAACATTGGCTACCTCAACGAAAACGGCGTGAAGATCTGGGACGAATGGGCTGATCCGAACGGCGACCTCGGCCCTGTTTACGGCTACCAGTGGAGAAACTGGAACGGGGAGGAAATCGACCAGATCGCGGAACTCATCGAGACATTGAAGAAAAATCCTAACAGTCGCAGAATGCTGGTATCGGCATGGAACCCGTCGGTAATGCCGGATACTTCCATATCGTTCGAGGAAAACGTAGCGAACGGGAAAGCCGCGCTTCCGCCCTGCCATGCGTTCTTTCAGTTTTATGTGGCGGAAGGAAAACTGTCCTGTCAGCTTTACCAACGCAGCGCCGACATCTTTCTTGGCGTTCCGTTCAACATCGCTTCCTATGCGCTTTTCACGATGATGGTCGCGCAGGTGGTAGGTTTGCAGCCGGGCGATTTCATCCATACCTTCGGGGACGCCCATATTTACAACAACCATTTCGAGCAGGTGGAACTGCAGCTTTCGAGAGAGCCGCGTCCGCTTCCGAAAATGATGCTGAATCCTGAGGTACGCGATATTTTCGAATTTAAATTTGAAGATTTTACTTTAGTCGATTACGATCCGCATCCGCATATTAAAGGAATCGTGGCGGTATGAGAACCATTTATTTTTGCCTGGCTATGTTGCTGGCCGTTTGCCTGAAATCGGCAGCACAGGAGTACAACCGCTTTTATCTTGATTCTGCATTCGTTTCGACCGATTCGGGTAAACACACTTATTTCCGGGTGATATCGAAAGATTCAATGGCTAATTGGTATCGCTCCAAAACGTATTATAAATCGGGTCAACTCCAGGAAGATGTGCGCAGCTCTACTCCTAAAGGTGGTTTTTACGATGGCTCGAAGCTTCAGTATTGGGAAAACGGCAATCTTAAGCAAAAATCCGAATTTATCGAACGCCGTGAAATGGGCCAAGTGCAAACATGGTACGAAAACGGCAAGCCGCAAAGCATCGGGCAATGGGAAGATGCCAGCGGAACCGGCTCGAAACACGATTTTATCCTATCTGATTTTTGGGACGAGAATGGCCGCCAGACCGTGTTGAACGGCAAAGGCCGATATTCGAAATCCGACAAAAACTTTCACGAAGAGGGCGAGATCGAAAACGGGCTTCGATCCGGGATATGGACCGGCCGAATTTTTCGTTACGGCCTGTCGTTTGATGAGCGATACGAAAAAGGCGAATTCGTATCCGGAAAAAGTACAGATGCTTCGAACAAGCGATATGAATATTCGGAGATCGATGAAAAACCAGTATTCAAAAACGGCACGGACGCTATCTCCAAATACATAGCGGCCAATTTTAGAAACCCAAGCGACAAGGCGCAATCGGGCAGGATGCTGGCCATGTTTACTATCGCTCCGAGCGGAAAGGTCAGGGAGGTCGTGATCAAGCGCAGTGTTGGCAAAAATGCCGATGCGGAAGCCATCCGCGTAGTGTCTGGAATGCCGCCTTGGAAGCCCGCCAGG
>Ga0265798_10003998_pt1 | contig 20674 bp, 16 predicted proteins | sample P3T30metagenome_FD_192430 | JGI IMG/M metagenome (GOLD analysis project Ga0265798, IMG submission 192430) | Plant litter microbial communities from East Loma Ridge, Irvine, California - P3 T30 | ecosystem: Environmental > Terrestrial > Plant litter > Unclassified | place: USA: California... | reverse complement strand
AGAATCCATCTAGTTGATCGCTGCTGTACTCTTCGTACTCGTCGCTGATGATGTCCCAGATGTCTTCACCGCTCGCGGTCCCAGAAAAGTCATCATCGAAATCGATGTCTTCTCCATATGCTGGTGAATTCTGGGTGGTGTCTGACAGCTTCAGGTCGGCGATGGCTTGCCGCATTGAGGCGAGCTGTTCCAGCCACTGTGCGTAGGCATTTTCGGCAGACATGACTACGAATGTAGTTGTGGTTGTTTAGCTGCCGACTTTGGATCTCAATGTGTTCCGAATGGGTGTCGCCAAAATAGACACAGGTGATAGTGTTGCCGCTCGCTGTTTGCCTCCCGCAGACTCACTGGCTTGGCGAGAGTGGTGATCTTGAGAGTTCGGTTTGACTTGCCGCCCGGCCCCCCGCTTAGCGCCATTACGTCAGCCATGCACCGCCGCGGCTTGCCAGCAGCTCGCCGGCTTTGGGACGGTGAAGCACATGCGCAACTACCGCACCAGGCTTCTCTTTTCTCACATCACGCCCCCGACAACACCTCAGAGCCGCTTACCCTTCTTTTCATTCGGATCGTGCATACGTTTTCCACCTCACCACAATCATGAAGATCCTCTACATCGGCGTAAGTGTTGCGCTCACCGCTGCATCACTGCTCATAGTACTTACGACCATGTCCAGATATGGCGAAACGAGACGAAACCCGCGGTCGAACTATGCAATCAGCGCGACCTTTCGAGCTACAGCCGCTTCACCAAATCGAGCATCAGCGAATTCGTACGGCATACCATATCTACCCTTGTCTATCGGGCACTGTGGAGCACGCAAGCTAATGACACGCCTAGTTGACTCTCTTCACTAGTAAGGTCGCAGAAGGAACTGGACCGGGGCGGAGGCAAGATGTGCAGGAACAATGTAAACTCACTGGCTAGGCCAAACCCAGGCTTCAAGAACCGATGCTAACATGTCGTAACTTAGCATACACATTCCACGCCTACGGCCGGACCGAAGGTGTCTGCGGCATCATAGTCTCCGACGAAGAGTACCCCAAGCTGGTCGCCCATCAGCTCCTTTCCAAGATCTGCGACGAGTTTCTCGCCAAATACCCACGCACCGCCTTCACCGGCGCCAGCGAAAACACACTCAGCTACCCCGAGCTGAAAGACTACATTGTCAAATACCAAGACCCACAGCAGGCAGACAGTATCATGAAGATTCAGAAGGAGCTGGACGAGACAAAGATTGTGCTGCACAAGACCATCGAGAGTGTACTGGAGCGAGGGGAGAAAATTGATAACCTGGTTGCGAAGAGCGATGGTCTGAGCGCGCAAAGCAAGATGTTCTACACACAGGTGCGTTGTCATAGTTTTCTCCTTGCATTTCTCGGCTTGCTGACTTGAACATTTAGGCCAAGAAGCAGAACTCTTGCTGCACGGTTATGTGAATACGCTAGAGGCTGTTCAGTGTGTTGTAAGGCGTTTACCTTGGGGTGTATAGGCGGGACAAGTTACGTACTTTTTGCATACTACATAATTACTCTGGTGCTTCATGTGTTATTATTTGATGTCATGGTTATGTGTTCTGATTATTTGGTCACTAAATTCAGGGCTCTCGGTTTCACTGCGAAAGTTGTGGGCACCTCAGAGTCTTCGATGCTTTAAGTGGAAAGTGACGAAGACTTGCACCGCAGATACTCCGTTCGCGATCACCATGCCAGCTCTGTCAATTGGTGGTCTGTTCCTCTTCCGGATCCTTCGAATCCGTCAGATCTTCCTCCACATCCTCCTCAAATTCAGACTCCGATTTCTCCGCTGACTCATCCTCGTCAGACTCTTGCCCAGTCTCACATGTCAAGGAATCGGCATCCGACATCTCTTCTTCTTCTTCTTCTTCTTCTTCTTCTTCTTCTTCTTCTTCTTCTTCTTCTTCTTCTTCTTCTTCTTCTTCCTCTTCAACCCGCTTCTCCACCTTCTCCGCCGCTGGCTCTTTCTCCCGAGCGGCCCACTTCTCGTCGTCAATATCACCAATCTGCCGCGCATATGCTTCAACAGAACTTCCAACAAGTGACTCCACGAGCTCAAACGTGTTGAACATGGGAGCTGTTTCTCTCAAGTCTTCTTTGTTCCAGACGAGGAACATGTCCTCTGTGTGGTTGAGGTGTTTTGTCCAGCACGTCTTTCCGTCGATGTCTAATGTCGCAATGTGTTCTTCTAGCAATTCGATGAGTGTCACGACATTCGGATTATCTTGCCCACGATCTGGCCCGGCATTCATGTCTTCGTACTCCAGGATCATAGACGAAGGCCTGAAGCGAAGCAGGAGGATGCGGCATTGCGAGACGGCAAAGTGCCAGTTGTTGGAGTTGGACGTGTCCCAGTAGCCTTCCTCGGATGGACACGCGTGCGGCGAGTCTGGGTCCTGTGAACCTCGAACCCAATGGGATATTGGTCGGTGTTTAGTGTCCTCGGGGGTATCAGGTGAGTACGTGATGTGTCGGCCATGAAGACGCTTCGAAGTAGGCGTCGCAGGAGCAAGCTGGTCCGGCTCCGCGAGGCGAGCTGGGTACTGTATGTTACTCTTGTACAGCTCGAGTGCTCTGGCAGCTCCATATTGCTTAGTCTCGTCCACATTCCTTCCTGGATTCGCCGTTCCCCACTTGAGCTCTTCTTTAGCCACCTCCTCGTAGCTCTCTATAGTGTTGACGAGAGCGACCTTTGCCCTAGCATGTGCGAGGTTGATCTGCGAGTACTGAATGCGCTCGTCGTTGCTCTTCAGCTCACTTCTCCACCATGGGGCACCCAAACGCTTCCACTTGTCGGACAATGCTGCGATGAGGTTACCGTGCAGCTGAACGGTGCAAACAGGACAATGCGAGGGCAGATCGCGCAGCTCGCCGTCTTCAACCCATGAGCCTGGTGGGGATGGCGAGTCGTCGTCGGTGCCGTAGGGGTGTAGAGGGTGTTTGCACTTGTCTGCAAGTAAGAAGCCATTCAGAACGTTCGTCTTCGTCTCCACTGCCTCATCTTCGCTTGTTCTTGCCGCACCCGAAGCAGGCAAAAAGTTATGTGGTATGCGCTCGTCTGCGCGAGAAATCTGGTACGCGGCGTATTCGAACGCGTCAGGAACAGGCGTAAAATTGTCCTCTGATAATGCGTAAACGTGGGAGCGCCAACGCTGATAGATGCGCAGTTCCACCGGCGTGAACAGGACCGATGCTGGTAATGGGGCTTTACTTGCAGCCATGCGCGAATGCTTGTTGCGTCGAGGATGAGGTTGCTGTTCAGCACAAGAAGAAATGCGTTGATGGCTATGGAATGGAATTGGTTGTTTAGAGAAGAGCGTGATTTGAGAATAGTTTTAGGTAGCGAGGTGTAGAGCTGACCACGAGTTTGCAAAACGCTGAGCTACAAACACCGCACAGGCGTGAACATTGATTCACCGAGGTGTACGTCTTTCACTCAATGGGTCCTCAGTGTTCGCGTTGCACAGTCAGCAGATAATTTTTAATGAATATCACTGGAAATTGCGGTAACACTTCGTCTTCGTGGAGGTCCATGCACTGAATAGTTGCTAAATATATAGAGATGTGGGAGAAGATTGAGCGCGTCAAGATATGAAAGCTCATATTGATACTTTATGAGGTTTTCTGGGCAACATCATTACGATTTCTCCTTCTCTAGGTGTGATTTGACATCACGCCTCAGTGATATTCGGCTATACGTTCATGGCAACGGGACTGTCCTTTTCGTCGTATAGCCTTTGTCGGATGCTCGAGCGGTTCTGGCAGATTCTCTTAGCATTGTTCACACCGGAGACGGTCGAGATATGGAACGTGGAAAGCGCTTTTTGATCAAAACGATCACGTTCGATGAGATGAGGCACGTAGTCTGCTTCCCATACCTCATCCTTGTAGTACGCTAATCTGTCCGCCCCGTACTTCCTGTCAGCGTTCAGAAGCTGGCTTCGTGTCCTCATCCTCTACGACATTTCCGAGCGCTGCCTTCGCCATACTTCTCGCCAATCTCGTGTAGTCAGCCTCGAACTCTGTAGTATCGACATGCCCTTCCCCCAATAGCTCTTTTGCGCCGTCAGATGCTTTCCTAAATAGCTGCAACGCCTCATCGAAATCTCCGTGCTTCTCCAAGATGCCGGCTAAGATCCACGTATAGGCAAATGTCTCGTAATGCTCTGGACCATACATTTCCTTGCCTTCCGCGAGACATCGCCGAGCCATATCGACTGCGGCGTCAAGTCGACCTAGCTGACACAGTGCCATACTGAGGTCTCGTAGTACCTCGATCCGCTCGGTATGATGAGATGAAGCTTGTGCATCATACCATTGAAGTGCAGTCTCAAAGTGCTTCTCCGCGCCCGCGTGATCTCCTTGACCAGCCAAGATGCGAGCGAGCTGAGTATGGGTCTTCATCAATTCGAGGCCAGGTGGGTCCTTTCCGATTTCCGAGATAGCTTCTCTGACATGAAACTCCGCATCTTTCGCTTTCCCGGATAGAACTAGGGATGTGCTCATGCCGCGAAGTTTCCCAGCCCATTCCCAATCACACTTCTCCTGCGCATCGTGCCTCTTTCCTTCGTGGGCCTGACGATATATGGTGTATGCTTCCTCGTAACGGCCGTGCACGAAGTAGTGGGACCCGCAGATTTGGAAAGACAGCTGAGTCTTTTCGTGTGAAGGACCCAAGACGCGAAGGCGGGAATTCAGAACTTTGACGTGAAGCTCTTCAGCCCCACTCTCTTGACGCGAAGAAGCGAGGATTTCGCCCAGAACAGTCATCGTCTCAAGTGTCTCATGGTGATCTTCCCCCAGGAATCTAGTCTGTAGACCGAGCACACGCCGCTGTATAGCTTCAGATTCGGGCTTTCGTCCCAAGGTACACAGACGAGAACTGCGCTGTGCATAGCATTCCATGGCCTGTGGCGTGCAGGTGCCAAGAGCAGCTTCAAATCCTACTGCAGCAACATGGTACAGCTTCTCCGCTATTTCGAGGGCGTCTTGTGTAGAGTAGTGTCCCGCCACTTTGTAGGTGATCGCTGCCCAGTCCTGCAATGATTGACTCGCAGTACTGGGCGGCCGGTACGACACAGCGGCGCAAGCATGCGCAAACAGTCGTTCACAGTCCTTGGTGGTGCTCGCGAATGCAAATGAGTCTGGGAAATTCCTGTTCATGATGAGGATAAAGCGCGGACTCCAAACATCCAGCTGCTTGCGAGAGATGAGCCATTTTTCGGTCGTGAACTGCACCATCGGATGCATCGAGAAGTGCTTTCGGTCCTTGTTCACCTTGATGAGACTATAGTCACGCAGCATCAGCCAATCATCTTCGAAGTCACATGGCAAGCTTTTGACCACGTGTGCTCCACGGTACCGCCATCTCTTGTGGAGTCGTCGCCGCCTCCACCATTCTTTTGCCGTGTTCGACAGTGGAGCGCTCACTTCTTCTCCGTATTGTCCTTGGAGAAGCGCTTCCGGAATGTTCTGGTTATCGAACAGGCACATCAGCGACAGGAGCCTAGCAGCTGAGGGAGCGTTCCGGCGGACATACTCAAAGGTGACTCTCCACGTAGCGATGATCGAGTTCGAGCGACCTGAGTCGCGGCGTAACTGCGGACTACTTTCTTCCAACAAGCTCGTGGACAATCTATTGCCTCTTTTCAGCTCTCTCAGGTAGTCTGGTATGGGCAATGATCTTCGACTGATGTAAGCGGCTGCTTGCGTCACAGCCAAAGGTACGTAACAGAGGACTTTCAGCAGCGTCTTCATCTCATCTTCATGATGTGTCGCGTCAAGCTGACTTCGAAGCAGCGCCATGGCTTCATCCTCTGTCATCTGCTCAACCGAGAAGATATGTTTGTAATTGCACGTAACGTAGTATGCAGCGTCGCGACTTCTCGAGGTCACAAGTATAGAGCCATTTGCGGACTGCGGTAAGAAGTCTCGAAGTTGCTTGTCGGAGCGTGCCTGGTAATATGCCGAAGGGGCGCTCGTGAAGACGTTCTTGTCGTCAGCATTATCCAGGATCAGAATCCATCTGCCGTTGTTTGTGTTATGAAGGTATTCGTATACTAGATTCAAGATGTCCGCATCTTTATCGTTGCGCCCTTTGATACGCAATTCGTTCGCAATAACTCGGAAGCCTTGTTCAAACTTGGTCGTGGTCTCTGCGTCGATCCAAAATATCCAGGTGTTGGGGTGTGTCTGATGTAGCCTATGGCCGTAAGTGATGGCGAGCTGGGATTTGCTATCCCATGTTAGCTTCTGGATAGAGATGGACGGGAGAAAAGTCTGCTTGCCCCATGCCTCCTCCACCAACAAGCGCATGTCTTGTGCCAGGGCCCGTCTTTGCTATCAACTCTGCAAGTATTGTCCGTTCGACAAAGTCAGCATCTTGTCCGAAGGGACAAACGAATCTTGGGACAAGAGGACGGTGCAACGCTGGGACATATCAGAGCCGTACTGATACGTAGGAAGTGCATTGGTGAACTCACCAGCAACATCTTTCCCTGGGCCTGACACGATTCTTTCCAACGAGAGTGTTGAGATGTATCCACGAATGGCTTTCTCGCAGAATTTGACGTCGTCGTCGTACAGGAAGCTCTTCGCGACCTTCAGGTTACGAGCCATTTTAGACGAGTCCTTCGGTCGTAGCTTGTCTATGATACCCGCCAGAGCTGTAATTTGAGCTTCCAAATCCGTCAATAGAGGCTCGAGTGCTTCTCTGCTGTCTTCTGAAATGCGACCTTCTTCATCGGCCGTATGGATTTTCTTGAGTGTATAGCTCAAAGTCGGCAGTTCGTTGGAGATGACTTGAAGCGCACGTGGGACGCCATCGGCAGTCTTTTTGAAGTCGTTGAGACGTTTCGTAACCTCGGAAGTGATGTGTATGATAGACACGATGTTGGCCGCAAGGCCGAATGCTTCCGCCATGGCATTGCGACTTTTGGTAGACTAGTGCTAGCTGTGAGAACATCGAACTCTAAATGTTGGCAGGCAGACGACGGGATAGCCATTCTGGCGAGACGTGGACACCAAGACAGCGGCTATGCTGCTCAGGTATCAAGTGTGCGGCACAGCAAGCCCAAGGCAGACTGTGATACAGGATATGCATAAGACTGGCTGCAGCGAATCGAATGATAAGCCACCAGTGGATGTCATCTGCACGTTGGACATGTACGATTGAAGGAGGCACGCGCAGCACCCAAGTCTGCATCTCTAGCAGGCACCGACATCACGGTGACGACTTTGTAGAATGCTGAATGGTGCGTAGTTGTACTGCCTATTGGAAGACTGTTCCTCATCGTAGTGAAGCCGCTCGTGGCACTTTGCAGTTGGGGCCTGATAAGTCGAACCCGCGTGTGATTATCTGAAACATGTTCAGCGGCACAGACTCGATCCTGGTTCGAAGAGGAGGACCTACGGCACGTGGGCTCGGCCCGTGCAACCATACCCAATAGGACAAAAGTGGGACGTAGGACAAGCGCTAACTCTGTCCGTGTGTCGATAGAACGCGAATGCCTTCCTTTTAGAAGTGCTCGCAGGGGCACAAAATCTCCCAGACGAAAATGAAGAAGGGCACAGCCTATCGTCGCATCGGCGCGCACCGACAGGAGTTGTACATGGCGGTTTTTCGCGATGGCTGAATATCGCAACTCTTGTCGAGATCTCGGTATTCCGGGAATCCAAATCACCCAAAACCGATTGAAGAACAGATCTTAGTGAGGTGCAGGTTGTCAAAGTGCTCGTAACTATCGTGTCAACCTACAGCGCACACTGAACGATAGAGTAACTGTAGGACTGTAGAGGTAAGAATGAGTCGGGTATTTATTTCATCATCATCGTCATCGTCAAGAGGGGAGTCCATCCACCACCGCGCCCCCCGGCACTCGCACACACACACCACCGCCAACACCCCAATACCTACCATACCAATCGATGCCATCCTAGTACATCTCGCGCGTCCTTCGAGACGTAACATTGCACCAATCGCACTGCCAAATCGTCAGCTCAGAAACCAAACACCAACTGTCCAGAGTATTCCAACTCACCATCGTCAGCGAAGACGACCCATCGTCCTCACGACAATACTCATTCCCGCACCTCCGACACTGCCGGATGTAGACTTCCTTACAGCTACTACACGTATGCCCGCACCCGAAACAATCGCGATGCACGCCTATGATCTGCAGCAAGGCACGTCAGCGTGTTTCTCTTGCGTAGCTCGAGCACATACCTTGGCGCGCAAGAACAGAGGGCTTCATTAGGCAACTATATAGTAGAACAGCTTGCGCGCCAAGGTCAGGTCATGTCATGTCATCCCCACATCCCGTTCCCCCCAGCGCCAGCCATCCATTCACCCACGAGGCAGTCTTGGACGCAGAGACCCATATGTACCTTGATGGTTTGCTTGGAAACGATCTTTGTAGTTCCATCCGGTTCCGTGGTTTCCGCGAGTTCGGTTTGTTGGAGTTGTGTGCGGTTCGCGACAGCTGAGCCGGCGTAGCACGACTCGTCCCACCATTTGTTGCAGCGCTCGCACCAGCGGCCTTTGAGGCAGTCTTCGCAGCGTGCGATGAGGGGTGGGGGCGCGGACCCGTCGATGGTGTGGGGCGTTTGGGCGGCGCGGATAGAGCTCCAGTGGAGGGGGACGGGGCTTAGGAGAGGGAATTGCGAGGGTGGTGAGGTGCCGAAGTGTGCGGGGTCTTCGGGGCTGGAGTGGCAGGTTTCGCAGCCGGAGGATCCCAGGGCGACGTTTGCGATTGTGGGTGGGATGTATGAGGCTGGATATGGGAGGTTGTTGGCTGAGCCCTCTGTGAAGAACGCTCGACTTGGATCGTGGCGTGGTCCTCGACAGAGCACTGCGTCGAAAACGATGATGCCTTCGCATGCTTGTACGATTTCTGCCCAATCCGCTGATGGCCTCTTCTTCATCATCCTGCCAGAAGCTCTGTACCACTTGTCTTTTGTCCGTGTCAAGGCGACGTTGAGCGCATCGGTCGACTTCTCGTTCCACTCTGCGCCTATCTGTGCCCCTTGTGACGACATGACGCCTCGCGAATCTGGTGATGCGGAGCGCGGTTTGGACGGATTGAGGAGCCGCGCGGATTCGCGAGGGCCGAAGAGGTAGAGGCCTTTGACACGAGGCGTGCCTGCAGGTCTTGTGGGGCGTACTGCATATCGTATGTACTGTTGGAGCTTCCTCTCGTTTATGTGCTTGACTTCCCGGATCGATAGTATGCGAACGTTGAATCGCTCATCTGTCATGAGCTCTTTGACGAGTTCCGCAGTCACACTGAGGCCATCCAGGACTAGTGTTTGCACGTTGCGGAGAAGCTGTTGCCGCTCGAGTCGCAAGAAGATGTTGCGAAGTGGCCCAGAGTAGAAGTCATCTTCGGTCAAAGATTCATCCATGCGCTCGCGTCGCCAGCTGATGCCACCAGAGTCGAGGGGCTCGTCAATGGCGCAAACCGCTGACTTGATTGGTGATAAATCGAGGTAACGGAACGCTTCGGGAGATTCGCGGATGATGTGACGGAGCGATCGAGATGTCTTCGCGAGCGCGCAGAGTGAGAATACGGGGAGATATGGAGCTGTTTGGCGTAGGATCAAGGTGTTGGATAGTAGGTCGGCCAGCGAGGTGGGGACATGGGAGAGAACAAGAGCGCCCATGATGGCGACTAGGAGAAGACAAACTGTTGAAGATGGATAGGACTTACTTAGGTTATCAAGGGAGCATATGGGCACGTGTCACGAATCTGACGCTGTCACAGATATGGATGGGTTGAGTAAAAGAAAGTCGTGGCCGGCGGGCGGGGGTTGAAACGTGCAGCGACGATGAGATGCGGGATCTGCTAGGACCCTGCGGACGATCTTGCGCTACCCGTTGAAGAGGCGTCTTGCATCTTCAGGGTTCTCTCTATGATGCTATATCATTATGATACAATGAGCAATTGCTTGTGAGCTTGAGATGGTCGTGGAAAGACTTCTACACAAGCCACGCGCAGAGTAAGCGAAGTCAGGGGTGGAGAAACTGAGCGTGGGGTTGGCACAGTGGCAGTAGATGGCGCCATATCGAGTGTTGTAACTGGACATGCGGGCAGCGGGCCGAAGGCGGATTTGTGTCATTCGATGAGCTTCAAGCTATTCTTGAAGTGAAACACGCTCTCTTCACGTGGCAACGCGAAGGACAGCACGCGCCGCTATCGATAAGGCGGTAGTGAATGACGCAGGCAGATCGAAGATTCGAGGCGCGACAGGGCATCTGTCAGCCAGCGTCTGCCCCAACAGTTGTCTACTTCGCACAACTCACGGATACTATGATAATAGGTCTCCACTGTCAATTCCTTTCGCAAAGTGATCTGCCATGGACCAAGAACAGGAGCCCGCGAAGCTGAAATGGTCGTCGCAGTACACGCTTTCCTCTGCGACTCGAAGCACGCAACTACCCGGCGACAAGATCCTATTGCCGCCTTCTGCACTAGAACAACTCCTCGCCGCAGCACCCACGATCACAATAGATAACGATCGCCCACACATTACCTCGTTCGACCCCTTCAATCCATACACACACAATGCCGAGCGCCAGGCACGCGCCCAGGCGCAGGACCGCTTCCAGCAACTGCCACACCCTCTCATGTTCCGCTTGCGAAACCCAGAGAATGATAGAGTCATATACGCAGGCATTCGCGAGTTCTCGGCCGACGAAGGGGAGGTTGTGTTGAGCAGCTTCTTGAAGGAAGCCCTGGGGATCGATGCGCAGTCTGCTGGATCATCGCGAACTGAGAGCCCAAGTGGCGGCAGCGATGGCGATGAGGTCATGAATAATGGTGTCGAGCAGCTGGCTGTAAACGGCTCCGGGCCTAAGATCACAGTACACGCACAACAACTACCGAAAGGCACCTTCGTCAAACTCCGACCCCTCGAGGCCGGCTACGACCCAGAAGACTGGAAGTCACTGCTCGAGGAACATTTGCGGTCCAACTTCACCACTCTTACCAACGGCGAAGTATTGGTCGTGTACGGTGGTCGCGGTGTGGGTGGCAAACGCGAGGAGTTCCGCTTCCTGGTTGATGGCTTCAAGCCTGAAGGCGACGGCATCTGCTGTGTCGATACTGATCTTGAGGTCGACATCGAGGCACTGAACGAAGAACAGGCACTGGAGACGCTCAAGAAGATTGCAGCGAAACGGCAACGAGCGCCTGGCACAAACGAAGGAAGTTCGACGGGCGGTAAGATCGACTTTTTCAAAGCACAAGACGGGCAGGTCCTGGACGGAGAGTATGTCGACTACGAACTTCCGTCATGGGATCGGTCGCAAGGCTTGGAGATCTCTCTGAGCGAAGTCGACGACGAAGCTGAGCTCGACCTCTTCGTGAGTCCGTATTCGTCACGACAGCGCGTACGGCCACGGGAGGACGAGCATGTCTTCTCAGACATGTCGAGCCGATATCCAAAGCGCGTCCGACTATCGCCTACAAACGTCGAGCTTGACGAAGCAGAAGCAGTCTACATTTCAGTCCGTGCCTACCATTCAGATTCGCCGTCTGCTACACCGAAACCCTTCCGACTGAAGGTCTCGCTGTTCGACCCCAAAGCCGCTCCTGCAATGAACGGCAACTCTGATGAAGTCGAAGCTGTACATGGCCCAGACGAAGTCCAATGCAAGAACTGCCAGCAATGGGTGCCCAAATCATCCCTTTTCCTGCACGAAAACTTCTGCTTGCGCAACAACATCGTCTGCCCCCAAGGATGCGGACAAGTCTTCCAGAAGCGCTCCGAAGCCTACCAAAACCACTGGCACTGCCCACACGACACTTTCACCGGCACCACCCCCCTCAGCCGGAAAAAACACGCCGCCATCTACCACACCTCCCAAGCCTGCCCATCATGCGCCATCACCTTCCCCTCCATCCCCACCCTCGCCCACCACAAGACCACCACCTGCCCCAGCAAACTCATCCTCTGCCGCTTCTGCCACCTTCAAGTCCCGCAAGAAGGCGACCCCACCTCCCCCGCCACCGCCGAACTCCTGCTCTCCGGCCTCACGCCCCACGAACTCGCCGACGGCAGCCGCACCACCGAATGCCACCTGTGCAACAAGATCGTGCGCTTCAGAGACATGGACACGCACCTCCGGCACCACGATCTCGAGCGCCTCTCCCGGCCCGCACCGCGCTTATGCCGCAATGTAAACTGCGGCCGCACGCAAGACGGCGCGAGTAAATTGGGCGACACGCGTGCTGGGACGCGTAAGGGCCAGGGACCCGGAAATGAAATCGGCTTGTGTAGCGTGTGCTTTGGCCCTTTGTATGTCTCGATGAACGATCCTGAGGGTAAAGCGCTGCGTCGCCGTATCGAGCGACGGTATTTATCACAGCTTCTCACTGGCTGCGGTAAAGCGTTCTGTCGGAATGAGTATTGTCGCACTGGACGTAAGAATCTAGGCCGGGGGGATAAATCTGTGTCGACTAAGGATGGGATTCAGATGGTCAAGCCATTCTTGGAGGGCTTGGACAGAAGGGGGTATGGGACGCCGTTGCACTTTTGTGTGGATGAGAGGAGTGGGAGGAATAGGGGGTTGGCGGAGATGATGGCGGGGGAGAGGGGGGTTGAGGGGAAGGGCGGGTTTGCGGTGGAGTGGTGTGGCGCGGCGTTGGAGGCGGAGGGGGGGAATTTGGAGAGGGGGTGGGGGTGGTTGAAGGGGTGGGCGCCGCAGAGGGGGGAGGGTGGGGAGTAGGTATGAAAGGCTTGGGCGGCGTTTGGACGGGCGGGCATAGTGTGGAGATACCCGAGTTGCTTGGACTGTAGAAGCTACGAAATAGAGGTGCATGCTTCGTTTGTGTGGAGTTCTACTGAGGCATGGTATGTTCTCTGATGTGAATTCCTGGAAGATGTTGGACAAGGATTTTGGTTGCATGGTGCAAAGACAATAAAAGGTTCGTGTATTCGTAGCTGTATGTGGCCAACTGAGATCGAAGAGTGGAGGAATAACTGGAACCAAGAAGACAAAAAACACAAGAACGAAACAACGTGTCGCAAAATCCCAAGCCACAAAACACAAGAAAAAAAGACACCATGCTCCATACATACTCATACATCTCCCCCGTGTCCCCAAAACGCCACACCACGCAATGCGCCCCTCCCAAACACCCTCTCGTCCCACTATCATCCCTCCCTAATTATACTGCCTCCTCCCCCGTCCCTCCAACTCCTCCCTCTCCCTCCTCCTCTCCTCCACTCTCTTCAAAATCCTCGCCTCCCCCCCACTCGCCCTCCAAAAGACATCCGTCCCCCACCTAACCATCCTCTCCGCCGCACTCCCCGGCCCATCCACCGCAGGCCTAACATCCAAAAAGAACACCGGCTCGCCCGTCTCCTCAGGCGCGCCCTCGTAGTAATCAATCACATACCGCACCTCCCTACATCCCTTCTCATTACAGCGCTCAACGAACCAGTCGTGCCGATCGAATGGCGGGGCAGTGCCGAAGCGCGCGGGCGCGGCCCAGGCGGCCCATTGCATGAGTGTAGCTTTGGGCGTGGGGTCTGTGGGGCGGCCTGTGAAGCGCAGGAGTTTTGGGGGCGGGATGTCGTTGTCTGTCCATGTCGTAGTATCAAACGGGTCTTCGGCCGTTCCTAGCGCGGCGTTCGCGCGCTCTTCGCCTTGTTTGCAGATCTTGTAGCCTTCGATGACGCCGCGTGAGAAGCGGCGCTCCCAGCCCATGATTTCGGCCCAGGCGCCTTCGTTGAGGAAATTGTGCACAGACACCATGGATTCTACGGCCGTGACGTCCGTGTCGGTGTAGCCCTTGCGTAGCATTGCGTTGTACATTTGCTGTGGGGACGGGTATTCCCAGAGGGAACCGTCGGATTTGGGTATCGTGGAGGTTTCGCGCGAGAGGGGCAGGGATTGGGTTTGCGTGGATGCGCGCGTGTTGTCGAGGTCGGAGAACATGTTGTTGAGGGGGTTGAGGCGCGAGAGGAAGGAGGGCGCAGGGGCGTCGGGCGCTGCTTGGGGTGGTGGTGGTGAGGTGGAGGTGGAGGTGGTCGAGGGTGGGACGTAGGGACATGCGCCGGCGGGGACGTCTGTTTTGGCGGGCGGCGTGGCTTTCTTGTGCATTGGACATGATGGCTGTGGGCTTTGTTAGATGTGCCTGTTCATTTCTATGCGGTTGTACGTACCGGTGGCTCCATGTTGCCTCGAGGCATTGGGTGCGGCGCAACTGGCGCGGCGGATGTCGTGTCTGCCCAAAACCAGCCCATTGTAAATATTGCCGAAGAGAGGATTTGCAGTGAAAGAAGTGAAGTAAGAAGAGCACAAGGCTGAAGAGAATATAGCAGTGGCGGAGACTATCGGGCACAGAAAGTCAAAAGTCTTTGGCCGCACGGAAGATGCAGGGTTCACTTCAATCGTCATGACCCGCAAGCGCGCTATCGCCGCCATCACCGTCTTTTCTCGCGCCCCGATTGGCTCAAACTTCAGCATCAAGGAAAATGCAAGAAATCGCTTAAGATATTTTGACCTGTATGTCTATGGTACAATCGTGATTTCGTGCAGGTGCTGCATGCCTGCAGCCCTCTCTATACCGTGACGCTACTTTCCCCTAGCCGTGTAGTCCTTTCAAGAACCCGCCGCCTTCGCCGCCAACTGCCCAGTCCCCCTCGAGCTGAAAATCGCCATGATGCCGAAACTACCATAGAACAAAACCATAGGATACGCGACCAATCCCCTCATCGATGTCATTCGACCTGTTCGTCGCAGTCAATACAAGCCGCTGAAGTAGATGCCGGACAATCTTACCAACAACAGTAAACATCGAGCTCGAAGCATACGCGCACCACGCAATAGCCAAACTCGTCAGAAGATACCCAAACAGTCCGTCAAGTGGGATTGCTATTCCGAGAATGGCGACGAGGACGAGAGGTAAGAGGCAGTATCCCAGCACAGACGCGGAGCGGGGGTATGTCAGTGACGAGCCCAGATGAGAGCCCTGAGGGTGTCCGTGAGGGTGTCCAGATCCGACGTCGGCGGGGTCTACGGGCGGCGACATGAGCGAGAGGACTTGGTGGAGGAGAATTGTGCCCACGAATGCTAGGCCTGTGTGGTTTTTAGTGTGTGTGTGTGTGTGTGTGTGTGTGTGTGTGTGTGTGTGGTAATGGAGGGTATGTGTAGTGCTTACCGTAGATGTAGCCGAAGTGCAGCTTGCCAGTCAACTATACCGTGTCAGTGCCATACTCATCTCAAGTCCAGATACGTGAGGCTTACCAGTAGTGAAGTACCGAATATAAGGAAAAACAGTATCGGGCCCGCGACGTCGCTGTCGTCCATAATATGCTGATCAATCCGCCCAAACGGATTCAACACAGCCAGTGTCTAACACGTAATCAGCACCAGCTCCTCTCGCACAGTATACCCGCTGCAAAGCCACTCACCTTCCCCTTGATATGTCCAAAATTCACACCCAGCTCCTCCACTACACAAACATAGTCAGCGTATCACTCCCACCCAAGCATCATACACTAACGCAGCGGCGGTTCACCCTCATATCTGTCTCCCCACGTCAGCCTCAATTCCAACCCCACAATCACCATCTCATCTCATCTCATCTCATCGAAAAACAACATACCCTTCCGTCCCAAACGCAGCCAACCACCCCGTCCTCAACCCCGACGCCCCCATCCCCATCTGCCCCGACACCCCCGGCGCCGTGAACCCCCCTCCATACTGCGCCGCATACGCCTGGCTCTGCGGCGCGCCGTAGCCTGCCTGGAACGGCGTCGAGTGCCCGGATACAGGCTGGTTCGAGAAGGTGGACGAGTAGAATTGGAGGTTTTGGGGCGTGCCGGTGTTGGGGTAGGGAGGATTGGGGGCGTAGGTGTTGTATTGGGACATGGTGGGTGAGAGTGTGTCGTGGAGAGTGTGTGGGAGCCTGGTGGAGGTTTGGCGGTGGCTCAAGGAATTACGTAGAGTGGGTGGAGGCGGTGCGGACGAGCGAGGGACAGATTGGCGAGGGAGTCGATTCGATTCGAGTCGCGAGCGTGATTCGTGTCTAGAGTGTGAGACCGAGGGAGGTATGTAAAGTTGAGAGTTTGTTGTAGCTCCGCGATGTTGTCTTGTCGCCTTGAAATGGCATGCACATGTTATGTGTCGCTTCCAGGGTCGGAGCTTCCTTAGCCTCGTTCTCCGATTGGCTGTATTTCGGCTACTATCAATTCACTGTGACTTGGAAATGTGCACAGATTGTATGCTATTTCTTCTTTTGCTAGTATATAGAAAAGGATGAATGCTTGATGACGCCTGCCAGGACTTGAATTCCCCTGCCTTCAGTCACGACAGCCACTTCATTGCTACTCTAAAATGCGGTATTGAAGCCCATTGATTGCAGACAACTCTCCGCTACCTCTGCCCAGGCAATTCTTGTCCGAACTAATCTATCTCCATCCTCACACTACTACCAAGCAAACATACACTTATTGTTCAACAACCTCGCACCCAGCAAGTCGTACTCATGCCTGCTAATCCAGCTATCGTTCCCATGCCCACTCAGCCGCCCAAACACACTTCCACCCTTCCAAGCCACAACCTGCGGATCGAATTCTCTCGGCGGCGGTCCAACCAGAATCTCCTTGCCGTAGAAAGGCCGCAACTCACGCAGTCTGGCCTCGATGAACTCACGTAGCCCAGGTGTCTTGGATGTGCCACCAACAAGCATAATACCGCCGAAGAAATCGCGTAGCTTGCGGTCATCGCCGCGTGCACCTTGCGCTAGAGATTCGAGAATCGCGTGGTCGAGTGGCATCACTGCCAGGACCGCGTCACGAGCCTCTGCAAGCTTGATCTTCTCTAGCACTGGATCGCGGAAGATGAGGGCTTGACCGTCGGCATCACCCATCGGGGTGTCGCGTTCTGGGTTGGGCGTGTTCGTTCCTTCCGGGCCGGGTGAGCCTGTAACGGATGAGCGCGGCGTGTTCTCAGCTTCGGTGAGGCGGTTGAACGGGTTTGCAATAGGCCGTTGTGGTGTCGACGCTGCGAGGGTGGAGTCGGCGGTGCCGTTGGTAGCGGCTGCTATGACGGGCTTGCCGGCTGCGGCTTCGAGGACGCCAATCTGGGCTTGGGAGATTGGGTCGTTTGGTGAGCCGTCGTAGAGGTCGACCGAGCGAGGGATGATTTTGCGGCGGTTGAGGAGCTTCTTGGAATTGTCGAATATTGAGGGTTTGAAGAGACCCTGGGGATGTTAGCGAAAGGCCATGAGGCTTCATGACCATTGTGCTTACCATGACTGAGAGCATCGTCTCGTCGTAGGTCTTGAACGTGTACTTGCGGGTATCTTGACCAGAAGCGCGTAGATGGAAGTCCCACGTCTGCACTGTGACAGAGCCCTCGTCCATCGAGCAGAACTTCTGCTTCAGCTCTTCTGCCAGTAGGAAGTCGTATCTTCGCTTGAGATTCATATCTGAGTAGGGAAAGTGGCCGAAAAGCATCATCTTGACGAACGTCTCTGTCACATCGGAGCCGCCCATCTTGAGGTTGATACGCGACTCCTCAACACACAAGCCTTCGTCGACGCAGCAAATGGACGTCTTCTGTGCGCCAATATCGACGACACATGTCACACCGTAGCCAGCACCAAATGATGCCGACAAGCTTTCTTGCTGCAGACACACTTTTCCGAGTCCAAGATCGCGTATCAGAATGTCCAGGATCATGGTGACATATTGTCGCTCGTACAGGTCCGGCATGATGAAGACACACTTGTAGTTGACCAAGTCTTTGAGACTTTTTACTCCCAGGTGGTTCTTAAAGGCCTGTTCGAGGATCTTCGATAGATCGTGGTAGATCTGGTTGCGGTCCTGGTAGTCCCTCTCGTTCAAGGTGCCGTTCCGTATCGGCCAGAATAGCTTGTATCGAGGCTTCGACTTCTCTGGTAACCGCATCGCTGCATGTCCAGTAAAGAAATCAGGTGCTTTTGACGGGTCTGCTGGTAGCTCCGTCCAGTCTATACGATCCATGTCGTTGTGTTCGGAGATGATGTCGGGCGGTGTCCGTCTGTTGTAGTTGATAGCCAATTCTTTCGAGTTCGGTAGCACTCGTCGCTTGTTCGAGCGCATGCGTGTCCTCAGCTCCGAGGACATGGCCATATACTGGTCAGCAAAGTCCTCTCCAAACCACTTCTCTGGGAGCGCATCTGCCGGTACCGCACCCTCAAGCTTCATGCGCTTTGGGCTGGGCTCGCCGCCATCCTCCTCGCACTCGCTCTCCTTGGACCGTCGCGCGATCACCATGGGTATTGTCTTGGGCAGCGCATCTGATCCCAGGCCGATCCTCAGGTTCTGGCTGCCCGGGTGTATCACAATGAGCTTCGTGATGTCGGTCCGTGATGCGAAGGACACGTCGGCATCCTCAGCAGTCTCTTCGAGGGCTTGCGGTGTCAGGCCTTCTGCTTGCGCGCCGTACATTTGGCGCATGCGATCCTTGTCCCGGGCTTCCTGCACCATGCGTGCCCTCTCTTCATCTTTGGGGTATCGGACGGCAAGGAATTGCTCATCGCGCTTGAGGAACTCGGTGTAGTAATTCTTCTGGTTGATCATGGGCACCTGTGGCCACGTTGTGAGGTCCATGTTGTTGTCTGTCCGCTCGAGGCCTGGGGTTGATGTTAGCATGGCCGTCGCTCAGCTTCATGCGAAGCCCATGTCGTACCTTCCTCCCGCAGCTGGGCCCTGCCCGACTTCTTGCCCACCATCTTGCGCGCGTGACCTCCGATCTTGTGTTGCCCAGGTGCGATAGCTCTGATACCGGCGACACCGTTCAGAGCCTCAAGTATGCCGTCGCGTAGCTGTCGTGGCTTCGTTGTTTGCTTCGATGTCGGTGTCTAAGCTTCAATGTTCGGAGGGTTGTTGGAGATGAGAACGCGCATGGGGGTGGAGGAGGCGTTTTGTTTAGAAAGGTTGCTGGTGATAAGATCCAAACTTCCTGGGCTGTTTGGTAGCAGTTGCGGCGCCCTTGTCCCGCGATTGGATCACGAATCCGCGGTCTGGTACCCGCGATTTCCCTGGCGTGCCTGGCCTAGCGTCATGCCTATTACTTACAACCTTGGAAGCCTCGTCCTCACGCCGTCCACAACATCAACATTGATAGTCATGTAGACCAGACTTAAGTGATGTTGACGTCCCACATTCAGCAAGTTTATTCATGGCTATGCGCAAGCTACTCGCCGATGCATGAGCATTCGTCGAATTTGCCATCGCTTTCGCATCGCGTATGAAGGTGCTGGTATCTACTGTGTCAACCTTGAGGACGCTGGAACGCCGAAGGTTTTGACTCAAATTACGAGCAAGCTCATAGCATCATGGTCCCTTACATTTTTGCTCAAGCGAAAGGCATTCATCACGCAAGTACAGAGCATGTGTGACCGAGTTGAACGCAGAGAACTGAAGCTGACTTCGAATCAGATTGAAACTAACTAGTTAACTTATGCGAATACTAAGATCATGAGACCGCCCTTCACGTACATCTCAATCCGGAAACACCATGAACGACCCAAATGCCCGAGATTACATCGACTTGCCCTAGATCCCTTCGACCTCATCGCATCAAATCCGTTAATATATGCATAAAACGACATTGCGCCACATTCCTTCTTCAAAAGCACCGATCCTTGCTTTCCATGCCTGGTTGCCTCTCCAGATCCTCCACGATGCCATTCAGGTCGTTTTGACGTCGGCGCTGAGCTCCCAAAAGCGCGCTGAGAGCATTAACTCCGCAAGGGTCGACGCGCGCTTCGCCATGGCCATCTCCTCAGTCTCAACAACCATCTCTGACACTAGAGGGTACAACTCGAACTTGCCCGCCCATATCTCCGGCCACTTGGGGTTCGAGCATGCGCCACCAGCCGTTGCCTTCAGGTGCCAGGCTCCGTCGTAGCCGATGAGGAATCCAGCGACGTGGTCAAATTTGAAGATCTTCGGGGTCGGATAGCTCTCGTAGGTGCCAATCTACGTAGGGTGTTAGATGAAGACCAAGCGAAGCAGACCGAAGGCCACTCACGAAGACTTCCAGACCTTTACGCCAGATCACCAGCTGAATGCCCTTCTTGCCGAAGATGCCCTTGAATGTGTTGACGGTGGGACTGAGGAAGTTCTTAAGAGTCTCTGCCGAGGTGCAGAACAGTGTGGTCACGATAGCATCCTGCAGCTTGACCATGCCATCTTCTTTGGCCTTCTCGACGTAGTCTCCGAGGTCGATGATGTGGGCATGGCTGCTGGGACCACTGGCTGGGAGACTCTCGTACTCGTCGACGAACGACACTTGGCTCGTATCGCTACCGCTTGAGGGGGATTGGTCGCGGTCAACATCCATGGGAATGGCTTCAATGTGAGTCGTCATGATGTGGGTCGTAAAGTGGCGTTTGGTGGTAAGGTGGCTTTTGGTGAGGCAAATTAGGGTATGAGTCGCTTGAATAGAGTACGCTGTAGAGTTTGAGAGTCGTCCTGGGGCTCTGTATAGTGTACAACAGTGTGTAGCGCACGGGCTTCTAGTGAGTGGGACTGGTGAAGCCGAAGTGCTGAGATGTGATCGTGAGAAAGGTGAGGAGGATGAGTGAAAAGTCCTCGCTTCGAATGCTGATACGCGTAAGAAAGATCCTGCGCTAGCGCGCTATTGGCGTTTGTGACG
>Ga0265798_10003995_pt1 | contig 20680 bp, 18 predicted proteins | sample P3T30metagenome_FD_192430 | JGI IMG/M metagenome (GOLD analysis project Ga0265798, IMG submission 192430) | Plant litter microbial communities from East Loma Ridge, Irvine, California - P3 T30 | ecosystem: Environmental > Terrestrial > Plant litter > Unclassified | place: USA: California... | reverse complement strand
CAGGTGCGACAGCGGCAATCTGGCGTGCTTGCCTTGCCCGGTGCGGCCCAGCAGCGTGAGCGCAAGCACGACCGGTCCGAGCATCAGCACGCGCAGCAGTTTGACCAGCGTGCCGACGTGCAGGCTGACGGCCGGCGCCGAAGCCGTGGCCGCCAGCACCTGGGGCACCGCATACACGGTCAGGCCCGCAAACACGCCGAACTCGGTCGGCGTGAAGCGCAGCAGCGCCGCCCCGAGCGGCAGCAGCAAGACGACCACGACACCCAGCACCGCGGTGAAGGCGACGGAGGCCGCCACTTCATCGCCATCGGCGTCGATCACGGGCGCGACCGCGGCGATCGCCGAATTGCCGCAGATGGAGTTCCCGCAGGCGATGAGGATCGCCATGTTCCTGGGCAGGCCCGCGAAGCGTCCGATGGCGTAGCTGAGCGCGATCGCCAGCACCACGGTCAGCGCAATGCCGCCGATCAGCGGCGCGCCATTGTCGAGCAGCGCACGGGCGCTGACCGATGCCCCAAGCAGCACGACCGCGGCTTCCAGCATGAACTTCGCGCTGAACGTGACGCCCGGCCGGCAGCCAGGGGGCAGGGCGCGCCAACTGCGGATGGCGACACCGAGCAGGATCGCCAGGACCAGGCTTTCCAGCCAGGCGCGGCCGAACAACAGGATTTCGAGCCGCTCCAAAATCGCGGCGGCGCAGGTGACGAGGGCGCACAGGGCCAGGCCCGGCAGATGGGAGCGGATGGCGGCGGTGGCGGTTGGCATGAGGGTTCCTTTTCTTTTTACTTGCACAAGAAGATTGTCGATGCCTAAAATCATTCGGTCCATCGAACAATATTTGACGTTCTGTTTCGTTAAATCGAACAATCATGACGCTTGAACAGTTGCGAATCTTTGTCGAAGTCGCCGAACGCCAGCATCTGACCCAGGCTGCCGCGGCGCTTTTCCTCACGCCGTCCGCGGTCAGCTCTTCGATCAAGGCGCTCGAGGAACGTTATGGGACGCCCTTGTTCGACCGGGTCGGCCGCCGCATCGCGACCAACGAAGCCGGGCGCATTTTCCTGGCGGAGGCGCGCCGTACGCTGGCCAGTGCGCGGGCGGCGGAGCTGACGCTGGCCGAGCTGGGCAGCCTGCAGCGCGGTTCGCTGGCGATCCATGCCAGCCAGACCATCGCCAGCTACTGGCTGCCGCCGCTGCTGGTCGCGTTTCGCCAGGCATTTCCGGCGATCGCACTCGAACTGGCGGTGGGCAATACGGAGAACGTGACCGAAGCGGTGCTGCAGGGCCAGGCCGACCTTGGCTTCGTCGAAGGCGAGGTGGATGAAGACAGCCTGGAATCGGCCCCGGTAGGCGAAGACCGCCTGGTGATCGTGGTCGGGCTGGCGCATCCCTGGGCGGATGGCCGTCCGCTGGACAAGGAAGCCTTGCTCGGCGCGCAATGGATCATGCGCGAAACGGGCTCGGGCACCCGCTCGGCGTTCGAAGCCGCGCTGGCGGCACTGGGTGTACCGCCGCAGGCGCTCGCGGTCGCGCTCGCCCTGCCCTCGAACGAGGCCGTACGCAGCGCAGTGATGGCGGGTGCGTTCGCTGGGGCGCTGTCGGAACTGGTGGTGGCGCCGCAGTTGCAGGCAGGGATGCTGGCAAAGGCCGGGCTCGCGCTGCCGGTACGCCATTTCACGATGCTGCGCCATCCACAGCGCCACCAGAGCCGGGCGGCGGCGGCCTTTTCCGGCCTGGTACGCGGGTCCGCCGCCTAGTTGCGAAGCGCCGCGGTATCCGGATCCGGCGCCGTTCCACCTTCCATCACCAGCACGCGCTGGGCGCCCTGGGCCGCTGCCGCCGCGCCGGCCTGGGCGAAGCTCCGCACCGGGCCGATCATGGTGCCCGCCGCCATGCCCTTGGCGTCGGTACGCAGCGAACCGGCAAGCTGGCCGCCGAGGTAGACGTTGTACGCCGTCTCCGGCTTGAGCTTGAATACCGTCACTTCGAGCGCATCGACCACGCCCAGCTGGCGCGCCACCAGCAGGCCGCGGCCGGCGCCGCTCGGGGCCTTCAGCGACAGGGGCTGCGAGTCGTGGTTGACCCGCTTCGAGAGGTTGGCGGCGTCGCCGGGCGCGGCCACGTGCGACAGGTAGACCAGCGCCTGCGGGGCCTGGCCGCCGGGCATGCGCGCGATCACGCGGTTCGCCGCGGGGTCGATGACCTCGACACCGTCGCCGTTTTCCAGGCCGACGTAGACGCGGCTGCTGTCGTCCGAGGTCCAGATGCCGTGTGGCAGGGCGCCGGTCGGTATGCTGGCGACCAGTTTCGCTTCCTTGTCGGTGGTGTAGACCTTGACCAGGTTTTCGCCGCCCACGGTCACATAGGCCAGCACCTTGCCGTCGACTCTGGCGAACGCCAGGTGGTTGGTGATGAAACCGGTATCGATCACGCCGGTCACGGCCATGGTATGGGTGTCGATGCGGGTCACTTTGCCGACGTCCTTGTGGGTCATCCACATTTCCTTGAAGTCGGGCGTGAATTGCAGGAAAGGCGAGAACGGGCTGACCACCGGGATCCGCTTGACCACCTTGTGCGCCCTGACGTCGATGACGTCGACCTCGGGCGTGAAGCTGGACACGGCGAACGCAAGTTTCCCGTCCGGCATGAACTGCACCATGCCGGGACCGACCGCGGTCGGGATGCGGCGGGTCTCCTTGAAACTGTGCGGGTCGATCACCGAGATATAGTCCTCGCCGCGCACCACCACCCACACCTCCTTGCCGTCCGCCGTGAAGAAGCCCTCGTGCGGCGAGCGTCCGACGTAGGTCTTGCCCTTGACCTTGTTGGTCGCGGTATCGATGAAGGTGACCGAGTTCGAGCCGTTCGAGATGGCCACCAGGGTCTTGTGGTCGGGCGAGAAGCCCAGTCCGTGCACGTTGATCTCGCCGCGGTACAGCGGCGACAGCACGTCCGGCCGCTGGTTGCCGAGGACGATCTGGCCCAGCAGGCTGTTGCTGGACGGGTCGAACACGGATACCGTGTTCGTGTTCTGGTCGGCGGTGTAGACGCGGTCGGTGGGTGCGGGCAGGGCCAGGGCGGCCTGGGTGGCGCCGAGGAGTCCGGCCAGGCTCAGTAAGCGTACGATGGTCTTCATTTTTTCTCCTTCGTCTTGTGGTCCGGGTGACGCGCAAGCCATGCCCGCATCACGTTGATTTCGTTCTGCTGCTCGGTGATGATGCCGAGCGCCAGGTTGCGCAGTTCGGGGTCGCGGGTGTTCAGCAGGACCGCCCTGGCCATGTCGATCGCGCCCTGGTGGTGCGGCAGCATCATGGTCACGAAGTCGTGCCCGGGCTCGCCGTTCATCGGCGCCGCCTGCATGCCGCGGTCCATGACCGCCATCGCATCGTCCATCAGCCGGGCGAAGGGCCGGTCGCTGCTGGCGACGAACGCGGCGGGCGCCGGCATGGCCGCCATCGGGCCATGGTGATGGTGCATCTCCTGCGTCTGCGCCCCGCCCGCCAGGCACAGCGCCAGTATCGTGAACGGAAGCCGCATCGCTCACCCCTGGCTGACCGGATTGGGGGCGATGTAGACCCGCACCTGCGGCACCTTGAGGTCCCTGGGCGCGATCGCCGACAGGTCGACGACGCCGATGGTGTTCCAGGCATCGAAGGCATAGGTGAAGCTCGCGCCATTGAGCGTGAAGGTGATGGTCTCGCCGTTGGTGACGTTGACGTAGCGGGTGTCGGGGCCGATCGCGAGGCTGCGGTCGCCCGTGGTGTTCGTCACCAGCATGCCTGTGTCGAGCGGCGAGAAGGGCTTCGGCATGGCATGCGCGGTCCCGGCGGCGAAGCCTGCGGCCAGCAGCAGCGGGAGGAACAGGGTACGGGTCGGTGCTTTCATGATGCTTTCCTTGGGTGGTTGGGATGAGCGCAGTTTGCCGGGGCACGGCTGACGCAGGCATGACCCGAAGATGACAATTCGATGACAGCCGGCTGACATACTTGTCATCCGCGGCGGCGCCAAACTCCGGCACAATGACGGCAGGAGAATCCCATGCGAATACTGATCGTCGAAGATGAGCCCAGGACGGGCGATTACCTGCACAAGGGCCTGCGCGAGTCCGGCTTCACGGTGGACCTGGCGCGTACCGGCCCGGACGGCCTGCACCTGGCGCTGGAGCACGACTACGATGTGGTGGTGCTCGATGTCATGCTGCCGAAAATGGATGGCTGGACCGTGCTGCAGAAGCTGCGCGAATTCAAGCAGACGCCGGTGCTGTTCCTGACGGCGCGCGACGAGATCCCGGACCGCGTGCGCGGCCTCGAGCTGGGTGCGGACGACTACCTGGTCAAGCCCTTCGCGTTCGCCGAGCTGCTGGCCCGCATCCGTACCCTGTTGCGCCGCGCGCCGCTGCGCGAGCCCGAGGTCCTGCGCGTCGACGACCTCGAGATCGACCTGCTGCGCCACCGCGTGCTGCGTGGCGGCGTGCGCATCGACCTGACCCCGAAGGAGTATGCCTTGCTGCAGCTGCTGGCGCAGCGCCAGGGTGAGGTCCTGTCGCGCTCCCTGATCGCGTCCCAGGTATGGGACATGAATTTCGATTCGGACACCAATGTGGTCGATGTCGCCATCCGGCGCCTGCGCACCAAGATCGACGATCCATATCCACGCAAGCTGATCCAGACCATGCGGGGAATGGGCTATCTGATGGAGGTGCGCGACTGATGCGCGCGCCGCTCTCGATATCGCTGCGCCTCGGCCTCCTGTTTGCAGCCATCGCGGGAGCGGTGTTCGTTGCGGTAGGCGCCTACCTGTACCAGACGCTCTCCGGCCAGATGGGACGCCGCGACGACATCGATCTGCTGAACAAGGCGGTGCTGCTGCGCCAGTTGCTGCACGATCAGGCGTCCGGCGAGCGCATGCCGAAGGCGCTGCAGGAAGTGCTCGGACGGGCGATCGGACAGGACGGGGTCATGTTGCGGATCGTCGCGCCGTCGGGACAAGCGCTGCTCGATACGATGGGCGCCCTGCCGGTGACGGCTGGCGATCTGCACAAGCCTGTTGCGCCGCAGCGTGAGCCGCAGCCGGCGGATATCGCCACTGCCGCCGGCCCGCACGGGCTGGTCCGCGTCCTGACGGTACTGGCCGGCGACGACGGTGGCGTCCTGCGCGTGACGCTTGCACGCACGCGCTCGGACCGTCTGGCGATCCTGAAGCGTTATGCCTTCGACCTGCTGGGCGCACTGGCGCTCGGCACCATGTTTGCCACGGCGCTCGGCTTCGCAGCGGTACGGCACGGCTTGCGGCCGCTGTACGGCATGATCGCCAGGGCCAACGACATCAGCGCGCACCGCCTGGACCGGCGCCTGGAGACTGACGGCATGCCTCGCGAGTTGCGCGGGCTCGGCCTGGCATTCAACGCCATGCTCGACAGGCTGGAAGAGGGTGTGCAGAGACTGTCCGGCTTCGCGGCCGACCTGGCGCACGACCTGCGCACGCCGGTGAATGCCTTGATGCTGCAGACGCAGGTCGCGTTGTCGCGGGAGCGGTCGGTCGAGGAGTACCAGGCTTTGCTCGCGTCCACGCTCGAGGAATACGAACGCCTGGCGCGCATGATCGAAAACACGCTGTTCCTGGCGCGCGCCGACAATGCCCAGCTGGCGCTGCGCTGCGATGCGCTCGACGTGCGCGCCGAGCTTGCGCACATCTGCGAATACTTCGAGGTCCTTGCCGAAGACAGGAACGTGTCCCTGTCGCTGGCCGGGATCCCGGCGTTGACGCTGCGCGCCGATCCGGTCCTGCTGCGCCGTGCCGTGAACAATCTGGTGTCGAACGCAATAGCCCATACGCCGCCTGGCGGGACGGTGAGCTTGCGTGCGGATGAAGAAAGAGAGTGGCTGGCCCTGTCTGTCTCGAACAGCGGCAGCGGCATCGCCGAAGCAGATCGGGAGCGTGTATTCGAACGCTATTACCGGACGGATCCAGCGCGTTCCGCCGGCAGTTCGGCGGGCCTTGGCCTGGCGATTGTCCGGGCGATCATGCAGCTGCATGGTGGCACTGCGAACGTGGAGGACCGGCAGGGAGAAACAGCGTTCATCCTGCGTTTTCCGTTCACGGAGCACATACGGTAGGCAGGCGGCTGGCCGGCCGCCGCCTTCGGCATCCCCATTTTGTCGCCTGTTCAGCTACCCCTTCCGTACACCATCCCCATCCCGCCCGGCCGGTACAGCGCCCCCATCGGGTCGGTCGCCGGCTCGTCGCGTTGCTGGCGCGGCACCTGCAGCACCGACAGCTTGTCGACCAGGCCCGGCACCAGCTTTTCCATCGTCGTATCGAGGGCCGCCATCGTGCCGACCTTGACGTCGCGCACCGGCGAGGTGGCCGCGCCCAGGATCGCCGCCGCCACCCGGTGCGGATCGAGCTGGGGCGAGGGCAGCTTGGGCTGCCTGTCCATGTAGTTGCGCGCGTGCTCGGGCAACGGCGTGTTGACCGCGGTCGGCTCGATCAGGGTGATGGAGACCGGCGCACCGTCCATTTCCGCGACCTCGATGCGCAGGGCGTCGGTATAGCCTTTCACCGCATGCTTGCTGGCCGAGTAGATGCCCTGCATCGGGATCGCCACTTCGGAGGCTTCGCTGCCGACGTTGATCAGGGCGCCGCCCTGCCTGCGCAGGTGGGGCAGGGCCGCCATCGAACCGTGCACCATGCCCCAGAAGTTCACGTCGAACAGGCGCCGCGCGTCTTCTTCCGACACTTCGTCGACGCGGCCGTAGATGGTGATGCCGGCGATGTTGCACCAGGTATCGATGCGGCCGTAGCGGGCGATGGCGGCATCGGCGATCGCCTGCACCTGGGCGCGGTCGGCCACGTCGGCCTTCACGCAGATCGCCTCGGCGCCGCTCTTGACCAGGGTGGCGACGATGGCTTCCAGCACATCCTCGCTGCGCGCGGCCAGCACCAGCCTGGCGCCGGCGCGCGCGGCATCCTGGGCCGTGGCAAGGCCGATGCCGCTCGAGGCGCCGGTGATGACGATGACCTGCTGGTTGAGGGGTTTGAGGGAAGGGGACATCGGCTGCTCCTGCGCTGGATACATGGATCAGATCAACATAGCAGGAACGGCCAAGCCGCAGCGCCCGGCAGTGGCCTGCGCAACATCAAACCGGGGTCTGACACCGGATTTTGGAAACAGCCAGCGGGAAATTTTCAGAATCCAGCGATGATATTTTTTCGGCTGAAAACGCTTTCATGCCGAAAAAAGTTATCGTCCAGCGCTCTGCAATATCTTTAATTTCGATTTCTTCATCGAAATCGGATTTTCTGGAATCGCACAAAATCGCGCCCGGCAAATTTGCGCAATTTCCTGTCGTTTGGCGTATTTCCGCGCCCGGCCCGGCGATTGCAAACCCTTGAAAACTCACGCATTCTCCCGATTCCAAACCATAACAATTCCACCGGAGACGCCGTGAAAAATACCCTGTCCGCAATCGGGGTGGGCACCCTATTGTCCTGCGCTTTACTCAGCAGCAATGCCGCCGCCCAGGCCGGCTATACGCCGATCGCTTTCCAGAACGCTTCCGTCCACGATCCCTCGGTGATCAAGGTCGGCGACACCTTTTATGTCTTCGGCTCGCACCTGGCATCGGCCAAGTCGAAAGACCTGATGAAATGGACGCAGATGACGAGCAGCGTCAGTGCCACCAATCCGCTGTTCCTGAACGGTTCGGCGAACGTCTATACCGAACTGGCCGAAACCTTCAGCTGGGCCCAGTCGAACACCCTGTGGGCGCCGGACGTGAAGCAGCTCGCGGACGGCAGGTTCTACATGTACTACAACGCCTGCAAGGGCGATTCGCCGCTGTCGGCGCTGGGCGTGGCCGTCGCCAACAATGTCGAGGGACCTTACGTCAACAAGGGCATCATCCTGAAATCCGGGATGTGGGGCCAGGCCAGCTACGACGGCACGGTCTACGATGCGCTCAAGCACCCGAATACCGTCGATCCGAACGTCTTCTTCGATAACGCCGGCAAGCTGTGGATGATCTACGGCTCGTATTCCGGCGGTATCTTCATCATGCAGATGAATCCGGCGACCGGCATGCCGCTGCCGGGGCAGGGCTACGGCAAGCGCCTGATCGGCGGCAATCACAGCCGCATCGAAGGCGCCTACGTCATGTACAGCCCGGCGACCGCCTACTATTACATGTTCACCTCTTTTGGCGGCCTGGACGCGAACGGTGGCTACAACATGCGCGTGGCGCGCTCGACGAATCCGGATGGTCCGTACTTTGATGCCCAGGGCAACAACATGGCGAACGTCAAGGCCGATCCCAGCAAGCCTTTGTTCGACGATGCCTCGATTGCGCCTTATGGCGTGAAACTGATGGGGAATTTCCTGTTCGAGCGCCAGCTCGGCGATGCCGGCAGCGGCATCGGCACGGGTTACGTTTCGCCCGGCCACAATTCGGCGTATTACGATGCGGCCACCGGCAAGCACTTCCTGATTTTCCATTCGCGCTTTCCGGAGCGCGGCGAACAGCATGAAGTCCGCGTGCACCAGATGTTCATGAATGCCGACGGCTGGCCGGTCGTGGCGCCTTATCGCAACACGAACGAAACGCTGGCCGCGGTGCGCCGCGAATTCGTGGTCGGCGATTACATGTACGTCAATCACGGCAAGGACATCTCGGCCACGATTAAAAAGTCACGGCTCGTCACACTGAACAGCAACGGCACCGTGAGCGGCGCGGTGGCGGGCACCTGGGCCCTGGTGGGCAGCAACCAGGTCGAGATCAATATCCCCGGTGCCTCTACCTACAAGGGCGTGTTCCTCAGCCAGTGGGACGAGGTCTCGAAAAGCTATGTGATGACCTTTTCGGCCCTGTCGCGCGAAGGCATTGCGGTGTTCGGCAGCCGGCTGATCCCGCGCACCGATGCGCAGGTGGCGACAGCCGTCCATAACGAGCTCACGCTGGGCAATACCTCGGCCGTGACCGGCAACATCCCGCTGCCCACGAGCGGGTCGCGCGGCACCGTGATCAGTTGGGCATCCTCGAACCCGGCGGTGGTGAGCAATACCGGCATCGTCACCACGCCGGCCAGCGGCAGCGTGAACGTGACCCTCACGGCGACCATCATCAAGGGCACGTCAAGGCTGGCGAAGAGCTTCACCGTCACCGTCACCCGGTTGGGCGGCCTGGTCGCGTACTACCCCTTCGACGGCAACCTCAGGGATGCGAACGGCAGCTTCGGCGCCGGCACCGTCATCGGCGGCAAGATCGACGAGGCAGGCGGCAGCCTCGGGTACGAAGCGGGCCTGCGCGGCAGTGCGGCCTCCTTCAACGGCGCCACCGGCGTACGCCTGCCGAACGGCCTGATCTCGACCAACAGCTATACGGTGGCGCTGTGGGTCAAGCCGGCCCAGCTCACGGCCCTGACACCCACCTTCTTCGGCGCCCGCACGCCGGATGCCTGGGTCAGCCTGCTGCCGATGGGGCACGGCTTCGTCAACGGCGCGACCATGTTGTGGTCGGGCACCGCCTGGTACGACGCCGGGACGGCCATGAACGTCCCGGCCGGCCAGTGGTCGCACCTGGCCTTCAGCGTCAACAACGGCGCGGTGAACGTCTACGTCAACGGTGTCAGGCGCTTCAGCGGCGGCAGTTTCCCGAACGTTTTCACGACGGTCAGCGGCGTGTTCGCGCTCGGCGTGAACTGGTGGGACACCCCGTACAAGGGCGCGATGGACGAACTGCGCATCTACAACCGCGCGCTGAGCGATGCCGAAGTGGCCGGCCTGGCGCATTGAACGACCAAACTTTTTACGGATGAAACATATGAAAAAGACGATCCTGGCCGCAGTGCTGGGCCTTGCCTGCGCGGGCGCATTCGCGGGGGTGATCCACTTCGACGATTTGCCGGGCGATGGCACGGCGGCCATCGCCAATGGCTATGGCGGATTCAACTGGGACAATATCGCCACGATCCAGGAAGACGTTTTCCCGGACAGCGGCTATGCGGCGGGCACGGTGTCGCATGCGAATACGGCCTACAACATGAACGGCGGCACGGCGGCGATCTGGCGTGCCGGCAGCTTCGATTTCCAGGGTGCCTGGTTCACCTCGGCCTGGCTCGACCAGGAGCTCGCCTTCGAAGGCTGGCGCGATGGCCAGCTGCTGTATGCGAGCGATGTCTCGACCGTGATCGGCACCGCCGCACCGGTCTGGGTCCAGCTCGGCTGGGCGGGCATCGACACCCTGGTCATCTACAACAGCAGCGGCACCCAGTGGGCGATCGACGACGTGACGGTGGATGTGCCGGAGCCGGCCTCGCTGGCCCTGTTCGGTGCGGCACTCGCAGGGATGGGCGCGGTACGCCGGCGCAAGCGCGGCTGAGGTCAATCAAACCGGGTCAGACACCGGTTTGATTTGGTGTCTGACCCCGGTTTTATTCAGACCAAACCGGCGAGGCGGGCGTTGCGCTCGCGCTCGAGCTTGGTGATATAGCGCTGCACGGCCGCCAGGTTGCCGCGCGAGATGTCGACGAACTCGCAGCCGAGGCGGCGGTTGGTCTTGTTGTTCAGCAGGGTCATGTCCAGCGAGTTACGGATCTGCAGCGAAGTCATGACCGGGCCGATTTCCGGCAGGTCGAGGCGGCAGCCGACATAGGTGTCGCCGATGGTCGTGCCCAGCACCTGCTTGTTGTCCAGGATGGCGATGCCGCCGCAGCTGATGTCGGCCAGCGGGAAGGTCTCCAGCTTGCCGCCGAGTTCGGCGGGCAGGGGGATGGTCACGCGCACCGGATTGCTGACCGGCGTCGCCATGCGGTAGAACTCGCGGCGCTGCAGGCGGATCAGGGTCGCCGGGATGTCGGCGCGCAGCGCGGTGCCGCCGTCGTAGTTGATCTCGCGCAGGTCGCCGGCGGCGAACAGGATGCGGATCTTGTCCAGCGAGGTCTCGCAGCGCACTTCGCCGGCGGCGACGATGCGCGCGATCTGGTCGCGGTTGACCGGGCGGTCGAGGATCAGGGTATTGCCGTCGGCGTCGACATCGAGGATCGAGGTGACGCAGACGTCGGCCTCTCCCTTGATCAGTACGCGGACCAGCTGGTTCTTTTCGGAGATCTGGCGCAGCAGCGCGACGATTTCCCTGCGTGACTCGACTTCGTAGTCGTGCCAGGCTTCCAATTCGGCATCAGTGATTGCTTGCATCTGTTCCAACCGGTGATTCTTCTGGTTGCAGGAGTCGCGTCGTGTCCGGAGGCGGGGGCGGGGCCTGGCCGGTAGCTTGCGCTGACTCAATATAATAAAGCCATGCCAACAGTTCGGCAATGGCGCGATACAGAAGCGGCGGAATCTGCCGGTCGAGATCGACCTCCATCAGCAGCGACACCAGCTCCTTCGATTCGTGCACGAACACGCCGGCCTCGCGCGCGCGTTCGATGATTTGTTCGGCAACCAGGCCCTGGCCCTTGGCCACGACCTTCGGCGCGGGGTCGCCGGCGCCATAGGCCAGCGCGACCGCGTGCTGGCGCCGCGTATTGACGCCGTCAGCCACGGCCGTGGATCGCCAGGGTGTTCAGCGGCGCGCCGGCGGCGTCGAGCGCGTCGGCCAGGCGTTCCTTCCCGGCTTCCAGCAGCGGGCGCGCGGACGAAGGCGCATCCAGGCGGATGTGCAGCTGGCCGCCGGACAGCACCACCTTCGCCGCGATTTCGCCCAGCCCGCCGAAGCGCAGGGTCAGGCTGCTCTGCCAGCCGGCATGCTCGCCATCGGCGTCGCCGGCAGCCGGGCGCTCGCCGGACCCGCCCTCCGGCGCATCGCGTGCGATCTCCCAGCGCATCTCCTGGCCCGGCCACAGCTGCCCATGCCAGGCCACGCGCGCCTGCTCGTGCGCGTTCAGCTGCAAATTGATCAGCTGCGCGGTGGCCGGATCCGAAGGCGGCGCCATGCCGCGCGCCTGCGGCTCGGCCGCCAGCTCGGCCTGCGCCCGCGTGCCCTGCGCCCATTCGGCCACGTGCGATTCGTAGAACAGGCCGCTCTTCTCCATGCCCCGCTGCAGCGCGGCGGCGATCTGGGCGGCGTCCGCGCCGGCCGCGCCCAGCAGCGGCGTGCGGCCGAGGGCGGCGGTTGGCGGTGCGCCGTTCGCCGAGGCGGCGGCGATCACTTCGCCCAGCACCTGGCCGGTCTTGCTGAGCGAAGCGCCGGCGCCGCTGTCGGGGCCCAGGGACGCTGCCGGCAGCTGGGCCCTGGCGAGCAGGGCGCTGGCGCGGCTCAGCGCGGCGGCTTCCTTGCCCTCCAGGAAAGCGAGGGGCGAGGCCTGCAGGTTCGCGCCTTCCGGCAGCGGCGGTCCGGCTTCGGCAAAGGCCTGGCCGCCCTGGGCGGTGGCAAGCTGGAAGGTCGGGCGCGGATTGATGGCGACCAGGGTCAGCGGCAGCTGGTTGCCGGGCTGGACGTTCGGCGGCAGCGGCATGCGCGCCGCCATGTCGGCGACCCGCACCACGTAGCTGCCGTCCGGCAGTTTCGAGAGCACCTCGGCCTGCATGGACTGGCCGAGCTGGGTGGCCAGGGCACGCTGGAAGGCCTGCTGGCGCGGATCGGCAACCGGGAGGACGGCGCCGGTGCGCGCGACCGGGGTCAGCGACAGGTCGCGCGGCAGCATGGCCAGGCTTAGACGCCGTAGGCGCGCGCGAGGCGGCGTTCGGTCGCGTTATTGTTCATCAGGGCGGACAGTTTCGCCATCCACGGCTGGGTCAGGTCGCGGATCTGGCGGTCGCTGGCGAGCATCCGGCGGATCGCGTTGGCCTTGCGCACGCGTTCCGGCGCGGCCAGTTGCGGGCCGTCGCCGCCGGCTTTCAGCTGGCGCACGCAGGCATTGCACTGCTGCTCCAGCTGGACCACGCGGTCCCAGTCGTTCGCGGTGGCGGCCGCCAGCATCTGGTCGGTGATGCCGACCATCGCTTCATAGACCGATACGATGTCTTGTCCGGTCATCATGGCTCAGGCACCCGCGAAGGCCGGGGTCTTCGGCGCGGCCGCGGCAGCGGCGGCGGCGGCCGGCTGGTCGACCTTCTCGCCGATCGTGACCCATGCCTCGCGCAGGTCCGACAGCAGGCGGTGCACTTCGTCGATGGCCGGCACGTCGTTCTTCAGGTTGGCGTGCAGCAGGCGGCGGCTCATGTAGTCGTACAGGGCGTCCAGGTTGGCCGCGATCTCGCCGCCGGCTTCCTTGTCCAGCGAGGCGCGCAGGCCGTTGTCGATGATCGTGATCGCCTTCGAGATCGCCAGGCCCTTGGCCGCGATGTTGTTCGCGGCGATGTTGGCCTTGGCGCTCAGCAGGGCCACCAGCGCGCCGTCGTACAGCATGACGATCAGCTTGTGCGGCGAGGCCGAGGCGATGCCGGTCTCGAGGCCCACGTTGGCGTAGGCGTTGACGCCGCGTTTCATGGTTCCAAACATCTTGGTTCTCCGATAAATCTAGGTTTAGCTGCCCGAATTGGCCGCAATGGCCGCGAGCTGTTGGGTCAGGTAGCTCTGGGTCGTCTGCATCGAGGAGAGCATCGTGTCCAGGGCGGTGAATTGGGTGCGGTAGCGCGCTTCGATGGCGGTCAGGCGCGCGCTGAACTTGTCGCGCTGGTCGGCCACCGCCTTGATGCTGACGTTCAGGCCATCGGTCTTGCCTTGCAGGACGCTGCCCTTGCCGGTGAAGGTCGTGGCCAGGTTGGTCAGCTGGTAGGCGTAGCCCTGCGAGAAAGTGACCGTGCCGCGGTCGCCCTTGTCGCCGCTCTTGATGCTGAGCTGGATGCCGTCGGCCGGCGAGCCGGGCGCCGCGGTCAGGGTCTGGCCGTTGCCGGAGGCGGCGATGCCGCCGATCGTGCCGGCGACGTTCTCGCCCACGGCTTTCACCGGCTCGTCGCCGCCGAAGACGAGGTTGACCGGGCTGCCGGTCACGCCGGCGATCGAGATGTTCGATTTTTCGCCGAACAGGCTCGACGAGATCGTCAGCTTGCCGTCCTTGTCGACCGAGGTCTCGACCGAGTCGCCGGCGCCGGAAAACGTGCTGTTGCCATTGATGGCGGCACGCAGCACGGCGGCAAGCTGGGTGTTGTCGTAGGTGCCGGCCGGGATCGTGATGTTCTGCACCTTGCTGTCGGTCGCCGGCGTGGTCTGGTTCAGCGTGACCGTCCAGGTGGTGTTCGGTTCGATCTTCGTCGAACCCGACAGCGGTTTCGCGCCGGCCAGGGAACCCTTGGTCGCCATCTTGTCGATATAGATGGCATAGTCGCCGGCCTTGGTCGCGGCGGACGACTTGTCGAACGTGATGCCGCCGTCGCTGGCCTTGCCCATCGCCGCGAACAGGCCGCCGATGTCGGCGAAGTTGTTGGCGATCGCCGTGTTCAGCTTGGACGAATCGACCGCCAGGCTGCCGTCCTTCTGGAACGAGATGCCGACCTGGCTCAGGTTGGTGAGCTTGCCGCCCAGGCCTTCGACGGTGGTGCCGAGCTGGCGCCGCAGCTGCGACTGGATCGAGCGCACCGAGGCATCGCCCTGCAGCGCGCCGGCGGCCTTGGTCTCGGCGTTATAGCCGGTCATGCTCGAAATGGTCGAGTTCAGCGAGTTGTACGCCTTGACGAAGGCATTGATCGCATCCGATACCGCGCCCGTGTTCTTCGACACGGCGACGGTGCTGCTGCCGAGCGAGGACACGTCCAGGCTGACGCCCTGGATCGCGTCGCTCACCGACTTGTTCTTGCTGGTGACGGCAATGCCGTTCACGGTCAGCTTGGTGTCCTGGGCGCCGCTGGTCTGGGTCAGGCCCTGGGCGCCGCCCGGATCGTAGCCCATCAGGCTGGCGATGGCGGCGTCCGGGTTCGCATCGCCTTCGCCGCTGACGCTGATCTTCATCGACGACTTGGAGCCGGTGTTGTTGTTGGTGAGGACCAGGTGGTAGGGCGTGTCGCCGCCGTCCGAGACGATGGTCGCGGTGACGCCGATGCTGGCCTTGTTGATGGCGTCGCGGATGCCCTGCAGCGACTGGTCCTTGGCGTCGAGCGTGACGACGCCCATGTTCTGCGAGCCGTCCTGGCTGAAGCCGGCGCCCACGTAGCTGCCGGCGCTGCCCGCGGCAAAGCCGGCGGCGGTCGGGTTGCTGCCGCCGATCAGGATCTGGCTGCCGTCGGCCGAGCTGAGGGTGACGCCGGCGGTCGCGGTAACGGCCGAGCCCTTGTTGTCCTCGCCGGGTGCGTGGCCGATGCCGCCGCTGGCCGCGCCCTTGACGGTCTCGGTGATGCTGATGCTGGAACCGTCGGCGGCCAGGAACTGCAGGTCCTTGGTAACGGCGCTGCCCTTGACGGTGATGTTGGCGGCCGCCAGCGCGTTCCTGGTGGCGGTGTCGGCCAGCGCGTCGTCGAGCGACTGGGCGGTAATGGGATCGCTGTCGACCGTCGCGGTGGCGAGGTCGACGCCGCCCACCGTCAGCGCGTAGCTGCCGCTGGTGACCTTGACGTCGCCGAAAGTCTTGAACAGGTTGGCATCGGTGGTCGTGGTGCCGGTCTTGGCGGTGACGCCGGTGTCCTCGGCCTTGTCGTTGATGGCGGCGGCCAGGTCGCGTGCGCTGCGCGTGGTGCCGTTGGTGGCGATTGTAGTGCCGTTGATGGTCAGCGAGCCGCTGGCGATGCCGGACGCGGCCACCGCGCTGGAGAGCGTGCTGCCGGCAGCGCCGAAGGTGCCGCCGGTCACGCTGCCGAACTGGAAGGTGAGCGTGGTCTTGGCGCCGGCGCCGATCATGGCGCTGGTGCTGGCCTTGCCGCCGCTGACCAGGCTCTGGGCCTGGGCCAGCTGGGTGACGTTGACCTTGTAGTTGCCGGCCACGGCGCCGCTGGTGGCGGTGGCGCTCACCACGTCCTTGCTGCTCGAGGTGGTCGACAGGGCGCTGTAGGTCGCCGCCGAGTTCAGGCTGGTGAGGGCGCCCTGGAAGGAAGCAACCGCGGCGCTGACCTTGCCGTAGGCCTGCAGCTTGGACTGGAAGGCGGCGCTTTTCTTGTCGTAGTTATTGAGAGGAGCGGCCTCTGCCTGCATCAGCTTGCTGACGAGGCTGTCGACATCCAGGCCTGAGCCGATACCAGATGAACTGAGTCCCACTTCTTTCTCCCGTGAAAGCGATAATGTAAGTCATTAACGACACAAGCAATTCGTACTTGAGAGCAGGAAATCCCGTTCAATTCAATTTCGAACGGATGAGCGGGCGGAAAAGGGGAAGCACCGCCGGCATCGATGGACGCCGGCGGCAAAAGCGGAGGAGCGAAGTCAGGCGGTCTGGCGGATCAGCAGGCCGCGCATCTTGTCGAGCGACTTGGCGATGTCGAGCGCTTCCTCGGTCGGGATCTGGCGCACGACTTCCTTGGTGTTCTGGTCGATCACCTTGACGACGATGTCCTTGCTGTCTTCGTCGATCGAGAATTGGAGGCTTTGCGCGGATGCCGGCAGGGACTCGTTCATCTTCTTGACGGCGGCCGACAGGTCGTCGCGCGAGGCGGGCGCGGCGGCGGTGCTGCTTTTGCTGGCGACGGCGGCTACGGCGCCTTGCTGATCGACGGGCTGGACCTGGCGTTCTTCGAGTTTCGCCGTGACGGGTGAAGCAACGGGCTGGATGTTCATGTCGAGCTTCCTTAGCAAAAATTCCTCGGCTGAATTTCTTCAGCCGAGGAACCGGTTACTGCATCAGATTGTGGCTGGATTCAGCGATTAGCCACGCAGCAGCGACAGGACACCGTTCGGCAGCGAGTTCGCCTGGGCCAGCATCGAGGTACCAGCTTGCTGCAGGATCTGGCCGCGGGTCATGTTCGCGGTTTCCGAAGCGAAGTCGGTATCGGTGATGCGGCTCTTCGATGCGGACAGGTTCTCGGTGGTCGATGCCAGGTTCGAGATGGCCGAGTCGAAGCGCGACTGCAGTGCGCCGAGCTGGGCGCGCTGGCCGTTGACCTTGGCCAGGGCTGCGTCGGCGATCTTGATCGCTGCCTGGGCGCCGTCGAAGGTGGTGATGTCCAGCGAAGCGACCGACTTCAGTTTCGAAGCCGAACCGGCTGCCGCGGTGGCCAGGCCGGAGCTGGTGTCGGTCACCGAGAAGCTGTTTTCCGAGTCGTAGGTGACGCGGCCGTTGGCGACTGCGGTGGTCTTGCCGGCGGTACCGTCCATCGAGAACGCGGTGCCTTCGACATTGCCGTCGGCCTTGTAGTTCTGCACGCTCAGGGTGCCGGTCTTCTGGCCCAGCTTGATGTCTTCGCCGGTGGCGTTGGTCAGCTTGACGCCGCCGCCGTTCTGGCTGTCGTACTGGGCGGTCACGCCGGTCTTGGCCGACTGGGCGTTGATGGCGTTGATGGCCGAGGCGTAGTCGGTCGAGCTCGAACCCGAACCTTCGACCGAGAACGACACCGTCACCGGGTCGGCGTTGTCCGACGCCAGGGTGAACGAGTAGGATGCGCCGGCGCCGGCCATCTTGATGTTCACGTCGGTCTTGGCGGTGGCGGTCACGCCGGTGTCGGCGGTCTTGTTGTTGATGTCGGCGGCGATCGACTTGGCGGTCGAGCCCACGACGGCGGTGACACCAGCAACAGGGGCGACGTCGTCGGCGTTGCCGGCGATGCCGTCGGGACCGTCATTCCCGGCAACTGCCGTGACGCCTGCGACATTGGCTTTGGTGTTGATGGTGGCGGTACCGTTCGCACCATTGATGGTGATCGTGCCGTTAGCAGCCTTGCTGGTCGCGCCCACAGCCACGCCATCCGAAGCGATGTTGTTGTTGCCGTAGGTGTTGGTGGTGAAGTTCGAGCCGGTCATCGAGATCAGCTGGCCTGCGTTGGCGCCGACCTGGAAGTTGGCGGTGCCCATCGAGCCGTCCAGCAGCTTGGTGCCGTTGAATTCGGTGGTGCCGGCGATGCGGTTCAGTTCCGAGGTCAGCTGGGTCACTTCAGTCTGCAGGGCCTTGCGGTCGCTGGCGCTGTTCGACGAGTTCGACGACTGCACGGCCAGTTCGCGGACGCGTTGCAGGATGTCGCCCGAGCTGGACAGAGCGCCTTCGGCGGTCTGCGCCATCGACACGCCGTCGTTGGCGTTGCGGGTCGCCTGGTTCATGCCCTTGATCTGCGAATTCATGCGGTTCGAGATCGCGAGGCCGGCTGCGTCGTCCTTGGCGCTGTTGATGCGCAGACCCGACGACAGGCGCTGGATCGAGGTGTTCAGGGAAGCCGACGACGAGGTCAGGTTGCGTTGGGCGTTCAGGGATGCAACGTTGGTATTGATTACGGATGCCATGGTGTTTCTCCAGACTTGGTCTTGCAATTGTGTGGCGACGTGCCACTCGATCACTTTGGTGTGCCACGCTGTTCCGTGACATTCACACCGCTGTTGATTCAGGTAACGTACTGCCGCCGGAAAACTTTATGGTCTTCTGCAAAAAAATTTTCGTACGGCAAGCATTCCGATACAAAAAACGCCGGCATGCCGGCGTTTTCGTATCATTTTTATAATTTCCTCCCGCCTTCGCGGGGTGACGGGGTTCAGTCGGCGATCACCACCCGGTTCTTGCCGCTGGTCTTGGCCTTGTACATGGCGTTGTCGGCGCGCGCCATCAGGGAAGCCTGGTCCTCGTTCTGGTGGCGCAGCGCGACGCCGCAGGAAAAGGTGATCAGCATCTTCTCGTTATCGTGCAGGAAGAAGTGCTTGGTCAGCTCGCGCTGCACTCGTACCATCGCCGAAGCGGCGGCCTCGACGCTGGTTTCCGGCAGCAGGATCAGAAATTCCTCGCCGCCGAAGCGGGCGATCACGTCCATCGAACGCAGCGTGTCCTTGACCACCTTGACCAGGTGGCGCAGGGCCTTGTCGCCGGCCAGGTGGCCGTAGGTGTCGTTGAGCTTCTTGAAATTGTCGAGGTCGAGCAGGGCCACGCACAGCGGCGTGCCGCGGCGGTCGGCGCGGGCGCTTTCGCGCTCGAACACGTCGTCCAGGCCACGGCGGTTGAGGCTGCCGGTCAGCTGGTCTTCGCGCACCAGCTCGCTCATGTGCTGCAGCTTGGCTTCCAGTTCCTTGATGCGGTTTTCCGCTTCCTGCACCTCCTGGTGGGCGGCGATCATGCGGTCGCGCGAAGCCAGCGCCTCGGCCTGCACCACGCGGGTCTCGCGCAGCACTTCTTCCAGCACCAGGTTCAGTTCTTCGATGTTGGCGGCGCCGCGGATGCGCTCCGAAAAGCCGCCGATCTTTTCCTGGTAGTCGCCGGTGGACGCCGCCACAGAGCCGAGGCGGTCGATGAAGGTCATCATCATGTTCTTCATCGTCGCCTTGACGTCGGCGATGCCGTGCTTGAGCTGGCCCTGCTTGTAGATGACGTCCTTCAGGCTGCGCGTCGCGTCTTCCAGCGCGCGCTGGTCGAGCGGGCCGGAAATCAGATCTTGCACGGCGGCGATCTGGCCGCGCATCCAGCTGTCGTCGTCGAGCAGTTCGCTGACGTTCTCCAGCAGCAGCTTGAACAGGCGCAGCAGCAATTCCTGCTGCTCGGCCGTGTCGCCGCTCTTCAGTTCGATCTGGTAGCAGAGTTCCTTCAGGCGCGCGCCGATCTCGTTCAGCGCGGCCTCGTCGTGCGCGGACCGGACGGCCGTGCCCAGCGATTCCGCCTCGCCCGCCAGGTTCGATCCGGGCGGCAGCAGGGCGGCCACCGCGAAGCTGAGCGTGCGGCTGAGCAGGTCGCGCATCTGCCTGGCCGCCGGGTCTTCGACGCCCAGCGCCATCACCGGATGGGTGTGGCGGCGCAGGTGCTTTTCGGCCAGTTGCGACAGCATCCGCGCGTAGCCGTCCCAGTCGCGCTGCTTGACCGCGCGGTTCAGGCGCGCGCCGATGTCCGCCAGTTCGCCCGGGATGTCCGCCAGGCGGTAGGCAAAGCCGGACAGGACGTTTTCCGCGCCCGGATCCGGCTGCGCGGCGGCTGCCGGAGCAGCCGGGGGCGGCGCCACGCCGGCGATCTCGTCATAGATGGCGCGGTAGGCGTCGGGCGTGGGCGCGATGCGCCGGGTGGCGAGCCGGCGGAAGGCTTCGCGGGCGATCTCGGCCGGGTTCTGGGACGGGCTGGACATGGTGGACTATTGCTAATTGGAATAATTTGTCCGCCAATGGTAGCCAAGTTCGCCGATTTTGATCAGCGGAAAAAGCGGCGGAACACCGCTCAGTTATGCGGAACGTATTGACGCCGCAACAAGTCAATCAATCAACTGGTTGCGAATCGCATAATGCGTGAGCTCGGCGCTGGTTTTCAGATTCATTTTTGCCAACAAACGCGAGCGGTATTCGCTGATGGTCTTCACCGACAGCGACAGTTCCTTCGCGATTTCGCTGACCGTCTTGCCCGACGCAATCATCATCAGGGTCTGGTATTCGCGGTCCGACAGGTTTTCGTGGGCCGGCTTGTCGTGGTTTTCGCCGATCTGGGCCGCCAGCACCTGGGCCAGCTGGGCGCTCACATAGCGCTGGCCGCCCGCGACCTGGCGGATCGCGTTGACCAGTTCGCGCGGCGCGCTCTGCTTGGTCAGGTAGCCCGAGGCGCCCGCCTTCAGCGAGCGGATCGCGTACTGGTCTTCCCTGTGCATCGACAGCATCAGCACGGCCAGTTCCGGCTTGTCGTCCTTGATCTGCTTGAGCACCTCGATGCCGTTTCGGTC
>Ga0265798_10003993_pt1 | contig 20699 bp, 18 predicted proteins | sample P3T30metagenome_FD_192430 | JGI IMG/M metagenome (GOLD analysis project Ga0265798, IMG submission 192430) | Plant litter microbial communities from East Loma Ridge, Irvine, California - P3 T30 | ecosystem: Environmental > Terrestrial > Plant litter > Unclassified | place: USA: California... | reverse complement strand
CAGGGCCGGCATCGCGATCGCCAGGCCGAAACCGGTGTTATACAGGGCCACCGAGATGCCGTGGGCCAGCTGGGCCGGGTTGGTGCCGGAAGCGTTCTGGGCGCCGAAGATCTCGATCATGCCGACCACGGTGCCGAACAGGCCCATCAGCGGCGCCAGCGAGGCGATCGTGCCCAGCGTGGTCAGGAAACGCTCGAGCACGTGGGCCACGCCCCTGCCCGCCTCTTCGATCGACTCCTTCATCACGTCGCGCGGGGCGTCGACGTTGCGCAGTGCGGCGGCCAGCACGGCGCCCAGCGGCGAATTGGTCTGCAGCTTGTCGATGATGTCCGGCGTGACCTTGCCGCTGCGATAGACCTGGATGACTTCATCGAGCAGCTGGCGCGGCAGGATCTTTTCGCGGCGCAGGTAGATCAGGCGTTCGATGATCAGCGCCAGGGCGATGATCGAGGCAATCAGCAACAGCCAGATAGGCCAGCCGGCGGCTTGAAGAATGGCGAGCAAAAGGAACTCCTGGGTAGATGGAAACGATACGTATGTGTACAGAAAAACTATACGTGGACGAATTGCGCAATGTAACGTGTTGCCCGCTTTGCGGCAAGTAGAGTTCTGCACACTTTCTGTGGATAAAAGTGTGCGCAAGGAAGCCCGGAATGGCCAAGCCCCTTGATTCTTAAAGGATATTTTTCCATGCGTAAAAACTTGGCAGCTTCTGAAACGCATTTCCACTGCGCAACAGTCTCGACGGCGTGACATGAAACTTGCCCACAATTTCTGTGGATAAATTTGTGCGGAATAGGCTCACTTTGGGCTAAGTCATTGATTTTAATTGAGGAAATTTTTGCGATGAAAATTTTAGCAGCACGATGCGCCTGTAGTTCTGCTCCGACTGCCTCTCTTTCCTCACAGTTTTTGTGGACAAAACTGTGCGCAAGCGCACATATTTCCAGCAAGTCTTTGATTTTTAAAGATAAAAAGGCCGAGCCCGTTTTTTAGGCAAGCCGGGTTACGCACATGTGCAGCCCACTTTGCACACAAACTGTGGAAAACGATGTGAGCAAGACTGCTTGTCAGATACCAAGCGGTTGAAATCAAAGGGAAAAGTCATGCGTGCTCAAATTTGCGGCAGGCGAATCCCTGGCGCCCGGCTGCCGCCTGACGCGATCGTGGCGCGAGGACTGGTATAGTCGCATTCCTGACAAGACCGGATGTCGGGTCGTCGGTGCACCGATCCACTTGCCCACATTTCCGGGGTCTTCTTCACAAATTTTGTGGAAAAGATTGTGAGCAAGGCCCTTGATCAATATCAAAGCCCTTGAAAACAAAGAACAAATTGCCAGTGCAGTATTTTTAGGCAGGCCAGGAACTCGTGCAGGCCCGGCAGTTTCGCCAGCCGATGCCCCCAGGTTTGCACACAAATTGTGGAAAACGATGTGAGCAAGGCGCCGAACTGTGGGCTAAGTACTTGATTGCCTTAAGAAAACAACTGCATGCCTCATTTTTGCGCAGCAGGGATCGCTGGACAGCTTATCCACTTCCTCACAGATTCTGTGGATAAGATTGTGGCCAAGTGGCATCCGGGCTGCCCAAGTGTTTGATCCATAAGGAAATTTTGTTTCTGCATCGAAATCAGGCAGTCAAAATAAGCATTAATAATCAATCGTTTACAAAAACTATTTGTTGTACACCCTGAGATATGGCGACCACAATATGCCGCCATATTTTTGTGGACAGTTCACCTTAACTCATCCATATGTTCCCTGATTCCGACGCCGATCCCGCCTACGCCGCCCCACCCGTCCTCACCGTTACCGCGCTCAACCAGCAGGTTGCGCGCCTGCTGGAACGCTCGTTTCCGCTGGTGTGGATCGGCGGCGAGATCTCGAACTTCACCCGCGCCGCATCCGGCCACTGGTATTTCACCTTGAAGGACGATGCCGCCCAGGTGCGCGCCGTGATGTTCCGCGGCCGCGCCCAGTACGCTGGCTTCACGCCGCGCGAAGGCGACAAGGTCGAGGTGCGCGCCCTGGTCACGCTGTACGGTGCGCGCGGCGACTACCAGATCAACGTCGAGGCGATCCGCCGGGCTGGTGTCGGCGCGCTGTACGAAGCCTTCATGCGCCTGAAGGAAAGGCTGGGCAACGAAGGCCTGTTCGACCAGGAGCGCAAGCGTCCGCTGCCGCTGTTCACGCGCGCCATCGGCATCGTCACCAGCCTGCAGGCGGCGGCGCTGCGCGACATTCTCACCGCGCTCAAGCGCCGCGCCCCGCACGTGCGCGTGGTGCTCTACCCTGCCCCGGTACAGGGCCAGGGTGCGGCCGAGAAGATCGCCGAGGCCATCGCCACCGCGTCCCGCCGCAAGGAAGTCGACGTGCTGCTGGTCTGCCGCGGCGGCGGCTCGATCGAGGACCTGTGGAGCTTCAACGAAGAGGTCGTGGCGCGCGCCATCAACGCGGCGTCGATGCCGGTGATCTCGGGCGTCGGCCACGAGACCGACTTCACGATCGCCGACTTTGCCGCCGACTTGCGCGCCGCCACCCCGACCGCCGCCGCCGAGCTGGCCGCCATGCCCCGCGACGACTGGATGAACTCGCTGGAAGCCGACGCCGACGACCTGCGCCGCGCGATGGAGCGCATCCTGTCCGAAGCCAACCAGGGCCTCGACAGCCTGAGCCGCCGGATGATCAGCCCGTCGGACCGGATTGCGCACCAGCGCCTGAAACTCCTGGGCATGGCGAGCAGTCTGACGCATGCGGTGCGCGCGCCGGTCAATCGCAACGGCGTGCTGCTGGCCCAGCTGCAGCAGCGCTGGGCCCGCCACCTGCCGGATGTGCGTTCGCTGCGGGCCCTGCTATCGTCCGACAGGCGCCAGCTGGCCGCGAGCATGACCAGCCAGCTGCGCCAGCGGCGCGAAGCGCTCGGCGCGCTGTCGGCCCAGCTGGAGCTGCTGAACCCGCAGCGCACGCTGGAGCGCGGCTATGCGATCGTCAGCAATGCCAGGGGCAAGGTGCTGCATGCGCCGGGCCAGATCAAGCCGCGCGACACCATCGTGGTACGCCTTGCCGAGGGCAGCGCCGAGGTCGGCGTGGCGAGCGTACAGGACCTGCTCGAATGAACTTCGGGACCAGGACGAAGCCAAACATGCAACCTTGTCGCATCCGGTTTAGAATATGCGACCGTTTCGGAAGAACGACCCGTTTCCAACCAATCAAGGAATAAGACATGGAACATACTCTGCCGCCGCTGCCGTACGCCAAGGATGCCCTCCAGCCGACCATGTCGGCTGAAACGCTGGAATTCCACTATGGCAAGCACCACCAGGCCTACGTCACCAACCTGAACAACCTGATCAAGGGCACCGAGTTCGAAAACCTGTCCCTGGAAGAGATCATCAAGAAATCGCAGGGCGGCATCTTCAACAACTCCGCCCAGGTGTGGAACCACACCTTCTTCTGGAACTGCATGAAGCCGAACGGCGGCGGCGCGCCGACCGGTCCGGTGGCCGACGCCATCAACGCCAAGTGGGGCTCGTTCGACAAGTTCAAGGAAGAGTTCCAGAAGTCGGCCGTGAGCAACTTCGGCTCAGGCTGGACCTGGCTGGTCAAGAAGACCGACGGCACCGTCGACATCGTCAACACCTCGAACGCCGGCACCCCGCTGACCACCGAGAACAAGGCCCTGCTGACCGTCGACGTCTGGGAGCACGCCTACTACATCGACTACCGCAACGCACGTCCGAAGTTCGTGGAATCGTGGTGGAACATCGTCAACTGGGACTTCGTGAACCAGAACTTCGCGTAATCCAGTCCGGACCCGTTCCCACTGATGCACAGCCCGCTCCGGCGGGCTGTGTCCGTTTACGGTCTTGACAACAGGCCTGCTTCGCGTGGATATTGCTGCTATAACAACGACCCGCGACCATGAACCTTCGTCCCGCCACCGCCCTCGACGCCGCGCCCATCTGCGCCATCTACAACCCCTACGTCGCCAACACGTCGATCAGCTTCGAGGAAGAGCCCGTCAGCGAACAGGACATGGCCAGGCGCATCGCCGACGTCGGCGCGGCCGGCCTGCCCTGGCTGGTGCTGGAAGTCGAGGGCAGGATCGCCGGTTATGCCTACGCCACCCGATGGCGGGTGCGGCCGGCCTACCGGACCTCGGTCGAAAGCTCGATCTACCTGGACCCGGCCTTCGCCGGGCGCGGCCTGGGCCGCCTGCTTTACAGCGCCCTGCTGGACGAACTGCGCCGGCGCGAAATCCACATGGTCATCGGCGGCATCGCGCTGCCGAACGAGAGCAGCATCGCCCTGCACGAAAAGCTGGGCTTCCGCAAGGTTGCGCACTTCTCGGAAGTCGGCATGAAGTTCGGCCGCTGGACCGACGTGGCTTATTGGGAGCTCAAGCTCGGCAGCTAAAGCTGCGCCTAAGCGCCGCAAAAATTCACTACAGCAAACTTGCTTTTCGCAAATTGATCCAGCCCTAATCCTCGTCGGATTCTCCATTCGCTTCCCGAGCTGAAGCGTTTAATAAAGCGAACGCAGCCGTAAAACGGCATGCGGCTACGTCTTTATCTACTGAGGAGAATCCCGTGTTCAAGAAACGCATACTGATGGCGCTATGCCTCGGCATCGGCGCCTGCGCGATGACCGGCTGTGCGGCGCCGGCCCGCAAGGTCGTGCTGTCGACCGACAGGATCTATCCAGCCATCGGCCCGTATTCGCAGATGATCGGCTACGGCAACCATATCTATTTCTCCGGCCTCATCGCCCTGAACCGGGAAGGCACCGCGCTCGAGGGCGCCACCACCGCGGAACAGACGCGGCGGGTCCTCGAATACATCGGTGCGGGACTGGCATCGCAGGGCCTGGGCTATGACGACGTCCTGTCGAGCACCGTCTACCTGCAGGACCTGAACGATTTCGCGGCCATGAACGCGGTGTATGCCGAGTTCTTCAGGAAGGACCCGCCGGCGCGCTCGACGATCCAGGTGGCACGCATCCCGCGCGACGCCAAGGTCGAGATCGCGATCGTCGCCGCACGCCGTTGATGCCACCATCGATGAGGAGAACGGAATGGAAACTCGCAGCCTGAAACACCGCGACATGACCCCGGCGGACGCCGTCGCCGCGGCGCCGGCACACTGGAGCCCGAGCCGGCGCGACTTCATGCGCATCCTCGGTTCGGGAGCGGTGCTCGCCACCCTCGGGCCCCTGGCCGGGTGCAGCAAGGGCCACGCCAGCAGCCCGATCGACGAGTTGCGCGAGCAGCTGCTCGCCGACGAAGCGTTCTGGGCCAGCGTGCGGGACATGTTCGTCCTGAACCCGGCCAAGCGCTTCATGAACGTCGGTACGGCGGGCTCGATGCCGAAAGTGGCGCTGGACCTGTTCGACACCGAAAACCGGGCGAAGGCCGCCGAATCGGGCAACGGCTACACCAACCTGCTGGCCGAACGCACGCAGGTGGCGCCGGGCTTCGGCGTCGACCCGGACGAGCTGGCCTTCTCGGCCAACACCTCCTCGGGCATGTGCCATGCCATCCTCGGCATCGACTGGAAACCCGGCGACGTCATCGTCACCACCAACCACGAGCACGGCGGCGGCGAAACGCCGATGGCCATCGCGGTGGCCCGCTACGGCATCGAGATCGCGCGCGTCGCCCTGCCGGTCGGGAACGACCAGACCGCCCAGACCTATGTCACGCTGTTCGACAACCGCATCCGGGAATTGAAGGCGCAGGGCAAGCGCGTGCGGGCCATGATGTTCTCCGCGCCGACCTACAAGACCGGCACCATGCTGCCGATCGCCGAGCTGATGGGCGTGGTGAAGCAGCACGAGCTGATCAGCATCGTCGACGGCGCCCACCTGCCCGGCATGATGGCCTACGACTACGCCCAGCTCGGCATGGATTTCATGTCCGGCGCGGGCCACAAGTGGCAATGCGGTCCCGGCTCGACCGGCATCCTGATCGTGCGCAACAAGCTGCGTCCGTCGAATCCGCTGCCGCTGCCGGAATGGTTCCCCATCCATACCAGCAGCTGGCCGGCGCACCAGCGTCCGTCGACGCGCACGCCCAGCTACGACATCGCCTCGACCATCACCGCCTGCGGCAGCCTGCACACGCCGATGTTCCATGCGCTCGTCTCGAGCTGCCAGCTGTGGGACCAGATCGGCCGCAAGAAGATCGAAACCTACGACCTGACCCTGTCGGCCTACCTGAAGGAACGCATCGCCGCGCTGTGGGGCGTGGAGCGCCTGTACTCGCCCAAGGACGATCCGAAGCTCGTCTCCGCCGTCACCTCGTTCAATCCTTTCCTGAACCAGAACGACGTGCTCGACAGCGCCAAGTCGGGGCAGTTCGTCGCCCGCATGCTGAGCGATTACAGCCCCGGCTTCGTGATCCGCAACGTCAACGTGCCGGTGATCGGCGCCCCCAGCGATCACTATGTCATCCGGATCTCGACCCATCTGTGGACCAGCGCGTCCGACATCGACCGCTTGGTCGAGGCGATGTGGGACCTGAGCCGGAAGATGGGCTGAGCTTGATTTGTGACGCGCAGTCACAAATCCCGGCACCGCAAAATCCGCTTCGGCGGATTTTTTCGTTGACCATTCCGCTTTTGTCGCGAAACTGTATCAATTTGTCCAGTTACGCCGGTAATTGTGCTTTCCTGTTACTTGCTCTTATACAATGTCGGGGTCAAGGAGAAAACCATGTATCGCGTACTGTTGGTAGAAGACGATCCGCGCCTCGCCGAGCTGGTGACGGAATATTTATCCAGTTATGAATTCTCGGTCGACCTCGTCACACGTGGCGACACCGCGCTCGAGCACTTCAAGCAGAGCCAGCCCGACATCGTCGTGCTCGACCTGATGCTGCCCGGCATGGACGGCATGGTCGTGTGCCGCCAGATCCGCGAGCAGTCCGAGGTGCCGATCCTGATCCTGACGGCGCGCGAAGACACCTACGACGAGGTCTCGGGCCTGGAACAGGGTGCGGACGACTTCGTCAACAAGCCGGTCCAGCCGCGCGTGCTGCTGGCGCGCCTGCGCGCCCTGCTGCGCCGCACCCAGACCAGGACCGCGGCGCAGGACAGCCGGGTGCTGGAGTTTGGCGCCCTGCGCATCATGACCAACGACCGCAGCGTCACCTGGCGCGGCCAGCCGTGCGTGCTCAGCAACACCGAGTACAAGCTGCTGCTGGTGCTGGCCGAAGCGTCTGGCCGGGTGCTGTCGCGCGACGAACTGCTCAAGAAGATGCGCGGCATCGAGTTCGACGGCCTCGACCGCAGCATCGACAACTGCATCTCCAAGCTGCGCAAGAAGTTCGACGACAACCTGTCGGAAAAGATCAAGACGGTGTGGGGCGAGGGTTACCTGTTCTCGCCCTCGGCGTGGAACTGATCAACGCCCCCCTGACGTGTCGATGAAGCTGCCGGTGGTATAGGACGCTTCATCGGACAGCAGCCACAGTACGGCCCGCGCCACCTCCTCCGCTTCCCCGCCCCGCCCCATCGGCACCGAGCTCTTCAGGCGTTCGATGCGCCCCGGCTCGCCGCCGCTGGCGTGCATGTCCGTGGCGATCAGCCCGGGCCGTACGCCGTTCACGCGGATGCCTTCCAGCGCCACCTCCTTCGCCAGCCCGATCGTCAGCACGTCCAGCGCCGCCTTCGAGGCCGCATAGTCGACGTACTCGCCGGCGGCGCCGAGCACGGCGGCGCGCGAGGAGACGTTGACGATGGCGCCGCCATTGCCGCCATGCCGGGTCGACATGCGCCGCACCGCTTCGCGCGCGCACATGAAACTGCCGGTGACGTTGGTGGCGAAGATGCGCCCCATGCGCTCTGCGTCCATCTGCTCGACCCGCATCTGGCGCGCCAGGATGCCGGCATTGTTGACGAGGCCATCGAGGCGGCCGCAGCGCGCGTCGACTTCCGCGAACATGCGCACGACCTCGTCTTCGCGCGACACGTCGGCCTGGATCGCGAAGGCCCTGCCGCCGGCTGCTTCGATCGCGCGGACGACGCCCAGGGCGGCATCGCGGTCGGTGCGATAGTTGACGCAGACGCGGTAGCCGCGCGCGGCGGCGAGCAGCGCGCAGGCGGCGCCGATGCCGCGGCCGGCGCCGGTGATGAGGATGGTTTTATCTGTCATGCGCTGAAGAATAGCGCGCTTAATCGAACAGGGGAAGGATCGCCAGCGGCGCGTTGAAGGTGGCGACCTGCCCGCGCTCGGCGCCGGCCTGGAAGCGGTAGACCACGGCCGGGAAGTCGTCCGGCTCGCCGATGCTCGGCGCCAGCACCTGTTCGGCGCTGTCGGGACGGCGCAGGCGCGCCCCGCCCTCGGCCCGCCTGGGGAACACGAAGCGCACGCCGGCGCACTGGCGCGAGCGCTGGGAGGCGTCGACGTAGCGCGCGAAGCCCAGCGCCTGGGCGCAGGCGGCGCGCAGCTCGGCCACGTCGTACACACCGTCCGGGCGCACCGCGATCGACACCTGCGGGCGCAGCACGAAGCCCAGTCCCCTGCGGTTCAGGGACAGCGCCGCATTCTCGTCGTAGGCAGCCTTCTGCAGCGGGAACACGGTGCGTCCCAACGGATCGAGCGGCAGGCTGACCTGGGTCGAGCGGCTTGATAACAGCAGCTGCAGGCCCTCGGCCAGCGCGCCGCGCTCCTTGGTCAGCACCTGCAGCTGGCTCACCAGGAGGTTCTTGGGGCCACCGTATTTGTCGAACTGGACCATGGCCCGATAGGCGTCCCGGTAACTCACGGCATCCCCGTCGTGCGCCTGCGCGCCGGCCGGACCGGCCGCCAGCAGCAGGGCAAGGGATGCGATGAATTGTCGGGCAGGACGCATCGTCAGAATCGGTAAGCGATGGCGGTCGAAACCGTCGTGTTGGTGGACCGCTCGGTCAACGGGCTCTTGCGGGCATCGCCCAGCAGGCGTTTGGCCTGCAGGTTCGAGGTCAGCATCCAGGACGGGCTCAGCGTCCAGTTCCAGCGCGCACCCACGTGCACGTCCTGCAGGCCGCCGTCCGGCGCGTAGGCGCGGAAACGGCTGCGCGAGGCTTCTTCCTGCGTCACGCCAAAATAACTTTCGTTGAACTGGCGGTTGACGAAGCCGACCCCGGCCGTGAGCGACAGGCGGTGGCGCTCGCCGGTGGCGAAGGCCAGGCGCTGCACGCCCAGGTCCAGGCGCGCGCCGTCGTGCTCGCGGCCGGCGCCGGCCAGCAGGCTGGCGGTCAGGCGCCACTGCGGGTTCAGGTAGGTATTGTAGAAGGCGCCGAGCTGGAGGCGTGCACCGATCTCATCCATACCGGCCAGGCGCCCGGTCCGGATCGTCATCCTCTGCACAGGGGCCAGAGGGACGATCCCGCTCGTGCCGACGCCGTCGGGGCCCAGGCCGGTGCCGGACTCGTCGCGGCCGGGCTGGATCGCCAGCAGCGGGCCGTACTCGACAGTTGGCGACCTGGACAGATGCATGCCTGCGCTCATCCCGGAAATGAAGATGCCGTTGCTCCATTCGACCTGGAGCACCGGCAATGCGGACACCCTGCGGCTCCCCGTTCCCTCGTAGCGCGGCGCCGACTGCACGCCGAGACCGACATACATGTCGCGGCTGCCGTCGGGCATCAGGTTGAGGGCCGGCGTCTCGGCCAGGGCCGTGCCGCCGGCCAGCGCACCGGCGCTCAGGACGAAGGAGAGGAGCTTGTTCATAGTGCCGAGTTAAAAGATTCAGGAAAACAACATTCTACGTGCTTGTCTTCCCTCCTCCCAGACTCTCAGTTTTCCTGCACCATTTCTGTCGTAAATTCGGCAGGCAGACGGCTGCGGCCGATCGCGACGACCTGCATCGCACGTGCAAACATCCTCATCTGCTTCCTTTCTCTCGAAGTCTTTTTTGATGGGCGTCGCCTGTACCCGGCGCTCACCCTGAATAAAAAAGGCCCACCGTCACTCGCGCATCAGGTGGGCCAAACGGAAAAACCTGATGAGTTGCCATCCTACGCAGAGCTGGCAAGCGAATCCCCCTCGACATGTAAGGCAATTGTCGCAACTTTGTAGAATATGGTTTTCTTGATCATTGCTCCTATACAATTCGGCCCATGAGCAAGACGACCTCCGCGGCGGCGTGAACCGCCTGTTTTTCCGCTTCTTCATTCTGGTCATGCTGTCGATCACGGCAGCAAGCTTCGTCATCTATTTCATTTTTACGCGCCTGTTCGGCGATCCGCTCGACGACATCGCGCGGCGCCAGGCCTCGGCCCAGATTTTCCTGCTCGAACAGTACGTGGACCAGGCGCCCGCCGACGAATGGCTGGGACGCCTGAACAAGGTGCGCGAAGTATCGACCGCGCATTTCGACCTGATTCCGCTGGAGCAGGCCAGGCATGCCCTGCCCCGCGCGACCCAAGCCGCGTTCGAGCGCGGCGAGATCGTGCTCGACCCTGCCCGCAAGACTTTCTTCCGGCGCGTCGACCTGGCGGGAAACCGCTATATCGGCAGCAACGAGGAAGCGATCCGCGCCTCCAGCCTGCCGATCGACCTCGGCCAGGCCCTGCTAATGGAAGTGGTGCGCTACGTGGTGGTGGCGCTGGCGCTGCTGGTGCCGATCGCACTGTGGTCGCGCTCGCACTGGCAGGGCCTGCAGATGCTGGCGCGCACCGCCGACGAGTTCGGCGCCGGCAAGCTGTCGGCACGCGCCCGCATGCACCCTTCGGATGCGGCCTACCCGCTGGCCGAGCGCATCAATGCGATGGCCGAACGCATCCAGGGTTTACTGGAATCGCAGAAGAACCTGCTGCACTCGGTGTCGCACGAATTGCGCACGCCGATCGCGCGCCTGCAGTTCGCGCTCGAGCTGGTGGAGGCGCGCATCGACGATCCCGCGCTGTCGAAACGCATCAAGGCGATGGACGGCGACCTCGCCGAGCTGAACGAACTGGTCAACGAACTGCTCTCGATGAGCAAGCTGGACAACGCCACCGAACCGCAGCGCGCCCTGTTCGAAGTCGAGCCGGTGCTGCGCGAATGCGCGGACGGCCTGCATCCGCGCCCGGCCACCCTGCACGTCGAACTCGGCAGCCGCCTGGGCAGCATCGACGGCGACCGCCGCCTGCTGGCGCGCGCCGTCGGCAACCTGCTGCGCAATGCCCAGAAATATGCCGCGCACACGGTGGCGCTGAGTGCGCGCCACGACGGCGGCCTGCTCGAGATCCTGATCGACGACGACGGCCCCGGCATTCCGGAGGAGGAGCGCGAACGCATCTTCGAGCCCTTCTACCGGCTCGACCGCAGCCGCGACCGCGCCACCGGCGGCTTCGGGCTCGGGCTGTCGATCGCGCGCAAGGCGGTCAGGCTGCACGGCGGCAGCCTGCGGGTGGAGCGCTCGCCGCTGGGCGGGGCGCGCTTTGTGATCACCCTGCCCGACGGCGTACTGAGCTAAGCCTTTGCAGGCTTACTTCGTCGCCGCCGCCTTCGCCACCAGCGCATCGGCGATCTGCAGCGCGCCCTGGTACATTTCCTGTGGGTTATTGGTCTTGGTGCTTTCGTGGACCATGCCCGGCGAGGTCATGTATTTGCCGTCGACGACGATGGTCGGCACCGAGTCCACCTTGTAGTTGGCGATGACGCGCTCCAGGCCGCGCAGGCGGGTCAGCACGCCAAAGGAGTTCCAGGCGTTCAGGAAGGTCGTGCGGTCGATGCCGTTCTTCGACACCCAGTCGATGATCGCGGCATCCTGGTTCAGGCGGATGCGCTCCTTGTGCACGGCATTGAAGACCTTGGCATGCATGTCGTCGAGCCGGCCCAGCGCTTCCAGGGTCAGGTACAGGTGCGCTTCGGGATCGGCGGCGCCGGTGTAGGGCATGTGGATGCGGCGCACCTGGATGCGGTCGCCCTGCTTCTTGACCCATTCCTCGAAGCCGGGTTCCAGGCCATTGCACACCGGGCAGTGGTACATGAAGAACTCGATCACTTCGACCTTCTTGCCGGCCGCCTGCACCGGCTGCGGCTGGGCGAGGGTGAGGTAGTCGACGCCGTTCTGCGGATTCGCCGGCGAGGCGAAGGCCGGGCTCATGGCGGCGGTGGCGAGCAGGCAGGCGGCGGCAAGGCGCAGGAGACGCATGGGGCAATTCCTTTGATCGTATGAACAGTATGCATAGCTTAGCATTCTTTCGGGAAAGGATTGCCTTAAAGGAAACTTAGCGCGCAAAAAAAATCCCGCTGCGGGAGCGGGATCTTTTGGTCGTCAGGCGATCAGCGGCGGCGCGCGCCAGCCACTTCAGGCACTTCAGGCTTGACGTGGCTGACGCCGTACCACAGGTGTTCCCACCAGTGATCGCGCGAGCGCACGGTGCGCAGGCACTGGCGGTCGATCTCGCCCTTGAAGACCGGATCGGCGCACTTGTTGCTGGCCAGCGCGTAGCGCTGATTCTCGGCATTCACGAGCGCGATGCAGAGCCAGAAGACCATGGCGACCAGGACCGCAACCACGCCCCACAGCCAGTGAAGATAGTACTTGGTATCCGTCAAGTCCTCGTCTTCTGGCTTGGACTTGTCGTACATCTTCAGAATCTTGCCTTCTACATCGCTCATGTCGCTCGTTTCGCCTGTTTTGCTTACTTTGTCTTGGCTGCCTTGGCGACCAGCGCGTCCATCACCTGCAGGGTCGCCTGGAACAGCTGGGGCTCGTTGTTCGCCTTGACCGTATTGTAGACCGTCGCCGGCGAGGTCTGGTACTTGCCGTCGATGACGATGGTCGGGGCGCCATCGACCTTGTAGGCCTCGGTGATCCGTTGCAGGCCGCGCAGCTTGGTCATCACGCCGAAGGAATTCCAGGCGTTGGTGAAGGTCGCGCGGTCGATGCCGTTCTTCGAGACCCAGTCGATGACAGTGGCGTCGTCACGCATGCGGACGCGGTCGACGTGGATGGCCTTGAACACCTTGGCATGCATCTGGTCGACCTTGCCCAGCGCTTCGAGCGTCAGGTACAGGTGGGCTTCCGGATCGTTCGGGCCGCCGAACGGCAGGTGCACGCGCCGCAGGACGATGTTGTCACCCTGCTTTTTGACCCACTGTTCGAACTGCGGTTCCAGCGCGTTGCAGTGCGGGCAGTGGTACATGAAGAACTCGATGACCTCGACCTTCTTGCCGGTCGCCTGCACCGGCTGCGGTTGCGCGAGCGTCACGTACTCGACGCCGCTCTTCGGGTCGGTCGGCGAAGCGAAAGCCGCGGTGGACACGGCCGTGGCGACGAAGCTGGCGGCAAGCAGGGCGAAACGCAGGGAACGCATAAGTATCCTTATCGGGTTGGTTGTGCAAACGACCGCGAGATTACCACTTTTTCGTCCACCAGCCTTAGCCCTGCCTTATTTTTTAAGGTTAGAAATCGTAACGTGCCGAGAGTTTCAGCTGGCGGCCGTCGCTCGGGTAGATGCCCGACTGGCAGCCATAGGCGTAGCTGAAGTAGCGGCGGTCGGCCAGGTTCAGGCCGTTCACGGCGACTTCCCACGGCCCCAGCTTCACGGCGTAGCGCGCATCGAAGGTCACGTAGGACGGCATGGTAGCGGCGCAGCGGTTGTCGAAGTCGCTGCCGTAGCGCTGGCGGTCGACCCACTGCGCGCCGAAGTCCGCGCTCTGGCCATTCCCCGGCAGCCAGCTCAGGCGGGCCGTGAGCACGTTCTTCGGCACCAGCACCATCTCGCGGCCGGCGTTCGGGCCTTCGGTGAATTTGGCGTTCACGTGCTGCAGGTGGGCGGTGGCGCGCCAGCCGGCGGCCAGCTCGGCCTCGGCATCGATCTCGACACCCTGGCGGCGGGTCGGGTCGAGGTTGGTGTTGGCGAAGGCGGTCGGGTCGTAGAAGATCTCGTTGTCCAGCTTGTGGCGGAACACGCGCGCGCTCACCTTCCGCGCGGCATCGCCCCAGCTGGCGCCGAATTCCAGGTCGTGCGAGGTCTGCACCTTCAGCAGGCTCAGGCTGGTACGGAAGCTGTTCTCGTCGACGTTGGCCACGCGGTAGCTCTGGCCTGCGCGCGCAGTCAGTTCCACCTGCGGCAGCACGCGGTAGCTGCCTTGCGCTTCCCAGGCGTTCTGGCCCTGCGAGCCATCGTCCGCCACGCCGCCCAGCATCGCATTGACGTAATCCTTGTCGAAGATCTCGCGGCGCACGCCCAGCGCCACGCGGCCGTCGTGGGCCGGGTCGAAGCGCAGTTCGTCGCGCAGGTAGACCGCCTTCGATTTCTGGCTGGCGTCGGCCAGCGAGAAGCTCGATGTGGTCTGGCGCTTCCAGTCGATCACGTCGATGCCGGCCACCAGCTCGTTGAGCATGCCGCCGTCCAGCGTGTGCAGCCAGCGCGCGCGCGGCGAGAACTGGGTCTGGCGGCCTTCGTATTTCGTCAGCGAGGGGCCGCTGCCGAAGTCGTAGTTCGAGCTGGCGTCGCGTTTGCGGTGCGACAGTTCTGCGGCCAGGTCGACTTCGCCCACGCGGTATTCGGCAAAGGCGTTGACCCGGTCGGTGTCGAGCGAGCCGAAGTCGTTCGGGGTTTTCGTCTGGCGCGGATTTTCCTGGAACTGGGCCAGGGTCAGCGCGCCCGGCAGGCGCGAATCCTGGCGCGCGCTTTCCACGCGGATGCCGGCGCGGCCGCCCGTGTAGCCGACCTGCACGCCGGCCGACAGGCTGTTCTGCGTGAAGTCGCTGTTGGCGCGGTAGTTGCCGTTGTCCTGGCGCGCCACGGCGGCATCAAAGCTGACGTTGCCGGCCACGTGCGCCAGCGATGCGCGCAGGTCGCGCTCGCGGAACTGGCCGGCTTCGCCGAACACCGAGCCGTGCGTGCCCGCTTTCGCGTAACGCGGGTCCTTGCGGGTGACGATCTGGATCACCCCGCCGGTCGCGCCCTCGCCGTACAGCACGCTGCTGCCGCCGCGGGTGATCTCGATGCGCTCGACGGTGTCGATCGGGATCGTCGACAGCACGGAGCTCACCAGTTCGTTTTCGTTCAGGCGCACGCCGTCGACCATGATCACCATGTTCTGCGGACCATTGGTGCCGAAGCCGCGCAGGTCGAGCGCGAAGTCCGGCGAGGAGTCCAGGCTCTGGCGGCCGAACACGCCGCCGATCTTGCGGATCGCCTGGTTGACGTCGTTCACGCCGGCCTGGCGGATCTCGTCGCGGGTGATGACGGTGGCGCCGATCGGCTCCAGCGATTCGGCGCTGGGAAAGCGCGAACCGGTGATGACGACGGTGCTGGGCGCGGGCTCGTCGGCACGGGCGGCAAAAGGAAGGGAAACGGCAATGGCGCAGGCCAGCGCGAGCGGCTTTTTGGAAATCATCGAATTATTCTTGGATCGATCGTTAGGCCGGCGCGCGTCCCCGCATGCCGGCTCAATACGGAAGCGCGGCCATGTGCCCGCTTCCCCCTGTCTGGCCGGTATCCGGGCTAGCAAGACAGACCGCTTCACCTTCCTGCACACAGCCTGCGCAGTGGTGTTCGAAGCAGCCAGCCGCCAAGAAGGCAGCGCTTGTTTACCGTTGCGGGGGCAGCACACGTTGGCGCGGCGCCGTGGGCGCCTGCGCTCCGTGTTTCCCGTTTAACTGCACGCGATGGAGGACGCGTGCGGGCACCAGAACCCCGGAATTATAAACCTAATAAGCAACATCACTGCCGTGTTGGCCTGGTTTGAGGGTGAATTTATGGCAGGCGGTGGTTTTTTCGGCAGTGTTTTCGCATATAGTGTGAGCACAAATACAACTTAACAATAATCAATTCCATCCGGACTTTTGGGGGGCATGCAATGAGATTGGGTTCCACACTATTACGGACCGGCGCGGCCGCGGTCCTGCTGGCGGCAGGCGTGGCGGTCACCGCCGACCTGCTCGCCGGGCCGGACGGGGCGTCCGCCTCGCCCGCCGCCGCCGGCGCGCCGCCGCCTTCGCTCGACGGCATCGCACTGGCCTTGCCGAACGCCGCAGCGGTCACGGTGCCCAGTGCGCCGAACGCCTGGGGCGGCGCCCGCACCGGGCTGGAGCCGACGCTGTCGGACCGCGTCGTGCACTACGACATCGATGCCACCCTCGACCCGGTCAAGCACACGGTCACGGGCCGCGAAAAGCTCACCTGGCGCAACCGCAGCAGCGTGCCTGTGAAAAGCGTCTACCTGCACCTGTACATGAACGCCTTCGAGGGTTCGGGCAGCACCTTCTTCACCGAGAAGCGCCAGCGCGACGGCGCCTTCCGCTCCGGCGTGGATATCAAAGAGGGCGAATGGGGCCACATCGCCCTGCGCACCGTCACCCAGGGCGAGGCCACCGTGCCATGGATCTTCGTCCATCCGGACAACGGGCCGTCCACCGACCACACCGTGGTGCGCTTCGACCTGCCGGCCGCGGTGGCGCCGGGCGCCTCGACCACCCTCGACATCGACTTCCATACCCAGCTGCCGCGGGTCATGGCGCGCACCGGCTACTTCGGTACGTTCCACCTGGTCGGCCAGTGGTTCCCGAAGATCGGCGTGCTGGAACTGCCGGGCGAACGCGGCGCCACGGCACCGCGCTGGAACGTGCACGAGATGCACCTGAACTCCGAGTTCTACGCCGATTTCGGCAGCTTCGACGTGCGCCTGTCGGCGCCGAAGGAGTACACGATCGGCGCCACCGGCGAGCGCCAGGGCGCCCCGGTCGAGAAGAACGGCCTGCTGACCCACCGCTACGTGCAGGGCGACGTCCACGACTTCGCCTGGACCGCCGACAAGCGCTCGGCCAGGCCGATGGTCGAGACCTGGACCGGCCCGGGCAGCCCGAACGTCACCGTCACCGTGCTGTATCCGCCCGAGTACGCGGCCAGCGCGGCGCCGGCCATGAAGGCGGCCAAAGATTCGCTGACCTACTTCTCGAACACGCTCGGCCCCTACCCCTACAAGACGCTGACGGTGGTGATCCCGCCGCACAACGCCGAGGAAGCGGGCGGCATGGAATACCCGACCTTCTTCACCGCCGAAGGCTATGCCCAGGTCGAGCCGGACCTCGGCCAGCAGTACCTGCTGGACTTCGTCACCATCCACGAATTCGGCCACGGCTACTTCTATGGCCTGCTGGCGAACAACGAGTTCGAAGAGCCGGTGCTGGACGAAGGCCTGAACGAGTACTGGGACCTGCGCATGATCCGCGAGCGCGGCCAGCAGATCCACGCCGCCTCGCCCTTCATGCGCCGGATCGGCATCACGCCCGCTTTCGATGCCTTCGCGGCCGAGCGCCTGGGCACGCCGCGCAGCGATCCGGCCGATGCGCCGGGCCAGAACGCCTACGACCGCCTGCAGGACATCGGCCCGGTCTACAGCCGCACCGCGACCCTGATGCGCGACCTGGAAGCACGCGTCGGCAAGGCGCCGATGGAGCGCGCCTTCAAGGAATACTACCGGCGCTGGAAGTTCCGCCACCCCAGCACCGCCGACCTGCGCGAGACCCTGGCCGAAGTGACCGGCCAGCGCGCCGCCGTCGAAAGCGTGTTCGCCCAGCAGGTATATGCGGTCACCAAGGTCGACGACCGCATCGCCAGCATCACCAGCCGCGAGCAGCTGCCGCTGCCGGGCACGCGCCAGACGGGCAGCAACTGGGTCGAGGACAAGCAGGAAGACATCGACAAGCGCGTCGAGAAGGAGCGCGAAGCCTGGAAGAAGGCGAACCCGAAAGCCAAGGAAGGCCAGGGCCCCTACCCCTACCGCACCGAGGTGCTGGTGCGCCGCTACGGCGCCGCGGTGCCGCAGCTGCTGACCGTGAAATTCGCCGATGGCAGCGTCGAGAACGTGCGTTGGGATGCCAACGAGAGCTGGCACAAGTTCAGCTGGACGAAAGCGTCGAAGGCCGTCTCCGCCGAACTCGATCCGCAGCGCCTGCACTACCTCGACGCCAACAAGCTCGACGACAGCCGCACCATCAATGCCGACGGCAGCGCCTCGCGCCGCTGGGGCATGGATGCCGCCGCTTTCATCGAATACCTTCTCACCCTGATCGCGACCGTATGATGAGCACCGACCAGATCCTCGCCCCCCCTTCCCTGGCGCCGCAGAACGCGGGCGTGCGCCGCCGCCACGGCCTGCGTCCGCTCCTCAATGCCATGCGCGCCGCGCTGCAGTGGCGCCTGCTGCTGTGGTGGGCCCTGCTGCTCCTGCTGCCGACCCTCGCCGCCAGCCTGCCGCTCTGGCAGATGCTGGGCGCGAACCTCGACAACTCGGTGCACGCACCGCAACTGGCGAATCAGCTCGACATGCTGGCCATCGCCGACCTGATGGGCAGTATGCGCGACCGCTTCGCCCCGGCCATCGGCGCCGGCGGCATCGTGGCGCTGGTGTTGACCCTGCTGCTGTCGCCGCTGCTGGCCGGGATGAGCATCCATGCCGCGCGTGCCACCAAGCGTCCGGGCTTCATCGACCTGCTGGCCGGCGGCACGCAGGAATATGCGCGCATGTTCCGCATGATGGTGTGGAGCGTGTTCCCGCTGATCGTCGTCGGCGTGGTCGCCGGCATCGCCTTCAAGGTGGCCGGCAAGAGCGCCGAGAGCGCGGTCCTGGAAAGCGATGCGGAGCAAGCCTCGCGCCTGGCGCTGATCGCGACCGCGGTGGTGTTCGTACTGGTGCATGCCACCCTCGACGCCGGCCGCGCGCTGCTGGCCAACGAACGCCGGCGCCGCTCGGCCATCGTGGCCTGGTGGGGCGGCGTGCGGCTGATGCTGCGCCGGCCGCTCTCGCTGCTGGGCGTATACGTGGCGGTGACCGGCATCGGCCTGCTGCTGGCCGCCCTGCTGGCCGTGGCGCGCCTGCACGTACCGGCGCTGGGCGGAGGCGGCACCATCGGCGCCATCCTGCTGACCCAGCTGGCGGTGCTGGTGCTGGGGTGGATGCGCAGTGCGCGGCTGTTTGCGATGATGGCGCTGGTCAGGGCGCGGCCGCAATAACCGTCATTCCCGCGAAAGCGGGAATCCATGCTGAGCCTCTTTAGCCACCTCAGTATGGGTTCCCGCCTGCGCGGGAACGACGGCTGCGCTAACATAGCTCTTCATCATCTGTTTCGAGGAGCCCCCATGACCACCCGCCTGCCCACCTATTTCGTCTCCCACGGCGGCGGCCCCTGGCCCTGGATGAAGGCGCAGTACGGCGGCGCCTACGACAAGCTCGAAGCCTCGCTGGTCGACATCAAGCGCCAGGTCGGCCAGCGTCCGAAGGCGGTGCTGGTGGTGACCAGCCACTGGGAGACCGAACAGTTCGCGGTATCGGGCAATCCGGCGCCCGGCATGATCTACGACTACGGCGGCTTCCCGCCGCACACCTACCAGATCCAGTACCCCGCGCCGGGCGACCCGCAGCTGGCCGCCCGCGTCGCCGAACTGCTGGGCGCCGCCGGCCATCCGGCCGCCCTCGATGCGGAGCGCGGCTTCGACCACGGCACCTTCTCGATGCTCTACCCGGTCTACCCGGACGCCGACATGCCGGTGGTGCAGCTGTCGATCCGCCAGGGCTACGACCCGGCCGTGCACCTGGCCGCCGGCCGCGCGCTGGCGCCGCTGCGCGACGAGGGCGTGCTGATCGTCGGCAGCGGCCTGTCCTTCCACAACCTGCGCCAGTTCGGTCCCCGCGGCGCACTGGCGTCGCACGCCTTCGACACCTGGCTGCAGCACGTGCTGCTGGAGCTGTCGCCGGCGGACCGCGAACAGGCGCTGCTGCACTGGAGCGAGGCGCCGTATGCGCGGCATGCGCATCCGCGCGAGGATCATCTGGTGCCGCTGTGGGTGGCTTTGGGTGCGGCCGAGCAGGAGCAGGCGGCCTGCGTGTATCACGAGGACAGTTTCTTTGGGGCGTTGACGGTGTCGAGTTTCAGATTTGGGTCTGCGGCACGAGATGCCGCATGAGGTAGGGTGGGCACGGGTGCGCACCCTACGAGCGGTCAAGTTCCGCGCTTGCCGCGCGCCGCTTCCTCGGCCTTCCTCGCCGCCTTCTCTTCCGCAATCCGCGCCTTCTCCTCCATCTCGATCCGGTGCTTCTCCAGCGCCTCGGCGCGGGTCGAAGGCGTTTCCAGGCTGATGCGGCCCAGCGCGCCCTGGCGGTAATCCTGCAGGAACACGTGGGACGCCTTTTCGTAGTCGAAGTCACCGCCGCGCACGCGGAAGCCGCGGCGCTGGGCCACGCCCTCGATCACGCCGAAGCCGTCCATGCCCTCGGTCTTGAAGCCGTAGCGCGCCGTGAGGAGCTGGGGGTAGCGCTGCAGCAGCAGCGTCCCCAGGAACTCGGCGACTTCTTCCTCGATCACGGCATTGGTGCCGACCGCGTGGCTGGCGGCCAGCATCATGCCGTCGCTTTCCATGGCGATCTTCGGCCACAGCATGCCGGGGGTGTCGACCAGCACCGTGAACTTGTCCAGGTAGATCTTCTGCTGGGCCTTGGTGACGGCCGGCTCGTCGCCGACCTTGGCCACGCGCTTTTTCAGCAGCGCGTTCATCAGCGTCGACTTGCCGACGTTCGGGATGCCCATGATCATGATGCGCAGCGGCTTGGTCGGCACGCCGCGGTGCGGCGCCAGCTGCTTGCACAGGTCGGGAATGCGGGCGACGTCGGACGGCTTCTTGGTCGTCATCGGATAGGCCGTGACGCCTTCCTGGGCGTCGTACCAGGCGGCCCAGGCGGCGGTCGCCACAGGATCGGCCAGATCGGTCTTGTTCA
>Ga0265798_10003992_pt1 | contig 20701 bp, 26 predicted proteins | sample P3T30metagenome_FD_192430 | JGI IMG/M metagenome (GOLD analysis project Ga0265798, IMG submission 192430) | Plant litter microbial communities from East Loma Ridge, Irvine, California - P3 T30 | ecosystem: Environmental > Terrestrial > Plant litter > Unclassified | place: USA: California... | reverse complement strand
TAGCGAGGATGAGGACAAGGCGAGGAGGAAGTGGGGGTCAGGGTGAGGGCGAGGGTGTGAAGTGGTAAAACAACATGTATATACATCCTTGAACAAACAAACAAGACACTTCAGATTTGAAATTATAAAGCGACTTGTATTGCTTGCTCAGATAGTATGTACTTGATTGTTGAAAGCCTTGCGCCGAAAGGAAAAAAACTCCGTCCACTTGAATACGTCCAAATCGCATGAATAAACAATGCATTTTCCTCCAAGTTACGCTCCAAGTCGGAAGTATTGAACCCCCCACAAGTCCTTTGTAATGACTATATTAACCCCAAACAGCGTCCTTGGCCCGATGACTACCTTCTCTTCCAGGCGGCGTACTAATAACATGCGTCCAGGCTTCCTCCCCGTCGATGAAAAGTCTGTAGTTGACAAAGCTCTGCTCTCCATGCTCGGGTGTAGTAATCTCCACAGCACCAAACTTGCTATTACCGTCGGGCAGGTATTTGAGACACACGTCCTCGTCATCAATCTCCTTATACGTACGGAACGGGAGGTAGAACATGCTTAGCGGGCTCGTGCTGAACTCGTGTACCGTAGCGCTGATGGGCCACTTTCCGTCTTTCGGAGGAGGAAATGATGTGGCAGCGAACTCGTGTCGGTCACCACTCAGTACAACGACTCCAACGTCGTGCGTCGAGGAAAAGTCCCAGGCAGCTTCGAGGATCCGACGGCGTTCGTACAGATGTCCGCCCCATGTATCCTCGGAGCCAAACTGCCAGTTCTTGGTGAAAGGCGTGCCGGTGACGATGAACTTCCAATGGACGCCCTTGGGTGGTGCTTTCTGGATCCAGTCCAAGAGGTCCGATAGTTGTTGGGCCCCGAGCATCGTCTTTGAAGGGTCGGAGGCGTCTTTGCTAACAGGGCTGCGGTAACGGCGCGTGTCAAGCAGGAAGAACTCAGCCGGTCCCTGGGTGAAGGAAAAGTATGTAACGCCTTTGCGATGGGGCGGTGGGTTGGGTGCGGCATTGTAGTGCGTAAAGGCATCATAGGCTGGGACTGCGACACCCGTCATGTTACTGTTCCAGTCGTTTTGAATCTCATGATCGTCAATGACGTGGATCCAGGGTAGGTTTTGGCTAACTGCCGGCCACGAGGGGGAAGAGTAGACCTGCCGATACTCGCGTCTATATGTCTCAGCGTCGTTGCCCTGACGGTGCGGTACGTCAACGTAGATGAAGTCGCCGAGGAAAAGCATAAAGTATGGCTGGAGTTCTGGTAGCCAGCGCGCAAGATGTTTCATACCCGGAAACTCGAGAGGGTGTTGGAACGGTGTGTAGGGTACGCGGGGCTTGATGCAGCTCGAGTGCACGAACGTGTATTTGTTGTCCTTGATCTGTGATATGTGTCCCGCTTGTGGAGCGGTAGTGAAGGTACCAGTTGTGTTGCCGCGCGAAGTTTCGACAATGTACTCGTATGGGAGATCGGGCCGCAAGTGCTCAATTTCCATGACCATTGTGAAGTCAGTCTCATTTGTTAGCCAATAGTCGGGTTGGCTGGCTCGATGCATCTTCTGCATCCAGGAGCGCTCGAAGTCGTCGATAGACCGGTAGAGGACTCTGACATCGAAGGCATACGGCTCTCGCACAAGGATCTTTGCACTGTTCTCGGACACGTACCCAACGCGCGCAAAGCTGGCGTTGTGGCATTGGTGGAGCAATGGGGCGCGATAGACAACATCCAGCGCCATTGCGAGCAAGGCCATATTGATACCAAAAGTGATCCAACTCCATAGCGCCGATGACGGGCTTGGAAGACCAGTGAGCAGTGTTCGCAGCACCTTAGGCTCCCTTTCCTCGTATTGCACCGTTTCTTGAACATCAAGCTCCTCCAGTGGACCGTCATCTGCTCCATCGATAAGTTGGATTTCCTCGCTGGAGTCATCACTTCGTCCACCAACAGTCTCCTTCACGATAATATCGAGTTCATCGGATATGATCTTGTACTGCGCCGTGTCCTGGAAGCTGGTGAAGAAGGAGGGAATGTATACGAGCGTGAGCGCGGTCGCAAGTGCAGGGACAATCTGTAGAGTATCTTAGTATTCATAAAGAAGACATTCAACGTTGCTCTACTAACGGTAGTAGGTATCTAGAGAGGTGATTAGCTGATTTCATCATACTGATAGCTATTGCACCTATGCTTACCCATCGCAAAAAGATCCATATGCTGAGTCGTAATGCTAGAGAGCTGACGAGCGTAAGAACATCACTTGCAGATGCCATGGTTCCGACACGGCAAGCATTACTTGGCCGAGGGTTGACGGGAAGAGAGTCGCGTAACAGCGTAGCCGCGTCCTCGTAGCTTGTGAAAGTGGATCCGTCACGCCAAAAGAGCGCGGATCACAATGACGTCAATTCGCGCTAGATCACTACGATGCTAGTGCCTTTGCACGAGCACCACCATGCTTATTCCTATACCCGAGACGGTCTCAAATATAAGAATCTAAGCATTTGCTTGACTACAAAGACACTATCAGCACCATGCTAGCGTTCAGAAGATAAACGCCGTCATATGCAAAAGTCCTCTAGTCAGCTGCTTTAGCGCCTTGTTGGTCTTCAAGCGACATGCAACCGTCAGGCCTGCCGAGCTGAGCCCCTCATCATGCCATTCTGCGCTCCATTACTACTGCGTCTATATCAATACAAACGGATCAGTCGGCGCTCACTCAGGTATCATATAGAGCTCCGAATCGTTTCCCTTCATCTTCACCATGCGACTCCTAAACACACGCTCCGAAGAGTTCGAAGAGTTCATCGGTCGACGAATACCAGAGTATGCAATACTTTCTCATGCATGAGAAGAGGACGAAGTATCGTATCAGGACTATTTTAGTGGTGTCTGCAAACACAAAAAGGATTATGGAAAAATCAGGTAGACACTAGAACTAGCAAATGATCACGGTATTCCATATGCATGGGTTGACACGTGCTGTATCGACAAGAGCAACAGCGTCGAGTTGACCGAGGCTATCAATTCCTGTATCGATGTTACTAAAGAAGTGCGCTCTGCTACGTATATTTTTCGGATCTTGAAACAACTTCAAATACTGCTGTACATCTATCGAGCTGCCGCTGGTGAGAAAACGGAGAGAACAAGAGGAACAATAGTAATCATTCCATGTTCTCGCGTGGTTGGATGTTACAAGAGCTGGTCGCTCCCCATACCATGTGGTTCTATGATTTCCAGTGGCAATCTGTAGGGTCCAAGCACGGTCTTCAGTCCAAACTCTCGCGCATTACTAGAATTCCACCAGACGTTCATCTGCATGAGACTCCACTCTCCTCGGTCTTGGTTACTCAAAGATTGTCATGGGCTGCAGGTCGTGAGACGACCCGTGTAGAGGATCAGGCTTATTGCCTACTCGGAATCTTTGATGTCAACATGCCCTTGCTCTACAGAGAAGAATCCAAGGCTTTTCGGCGACTGCAGTAAGAGATCATCAAATCGAGTACTGATTTGAGCATCTTTGCCTGGACGGTATCGCATTTGCATGCGGATAATATGGGCTATAACCAGAAACACTATTGCGGAATTTTAGCTGTTTCCCCGGCATTGTTCAAATCTTCTGGCCCGTTGTTGCGATCAATATCAGGCCAGCGTCAGAAAGGATTTTCTGTTACCAACAAAGGTCTTAAGACAGGTTCTTTAGTCGTGTCTCGACCTTTCGCGGAGCCAAATTTTACACATCTGCTGTCGTTGTCCTGCAGAGATGAAGACGGACTAGACCGTGCGGTACGACTACAGATGGTTTCGCAGAACACTTATGTGCGATGCAATCCTTTTCGCCTTAGTTTTTACGATGACCGATCAGTACATGGTGAAACTGGCGACTGTTACGTGTTGGTTGGCAACCCTCCTGCAGCAATGGGGGCATAAAGATCACCAGAGAGGCTTTGGACTCCAATATCTGCGTGGAAGGATTCTTCAAATCAAATTTCCACCAAAGCTGACTATGCAGCAGCATTGGGGCTGCTTCTATATGGAACGTTCAGTATTCTTAGCTCACCAGGGCGACACGACTGATTGTGTTGGGACGAGCATTACATTTCTTGAGAGTGACTATTCAGGAGCTTCACGATCTCGACTGAGTCGACCGAGGTATCCCAAAAAGTTCGAATGCGTCGTGTACGTGGTCGGATAGACGCGAGCACCTGAGCGGGTCGAATACACCATTATAGACGGTCACGATTACAAGGATGCTGTTCGTGAGATTCAAACCGAATTTACCAATGGACCAATCGGAGGAGCTTGGCCATCATGCTTGTAGCATTCAAAATTCCGAAATCAGATGCTGTAGCGATCAAGCTACCTGGATTAGAGGGACATCGGGCGTATTTACGTCTGGTTGCCCCAGAATATCCCCTCCAGAAACTTCACGTTCAGTGCGAAGTCATGAAGGATGAATATGTACCACCCATGAAGGAGAATAATGCGTGGATGCTCTAGCCTTGTCCTTTTCAGCTGTCACCTATCTCTGCCCAACTCTCGGCGTATAAGTGCGACCGACACACGTCTGGAGGTTGCCGAGGACTACCATCACGTCACATCAGTCATCTCCATCCCGCGGCGAACTTTGTTCAAAGTGACATCGGCCCCTGTGCATCTAGACGAATAAGTCCAAACTGAATGCCGACTCTTACACTGCAATTTATACTAGTGGTAGCCTCAATAACTTTGCAATTACGAATATAAATAATGGAAAACACGGCAATTGCAATGGTGATGAATACACATGCCAGATTAGCAGGGCTCCTGCATGGCTCCACCATTTTCCATTTCGCATGCCCGATTTCGTCTTTTCGCGTATAAACTCTTTTTGTTTCGCGGCCTCAGGTTGATGTTTTTATACCAATGAGTTCAGTTAATATTCTAGGTTTCCGGTTCGCAAGCCGCGCCATGTCTCAACTTCTCACTTGACAAACAAAATGATCTTCCAAATCAACGGCTGCACGCGTAGGAAACATATAAGATGTGTAGATTCCAAGATAGCTCATGACCAAACTATGTTAGTGTAGATGCCCAAGGAACTCACATGGCCTTCGCATCCAACAACGGCCAATTAATCCCCTTATCCTTTGCCCCCGTGTTCCCCAATCCTGCACAATTATAAAGACCCACTGGATTGTTCGGCACGGCCCGGATATACTGCAAGTCCACACAAAGCTTCGTCCCACTACTGGCTGCAAGTGCAATACGGCCGTCAGCCATAGCAACCCACGTCTGATGCTCGCTGCTTCCGGTCGTCGCGCATTCACGGACGTAGAGCAGGGCCATGTCTTTCCAGCCGGATTTAGGACCTGCGTCCATGCAAAAGGTGGTGGAGGCGAGGCGGATGGTGGTGCTGTTGGAGGGGGATTGCAGAAGCCAGGTTTGGGTGGGAGAGGAGGTTGTTGCTTGGCTGGATGGGAGGGTTGGTTGTCAGTTGATGCTTAACGTACTGTAGGTATACTTACACGACTAGTGCGGAGCCGGCAGTGCGTTCTTTGGGGACGATGACGTATTTGGCGTCTTGCGCTGACGTTATGTAGACTGTACGGGGGCTGTCTGCCTGAGACAGACTGGTTGCAGCAAGCGCGAGGAGGAGCAGCATTTTGGAAAACATGTTGTATGGCTACGGTGAGAACAGATGAGATATGTTGAAGATGAGTTGACTCGCGGAGAAAAGGCGCAGATTTTAAGGCGATATGTTGTTACGTGCGACAGTATCGGCTTGACTGAGCTTGCTATCCGGCTGTAAATTATGGTCACTTCTAGTAATAACATATAAATCAGTTGCGCGGGGAAGATGTGGAGGAGGTCTCATGTGGGGACGAACAGCTAGGATTCGCTGTTGTCAGTTCATGACAGCAATCTAACATTTACCCGAGACTTATCACCAAACATCGGTAGTTGGGTGAACCTCTCATCAGAAACCGACAACATTGTTAATTTGAGTAGCTGCTCAGCGATCGGTTCATGAAGACTGGGGCCAGATTGCAATCATGCTAAGCTGAAGATGGCTTCTCACGTTTAGCTGCTTCCCTTTTCTTTCCTTCTTCCTTTAGCTGAGCATCGTCTTTTCTGTTCAGCTCCACTTGTGGCATGAGGAACCAAGCTGCAATAAAGGCAAGCGCGTTGAGCACCGCGCCAACAATGAAAATAATATGGAATCCTCGTTTATAAGCGGATGTCAGTGCAACCAGGATCAAGTCTGCACGCTGCTTCCCAAAAGATTCGCGAAAGAGATCCGGCGAGTCGAGAGCGAGGCGCATCTCTGAATCGTCGAGGCTGAACGAAACTAGAGAAGAGCTGACGGCATTGTTGATGATTGTGCCAGAGATGGCCAGGCCAAGGGTGCCGCCTAGGTTACGGATGAAGTTGCGTGTTGAAGTGACTACGGCCATGTGTCTTCGCTCCGTTCCCGCTTGTATCGCTATTAGTGACGGCTGCAACGTGTTACCTAGTCCAAGACCGGCAAGAAGTCCATAGCATATTTGCTGTGCAAGTGAAGGACCATCGAGCGTTGAGATGAGTCCCAAACCAATCGCCCATATCGCCCATCCTACAAGCAGGCACTCCCTATACCTTCCTGTCCAGTGCACCACCAGACCCGATAACGTACTGAAAAGCGCTGTATGTTTGTTAGGGTACATTCAACAAGGAAAAATTCAGATGCGTCTACTTACTTTGAGTGAGCGTAATAGGCAGTAACATTGCTCCAGCTTTGACAGCGGAGTATCCGTATACCAACTGGTAGAAGGATGGTATATAGTAGACCTGAACAAGGAAGTTCCACCCATTCACAAACATCGTCAGGGCTGCGCCGTTGACAACTTTCGATTTGAAGATTTCCACTGATGGGTTTAGCTCAAAGCAATGCATTCATCATAAAAAAGCTCACTTACTCGGGATCAACGGTACACTAGTGCCTTTCCATTGCCACCCAATGAAGCATGCTGAGACGACTACGCCGGCTACCAGAGAACCAATGACCTGGGCCGACTCCCATTTGTATTCCCCGCCAGCCCATGTCAAGGAGAGCTATAATGATAAGCTAGGGCGTGGTAATCGAAAAGGGCCAACATACTACGAGGAGAGTTGAGCTAGCAAGTGCTAGAAAAACGCCGAAGAAATCGATGGCTGCTACTTTTCTGGCCTTGTTAGCACAATTTCAGGTAGAGTGTACTTCCACTCACTGTTTCCAGTTCCCATTGACTTTTCTCAGCGGCATAAAGAAGACGACACATCCAGTTGTGAGCAGGCATAGGAACAAATTCAATCGGAAAATCCATCTCCAGGAGTCATGGCTTTGAGAAGCAATTGCACCACCAACAACTGGGCCAATTCCATTCGCTAGCGCAACGACAGATCCCTAGAACAATGTTAGCGGCTTTTTTTCCAAAAAAGAATTAGTGATGAGTTTACGTACCAATATACCTTGATACTTTCCTCTTTCGCGTAGCGGGACTATGTCCGATATGATAAGCTGTGCCATCGTCATCAGGCCACCACCTCCCACACCCATGAACGCCCGGAAGACGATCAGCTGCAGGGCTGACTGTGCCAAGGAAGCTGCCAGTGATCCGAAGAAGAAGATGATGATGCCAATGATCAATAGAACCTTGCGAGACCAGATGTCTGAGAGGCGCCCATAGAGAAGTTGAAATGACGTTGATGTCAGGAAATATGCTCCTGCAATCCAGGCGCTTTCAGAACTCGCATTTAAATCCCTACTCACGATGGTCAAGCTGGCCGCAAGCGTTGTTTGGTCCATCAAGGCTAGCAAATCAACACTCGAGCAAGCCAAAAAGATCTACGTAGCACGTGAGTACTGGCGGCATTGGACATCATGGTAGTCGTACGTACTGTAATAATGGTCTTCACCGGCACATAATCTGATGGGTAGATTAGTCAGCCGAAGCCTCCTATGTCAGCATGCATATGTGACTGACTGGTTTGCTCATTGAGAACTAGAGGGGCTTCCTTGGCCGGAGGAGGCACTTCCTCGTCCAACGGCCACTCGGTAGTTGCTTGGACGTCAGCATCGAGGTCACTCTTTGTCGCCATTGTTATCTTTCTTGGTGGGAAACCCAGTCTCTCCGTACATGCGACACTCTGATAATGACTGGAGTGGAGATTTGTGGTACTATCAATTGGGGAAGCCTGAGCTTTAATGAGAAATGGAAGAGACAGCGAGGAAGAAAAGTATCGAAAGGTTGTTAACAATTATGATGTGGATGTTGGACCATAGTCTAGACCTATGATGTGATATGTACTGCTCAAAACCAGTCGGGTCCTCACCGCCGATCTTCCCTCCGCGTACCATGTTGAGTAGGCCCGTCCGGACGTGCGTTAACGTAACATGCGGGTAGGTCTGTGAACCCTTGCACTGATGCAAGCGGCAAGACTGGGTAACGCCTAGCCAACGGGCGGCATATGTGCCAGGCAAAAAAAAATGACAGGTAGTTGACACTATTCCAGTAACTGCTACTTCGTGGCGATCGATCTGGGACTAGTAACGTCGACGCAGGTGCGAGCAGGTTGTATGCATGCGTCATGGCGCATTCGCAGTTCACGACGCACACGAGACGCTGTATCTGATGCTTGGTACCACTGCCGCATTCTATCCCGCTCTGGACTGATGTCAAATTCGTTCTCGAATACTGACTTGTTGCTCCCGAGGCCGTCTCCCGGAGGTACGCGGCAAGTCAGATACATCCGGACAAGGACCGACTTCAAAAAAGCATTTCCTGCAAATAGTAGGTGCCTTCTGAACCACGTCGCCGGCGAGAAAAACGTAAGCACGGGGTGGCATGGTGTTTGTCGGCAACGCCCTTGCTAGTAGGGGCGCTAGGACGTAAAGATACTAATGCGCTCAATCGGGCGCCATTCTCCGACATCAAATGTGCTCAATAGGCCTCAAAACCATCACAAACAACGTCTTTCCATCCAATCAACTCAGCAAGCCATCAGGCATCGAACTCAAGCCCCGCCAAGTTTGCATGCGCACCAAGCTTACGCGGGTGCTCCCTTTGTCGCAGTAGACACCCTGTCAAATGAGCCTATATTCGGTAATGATACTCGCCATAGTTTCTGTAGGGCCGGCAACCACGATGTGACCCTAGATGAGCACATTTGCCTTCGAGCGTGTCTCGCATTCCGCCCATGCAGCATGACCCTGAAGTTGCAGATCAGAGGGTTTGGCGTTAACAAATTTCAAGCGAGTACCGACATGTCACCGTGGCAGCGATTGTCAGTTAAAGAGCACATGTCTTCGGCTTCGAAGACTGGCCATCTCCATCTTCTACGCATTTCAAACATTCCACAATGGCCGCAAGAAACCTTCTGAACGCCTACTCCGGGCCTGATGCCCTTCGCAACTATTTTGATCCTGACTGCCAACCGATGATTCCGCTAGTCGAGATCCCTCAAAGTTTGAACCCGTTCTACAATGATGGTGTCAGGATACATGCAAAGATGATGTCCATGCATCCTTCAAATAATGTGAAGATCATGCCCGGTATGTACACGTCGCTTGAACACAAGATGCGGTATGCTAATTCCAACACCAGCACTGAACATGTTGACGAAAGAAGTGCAACCAGAGAAGTCGAAGACGGTTATCGAGTACAGCTCTGGGTCCACAGTAATCTCATTGGCTCTCGTATCTCGCATCAATCACGGGATCAACGATGTACGCGCATTCTTGAGCAACAAGACTTCAGCTCCAAAACTCAGGCTCATGCAATTCTTCGGTTTAGACGTGTAAGAAGGACTCGGCCCATCTTTTTGCACATCCTAATCAAGCTAGCACGCTCTTCGGAGGCCCTTCTCAGCCAGAGCCACTTGACGAACGCGGCGGCATCCACCGCGCAAGAATGATGGCACAGGAAGATGAGGGGGTTCTGAATGTCAATCAATATGAGAATGATGCTGTAAGTTATCTGCTCATTTTCGCTCAATGGAACTACGGCTGACTTTCGGAGAACTGGCAATCGCACGTCAAGTGGACCGGACCGCAGATCCACGAGCAGTTACCTAGCATTCGCTTAATATGCGCTGGCATGGGTACTTCCGGAACAATGACGGGTCTCGGCCAATACTTCAAGACAGCTAAGCCTTCTGTATTTAGATTAGGGTACGCTCCTCAATGGCTGCCACTTGCGATTCCTCGGCTAATAAACGTGCACAGTGTCTGTACCGCTGCCGGAGACCGGGTTCCCGGACCTAGATCTCTTGCACTTCTTAGTCCCGTAGAGTTTCCATGGCGCGACTCTGTGGATGCCATCGAAGAAGTGGGCTCCAAAGACGCTTTTGGTTTATCACTGCAACTCTGCCGGGAAGGATTGATCTGTGGGCCATCTTCGGGGTTTAACTTACAAGGTATTTTGAGTGGCAGTTTCCATGGCCCCTCAACTGACAGCTCTAGGTCTGTTCAACTACCTTGGAAAGCTCAAAGCCGCCGGCACACTCTCCGATCTGGCCGGGCCTTATGGAATCATCGATTGCGCCTTCATCTGTTGCGATCTGCCGTACTCATACGTTGACGAATACTTTGATAAACTTGGTGAAACCGCCTTTCATCCAATACGTAATCAGGTACGTCTCTTTTGTCCGTTTTTGTTTCGTGCAAATTACTGATCTGCCTAAAGAATCTAGCAGCGGTTGATTTGTATCGATACGACGAGGCATGGGAACTTGAGCCTAGCAGCGCATTGTCGAACTTTGCCAGCAGCACTCATGGAGCTGAAGCTGTCTTGCTAGATTTGAGGAAGCCAGAGGACTTTATCATGAGCCACATACCTGGATCATACAACCTACCATTACAAAGCTCCAACGCTAAGACACCGAGTCCGTTCTCCGATGCGGCGGTGCTTGAGAAGCAATGGAAAGAACTGGAAGCGACATTTACACTCGACCGTATCAACGCACACGACCTTTCCGGTAAAGACGTCTACATCCTTTGCTACAATGGCGACACAGCTCGAGTTGCTACGAGTGTACTTCGTGCAAAGGGAATATCTGCGAGTAGTTTGAAGGGTGGCATTGCAGCGGTCCGGCGAGACCTGCCACAACTGCAGATGGCGGAGCGTGGAAGAGTTTTGGTACAACAGGACTGGATGAAGACACCTGAACTGGCTGCGAAGGAGCTGAGAGCAGATTCGCTATCTCCTGCAGCTCGCGGACCTAACGAAATACTTGTATAGCATAGCGAATCGATTATCCCTTCTTTCTATCAAGTTTCGTCCGGGCTGAACATTTTTCTTTTTCTTGGCTTAGGCCAGCTATGACGCCTACAATATAGATTTTGGTCTAAACACACTAGCCACATTCATCCAGAATTGCATAATCAACTCGGTAAAAACACTAAATCCACAACATCGGGTTTTGAACTTCGTATGTCCGGATTACACGCTAGTAACTTGGAAGGAAATATAACACTGATCGAGTAGGCATGTTGGGGAGTGCTTAGCTAGACACAGACGCTTTCCCCCTCCACGTATATCATGACATCTCTCGCAAAGGAGATTGCCCTCGTCACCGGCGCAAACAGCGGCATAGGCTTCGAAATCGCACATCAACTTCTTCAGAAGGGTACATATCATGTCCTTCTCGGCTGTCGCTCGACAGCGAAAGGCTCCGCCGCCCTCCAAGACCTACAATCGCGCAACCTATCCGGCAGCATCGAACTCGTGCATCTCGACGTGCAGAACGACGACCACATTACCCAAGTCGCCTCATCGACCAAGCAAAAATATGGCAAACTCGATATTCTCTTCAACAATGCTGCCATCGCGTTGCCGCAAGGCGCAACGGAGCGCGAGAGACTCGCCACTGCGTTTGACACCAACGCCACAGGACCGTATCTTCTCGCTAAAGCACTTGTCCCGCTTTTGAAGAAGAGCGCAAACCCGAGAATCATTAACATTTCCTCCGGAGCTGGAAGCATCGGACGGAGATTGACACCCGAAAGCCCAATGTTCAAGATCCAATCGGTTCCCTACCGCGCTAGCAAAGTAGCTTTCAACATGATGACTGCATGTTTACACGTTGAGTTTGGATTGGGCGTTAAGCAGGTAAACGTTATGGAATCTGTAAAGAACGAGGGCAACGAAGAGGAAGATGGTGAGGAGACAAGAAACATGAAGGTTTTTTGCTATGATCCCGGTTTTACAGCATCCCACTTAAGTCCACATAATAAGGAGGAATTTGGTGCGAGGAGTGCAAAGGATACGGTGGTTAGTATTATGGAACTTGTGGAGGGTAAGCGGGACGCGGAAGTGGGAAAGTTCATTCATAATTCAGGAGGGTATCCCTGGTAGATATACGATGGGCGCGATAAATGGAGAGTAGTAGTGATCTAGTAGTTTGAATCCTAATCGTACCTGGTGGCAATTTGACCCTTGTACTATGATTCGACTCGGAGATTCTCCGGTTTGACTCAAGTGCCGCACCCTGATCCCAGCGTTTCTCCCGCCCAGAAAAGATATAAACATCTCATCGCAATCACATCGCCTTCCGCCTAATTAGTAGTTGCACGAACTTGTGTCGCGCTGATACCTACTTCCCAACCGTGAGTCCCGTATACCAGAAGCCAAGAAACGGCGCTAGAGCGTCAATCGATGATAGCAGAAACAATCCGATTCCCCCAAACTCAAAAGTACTTGTCTGCATTGGCAGATCGGCAGCTGACCGTTTTATCTCTTAGACAGGCTAGACCGGGGGGCCTTAAATTGCGATCACCAGATGTCGGATACTAAGATCGCGCTCGATGTCATTCTACCCTTCCCCCTTTACTAGATTCACATAATAAGCATCACTTTGGTGGGATAGCTACAGTTATTGGCGATGCTCTTGTCTTGTTATACGACGCAATGTGTATATTATTACAATCTGTATGCTACAGCGCGTAAACAAGCGCATTGATCTCCACTTGACTGAATCCGCTAAACAGCACTGTGTTGTGGAGGAGTACCGGCGCGTCTCCCTCGCTTACCTATCGGCTCCCATGATCGAAATAACCTCTCATCAGCACTACGCAACATTGCGGAGGTATCGGCGCAGATTATAGCAATTTCGGTCAAGCTACTCTTCTAGAACAATCGCGATAGCTGTGTTGGAATACGCACTCTTCTGAGGAGATGTGCGGAAGTATTTATACCTGATAAAACCCCGGGTTCATTTTATTGTTACTCTCTTAGATCATATGACCTGTTTTGCATTACTACAATAAAAATCGTACCTAGCCTCTAATTATGACAACTGCCAATTCGCCATTTCGAGATAGTCAGCTTCAACAACACCCTTTTGCTCCTAGCTATTGCCGTTAGTGTAAGCGCCGAAGCAGACTGGGTATGTTAATTTCTTCTATATACACTAGTATCACCTCTAACCTCTAGCTCTTTAGCTCTGCGACCCAGTCAAGCAATTGTGTGGCACTGGATTGGATACCGACGTTCACGTCTGTAGTCCGGTAATTATCCCTTTTCCTTGGGAACTTCTTGGTTCTCTAATTGAATACCAGAACAAATGCACAGCCTGGCATAGTTGCCGGCCGTACACAACCACGAGAGATCAAAAATACGCGTATTGCTCCTGAGGAACTAATGTATAATTTTGGACACTGTTAGCTAGACCTGATTATTCGCACCTAAGTTAGTAGATGAACTCTACCCTTTTTGCAAATTCAGGCTGGGAATCTATTGGAATGGTGCATAATACGAAAACGCCTCGCTATGCGGTCAAGTGAATCTTCGAGACTAAAGATGATTCTTTCAGCTGTAATGTGTAAACGCTCTTATATTGTTTTTGTGACACGTATCTTAATTTAACTATCTCTTCATACTTTTACCCACTACTGTCAATCTAAATTTAGGGTTTGAGCTATAAGTGCAAGCGCGGCTAATTTCATTCCCCTGGTATCGATTTCGCCATCGATTTTGCCTTCTACAGCCTACGCAGAGACCTTAGACTTAGAATTACCCATTTCTGTCCTGATTTTTAGCACCCTTATTCTTAAGTGTGCGTACTAAACGAAACTTTTTTAGTTCTCTGCAGCTTATTACATCTGCTATCTCAATAATTGGCAACTGATAATGCAATATCGAAGGGCAACGCGAAGCTCTTTACATTATTCACCTCATCATGCCGGGCGACGGTAAGTTACAAAGAGAAGGCTAACGATAAGAAGATGCTGGAATTAGAGGGTGAAAAGCTGGAGGATATCACCCAGAAAATCGCTCGGCGGCTGGCAAGTCGGCGGCAAGGTGGAGCTAGCAATTTAGACCAGGTGCCTTACACGCCTGTTATCAAAACCAAATCTATTGTTGTGAAAATTTTGTACTCATAATGTATGATTACTATGTTAATGATAGAAAGTGATGCCATGAAGCCGGCTGGTATCTCCGCTGTTCCTCATCCTCGCTGGCCATTCACACTAAACTCCTTTGGGCTTCCTTACGGCTGGGCCCCAAGACCAAAATCTTCCCCAGCGTCTACACCCACATCATTTCTAGCACGTCATAACACCACTCATCCATATCATTCATCATGGAGAAGCCATGCACAACGTACAATGTGGCCATCTAGACCGCGACCCGCCTTTGACCAGAGCAACTATAGCACCAAACACATCAATCTCGCCACGCAGCCCGATCTAATCATCATCTCGCCCACAATGCGCACCCTCCAGACTGCAATGAATATAATTCCTTCCCTAGCAGAGCAAGCTCCATTTGATATTCCTGTGCAGATCTGGGCCCTCTCTAGTAGGTGTAGCACAGCAGGTCGTTCTCCGTGGTCATAACGTCAGAGACAGGGAGATCGTCTGCCAGTTTCATAAAGGGCATAACATCAGCGAGGGCGGCGGGAGGATCCACAGGAGCCACCTCTCCGGGGAGGAGGGGGCGGCCACGGATGCCCGGAGTCATCTCGCGTATGCCGACGTACTCGGCGTTGCGGACTGATGGGTTACCCTGCTGCCATAACCACCACAAGCGGTCGATCTGGGCATGGTGCAGAAAGAACAATGGCTCGTTGGGCGACGAAGAGGGGCCCATATCGCCCATTTGACCACCAACAGCGCTATGAATGGAGCCATGTGGCTTATTCTCGAGTTGCAACTCAAAGTCAACGAAGGTGTCCAGGGCGTGGATAGTGGCGATAGCCTCGGGCGTGTAGGCCGAGCTACGCATAGTTCCGGGTCGAGAGGTGCCGTCGAAGAAGTCGCGCGATAAGCAGTGCGGCGCGTATTCTGTCAGGACGTAGGCTGGGCGCATGTCCTTGAAGGGCCCATCGGTCAGGCATTTCCATTCCCTGTGGTGGGCATCGGCCGTTTTCTCAGTCTTGTTGCCGCCATTGCCACCGAATCCGTATTCGGCATCCCATATATCAGACCCGGCTACATCTTCGACATCGAGGGTCCAGTCCCAGTACCTGTCGTTTATGTCAGCCGACTTTCCTTGTTCACGATACATGTGGATCGTGCCAAAACTTACACCATGGGCCCCGTGTAACCACAGCCGTTGAGTTGCTTCTCATAAAGATGCACAAAGTATCTGTGCCAGGGCAGAAACTGGGCAACGTAGTGAACTGCAGAAAAGAGTTAGCTGGGAAGCTATCTGGATACTTGTTGAATCCTCCCGAAGTCAATTACATACTCTCTGAGTTGAGTTGAGTGTGCACATAGACAAAGTCATCGTACAAGGTTGTGTTCAGGCCGAGCATTGAGGGCTTGGTGGCCAGACACTTGACGGCATCTGTATACTGCTTGCGGGCGACGTTGTCTAGGGTACGGAACTCGACACGCTTGACGGGATTCGTACATCTGGTCGCCTCTTGACGCGGAACCACGCGCGCGGCAGTGAGGCCAGTAAAGAGTAAGATGCTAGGCAGATGCATGCTTGTCGGATTGCAAAGAATTGTCGTGAGTTTGAAAGAGATTTAAAGTAACTCAAGTAATGAGTAGATAAGACCGATTAACTTAGCGGTTACTTTATGGTCAGAAACGAAGAACGAATGGGAGGCCGGTGACGGCGTGAGTTGGATGCTATACACGGATGGCATTACGCAGCCTCTTTTATATGCTTTTCAGGTCCTAATCACGTATCCCGTACAGAACGTATCCCGTACAGCACGTATCCCGGGTCGGATGTCGGGTCTCTAGCGCGCCTTTCCCTCCCATTCCCAACTACCATGAAGAGTAATTTTAGGACTTACTATTAATTCTAGCTGGGTAAAATATCTGCAAACTGCGCTAAGTAGGGTAAAAAAACGCTCTTGGCATGGGTTATAGCCAATAAAGAGTTGTAAATCGCTTCAAAACTGCGCTAGGCACCGGGTACAGGATGCGTGCTGTACATTTTTTTTTCGCAAGGCAACATTGATTGGATTTCTCTACTAAAGGCCCTAGTAGTCCGCGTTGTTAAAGCCCCTTGATCTTCTCTCGTGTTGTCAAACGCTCGCTCGGCATTGCTCGGTATGATGTCTGATTGGCGTCTGGGATGGTTATACCTCGGGACGTTGAACGGAACAGACGAGAGTCGCTAGAGCAGGTACGAGTTCAGTGCAGATACTGAACAAAGAGCCGGACCCACTGCACAAATCTCAGATCAATATGCAACTTGAGTCATTATACTTGCAATGTGTGAAACGCTCATTTGTGGCAAAAAAATCTCTAAATTTAGATCTCGATTTAGATCCCAATAATGTCATGGTCATGTCTGTGCGCTCAATGCTCTAATCCACTCAGTGCACGTCGCTAAAATCACGGAACTTTACATCCACGCCACTCGTCGTATTTCCAGTGGGAATGAAACAAGGTGGGAGTGGGATAGGCCTGAAACCTTGCTAATCCCTCGCGACCATGCTATACACAGCAAGACGCGAAGAGCACTCGAGCATAAGTATAGCCATCTCAAGCTTCCGACTCGAAGAAACGTCCGCCTGTCGCTACCTTTGGACCCCCTCTTGTTATTCTTGGGAAGTCGCTTGATGGATTCGTGTGCGAAGAAGAAGAGTGCGGTTACATCAACACGTGTGGGGCAGGGAGATGGTCTGACCACGCATACAAGTACCCTCTCAGTCAACCAAGAACGCCAGAAATCATAGCAAAATTATACTAAAATCATTATAAAATTCAGCCTTTAAGTATTGACAGAGATTGTTAGTTAACTTACTCAAGTAATAATGAAGCGGATAAGATGGTAAACTAGCTACTATCTTAGTAAATACTGAAGTAACATTTAGATACTAGCTTACTTCCAAAGTTGAACCTAACAGTTATAATGCACCGAAGTTTGAAAGCATTTCTGGTCAAGGGTAAGGGTTTCGGTCTCGCGGAAGTGCGATGCAACCGCTTTGCTTCTGAAGAGGAAGTGAAAGGTGAGAAAATCAGGACAGACGTGAATTGTAACACTTTGGAGGACCAAGATTTTGGACCTACTGTCTTAATTCTTGAAAAAAAGATTCAACGCAAGGAACTTCCAAACCAAGGAACGGTCGATTCGCAGGCGTAACTTGGAAAAAGTCACGTGTGCACAACAACACTGGGAAGTGGGCAAGAAAGTTGCCATTCACGAGTTCTATTGAGAGCCACTATTGTAGGCCATGAATTATTTATTACAGCTCATGGCGCCATGAAGAATGCCGCGACTATTCCTGGGTTCACAACAGATTATTCGATCAAGACGTCGATAGTTAGAGCTACTCTACAGTAGCTCTTAACTTCAAATGTAACATAAGTGCATGGATCGGGACTGCCACAAGCCGATCCTCCAAGATGGCAAGAACGATTATGACAAACTGCTACCACCACCTCTCACTATTGTGACATGTCTACAGGAGGAGTACCATAGATGCTGCGTCGGCAAGTCGCTCACGTCGGGTTGGCTGCATGCATGGTATGAGTGGTGTCGATGGACGGGCCTCGATAGCCTCGAGCTGGTATCGAGGGATATCAAGATCCAGCAGAGGAATTCCCAAGCCTTGTAGTCGAGGCGATGAGAGAGGTGAGATATCCGGGGTACCAAGGGGGCCTGACAGAGGAGTTGCCAAGGGGGAGACAAGGGGCGGAGAACAGCGACCGAAGTAACCACAATGTTCCAGAGGCGACCCAACAGGGGCATAGGCACCATGCCCCTTGTTGCTGCTAACATTTACGGTCTCTTTGGAGCCTGAGAGTCCAAGCTCAGATGGCTGGGCTGTGTAGTAGTGTTCCATGACGTGCTCGATTGACTGGAAGCCATGGTCTTGAGGGAAGTCTCCGATATGATAGTCGTCTCCGGGAGCCAGGCTTCCGTCAAAATCCAGATTCGGGATCCCAACAAGATTCTCAGCTAGCTGGCTAACTGACAGACGAGGTGTATCCGGGACATGTGGGTGGATAGACTCGGGCTCATAGATCGATTCGCTGTCATCCGTCGACAGCAGAGCACCACAGTTCAAGACGTGAGTAGTGACATCTGCCGACCATGCAGCAATATCAGGAAGTCCCATATCGTCTCTAAAACTACGGGAGTAATTCTTATTGAGTAGTGCTGAATCATCAATGGGTATCTGGGGCTGTCGGCGAGTGATGATGATATTGATACGGCCGTCAGACGCAGGTTCTACTGCAAGTTCGATCTCTTGGAGGAGATCATTGTCGATGATGATATCAACAAGCGCTGGCTGAGCGATTGGATACACCAGCTCTCGGATGGGAGTCTGAGGAATGCTAGTATCTGACATGGTGTTTCCAGAAGTCAGTCGTTGTACAATGAGCAAGGACTTGATAGGTGTTCAGATCTTGCTGTTGCGTGGTGGTTGAAGTGGGTGGTTGGAAACAGGGAAGAGACTGGAGATGATTTATAGACTGAAAGGGCCATTACACTGTGCGCCGACGTTCATCTGACGCTGTAGAATCTCAGATCCAGAGTGCCAACAGAGATTCACGCTGTGAAATTCTGAGCTAGGTTCTGCTGAGCAGTCGCTGCTGCTGTTGCGGCAACAGAGACCCTTGATTCACGCGTATTCCGCGAGTGCTCGGCTAGGGAAATGGCTTAAAAGCTCTGGCAGCTATACATGGCTGGATGCTGAAATACTCCCAACATCACTCAACTCTACCACTCAACTCTCCCACCGTCACTGCTCTACAAACGCTCCTCAATTACCGATTTTCAGTCAACTCACAGCGTGGCCCAGCTCAAAATCGAGCGGCCATGTCCAGCCTAACAGATGAACTCAAGACCTGGGCCGAGGACATGTCCGTAGAGGTTGCTAGTACAAAGCCAAACTTTCGCACTCATGTGCTCTCCAAGACTAGCGGCAAGACGATTCTAGCTCTCCATCCCATCGACCCTGAGTACTTACAACTCTTATCCCGGCCGGAACTTGTTGAGCTGGCCAACAAGGTCGCAACAGATATCTGCGTGACCGGTCCAAAGGCGCCCCAGGCAACGACTAAGTCCAGTCTCGAAGAAACCATCAAGCGATTACTAAAGTTGGGCGTGAATAAGAAGAAGAAGAAGAAGTCGAAGCAGCAACAGCAATAGGCACCACCAGCGAAAGATGAGGGCTCAAATATCGTGACAGTCCCAAAGGCCGTGGCAATACACGATGCGGAGAACAATGCGAATACAGATGGGAATCCAAAGTTGGCAAAGGCTCTCGAGACGGAGGATGAATCCGAGGATACGAAGACCAATACGTCGTCTTCGAAACCTCCCACCTTGCAGCAAGATCGCCTCTCCAGCAGTCCGCCGTCCATCTTGAAAGTCAGGTCTTCTCCACCCTGCAACTCAAACCAAACTCCTCTTTCACCTGGTCCCCGCGCACTCAAGGACGTCAACTCGCCAATGAAAGACAAGACCATTTCTCTTCGCTCTGGCGTTCACCCCACTCCCAAGGAGCTCGCCAAGGGTTACCGCCAACAGGTACTCTCTCGTCTCGATGAAGAACAGCGCAACCATTTCCATCCCGGAAGCTACTCAGACAGCGACCACGCATCGGATCTGGATCATCGTGCTACTTCCAGCCGCGTGCACTTTGCGCTTGGTCCTACTATTCAGGAGTTTGACGGCAATCGCGCCCCAAATGCTTCATGGGAGGTAGATGTGGAAGATGTGGAAGACGTAGAGGAGGATGTGGAAGAGGAGCCAGAAGAAGATTTAGATCTGGAGCAACTAGGTGTGTTACATGTGTTAGCGATACGTATTGTGGAAATGGGATTTCCTGGGTTCCCAGCCATGGGCATGTGGCTGCCGCAGTGGATGCGGGATCTCTGGCGCGGCTGTTAGAGTGAGGCGAGAAAGAGAAAAGAGGGGATAAAAGGGAACCTGTTTCTCTCTCTCTCTCTCTCTCTCTCTTTCATTCTCTTATTTACCCGAAAAGAGAGCGTATTAACGGAACTAGAACTTGGATTTGAAAATCACGGCTTAGGAAACATCCCATCTTCGCAACAACGGGGTGTGCATCACACCATGGAAAATGAAAACTTTTTTTTTTCATTTTCATCATCTTCCTCTATATCAGAAACTACCCATGGAATATTAGCCAACATAGTAGCCCCCCTCATTATTTGATGATGATTTTTTCTTGTAAACAAGCTAGTTATAGGAACATTGAAATCAATCATGTAAATCCCGCAGTTTAAGGAATTCTGCAAAAGCGGGCTAATTTGATTACGATAACGACAACC
>Ga0265798_10003991_pt1 | contig 20708 bp, 12 predicted proteins | sample P3T30metagenome_FD_192430 | JGI IMG/M metagenome (GOLD analysis project Ga0265798, IMG submission 192430) | Plant litter microbial communities from East Loma Ridge, Irvine, California - P3 T30 | ecosystem: Environmental > Terrestrial > Plant litter > Unclassified | place: USA: California... | reverse complement strand
CATGCGCTGCAGATAAGCGATCGCCTCATCGGCGACCTCCCTGACCCTCACCGTGCCGAATTCGTAATTGGTCGCCTCGCTGGCCTCGGCCAGCAATAGCAGTTGCTGCACCTGCCGCGACATATAGGCGACGTCTTTCAACAGGGCGGCGCGGTCCGCCTCGCCCTCGACTCCCAGCTCGACCTGGGCCCGGATCATCGCCAGCGGCGTCTTGAGTTCGTGCGCTGCATTGGCCAGGAACTCCTGCTGCGCGCGGTAGGCCTGCTCGAGGCGTTCAAGCACCCGGTTGAAGCTGTCGACCAGCGGCGCGATCTCGCCTGGCACGGCATCGGCGCGCAGGCGCGCATGCATCGAGTGCAGCGAGATGCCCGCCGCCGACGCCGACACGTCCTGCAGCGGCCGCAGGGTGTAGCGCAGGGTGATCCAGGTGCACAGGCCAAAGGCGACCAGCAGCACCAGCGTGAACAGGGCGATGCCGGCCCCTACCAGCGGCACGGCGACGCGGTGCAGCAGGTGCATCATGCGGTTGCTGACGGCGACCTGCAGAAACCAGGTGTCGCCGCTGGCGGCGATGGGTTCGGTGGCGGCGAAGAAGACCACCCCGTCGCGTTCGAAATCGAAGCGTTCGGGGCCGGCGCCGCGCGGCAGCAGGCCGTCCGGCCAGAAGCGCCGGCCAGCGTCGGACAGCAGCGCCACGTTGCCGGCGCCGTCGACGACCCGGTAGGCGACCTCGCGTCCCAGGCTGTCGAAGGCCCACTCGATGTCGGGATGGTCCTCGGACTCGAGGTAAGGCTTGCCGTCGCGGTCCAGGGCGATCTTGGACGAGAGCTCCTCGGCCATGTCGGACATGTCCATCCGCGCCAGCACATCGCTCTGCAGCGCCAGGGCCACGACCAGCACGATCAGCACCACGCTGAGCAGGGTGCCGGCGATGAAGGACATGACGACCTTGAGGCGGATGCTATTGAGCCGCATCGTCTTCGCGCAGGGTGTAGCCCACGCCCCTGAGGTTGACGATGCGCTGACGCGAGCCGATCGCCGCCAGCTTGCGGCGCAGGCGGTGCAGGGCCACGTCGAGGGCGTTCGGCGTGACCGCCTCGTTCAGGCCCCAGGCCGCGGCCTCCAGCGCGCCGCGGCGTACGGTGGTCTCGTGCTTGCGCAGCAGGAGCAGCATGATCTGCATCTCGGCCGGCGCCAGGCTGATGCGCTCGGCGCCGCAGCACAGCAGGTCGGCGTCCGGCTGCAGCGCCAGGTCGCCATGGGCGTGTTCGAGCGGCCGGAACTCCACCGGACGGCGCAGCAGTGCGCGCACCCGCGCCACCATTTCGTCCATCGCGAACGGCTTGGCGAGATAGTCGTCGGCGCCGGCCTCGAGGCCCTGCACGCGGTCGTGCAGCGCTTCGCGCGCCGTCAGCACCAGGCAGGGAATGCCCAGGCCAGCCGCGCGCATCTTGCGCAGCAGGGCCAGCCCATCGCCGTCGGGCAGGCCGCGGTCGAGGATCAGGGCCTGGTAGGACATCTGTTGCAAGGATGCCCAGGCGCCGTCGATGCGCGTGGCCACGTCGACCGCGATGCCGGCCGCCGCCAGGCCCTTGGCGATCAGCCCGGCCAGGCGCTCGTGGTCTTCGATCAGGAGGACGCGGCTCACTGCAGACTCATTTCAGGGATCATCACTTGAACCGGTACAGGTAGCCGACGAACACCCGGTTCTCGGTCGAGCGGTCGACCAGCGGGCTGTCCTTGATTTCTTTCGCCAGGCGCGTCACCTCGAGGTCGACGAAGACCGAATGGCGCCCGTCGAACAGATACATGCCGCGCACGCCCACCTCGGCGTTCACCCCCGACTCGCCCTGGTAGAACGCACGCCCGGCGCGCACTTCGTCGGCGCGCACGCCGTAGTAGTAGTCGATGGTTTTCTTGTCTTGCCAGCTCGCAGCCACGCGCGGCGTGATCATCACGCGCTCGCCGATATGCCATGTCTTCTCCACGCCGAGGTTGAACCGCTTGCCCTTGCTGTTGCCGGAAGCGTCGCCCAGCGCTTCGGCGCTGATATCGACCCAGTCGGTCTTCCATTCGATTTTAGCACCGGCCCAGATGCCGCTTTTCCGTTCGCGCATGCCGGCCAGGATCGGCGTGTCCTCGATGTCGTCGTCGTCGTAGCCGCTACCGTCGTAGCGGGCGACCAGGTCGACGCTCAGGCTCTGGGCCGGCGCCAGGTCCAGGCTCAGGAGCTTGAAGCCGACCTGCGGGCCGATGATCGAGACCCAGCGGTTCTCGTACTGGAAGAAGGGGATCGCCATATTGTCGCGGTCGATGCCAGTGTAGGCCTTGTCGCGCGTGATGGCGCCCACGCCCAGCGCCCAGGAGGATTGCGGCGGGCCGTCGCCGGCGCCCGGCTGGGCCAGCGCGGGCAGCGACGGGAGCATGGCCGCCGCGACGAGCGATACGTGCGCCAGGTGGCGCTGCAGGAAGGATGGAGTGGGCATGGAAAGTCTTTCGGGTTGTTGGAGACGCCATGCTCGGCCTTGTCGTCTTACGCAACACTTACCGTCACGACGTTTGAACGACATCGCCTCGGTAAGTATCTGGAAAGGCTGCTGGCCCGATAGTCCGCCCCATCGCATACCCAACGAGGAACCCACGATGAACACATCCCGCAAGCTGGCGCTGGTCGCCGCTACCACCGTCGCCGGCGCCGCCCTGGTGGCCGCGCTGGCCGCATTGGCCGGGGGCGCCGGCGCATCAGGCGCCGTGAGCGAGGCTACCAGCGGCCCCGGCCAGCCGGCGCTGGCGGTGGCGGTGACCACGCTGAGCCAGCTCGTCATCCCGACCCGGATCGCCGCCAGCGGCGACATCCAGCCCTGGCAAGAGGCCAGCATCGGCGCCGAGGCCAATGGCCTGCGCCTGGTCGAGGTCAGGGTCAATGTCGGCGACCGGGTGCGCCGCGGCGAGCTGCTGGCGCGCTTTGCGGCCGAGACGGTCGAGGCCGACCTGGCGCAGGCGCGCGCTGCGCTGATCGAGGCCGAGGTCTTGCTTGACGAGGCGGCGGCCAAGGCGAGGCGCGCCAGGCGGCTGGCCGAGAGCGGCGCCATGGCGGCGCAGGAGATCGAGCAGCAGATCAGCGCCGAGCGCGCGGGCGCGGCGCGGGTGGAGGCGGCGCGCGCGGTGCTGGCGGCCCAGTCGCTGCGCCTGGCCCAGACCCGCATCGTGGCGCCGGACGACGGCATCGTGTCGCTGCGCGCGGCCACTGTCGGCGCGGTGGCGCCGGCCGGCCAGGAACTGTTTCGCCTGATCCGCGGCGGACGGCTCGAATGGCGCGCCGAGGTGGCCAGCCGCGACCTCGACCACCTGCGGCCAGGGCAGCAGGTGACCATCGGCCTGGGCGCTGGCAAGAGCGTGCGCGGCGAGCTGCGCATGCTGGCGCCGGCGATCGATCCGCAGACCCGCAACGGCATGGCCTATGTCGACCTGGCGCCGCATCCGGCCGCGCGCGCCGGCATGTTCGCGCGCGGCGAGTTCGACCTGGGCGAAAGCGCCGCCGCGACCTTGCCGCAGAGCGCGACCCTGCTGCGCGAAGGCTTCAGCTACGTGATGCGGGTGGGCGAGGATTCGCGCGTGGCGCAGACCCGGGTGAGCCTGGGTCGGCGCAGCGGCGACCGGATCGAGATCCTCGATGGTCTCGCGGCGCACGACCGGGTGGTGGAAGAGGGCGTCGCCTTCCTCGGCGACGGCGACCTGGTGCACGTGACCGGCGGCGGTGCAGGTATCAAAGCGGATGCGCAGGCCAGCCGATGAACCTGAACGTCTCCACTTGGTCGATCCACAACCCGATTCCCGTCATCCTGCTGTTCATCCTCATGACCCTGGCCGGCCTGATGGCGTTTGCCGGCATGAAGGTGCAGAACTTTCCCGACCTCGACCTGCCCACGGTGACGGTGTCCGCGTCCTGGCCCGGCGCCTCGCCGGCCCAGGTCGAGACCGAAGTGGCGCGCCGCATCGAGAACGCGCTGGCCACCATGCAGGGCGTCAAGCACATCCAGAGCGCCGTGAGCGATGGCGAGGCCAACATCACGATCGAGTTCCGCCTCGACAAACCCGTGCAACTGGCGGTGGACGATGTGCGCGACGCCGTCTCGCGCGTGCGCGCCGACCTGCCGCCCGACCTGCGCGACCCGGTTATCCGGAAGGTCGAGCTGGCCGGCACGCCGATCTTGGGCTATGCGATCGCCTCGACGCGCATGGATGCCGAGGGCCTGTCCTGGTTCGTCGACGACACCGTCACCCGCACGCTGCTGGGCGTACCCGGCGTAGGCAGCGTCGAGCGCGTCGGCGGCGCCAGCCGCGAAGTGCGGGTCGAGCTCGACCCGGACCGCCTGCTGGCCCTGCACACCACGGCGGCAGACATCTCGCGCCAGCTGCGCCAGGTGCAGCAGGAAGCGTCCGGCGGACGGGTGGGCTTCGGCGGCGCCGAGCAGTCGGTGCGCACCGTCGCCACCGTCCAGACCGCGGCGCAGATCGGCGCCATCGAGCTGGCGCTGGGCGACGGCCGGCGCATTCGCTTGAATGAAGTGGCCAGCGTCAGCGATACCGTGGCCGAGCCGCGTGCGGCCGCCTTCCTCGATGGCGCACCCAGCGTCGGCTTCGAAATCGTGCGTGCCCGCGGCGCCGGCGAACTCGACGTGGCCGAGGGCGTGCGCGCCGCGCTCGACGACTTGCGCGCGCGCCACCCCGACGTGAAAATCAATGAGGCCTTCAACTTCATCGACCAGGTGGAAGAAAGTTATTCGAGCTCGCTACGCATGCTGGTCGAAGGCGGCCTGCTGGCGGTGCTGGTGGTGTTCGCCTTTTTGCGCGACTGGCGCGCCACCGCGGTGGCGGCGGTGGCGCTGCCGCTGTCGGTGATCCCCACGTTCTTCCTGATGCAGGTGATGGGCTTCACGCTCAATATCGTCACGCTGCTGTCGCTGTCGCTGGTGGTCGGGGTGCTGGTCGACGACGCCATCGTCGAGGTCGAGAACATCGAGCGCCATCTGTTGATGGGCAAGAATCCGCTGCAGGCGGCAATCGACGCCTCGCGCGAGATTGGTCTGGCGGTGGTCGCCACCACCTTTACCCTGATCGCGGTCTTCCTGCCCACTGCCTTCATGAGCGGCACCGCCGGCAAGTTCTTCGTGCAGTTCGGCTGGACCGCCGCCGGCGCCGTGTTCTTTTCGCTGGTGGTGGCGCGCATGCTGACGCCGATGATGGCGGCCTGGCTGCTGCGTGCGCCGAACGAGCATGCGCGGCGCGAGCCGGCCTGGATGCCGCGCTACCTGGCCTGGGCCGGCTGGTGTCTTCGCCACCGCGGCGCCACCGTCGGCGCCGCCGCCATCCTGTTCGCCGCCGGCATCGGCCTGGCGGCGATCCTGCCCGCCACCTTCATTCCGGCCGACGACGATGCCCAGACCCGGATCACCCTCGATATGCCGCCCGGGACCGAACTGCGTGCGACGGTGGCCATGGCCGAACGGGCGCGCCTGGCGCTGGCGCAACACCACTTTGTGCGCCAGGTGTACACCACGATCGGCGGCGGTGGCGGGGGCGGCGATCCGATCGATATGCGGGCCGCCGCCTCGGCCGATGTGCGCACCGCCCGCCTGACCTTGACCTTGACCCCGCGCTTGGCGCGCGACGGCGTGCGCAAGCAGCAGGTCGAGCGCGAGCTGCGCGCGCTGCTGGCCGAGCTCCCCGGCGTGCGGATCCAGGTCGGCGCCGGCTCCGAGATCTACACGCTAGTGCTCTCTAGCGAGGATGGCGCGGCGCTAGCGCGCCACGCGCCGCTGGTCGAGCGCGAACTGCGCACCATCCGGGGCATCGGGGCGGTCACCTCGAGCGCCAGCCTGTTGCGACCCGAGCTGGTGGTGACGCCCGACTTCGGGCGCGCCGCCGACCTGGGCGTGACGTCGAGCAGCATCGCCGAAACGCTGCGCATCGCCACCGTCGGCGACTACCAGGAAAACCTGCCCAAGCTGAACCTGGAGCAGCGCCAGGTGCCGGTGCTGGTGCGCCTGGGCGAGGCCGCGCGCGGCGACCTCGATACCTTGAAGCGCCTGCCGGTGCCGGGCGCGCGCGGGCCGGTGGCGCTGGAAAACGTCGCCACGCTGGCCCACGGCAGCGGGCCGGTCGAGATAGCGCGCTTCGACCGCCGCCGCAATATCAGCTTCGACATCGGGCTCGACGGCCTGGCGCTGGGCGACGTCGAGGCGGCGGTGCTGGCGCTGCCCAGCCTGCGCCAGCTGCCGCCCGGGATCGAACGCACGGCGGTGGGCGACGCCGAAGAGATGGGAGAATTGGCGACCGGTTTCGGCGTGGCGATGCTGACCGGCGTGCTGTGCATCTACATGGTGCTGGTGCTGCTGCTGCGCGGCTTCATGCAGCCGCTCACGATCCTGGCGGCGCTGGTGCTGTCGGCGCCAGGCGCCTTCCTGGCGCTGTTCGTGACCGGCTCGGCGCTGTCGATGCCGTCGATGATCGGCCTGATCATGCTGATGGGGATCGCCACCAAGAACTCGATCCTGCTGGTCGACTACATCGTCATCGCGCGCGAGGAGCACGGCCTGGGGCGCCTGGACGCCATCCTCGACGCCTGCCGCAAGCGCGCCCGGCCGATCGTGATGACGACTATCGCGATGGGCGCCGGCATGCTGCCAGTGGCGCTGGGCTGGCTGGGCGACCCGAGCTTCCGGTCGCCGATGGCGATCGTCGTGATCGGCGGCCTGCTGACCTCGACTTTCCTCAGCCTGCTGGTGATCCCGGTGGTCTACAGTTATGTGGACGACGGCGTGCGCCGGCTGCGGCCTCATCCACAACAAACGGTTACGGCACGGCTACATTGAGTGGTGTGCCGGGCGAGCGGACACTCCAGTATGATGGGTCGATCAACCCAAGGGCGATCGGAACTTTATGTCCTTTGCCAGTGACCAGGCGCGTTCGGAGCAGACGCTCTCTCCCAACGCCAAACAGATGCTTGCCCTTCGCGACGCCGTGTTCGCGGCCTGGGAATCGCGCGTGCGCGAGAGGATCGTCCAGGCGCGCGCGGTCCAGTATCCGATCCTCGTCGACACCTTGCCGGCGTTCTATGACAACATCGCCCAGAGCATCAGCCCCGGCCACTCGCGTACTTCGGCCGTCGATGGCACCACGCTCGCCTCCGAACACGGTGGCGAGCGCGCACGCGTCACATCCTACGATCACGCGGCCCTGATCGAGGAATACCAGATTTTCCGCTGGGTCCTGTTCGAGGTCCTGCATCGCGAGAACGTCGTGCTCGACCATGCCGAAACCCACACGATCCATTCCTCGATCGATCTCGGCATCCAGCAGGCGGTCGAGGCGTTCGCCCTCGTGCACAGCGGTTTTCGCGAGCGCTTCGCCGCGGCGCTCACCCACGATATGCGCGGTCCCTTGAGCGCCACCATCACCGGCCTGGAACTGATCCTGCGCAGCGATGACCCGGCCAGGATCAAGCCGGTGGCGGCGCGGGTGCTGGCCAATCTCCAGCGCATGAGCGGCATGGTCGACGAGTTGCTCGACACGATGGCCTTCCACAGCGGCCAGAACGTCCAGCTCAGCATGGGCAGTGTCGACATCCTGGAGGTGATGAAGGAAGTGCAGGCCGACGCCGTGGGCGCCCATGGGCCGCGGTTCGAGGTGGAGGGCGCCCGCGTCACCGGCTACTGGGATCGTGCGGCGCTCAAGCGGGCCGTCGAAAACCTGGTCGCCAATGCCGTCAAATATGGCGCCGACGATTCGCCCATCGGCATCCGCATCGACGCGGTGCATGGCCGCCTGCTGCTGACCGTCCACAACGAGGGGCCGCCCATCCCACCGACGGAACAGGAGTGCATCTTCCAGATGTACCGCCGGGCGGACGCCGCCAAGCATGGCGACAGCCAGGGCTGGGGCATCGGCTTGCCCTACGTGCGCGCGGTGGCCGAGAGCCATGGCGGCAGCGTGGGCCTGGACAGCAGCGTGGACCGCGGCACCACCTTCGTCATCGACATGCCGCTCGATGCGCGTGCCGTGGGCGATGCACCGACGCTGGAAACCGGCGCCGCGCCGGCGCCCTGAGCGCACAGGGCGCACGGCCTCTCATGCGGCCCGCTTGAGCGCCGTCCCGACCCGGTCCAGCAAGTCCTGGTGCTGGTAGGGCTTGGACAGCACGTCCAGTGTGCCGCTGGGCTTGCCGCGGCCGGGCAGTTCGTCCATATAGCCGGTGGTGACCAGCACCGGCAGGCCGGGGCGCTTGGCGTGCACGCGATCGATCAGTTCGAGCCCGTTCATCCCGCCCGGCATGATCACGTCGGTGAACAGCAGGTCGGCCTGCTCGCCGCTTTCCAGCAGGCCCAGCGCGCGTTCGCCGCTGGGGGCCGACAGCACTTCGTAGCCGGCCATTGCGAGCATGCTCTCGGCCAGTTCGCGCACGTCGTCGTTGTCCTCGACCACCAGGATGCGGCAGCGCCGCTGCTGCGGTTCCGCGGGCGTGCCGCCGCGCCGCTCGGCCAGCGAGGCGTCGTCGCTGGCGGCCTGCTCGGCCACCTTGAACACCATGCGCACCAGGGTGCCCCGGCCCGGTTCGCTCTCGATGTCGAGCTTGCCGTGCGACTGCTGCACGAAGCCGTGCACCATCGCCAGGCCGAGGCCAGTGCCCGGCCCCTTGGTGGTGAAGAACGGCTCGGTGGCGCGGCGCCTGACCTCGGGCGTCATGCCTTCGCCTTCGTCCTGCACGCAGATGCAGACGTAGTTGCCCGGGCTCAGGCCCAGCAGGCGGCGGCGTTCCTCGCCCAGCACGGCGGTGCCGACGGTGACCGCGCCGCCGCCCGGCATAGCGTCGCGCGCATTGAGCACCACGTTCAGCAGTGCCATCTCGAGATAGGTCGGGTCGATCGTGCTGGCGGGCAAGCCGGGCTTGAGGTCGAGGCGCAGGTCGATCTTCTCGCCCAGGGTGCGCACCAGCATGTCGGAAAAATCGACCACCAGGCTGTTCAGGCTCACGCGCTTCGGTTCCAGGCGCTGCTTGCGCGCGAAGGTCAGCAGTTGCTGGGTCAGCTTGCCGGCCTGCATGGTGGCGCGCTGGGCGCGCCGGATCGCTTCCGTCGCCTTGTGCTGGGGCCCGGTTCCCAGCAGGGCAACCTCCAGGTTGCCGTTGATGACCTGCAGCAGGTTGTTGAAATCGTGGGCCATGCCGGCCGAGAGCTGACCGATGGCTTCCATCTTCTGCGCCTGCAGCCAGGATTCCTGGTTGTTGCGGCGCTCGGTGATGTCCATCTGCGAGGCGAAGAAGTAGAGCAGCTGGCCGTCCTGGTCGAAGATAGGGCCGAAGAACAGGGCGTTCCAGAACGGCGTGCCGTCGGCCTTGTAGTTGAGCAGGTCGACCGCCACCGCGCGCGCTTCGTCCACCGCGCGGCGCAGCTCGGCCACGGTGGCGCGGTCGGTGTCGGGGCCCTGCAGGAAGCGGCAATTGCGGCCCATGATCTCTTCTTTGGAGTAACCTGTCAGGTCGACGAAGGCGCCGTTGGCGAACACGATCGGGTTGTCTTCCTGGCGCGGATCGGTGATCAGCATCGGCATGCGGGTCATCTCGACCGCCGCGAAGAAGATGTTGCCGCGGTCTTCCAGGCCTTCGCGCTCGATGTAGCTTGCCTGCCAGTGGTGGACGCCCGGATTGTCCTCGGGCGGACCCATCGGGTGGACGGCGTTGCCCTCGACCTCGGCGTTCGCCGGCACGCCGCGGCTCTGGCCGCCGCCCTGCACCTCGAGCTCTTTCTTGAGTGTATCGTCCTTTGGCGGTCCGAGTACCATGGAGTCTCCTGGGTTAGGTTTGACTCCACTGTAACGGGGTGGGGCGTCAAGTCTCCGTTAGAGAGCGCACAGAAACGCTCATGGCGACGGACTCACGCGCAGCAGGGTGGATTCGCCGGTCTGGCGCACCACGGTCGCAAAGGGCGCGGGGTGCGAGCCCATCACCAGGAGCCAGGTATGGCCGGGCGTCAGCTGGCCTGCCAATACAGGCGCGCCGTCTTCGAGCGTCAGCACGACACTGTCGGCGTGGTCGATATGAAATTGCGCGCGCATGAGTTGCGGCATGTCCGGCGCAGAGCCGACCACGGTCACCTTGCCGCGTTCCGCCGAGGGCACCGTCTCCAGCACCAGCGCGCCGGCGCGGTCGCCCGGGCTGCTGCTCTTGTGGGCGGCGGCGAAGCTGCCGATGCGGTCCTGGGCGGCGAGGATGGTGATCGGGAGCAGGCACAGCACGAACAGGCGGGCCGCATTGCCGCGTCCGGCCGCCCAGGCGCACAGCAGCGCCGCCTGCAGCACGACCGTCACGTGGCCCGCGGTCCTGCGCATATTCATGGCGGCGAGGTCAGGGCCGTCCACGACCGATAGCGAATAGGTGGGCAGTGCATAAGCTGCGATCATGAGCAGCAAGAGCATGAGCGCCGCAACCGTCCAGCGCAGCCAGCGCGCACCGCCGCCTGGCGCCGCCGCACTCGCGGCGGCCACCAGCCACAGCAAGGGGAACACGAAGCTGTAATAGCGCAGGTGCAGGCGCACGCCCTCGCTGGCGTCGCCCGCCGCCAGCGAGGCGGTGTATACGACCGCCAGGCCGGCGGCGGAACCGAGCATCAGGAAGGTCCAGGCCAGCAGGCGGCCGGCCGCTGCCGTACGCCGCGCCAGCGCGCCGCCCGCCATGCCGTGCAGCAGGATGGCCAGCGGCAGGCCCAGCAGCACCGCCAGCGCCATCAGGTGCCCCATGGCGCTGACGGCAACCGGTCCCAGCAGCGCCAGGCGCGGGCTGGTGCTGCCCGAGTCGACGTTGCTCTGGTAAAAAGGTCCCAGCAGGCTGAGTCCGGCGTCGCCGGCCAGCAGCCAGCCGAGCCCGAACTTGATCGCCAGCATCGCCATCGCGGCGAGCACGGCGGCCGCCAGGCCGCGCCCGATCCAGGCGGCGCCCTGCAGCCAAGCGGCGATGAGCAGGTACAGGCACAGCGCCGGGAGCAGGAACAGGGCGTGCACCTTGACCAGGCTCATGGCGCCGAGCACGAGACCGCTGGCGACGGCCTGCTGCGACAGGCGCCAGTGATCCTGGGCCAGCACGATCCAGCTCAAGGCGCAGAAGCCGAACCAGTAGCTGGCCTCGGGCATGAAGTACAGGGTGTAGGCATTGAGCGGCGCCGCTGCCGCGAACAGCGTCAGCAGCCAAGCCAGCGGCTGGGTCGTGTAGCGCCGCGCGGTCAGGTAGAAGAAGGGGAGGGCGGCGAAATAAAGGGCCAGGTTGCCGATGCGCACGCAGTCCAGGAAGCCGGCGCCGCAGGCGTTGCTGGCGCTAAACAGCCATAGATACAGGTAGGACGGGAGCAGCGCCTCGCCCAGCGGCGCCAGGCGCGACATCTTGCTGTAGTACCACTCGTCGGCGAACACGGCCGGGTACAGGCCGTGGCCGCGCAGGTACAGCCAGGCGCAGATGCCGCCCAGCGCCAGCACAAAGGCGGCGCGCCAGGCGCCGGGTGAGCGTTCGAAGGTCGAAGGCATGGCCGGCTCCATGGTCACCGCCCGTCTTACTGGATAGCCTTGCCGGCGCCCACCGCGCGGTTTTCGGACACGACGGCTGGTGCATGCGGCGTGGCCAGCGCGATATCGGTCATCCAGATGCCGAGCTTGCGCTCGTCGCCGGGCGTGCCCATTTCGGCGGGCGACATCGGTTTCGGCACCTCGAAGGTGAGGCTGTCGGCGCCGCCGTCGGTGTCGAAGGTCAGGCTGATCGGCTGCATATGCCAGCCGATACGGAACTCGCGGCTGGTGCTGCCGGCGCGTACCGTGAACGGCACGTTGGCGTTGTCGCCGAATGCACGGCCGTTGAACGACAGGATGAAACGGCGCGGCAGCGGCTGGGCAAGATGGAACACTACCCGCTTGCTGTCCGACCAGCGGCCCGTTTGCTCGATGCCCGACAATCCCTCGACCGACTTGATGAAGGCCGGGTCGAGCGGCGCGCCGAGCTCCGCGCGTCCGATCAGCGGCGGCGGTTCAGGCAGGCGCAGCAGCTTGAAGCCGTTCCCGGCGTGTGCCAGCTCGACGTTCTCCGGCAGCTTGAAGTCGCCCAGCACGACCATCCATTTGTGGTCGACCGGCACCTGGTATTCAGGAATCTCGGTACCCGTTTCGATCTGCATCGGCATCGAGTCCGGATGGTCGATGTGGAACTGGACGCGCATGATTTGCGTCATGTCATTGCCCACCACGACGACTTTCGCGCGATCGGCTGGGGGAACGGTGTCGTGCACCAGCCGGCCGGCGGTATCGCCCGCCTGGAGCGGAATGTGGCGCGCCAGGGCTTCGCCGACCCGAACCTGGCTCACCAGCAGCAGCAGGGGCAGGAACAGCACGACGAACAGCACCGCGCCGTAGCGGGCGCGCGCCGCCCACGCCGCGAGCGCGGCGGCCTGCAGCAGGAACACGGCGATGCCGTAGCGCCAGCTCAGGTCGACGACGTGGATATCGGGGCCGTCGACGTGATTGGTCCAGTAGGTCGGCAGCTTGATCCAGGCGAAGGCCATGACGGCCAGCAGCAGCGCCGCGATCGCCCAGCGCAGCAGCGGCTTGCCTGCCGAGGCCGGACGGCGCTCGAACATGGCCGCCGCCGCGACGATCCACAGCAGCGGGAACACGAAGCTGTAGTAGCGCAGGTGCAGGCGCACGCCTTCGCGATCGTGGCCGGCCAGGGAAGCGGTGTACAGGATGGTCACGCCGGCCGCCGCGCCCAGCATCAAGAGCGCATACACGTGCAGGGGATTGGTGTCGGCGCCACGCTCGCGCAGCATGCGCTTGAACACGGAGTGCAGCAGGATCGCCAGCGGCACGCCAAGCAGGATCGACAAGGCCATCAGGTGCCCGCGCGCGCTGATGAAGGCCGGCGCCAGCAGCGCCAGGCGCGCTTCGACGCTGCCCGAGTTGACCGCGCCCTGGTAGAACGGGCCAAGCAGGCTGAGGCCCGCATCGCCGGCCAGCAGCCAGCCGAGTCCGAACTTGAGGCCGAGCGTCACGCCGGACGCGAGGGCGGCGTTGCCCACGCCGCGCGGCAGCCATGCCTGCCAGGCGTCGCCACGGTGCCAGGAGGCGTACACCAGGTAGAGGCATAGCGCCGGGAGCAGGAACAGGGCGTGCACCTTCACCTGGCTCATGGTGCCGAGCACGGCGCCCGCAGCCAGCGCCTGCAGCGCCGGGCGCCAGGCCTGGCCGCACAGGGCGATCCAGCTGAGCACGCAGAAGCCGAAGTAATACGTCGCCTCGGGCATGAAATAGGCGGTGTAGATATTCAGCGGCGTCAGCATCGACATCACGGCCAGCAGCCAGGCGACCGACGCGTTGGTGTACTTGCGCGCGATCGCATAGACGAAGGGCGCGGCGGCCAGGTACAGCGCCAGGTTGCCGGCCCTGACGCAATCGAGGAAGCCGTCGCCGCAGGCGCTGCTGAAGCCGAACATCCACAGGTAGAGATAGGAGGGCACGATGGCTTCGGCCAGCGGCATCAGGCGCGCCATCTTGCTGTAGAACCATTCGTCGGCGAAGACGGTGGGCTGCAGCCCCAGGTTGCGTTGATACAGGTAAGTGGCGATGCAGGCCAGGGCGAGGGCGAAAGCGGCGTGCCAGGCAAGCCGGCGGCGGTCGGTTGGAAGAGCGTTCATGCGGTCGGTTGTGATTATCGTTGGATCGCGGGTTGCCTGGCCTGCCAGGTGGCCACGGCCTCGTTCAGTCGTTCCCAGGTGAAGAAACGACGCTTCTCGTAGTACAGCGGCCCGGCGTGCGGACGCTCCGCAAGCCGCGCCAGCGCCACCGGCTGCAGGGTCTGCGCGCCATGTAACAGGTAATGCAGCAGCACCATCGGGAACAGCCCCACCCAGGTCATGCGCTGGGATGGGTAGGACAGGCACAGGCGCAGGTAATGGCGGCGCGCGGACCAGCCGATCGGGGTGCGGGTGACCGGGCCATTGGCCGGCAGCGGCGCCAGCACCCGGAACAGCGGGCCGGGCAGGCCACTGGCCTGGTATAGCGAGAATTGCCAGGTCCGCGCGAGCAGGCCGCGCTGCGCCGCCAGCACGGTCGTCAGGGCGTGCAGCGCGTCATGGTCGTGATGGCCGCCTTCCCATGCGGTGACGTGGAGCGCGTCGATCGGAAAATGGCGGTCGATCCAGGCGCCGATCCAGTGACCGGCCGCGTCCATGTGCAGCGGCAGGCGGGCGTCGCCGATGCCGAGCGACTGGCCGGCGAAATGCACGTCTTCCGAGGCCACGCCGAGCTTGGTGAGCGCCGCCAGCGATTCGGCGTTGCGCGTGGCCGCGCTCGAGGTCGCGGTCTGGCCGTCGGTGAGATAGGCGCACACCACCCGCAAGCCCTGGCGGCGGCAAGCGGCGATGCGTTCGAACACCCCGAACTCGTCGTCCTGGTGGGCGAACAGGAACAGCGCGCTGGGCTCAATAGGCATCGAAGTCGAGGAAGCTGAACTGGATGCGGGTTGGATCGAGCTGCGCCACGCGCGGCACGAAGGAGCGGTAGATCAGGTTCAGCGGCGACGGACGCAGGCGCTGCGGGATGCTGGCGTAGTTCCACCAGCTGGCGTTGGCGTCCGGCGCCAGGCCGATCAGCAGGCGCGCGGGCGACAGCGGCGCCGTCGCGGCGCCGTTTTGCGCTCCGTTGTGCGCACCGATGCCGGCATCGAGCTCGGCGTAGGCCGGCAGGCGCAGGCCGAAGGCGGCGGCGTAGAACTGCTGGCGCTTGCCGTCGGCGCGGCGGTGCACCGGATTGTGCGGATTGGCGCAGCGCCAGGCCAGCGACTCGGCGCTCCAGCTGCGCTCGAACGACAGTTGCGCCGGCGCCGCTTTTGGACGGTGCGACAAGGTGCCCAGGCCGACGCGCGCCTCGAGCGGGCGCACCAGCTGGAAGCCCAGCTTGCGCACGAAGCCCGGGGTGCTGTTGGCATTGGCCACGCCATACACGCCATCGAAGCCGGCGGCCGCGCCGGCCTCGAAGGTGGCGGCGGCGAGCTTGGTAAACAGCCCCTTGCCCTGGTAGTCGGGGTGAGTCGCGGTGTTCAGCGACAGCAGCACCTGCACTTGGCTGCCTTCGACCCAGGCGCGCGCCGGGACGCACACGTAGTGGGCCGCCAGGCGTTCGCCGTCCCACGCATCCATGCCGACCGCGAGGCCGTCCGGGTTGGCCGTGTACAGCCAGGCGAGGTAGTCGGGCGTGAATTTGTCGGTGCCGGGGAAGCAGGCGGCGAACAGGGCGCCATACTGTTCCAGGGTGGCGCCGTCGTATTGGATGGGTGCGATGCGCATCACTTGAAGATCCAGTAGCGGCTGAGCAGGTATCCGTTCACCGCCACCATGGGCAGCGACAGGATCTTCCCGGCCAGCGGGTTATCGGCAAGGCTCGCCGCCAGCGCGACGCAGCCGAGGGTCAACACGTAGTTCAAGCCTACCACGCACATATAGCGGGCAAAGCTGGCTTTCGATGCCGCCTGGTCGAAGGTGACCCGGCTGTGGAAGGCGTAGTTCACCATCAGGCCGGCCACGAAGCCCACGCTGGCGGCGGTCGTGTGGTGGAAGCCCTGCACGATCAGGAGCTGCATCAGGCCGACGTCGATCCCGGCGCACAGTAGGCCGCCGGCCACGAACACGCCGAACTGGCGCAGGCGCGCGGAATCAATCATCGCGGCGGCGCCGGAACAGCGTCTTCTTGTGCAGCGGCCGGCTCGGCACCGACGCGATGTCGTAGTTCAGGAAGGCCAGAATCAGCTGCACCCCCATGATCACCGGCAGCGCGGCCAGCATCACGGAGCCGGCCGGCGTCGCGACGTCGTGCTGGTCCGAGACGATCCACTGCACGGTGCCGTAGACCACGCCGAAGGTGGTCAGGAGCACGCCGATCGGCAGCTCGAGCGAGGCTACCGACAGGTTGCGCAGGTAGTAGTTGTAGAACAGGCGCTTGAAGAAGTTGCGCACGTTCTTGACCGCAAACTCGGTGATCACCTGCGACACCTTCAGGTTGCTCACCTCGTCGCCATACACCGCATCCATCGGCACGTCGACCGCGACCGCGCCCAAGGTGTTGAGGCGAAACAGCATGTCGCTCTCGAAGAAGTAGCGCTTGCTGATCTTGTCGAAGGGCAGGTAGCGCGCGGCGTCGGCGTGGATCGCGGTGTAGCCGTTGGTCGGGTCGAACAGGTGCCAGTAGCCCGACGACAGCTTGGTCATGAACGACAGCATGGCGTTGCCGAACAGGCGCACCGGCGGCATCGAACTCAGGCGCTCGAGATTGAAGAAGCGGTTGCCCTTGGTGTAGTCGGCTTCGCCGGCCAGGATCGGCGCCACGAACACCGGGATCAGGGAAGCATCCATCTGGCCGTCGCCGTCGATCTTGACGATCACGGTGGCGCCGTCCTCGATGGCCGCGCGGTAGCCGGTCATGACCGCGCCGCCCACGCCCTGGTTCTCGGCGTGTTCGAGCACGGTCACGCGGGCATCGAGGCAGTTGGCGCGCACGAAATCGCCGCTGCCATCGGGGCAGCGGTCGTCGACCACGTACACGCGCGTGACTTCGGGGCCGATGCCGGCGATCACGCCGAGGATGTGGCGGGTCACGCGGTAGCTCGGGATGACCACTGCAATGCTTGGCGCCGGCGCGGCGGGGAGCTTGGTGTCGGGGGCGTTCATGGCGGGTGCGTCGGTAGCGTTCATGGTGTGGGGAACAGGTGCGTCATGAGTTCGGCCGCATTGTCGGCCCAGGTGCGGCCGGCGATGCCGTCGGGTTGCGGCGCCTGGCCGGCGGCGGAGAGGCGCAGCCAGTCCTGCACGGCGGCGGCGAGCGCTGCGCCATCGGCGCCGCTGAAGTAATGGGCGTGCTCGCCCGCCACCTCGCGGAACACCGGCAGGTCGCGCGCCAGCAGCGGCACGCGGTGGCGCGCCGCCTCGATCAGCGGCAGGCCGAAGCCTTCGCCTTCGCTGGCGAACAGCAGGCAGGTGCTGGCCGCGTACACGCGGTCCAGGTATTCGTCGCTGATGCCCTGCAGCCAGTGCAGGCGGCGGCCCAGCTCGGGGTGCTTGGAGAGGCGCGCCACCAGTTGCGGAATGGTGCGGCGTGCGCCGTCCGGCAAGCCCTTCCAGCCTTCGGCGCCGACGATCACCAGGCGCAGGTCCAGGCCCTGGGCCCACAGGCGCTCGAAGGCGTCGAGGGCTTGCAGGTGGCCCTTGCGCGGCTCGATGGTGCCGACCATCACGAAGGTCGGTGCGGCCTGCAGGCCGGCCAGCAGCGCTTCGGCGCCTTCCGGCAGGCCGGTGCTCGGCTGCGAGGCGCTGATGTCGGCGCCGTGGTGCAGCACCAGGTAGTCGCCTGGGGCGATCTGCGGTGCTTCGGCGGCCAGCCAGGTGCGCGTCTCGTCGGCCACGGCGCCGCTGATGCACACCAGGCCGTCGGCGGCGGCGCCGATGGCGCGCAGCCAGTCGCCGAATTCGCGTTCGGCGCCGGGCGGGAAGAATTCGGGACGCAGCACCGGCAGGATGTCGTGCACCATGAAGTGCACGCGCACGCCGGCCGCGCGCCAGCGCGCATACAGGCCGTGGCGCGCCGCTTCGATCACCGCGCGCGGGAACACGTCGGGGCTGTAGAACACATCGCCGGCGGCGACATGCACCTCGTCGTCGTGCACGCCGTCGCCGACGGTGCCCATCAGCTCATGCAGGTAGCGCCGCGCATAGCGGTAATGCCAGGTGCCGCCTTCGTCGCTCAGGTAGACCGGCAGCACCTGCACGTGGCGGCCCTGGGCGCGCAGCAGTTCGAGCAACTGGGCCCGCACCACGCGCTGGATGCCGGTGCGCAGGTCTTCGCGCACCATGGCCGAGACGTCCACCAGCAGTTGCGGGGCCAGGCCCTCGGCCGACAGCTTGGCGTGGTGGCGGCCGCCTACAACGGCCTCCATCAGCTGCTGCGCGCTCTGGCGCCAGGTCAGCCACGGCATGCCGGACGACGGCGGGGCAGTGCCGGCCGCATGCAGCGCCAGCCAGGCCTCGATGGCCGCGGCCAGGTCTTGCGGCGCGCCGCCTTCGAAGTAATAGGCGTGCTCGCCCGCCACTTCGCGGAACACCGGGATGCCGCGCGCGATGATCGGCAAGCCCTTCTGGGCAGCCTCGATCAGCGGCAGGCCGAAGCCTTCGCCTTCGGACGCCGCCAGCAGCGCCGAGCTGTGCTCGTAGAGCTGCACCAGCATCTCGTCCGAGACGCCGTTGAACCAGAACAGGCGCCGTTCGCGCTCGGGATGCGCCTGCAGGCGCTCGGCCAGGGCGTCGACCAGCCAGCCGTTCTTGCCGACGATGACAAGGTTGACCTCGATCCCGCGCGCCCACAGCAGCTCGCAGGCGGCCAGCGCCTGGGCCTGGCCCTTGCGCGGCTCGAGCGTACCCACCATCAGGAGGGTTGGCGTGCGGCGCAGCGCTTCCATGGCCAGGGCCGCGTTGTCGGGCAGGCCGCGGCTCGGCGCGCTGGCGTCGATGTCGGCGCCCAGGTGGAAGTGCGACAGCTTGAGCGGGGACAGGCGCCGGTTGGGGCGCTGGGCCAGCCACGCGGCCAGTTCGTCGGCCACCGCGCGCGAGATGGTGACGATGCCGTCGGCCACCAGCGAGATGGTGTCGATGAAGTCGCCGTAGTATTTCTCGGCGCCGAAGGGGAAGCAGTCCGGCCGCAGCAGCGGCAGCAGGTCGTACACGGTGAACCAGACCGCCACGCCGCGGCGGCGCAGCGCCAGCAACTGCGGCTGGTTCTGCGTGGTCATATTGGTGGCCAGGTCCAGGCCCAGGAACACGTCGCCGGGACGCGCCTCGATCGGCGCATCCTCGAGCGCCAGCGCCGGCGTGCCGAGCATGGTCGCGGTGAAGGCGCGCGCGTAGCGGTAGCTGCGGTTGCCGCCTTCGCTGTACACCGGCTCGATGCGGTAGCCCGGCGGCGGTTCCTGCACCAGGGCCAGCACGATGCTGCGCACCACGCGCTGGATGCCGGTCTTGTGGTCGGCCTGGACCAGCGCCGAGATATCGACCAGCAGCTGGCGCGGCGCCGTCGGCAGTGCATTGGTGGCGATCATGGACGCGGTCTCGACCAGCGCGGCTTCGCCCGTTGGCCGCGGCGTGCCGGGCGCGCTGAGCGCGGTGATCAGCTGCTGCCGCAGCGCCGGGGCGCTGCCACGCGCGAAGGCTTCGATCGCCTCGACGTACAGCGCGCCGACGGCGCCTGGTGCGTGGTGGCGTGCGATGTGGGCGCGGCCGGCTTGCGCCAGTGCGGCGCGGCGCGCCGGGTTTGCATGCAGGGTGGCCAGCGCCGCTGTCAGCTCGGCGTCCTCGAACAGGTCGGGCAGCATGCACAGGGCGTCGGGCGGCAGGTCGGCCGCGCCGCCGTGGGCGTTGACGATCGATGGCAGGCCGTGCATCAGGCAGTCGAGCACCGAGGCCGAGGTCTCGCCGCGGGTCTGGGTACGCAGCTGCACGCCGCAGTCGCTGGCGGCCAGCCAGTCCTGGTAGGCTTCGGCAGTGACGAAGCCGGTGATGTCGATGCGCGCGCCGGCGCCGCGCTCGGCGATCGCGCGTAGCAGTTCGATGCCGTAGGGACCGGGATCGTTGGCGCCGACGAACACCAGGCGGCAGCGCGGATCGGCCGCCAGCGGCGAAGCCAAGTACGCATCCAACAGGCGCTGATTGAGCTTGGTCGAGCCGAGCATGCCGAAGCTGCTGACGACGTAGTCGTCGGCGCCCAGGCCCAGCCGTGCGCGCGCCGCGGCGCGTGCGGCGCTTGCATCGGCGTCGTGCGCAACCTGGCCGCGCAGCAGCGGGATGGTGCGCCAGCCGTCGGCCGCGCCCGGACCGTACCATTGCTCGGCCAGGCGGCGCGAAAAGTCGCCGTGGATGATGACGCCGGCGGCCCGGTCCAGCACCTCTTTATTGCACGGGAATTGCCAGATCGACGGATTGCGGCCGTGTTCGCGGTGGTATTGCAGGCCGCTGTGGCCGTGCGAGGCGTACAGCGCCTGCAGGAAGGCCTCGGGCACGTCGCCGTCGCGTTCCATATTGTCGAGCACACCGCTCAGGAAGAAGTCGTGCAGCACCACGGCGCCGGGATGCTCGCGCAGCAGCGCGAACATGTGCTTGTGCGCGTTCGAGTTGCCGAAGTGGTAGAGCACGCGGTCGTAGCCGGCGCCATGGCGCAGGAAGTAATCGACGTCGCGCTGCGGGAAGCGAGACAGTGCGGCGTCCGGCGTGACGCCGGGCGTGAGCACCAGCTCGACCGCATAGTGTTTCTCGAGCTCGAGGACCAGTTCTGCGCTGTAGTCGGCGATGCCCGAGTGCTCGGGCGGCAGCGGCGAGACCAGGGCCAGGCTGGGTTTGGAAGCCGGCGTCGTGGTCTTAGGTGCGGACAGCAGCGCCGCCTTTTCCAGCGCATGCCATACGGCCCCCATGTCATCGATGGCCAGCACCGGCGCCGGGGTCAGCACGGCGTCCAGCGTCAGCGCCGCGTCCGGGTCGGCGGCCAGTACCAGCGCCGCGCCGCGCAGCAGGTCTTGCTGCGCGCGCGGGGCCGACAGCACGCCCGCCAGGTCGGCCGCGCCCAGTACCTGCGGCACGCCGGCCGGC
>Ga0265798_10003990_pt1 | contig 20709 bp, 22 predicted proteins | sample P3T30metagenome_FD_192430 | JGI IMG/M metagenome (GOLD analysis project Ga0265798, IMG submission 192430) | Plant litter microbial communities from East Loma Ridge, Irvine, California - P3 T30 | ecosystem: Environmental > Terrestrial > Plant litter > Unclassified | place: USA: California... | reverse complement strand
GGACGGGAGGCGCAGCGCCAGCCGGCACCGCGCCTCCCGTCCGTCGTCGGCTCGCGTCTACTGCGGTGGCTGCGGGGGCCGCCACGGCCCTTCGCCACCGGCGGTCCCGCCGGCCGGGCCGCCGTCCTTGCCGTCCTTGCGCTCCCGCCGCCGCAGGTACTGCTCGAACTCCTGCGCGATGGCGTCCCCGGAGGCCTCGGGGGAGTCGACCGTGTCCCGCGCCTGCTCGAGCTGCCCGATGTACGTCGCCATGTCCTCGTCGTCGGCGGCGAGGGCGTCGATGCCCTCCTCCCACTCCGTGGCCTCGTCGAGCAGGCTGCCGCGCGGGACGGTGACGTCGGTGAGCTCCTCGATCTTGTCGAGCAGGGACAGCGTGGCCTTGGGTGACGGCGAGTTGTGGACGTAGTGCGGCACCGAGGCCCAGAGCGACAGCGTGGTGAGGCCGGCGCGGTCCATCGCGTCGGCGAGGACCCCGAGGATCCCGGTCGGGCCCTCGTACGAGGACCGGTCGACGTCGAACGCACTGCGGACGCCGGCGTCCTCGCTGGAGACGAACACCGAGATCGGCCGGGTGTGCGGCACGTCGGCGAGCATCGCGCCGACGAACACGACCGCGTCGATCGAGTAGACGTCGGCGAGGTCGATGATCTCCGCGCAGAACCCGCGCCAGGTGCGGGAAGGCTCGGGGCCGACGAGGACGAACACGTCGCGCTCGGACTCGGAGCCGGTCGCGCCGACGACCGGACGGCCCTCGGCACCCGGGCCGTGCAGCACGATGCGGGGCCACTGGATGCCGCGCACGCCGTTCTCGTCGGAGCCGACGTTCGGGCGGTTGAACTGGTAGTCGACGTACCGCTCCCCGTCCAGCTCGCGGAGTTCGTCGAGCTCGAGGGCCTCGACGATGCGCCTGGCGAGTCCGCTCGCCGCCTCCCCGGCGTCGTTCCAGCCCTCGAACGCGACGACGAGCAGCCGCCCGTCACTGAAGGGGGAGTGCTGTGACACGGGCGGGACCTCCTGGTGGTGGAGCGGGGCGGGAGCGGCGGAGGCCGCTGGTCCCCGGGGACGGTGCTCGCGACCGGGGCCGCACACGGCCGGACGGTTAAGGGAACCAGGATAGGGCCGCGGCCCAGCGCCGCGGACGCACGTCCGCGCTGAGCGGAACGATGCCGTGCGGAACGAGGGCCCGGCGGACGAGGGCCGCGCGCGACGAGGGCCGGGCGGACGAGGGGCGGCGCACCGCGTCGGCGGGACCAGGGCCGGGGTGCCCGCCCCGGTAGACTCGTCGCCCGTGACCGCCCAGCATCCCGAACGAGTCCTCCCCGCAGCCGTGCTGTGGGACATGGACGGCACGATCATCGACACCGAGCCCATCTGGCAGCGGTCCCAGGTCGAACTCACCGATCGCTTCGGCGTCGCGTGGACCCACGAGGACGGCCTCGCCCTCGTCGGCAGCGGCCTCGAACGCTCCGGCGAGATCCTCCGCGACCGGGGCGTCGACATGGAGGTCGAGGAGATCGTCGAGTGGATGACCGACTTCGTGGTGGAGCGGCTGCAGCGCGGTGAGCTCCCGTGGCGTCCCGGCGCCCGCGAACTCGTCGAGGAACTGCACGCCCGCGGCATCCCGACGGCCCTCGTCACGATGTCCCGTCGCAGGATGGCGCTGATCGCCGCCGCGGCGATCGGCGAGCAGGGCTTCCGCGTCGTGGTCGCCGGTGACGACGTCGACCGCCCGAAGCCCTTCCCGGACGCCTACCTCGCCGCCGCGGCGGCGCTCGACGTCGACCCGACGGCCTGCGTCGCCATCGAGGACTCCGCCACGGGCGTCGCCTCCGCCGTCGCGTCGGGCGCGGTCACGGTGGCGGTCGAGCACATCGTCCCGCTGTCCGAGATCGCCGGTGGCGACGTGCACCTCACGACGCTGGCCGACGTGGACGTCGACCGTCTGGTCGAGCTCACCGCCCCGGCGCTGTCGGCCCGCCTGGCCGCGGCGCAGCACCACCGGCCGGGAGGCACGGAGCAGCCCGCCCCGTCCGCCCACCCGGCGTCGGTGCCCGGCACCGCGTTCCCGGCCAGCACCGGGTCCCCAGCCAGCACCGGGTCCCCAGCCAGCACCGAGGAGACCGCACGATGACCGACACCCTGCCGCACACCGCGGGCGGCGCGCCGCACACGCCGCCGCGCGGCCCGTTCCGGGCCGGCGACCGCGTCCAGCTGACCGGTCCGAAGGGCAAGCTGACGACGCTCTCGCTGGAGGTCGCCGGCGAGTACCACACGCACCGCGGCGTCCTCCGGCACGACGACGTCATCGGACAGCCCGACGGCTCGGTGATCCGGGCGAGCACGGGGGACGAGTACCTGGCGCTGCGTCCGCTCCTCAACGACTACGTGATGTCGATGCCCCGCGGTGCCGCGATCGTGTACCCGAAGGACGCCGCGCAGATCGTCGCGTTCGCCGACGTCTTCCCCGGTGCACGGGTCGTCGAGGCCGGCGTCGGGTCCGGCGCGCTGTCGCTGTTCCTGCTCCGTGCGATCGGCCCGACCGGACAGCTCCGGTCGTTCGAGCGCCGCGAGGAGTTCGCCGCCATCGCGCGGGGCAACGTCGGGACGTTCCTCGGCGCGGTGCCGGACAACTGGTCGGTGACGGTCGGCGACCTCGTCGAGGAGCTGCCGGACGCGACCGAGCCGCAGAGCGTCGACCGGGTCGTCCTCGACATGCTCGCCCCGTGGGAGTGCGTGGACGCGGCCGCCGACGCCCTCGTCCCCGGCGGCCTCATCGTCTGCTACGTCGCGACGGTCACGCAGCTGTCCCGCACGGCCGAGGCGCTCCGGGACACCGGCCGCTTCACCGACCCGCAGTCGAGCGAGACGCTCGTGCGCACCTGGCACGTCGAGGGCCTCGCCGTGCGACCCGACCACCGCATGGTGGGGCACACCGGGTTCCTCGTCACCGCACGGCGACTGGCCGACGGCGTCGTGCTCCCGAACCTGAAGCGTCGGGCGGGGAAGGCCGAGTTCTCGGACGAGGACGTCGAGGCCTGGACCCCCGGCGCCGTGGGCGAACGGTCCGCCAGCGACAAGAAGCTCCGCAAGGTCGCGCGGCTGGCGGCCGCGCAGGCCCGCAAGGTCGCGGCGGCCGAGGCCGGCGAGGCGGCCGACGGGACCGCCGCCGGAGGTGCGGCGGACGCGGCCGGGGCCGCCGGGGACGACCGGTAGGCTACGCACCGTGCCCGTCCTGCATCGAACGGAAAGAGGGTCCGTGCGCACCATCCCCGCACTCCTGGTCACCATCGGCCTCGCCGCGGCGCTCACCGGCTGCACCGCCAGCGGTGCCGGTACCTCGCCGTCGAGCTGCGCGGCGCCCGGTGCCGCGTCGGAGGCCGCCACGGCCTCGGGCGCGTTCGGCGAGGAGCCGAAGGTCACGGTCCCGAAGGGACTGACCACCGACGGCACGCAGGTCTCGGTGCTGCGCCAGGGCGACGGCCGCCAGGTCGAGGACGGCACCCCGGTGGTGATCGAGTACACGCTCGTCGACGGCGCCACCGGCGAGGTCGCGCAGACGAGCGGCTACACGGGGACTGGCGCGCCGATCACGGCAGGTGCTGAGAACTACGGCGCCCTCGGCGCCGCGCTCGAGTGCGCCCACGTGGGGGACCGGCTCGCCATCGCCCTGCCGAAGAGCGCACTGTCCGGGTCGGCCGGCGAGACCGGTGCGTCGGGCGGGACCGAGGACGCCGTGATCGCGGTCGTCGACGTCCAGCGCGCCTTCGACGCCCGCGCCACCGGCACCCCGCAGCTCGCCGGCGACCGGATGCCCGCCGTGGTCCTGGCTCCGTCCGGGGCGCCCGGCATCACCATCCCGTCCTGGAGCGCCCCGTCCTCGGACGAGACGCACCTCCTCCGCAAGGGTTCCGGCGCCCGGCTCACGGCGGAGGACACCGCGGTCATCAAGTACACGGCGGTGAAGTGGGGCAGCGAGGGGACGGACGACTCGGTCGCCGGTTCCAGCTGGACCGACGGCTCGGGCGCGCAGGCCGTCCCGCTGGCGAAGGGCCAGGTGCAGGAGGGCGTCCGCAAGGCCGTCGTCGGGCACCGCGTCGGCGACCAGGTGCTCGCGATCGTGCACCAGCAGGGCACCGCCTACGCCTACGTGATCGACGTGCTGGGCCGGGTCGCGGGCTGAGCCCGCGCCGGCGTCCACCGACCGCGGCGCGGATGCGCGAGCCCGCATCCGCGCTGCCGTAGGATCGGCTCGTGCCAGCGACCCGAGCCCCCCGTGTGCCTGCCGAGGAGCGGCTCTTCAGCCTGGTGCTCGCGCTGCTCTCGACGGAGTCCGGGCTGACGAAGTCCGAGATCCTGGCGAACGTGCAGGGCTACCGGCAGCGGTACACGTCCGGCGGTGACAACGCGTCGCTGGAGCGGCAGTTCGAGCGCGACAAGGACGACGTCCGCGAACTCGGCATCCCGCTCGAGACGATCGAGACGCCCGGTGCCGCCGGCAACAACCAGACGCTCCGGTACCGGATCCCCAAGGGCGAGTACGACCTGCCGCTCGACGTCCGCTTCACGCCGGACGAGTCGGCGCTGCTGTCCCTCGCCGCGATGGCTTGGCGCGAGGGCGCGCTGTCCGCCGAGTCGCGTCGCGCGCTGCTGAAGGTGCGGTCGGCCGGGTCCGAGGACGACGACGGCGCCGGGACGCTCGGTGTCGACACCTACGTCCCGCGTCTCCGAGCGCGTGACGCCGCCTTCGAACCGCTCCGCGCAGCGCTCGACCGTGCCGCCGCGGTCCGCTTCGACTACATCACGCCCGGCGAGCACGAGGCGCGTCGTCGCTCGGTCGCGCCCCTCGCCCTGGTGCAGCACGGCGGTCGGTGGATGCTGGCCGCGCACGAGTTCGCCACCGGGTCGGAGAAGAACTACCTGCTCTCGCGGATCGTCGGACCGGTCACGCAGGTCGAGGTCGGGCGCCACCCGGCCCCGGCCGGTGCCGGCGAACGCGCACTCGCCGAGCTCGAGCGCATCTGGGCGACCCGCACGGCGCGGATCCGGGTCGCGTCCGGTTCGGACGCCGAGCGTCGCCTGGCTCGGCGGCGGGACACGGAGAGCGACGGCGACGGCGTGCTCGTGCTGCACCACGTCGACCCCCAGATCCTGGCCGAGGAGCTCGCCGCGTACGGGCCCGAGGTGCGGGTCCTCGAGCCGGGGGACCTCCGCGACCGTGTCACCGAGCGGCTCCGGGCCCTCGTGGCCGACCACACCGACGACGCCGACGACCCGGACCACTCCGACGGCCCGGACCACTCCGACGACCCGGACCACTCCGACGAGGAGGCGCGCAGCCGTGGCTGACCAGCAACCGCTCCAGGCCCAGGACAAGCTGGCGTTCCTGCTCGCCCTCGTGCCGTACCTCATCGACCGCGAGCGCGTCTCGGTGGCCGAGGCGGCGCGGCACTTCGGCGTGCCGGAGTCCCGGATCCGCCGTGCGGTCGAGCTCATCGCGGTCTCCGGCGTACCCGGCGAGACCATGCAGTACCAGCACGGGGACCTCTTCGACATCGCCTGGGACGACTTCGACCAGAACGACATGATCGTCCTGACGAACCTCGTGGCGATCGACGACTCGCCCCGGTTGTCGGCCCGTGAGGCGTCGGCCCTCATCGCCGGGCTGCAGTACCTGTCCGCGCTGCCGGAGGCGGCGGACCGCGACGCCATCCGCGCGCTCATGGCGAAGCTGTCGCGCGGCGCCGGGGGAGCGGCCGCGAACGTCGCCGTCGGCCAGGACCTGCACGACGTCGCGCTGGACACCATCCGGCGTGCGATGACCGAGGGGTGCGGGCTGGCGTTCGAGTACGCCGGCCCCCGGACCCAGGGCGGCACGCGGCACGTCGACGCCCTGCGCGTCGAGTCGGTCGACACCGACTGGTACCTGCGGGCGTGGGACCTCGACCGGCAGGCGCTCCGGACGTTCCGGCTGGACCGCATGTCGAACGTGCGGGTGGACGACCGGCCGGCGGAGAAGTCGATCGACGACGTCGTGATCCCGGACACCCTGTTCCAGCAGGCCGCGGAGGACGTCATCGTGACCGTCGAGCTCGAGTCGTCGTCGCTGCCGCTCGTCGCCGACTTCCTCGCCGACACCGCGGACGCGCCGGACGACGACGGCCGGGTGCGGATCCGGCTCGCCGCGTCGAACGGGTTCGACGGCGTCGTCCGCCTGGTCGCCGGCCTGCCGGGTCGTGCCGTCGTGCTCGACCCGCCCGCGGCCCGGGCCGCGGTGCGGGCCTTCGCGGCGGCCGCCCTCGCGACGGACTGACCGCACCGACCCGACCGGCGCGATCCGCGCCCCGCGGCGGACGCCAGGGGCGTGGCGGGGCCCTGGCGTGCCTCCCGTCCGGACGCCACCTGACCGTCCGCAGCGCGTCGGCGGACTGTCGGTCCCGGTCCCGTAGGATCGGTGCATGGCTTCGACGACCGCGGGCGGGCGAGCGAGGCGGACGGAGCGTCCGACGAAGGACGCCGAAGGCCGCATGTCGCTCGGGCAGCACCTCATCGAGCTGCGCAACCGCCTGTTCAAGGCCGTCGTCGCCGTCGTGGTCTGCGCGGTCGGCGGGTGGTTCCTGACGCCGTTCGTCCTCGACGCGCTGCGGGCGCCGGTGGCGCAGCTCGCCGAGGTGGGCGGGCACACCGCCGAACTGAACTTCCCGATGATCACGGGCGCGTTCGACCTCAGGCTCCAGATCGCGATCACGATCGGCGTGGTCATCGCGAGCCCGGTCTGGCTCTACCAGGTGTGGGCTTTCATCGTGCCCGCCCTCGTGCGTCGCGAGAAGCAGTACGTGTTCGGGTTCCTCGGCACGGCGATCCCGCTGTTCTTCGCCGGCTGCTGGTTCGGGTGGTACATCCTGCCGCACGTCGTCGGGATCCTCGGCAGCTTCGTGTCGAGCCAGGACACCTCGATCGTCGACGCGAAGGCCTACTACGACTTCGTCATCAAGCTCATCGTGGCCGTCGGCATCGCGTTCGTGCTGCCGGTGTTCCTGGTGCTGCTGAACTTCGTCGGCGTGCTCTCGGCGTCGTCGATCATCCGGTCCTGGCGCGTCGCCGTCATCTGCATCCTGGTGTTCTGCGCCATCGTCACGCCGAGCGCCGACGTGATCTCCATGTTCCTGCTCGCGATCCCGATGGTCGTGCTCTACCTGGCGGCCTGCCTCGTCACGTGGCTGCACGACCGGCGCGCGGCGAAGCGGCAGGCGAAGCTCGACGAGGAGTACGGCCTGTGAACCCCGCACGGTCCGGTGGTGCCGACACCGAGTCGCGTCCGAGCGCCGCGGAGCGGTTCGCCGCCGCGAAGGTGCGGAACCGCTCGCGCAACCTCGAGCTGTTCCGCACGGACCTCCGGTTCGACCTCGACCCGTTCCAGTTCGCGGCCTGCGACGCCCTCGACCAGGGCCGGAGCGTCCTCGTCGCGGCGCCGACCGGGGCGGGCAAGACGATCGTCGCCGAGTTCGCGATCTGGCTCGCCATGCGGCAGCCGACGGCGAAGGTCTTCTACACGACGCCGATGAAGGCGCTGAGCAACCAGAAGTACAACGAGCTCGTCGCGGACTACGGCGAGTCCGAGGTCGGGCTGCTGACCGGTGACACGAACGTGAACCCGCGGGCACGGGTGGTCGTGATGACCACCGAGGTGCTGCGCAACATGATCTACGCGGACTCCGACCTGCTGGACGACCTGGCCTGGGTGGTGCTCGACGAGGTGCACTACCTCGCCGACCGGTTCCGCGGTGCGGTGTGGGAAGAGGTCATCCTGCACCTGCCGACCGAGGTCCGGCTGGTGTCGCTCAGCGCGACGGTCTCCAACGCGGAGGAGTTCGGCGACTGGCTGCAGACCGTTCGCGGCGACACCGACGTCATCGTCTCCGAGGACCGCCCGGTCCCGCTCGAGCAGCACGTGCTGGTCGGGTCGAAGATGGTCGACCTGTTCGACTCCAGCGGTTCGGCGGCGACGAACCGCGTGAACCCGGAGCTGCTCCGACTCGTCGGCGGGGGTGCCCGCAGCGAGCGGAACGGCGGCGGCCACCGGGGCCGGCGCGGGCGCGGCGGGTACCCGGAGCGCCGCGGCCCCCGCACCGAGAAGATGTACCGCGAGCAGATCGCGAAGGTCCTCGACGAGCGGATGCTGCTGCCCGCGATCTTCTTCGTGTTCAGCCGCAACGGCTGCGACCAGGGCGTCCGCCAGGTGCTGCGCTCCGGCCTGTCGCTGACGACGTCGCAGGAGCGGAACGAGATCCGCGAGACGGCCGAGTACCACTGCCGGACGCTCCTCGACGAGGACCTCGCCGTCCTCGGCTACTGGGAGTGGCTGGAGGGCCTGGAACGCGGTGTCGCGGCACACCACGCCGGCCTGCTCCCCGCGTTCAAGGAGGTCGTCGAGGACCTGTTCCAGCGCAAGCTGCTCAAGGTCGTGTTCGCGACGGAGACCCTGGCGCTCGGCGTGAACATGCCGGCGCGCACCGTCGTGCTCGAGAAGCTCGAGAAGTTCAACGGCGAGGCGCGGGTCCCGATCACGCCGGGGGAGTACACGCAGCTCACCGGCCGCGCCGGGCGCCGTGGGATCGACGTCGAGGGCCACTCGGTGATCCAGTGGTCGGACGGCCTCGACGCGCAGGCCGTGGCCTCGCTCGCGAGTCGGCGGACGTACCCGCTCAACTCGTCGTTCAAGCCGACGTACAACATGGCCGTGAACCTCATCGACCAGTTCGGCCGGCAGCGCACGCGCGAGGTGCTCGAGACGTCGTTCGCGCAGTTCCAGGCCGACCGCTCGGTGGTCGACCTCGCCCGCAAGGTGCGGTCGCAGCAGGAGTCGCTCGACGGCTACCGGCAGGCGATGGAGTGCCACCTCGGCGACTTCACCGAGTACGCGGCGATGCGGCGTGAGCTCTCCGACCTGGAGCGGACGAACGTGCCCGGCGTCCGTGAAGCGTCGCACGGTGCGCGCGCCGAGCGGCAGGCGGCGATCACCGAGGTCCGGCGGCGGCTGCAGCGCCACCCCTGCCACGCGTGCCCGGACCGCGAGGCCCACGCACGCTGGGCGGAGCGCTGGTACAAGCTCAAGCGCGCCAACGACAAGCTCGTCCACCAGATCCGTTCCCGCACCGGGGCGGTCGCGACGACCTTCGACCGGGTGACGGACGTCCTCCTGCGGCTCGGCTACCTCGTCGACACCGGCAACGGTGAGGCGACCGTGGCCGCCGGCGGTCGCCGACTGCAGCGGATCTACGGCGAGCGGGACCTGCTCGTCGCGGAGTGCATCGAGGCCGGGGTCTGGAAGGACCTCACGCCCGCGCAGCTCGCGGCGATGGCGGCCACGATCGTCTACCAGCCCCGCCGTGAGGACGCACCGGGGACCGAGCACGCGCTGCCCCGCGGGGCGTTCCGGCCGGCGCTCGACGAGACCCTGACGATCTGGGCTCGTCTGGACGACATCGAGCGGGACGCCCGACTGGCCGGGTCGCAGCCGCCGACCCCCGCGATGTCGGTCGGTGTGTTCCGCTGGGCGTCGGGCTCCGCGCTCGACGACGTCCTGCGCACCCTCGACATGCCCGCCGGCGACTTCGTGCGCTGGTCGAAGCAGGTCATCGACCTCCTCGACCAGATCCGGAACGCCGGCGACGACGACCTCGCACAGACCGCCCGTCGGGCGACGGACGCGGTGCGCCGCGGCATCGTCGCGTACGCGACGGTCTGACGGGAGGCGCGGTGCAGGTCCCCGAGTCACCCGTGCGTCCGCGGGGCGCCGGCTCCCCGGACGCCCTTCCGGCGCGCCGCCCCGCCGGTGGGCAGCGGGTCCCGGCGCCCCGGGCCGGCGGCGTCCCGGCGGCCGCTCCGAGTCCGTTCCGGGCGCTCCCGGTGGCGCAGGCGTTCCCGCTCGCGGTGATCGGCGGCGTGCTGTTCGCGCTGTCGTTCCCGTCGCCGGGCTGGTGGTTCCTGGCGTACCCGGCGCTGGCGTGCATGCTGCTCGCGGCCATGGGGCAGCGTGCGCGTCGCGCAGCCTGGCTCGGCTACGTCGCCGGCGCCGCGTTCTGGATCCCGGCCATCTCGTGGGCCGGGCGCTACCTCGGGCCGGTGCCGTGGTTCGCGCTCGCCCTGTTCGAGGCGGTGTTCTCCGCGCTCGGCATCGTCGCGATCGCCCTCGCGTACCGCTGGGTGTCGCGGGTGGTGACCTCGACCGCCGGACGGGTGTGGGGCCTCCCGGCGGTGGTGGCGGCGCTCTGGACCGGACGCGAGTGGCTGTCGGGGAGCTGGCCGTACGGCGGGTTCGCCTGGGGGCGTGTCGGACTGTCGCAGTCCCAGGGACCGTTCACGCACCTCGCCGCGTGCGTCGGCGTCCTCGGTCTCGGCTTCGTCGTCGTGTACTGCGTCGCCGTGGTGCTGTCGCTCGCGCTCGTCGTGCCGCGGGAGCCGGGCGCCGGGGCCCGGCGCCCGGGCGCCGGGGCCCGGCGCCCGGGCGCCGGGGCCCGGGTGCCGGTGCGGCTCGCCACGGCCGGGCTGCTCGTCGCCGCGGTGGCCGCCGTGCCCGCGTGGCCGACCGCCACCGACGGGACGATCCGCATCGAGGCGGTGCAGGGGAACGGCCCGGCCGGGTACTTCGACGGCGCGCAGCCGGGCGACGTGCTGAACGCGCAGGTCGCGGCGACCGACGTCGGGGCGGCGGGCGTGGACCTCGTCGTCTGGCCGGAGGCGTCGGCCGAGTACGACCCGCGCCGCGAGCCGGTGATCGCGTCCGCGCTCGACTCCGTCGTCACGTCGGTGGGGGCGCCGATCGTCGCCGGTGCGATCACGCAGACGCCGTCGGGCGTGCTGCACAACACGTCGTTCGTCTGGACGGCCGGCGGATGGCAGTCGTCGTACGACAAGAAGCGTCCGGTGCCCTTCGGCGAGTACGTCCCCGACCGCTGGTTCTTCTCGAAGCTGGCGCCGTCGCTCATCGGCCTGCTGCAGCGGGACTACACGCCCGGCACGAAGCCGAACGTCCTGTCGGTGGCGGGTGTCCGGGCGGGCATCGCCGTCTGCTTCGACATCGTCGACGACGGTCTCACCACGGACATGGCCCGCGGGGGAGCGCAGGTGATCCTCGCGCAGACGAACAACGCCGACTTCGACGGCACCGACGAGAACCTGCAGCAGCTCGAGATCGCGCGGATGCGGGCGATCGAGACCGGGCGGTCCCTCGTCAACATCTCGACGGTGGGGGCGTCGCAGGTGATCGACCCGACCGGCCGCACCATCGACCGGATCCCGGCGTACACGGCGACCTCGATGATCACCGACGTGCCCCTCGGCACGAGCACGACGCCGGCCACCGTCGCGTCCGGGTCGGTCACCCTCGTGCTCGGTCTCGGCGGCCTCCTGACGCTCCTCGCCTGCGCGCCCTGGACCCGTCGCCGCTCCTGATCCTGCGCACCGCGCGCGGCCTCTGGGAACGCACTGTGAATGCGCCCGGCGGGGATTGATGCCCGGTGGGACAGTGTTGAGGAGGGCAGACGAGGGAGAGGAGCACACACATGGCTGATCGGAGTCTCCGCGGCATGCGGCTCGGGAGCCAGAGTCTCCAGAGCGAGGACGGGGTCGAACTCTCGGACCGGAAGCGTGCGGTCTACCAGAGCGAATCGGGCGAGACCTTCGACGTGGTGTTCGCCGCCGAGGCGGACATCCCGCAGACGTGGTCCGACCCCCGGTCCGGGCGGGAGGGCCGACTGCTCGGCGACGACGGGATCCCCGTCGAGGTCGCCGAGGAGGACGTCAAGGCGCCCAGGACCCACTGGGACATGCTGCTCGAACGGCGTTCCCGCGAGGAGCTCGAGGAGCTGCTCGAGGAGCGCCTGCAGTACCTCCGCGCCCGACGCGGCGCCTGACCGGACCGACGACGACGCCCGCCCCGGAGGACCCGGGGCGGGCGTCGTCGTGTCTGCGCTGTCGGGTCGGTGCCCGCTACCGCTCGTCGCCGAGCTGCTCCTGCGTGGACTCGTCCGCCGCGGCGAGGTGCTCGTCGACGCTGCGGTTCGACTCCGCGAGCCGCTCGTCGAGGCCGGCGTCCGGGACGATGTCCGCCGCCGTCGCCTCGGGGCGCGGCGCCGAGGCCGCTGCGGCATCGGCGGACGCGGTGTTCGTGAGGCTCTCGCTCGCGAGCTTCGAGATGCGGGAGAGGAAGTCGCCGCCGGCAGCGCCGCCCGCGGTCGGGCCCGTGCCGGACCGGCCGGCCGTGAAGCCCTTCGCGATGCCCGACAGCGCCTCTGTGAACTCGCTCGGGATCATCCAGAGCTTGTTCGCCGTGCCCTCGGCGATCCGCGGCAGCGTCTGCAGGTACTGGTAGGAGAGGAGCTTCTCGTCGGGGTCACCCGTGTGGATCGCCTCGAACACGGTCGCGATCGCCTGCGCCTCGCCCTCGGCGCGCAGGACCTGCGCCTTCGCGTCACCCTCGGCGGCGAGGATCGCCGCCTGCCGCTGTCCCTCGGCCTCGAGGATCTGGGACTGCTTCGTTCCCTCCGCCTGCAGGATCGCGGCGCGACGGCTCCGCTCGGCGCGGAGCTGCTGCTCCATGGCGTCCTGGATCGACACCGGCGGTTCGATCGCCTTGAGCTCGACGCGGCCGACGCGGATGCCCCACTTGCCGGTCGCCTCGTCGAGGACGACGCGGAGCTGACCGTTGATGTTGTCGCGGCTGGTCAGCGCCTCCTCGAGGTTGAGACCACCGACGACGTTGCGGAGCGTGGTCGTGGTGAGCTGCTCGACGGCGCCGAGGTAGTTCGCGATCTCGTACGTCGCCGCCCGCGCGTCCGTGACCTGGAAGTAGACCACGGTGTCGATCGAGACGACGAGGTTGTCCTCGGTGATGACCGGCTGCGGCGGGAACGAGACGACCTGCTCGCGCATGTCGATGAGCGGCCGGAGCCGGTCGATGAACGGCACCAGGAGGTTCAACCCGGGGTTGAGGGTCTTGTGGTACTTCCCGAGGCGTTCGACGATGCCGGCGGACGCCTGCGGCACGATGCGGATCGAACGCGACAGGACGACGATCACGAAGACGACGACGACCAGGATGAGGACGAGCAGAGCGATCGTCCCGGCTGAGATGGTCACGAGGTGGCCCTTTCTCCGAGGCGGACGACGGCCGTCGACCCCTCGATGGACTCGACGACCACGGGGGTCCCGAGCGGCGGTGTGCGGTCGGTGGATCCGGGGGCGAGGCGTGCGCTCCAGGTCTCCCCGTTCGCCAGGCGCACCTGTCCGGGAGCGGACGGGGTGAAGGCGACGGCGACGGTGCCGGGGAGCCCGATGAGACCCTCGATGTTGGTGCGGTGCGGGTCGGCGTTCCGGCCGAGCGCGGTGAGCAGGCGCGGTCGGACGACCGAGAGCAGCACGAGCGCGGCGGCGGCGGCGACGATCGCCGAGAGCCACCAGGGCGCCCCGACGAGCCCGGCGACGAGCCCCGCCGCGGCCCCTGCCGCGAGCATGAGGAAGATGAAGTCGAGCGTGAAGATCTCGACCACGCTCAGCACCAGTGTCAGTCCGATCCAGACGACCGCCTGGATCCAGTCGATGTTCACGCGATCTCCCTCCCTCGGTCGCGCGCTCCGGCGTGCAGCGTCGCGACGGCCGGTCCAACTCCGTTCAACATATCAGCAGCGTCCGACGCCCGCGCCCGCCGTTGGTAGGCTCGACGGCGGCCGACCCGCCGGAACGCAACCTGGAGACACGACTGTGACCAACCCCCTCGCCCCCGGATCCCTCGCCGACAAGCGCGCCCTCGTCACGGGCTCCTCCCGCGGCATCGGCGCGGACACCGTCGGGTACCTCGCCGAGGCCGGCGCGAAGGTCGTCGTGAACTACCGCAACAAGGCCAAGCGCGCCGAGCAGATCGCGGAGCGGATCACCGCGGCCGGGGGAGCCGCACTGGCCGTCGGGGCGGACCTCACCGACCACGACTCCGTGCAGGCGATGGTCGACACCGTCGTCGCCGAGTGGGGCGGCATCGACCTCCTCGTCCTCAACGCATCGGGCGGCATGGAGTCCGGCCTCGGCGAGGACTACGCGCTCCGTCTGAACCGCGACGCCCAGGTCGACATGCTGCAGACCGCCGTGCCGCACATGCCCGCCGGCTCCCGGGTCGTCTTCGTCACGAGCCACCAGGCGCACTTCGTCGAGACCGCCGAGACCATGGACGAGTACGTGCCGGTGGCGAAGAGCAAGCGCGCGGGCGAGCTCGCGCTCCGCGACCTCGTCCCGCAGCTCGACGCGGCCGGCATCGAGTTCGTGGTCGTCTCCGGCGACATGATCGAGGGAACCATCACGGCGACGCTGCTCAACCGCCTGAACCCCGGCGCCATCGAGGGGCGCCGGCAGGAGGTCGGGAAGCTCTACAGCGTCTCCGAGTTCGCGGCGGAGATCGCCCTGGCCGCGGTCGAGCCGATCCCGGCCGACCACACGAAGCTCGTCGGCGACGTCAGCGGCTTCACCCGGTAGCGTCACCGGGGTGACCGCCAGACCAGGCCTCCGGCTGACCTCCCGCATCCTCCTGCTCGACGCCGAGGGACGCGTGTTCCTCATGGACACGAGGGCGCCGTCGTCGGACGGCGCCCACCGGTGGATCACGCCGGGCGGCGGTGTCGACCCGGGCGAGGACCACCGGTCGGCAGCGGTCCGCGAGCTCCGCGAGGAGACCGGCATCGTCGTGGACGACCCGGGGGAGTCGGTCTGGTCCTGGGACTTCGACGTGGAGTGGGACGAGGCCGACCACGACCGCGGCCACGCCGAGTTCTACGTCGTGCGGACACCGGGCTTCGTGCTGTCGGACGCGGAGTGGACCGACGACGAGCGCGTCGACATCCTCGCGTCGCGGTGGTGGACGGCGGACGAGCTCGACGCGACGGACGAGCCGTACGAGCCCCGCGAGCTCCCGGAGCTCGTACGGCGTCACGGCGTCCGCTGAGCGGCTCCCGGCCCCGCCGCTCCCGTCGCCGCCGCCGCTCCGGTCGCCGCCTGCGACCCGTCGTCGACCAGGTCGCGGATCGGCGTGGAGTGCGCCCGTACCTGAACAGAACTCGCGTCGAGCGCATAGGTTCTTGTGTGGCGGCTGCGTGCAACCCGTGCGCGAGGCCTCCTGACACGAGGAGAACTGCATGTCCACCAACGGCTACCCGCCCGCATCGAACACGCCCGGAGCGGCTCCCGCCACCAGCGGCGGCAACGGTCTCGCGATCGGCTCGCTCGTCCTCGGCATCGTCGGTGTGGCGCTCGGATTCTTCATCGCCATCGTCGGCGTCGTCGCCGGTGTGGTCGGCCTGGTGCTCGGCATCCTGGCGCGCCGCCGGGCCTCAACCGCGGCATGGTGCTGGCGGGCATCATCCTGTCGGCGGTCGCCATCGTGATCGGCATCATCGGCTACATCCTCACCGCGGCGATCCTCACGCAGAGCTGACGGTCAGGACGAAGGACTGGAGGCGCGTGGCGGCACCGCCACGCGCCTCCAGTGCGTCTCGGGACCCGACGCGGACCGTCGGGTGCCCACACAGGGTGCGCGGCGTAGCGTGCGCGGCATGACGTACAGCCAGCCTGACCCCGCCGAGGAGACCACGCAGAGCGAGGCCCCGGAGCAGCCCGACACCGACCGGTCCGACCTCGAGGAGCGTGGCGACGAGCAGGCCGCGCTCGAGGTGGACGCGGACGACGTCCCGACGGGGGACGAGGACCCGTCAGACTCCTGAGGCGACCCGCGCGGTCGACGCAGCGATGAGCTCGCCGACGAGTCCGGCGTAGGACAGTCCCGTGGCCGCGAACATCCGTGGCACCTGGGACTGCTCGGTGAAGCCGGGGGCGGTGTTCACCTCGTTGAGCACGACCTGATCGGCGGTCACGAAGAAGTCGAAACGGGCGACGCCCGCGCAGTGCAGCGCGTCGTACAGCGTCGTCGCGGCGTGCTCGAGCGCATCCCGTTCCGCGTCGCCTAGGCGTGCCGGGACGGTGAAGCGGGCGCTGCCGTCGTACTTTTGGTCGCGGTCGAAGAGCCCACCGTCGGCGACGCCGATCTCGAGCGACGCGCCGACCCGGAGTGCCCCGGCCATGTCGCGGAAGACCGCGATGTCGACCTCCCGCCCGCGCACGAACGCCTCGACGAGGACGTCGTCGCCAGCGGCACGTGCCGCGGTGATCGCCGCCTCGTACTCGCCCGCGTGCCGGACCACCGAGACGCCGTTGCTCGACCCGCCCGTCGTCGGCTTCACGACGAGCGGCGGGGCGAGGGGGAGTGACCCGAGCACGTCGCCGCGGCGGACGAGGACGCCGTCCGCGCTCGGGATGCCGAGCGCCGCTGCGATGGTCTTGGTCACCCACTTGTCCATGCCGAGAGCACCGGCGCGGACGGGGGAGCCGACCACGGGGACGCCGATCATGTCGAGGAAGCCCGCGACCGCGCCGTCCTCGCCGTGCACGCCGTGCAGCACCGGGAACGCGGCGTCGCACCCGCTGATCACCGCGACCGCCTCGGCTGGCGTGAGGGCGGCGCCGTCGGCGTGGTGCCAGGTGCCGTCGCGTGCGATGGTCAGCGGGACGGCCTGCATCCCCAGTTCGGTGACCGCTCGGGTCACCGCGGCCGCGGACGCCAGGGACACGGTGTGCTCGTCGTTCGCACCGCCGCCGATCACGGCGATGCGGTCGTGGTGGTGGCCGGGGTCAAGCACGGGCGGGCTCCTGTCGGTCCGTCGCGGTCGCCGTCGCGGTGTCGGTGTCGCCGTCCGAGTCGGTCTCCCTGGTGTCCGCGGCGGGGGCGTGGCCCGGCTCCGCGCCGCAGTGGGTCCGGGTGACCCGGGGTCCGATCCCGGTCACGATCTCGTGCTCGATCGTGCCCGCCCAGCGCGCCCAGTCGGCCACCGTCGGCTCGCCCTCGGCACCGCGGCCGAAGACCGTGACGGTCTCGCCGGGGTGGAGGCGGTCGTCACCGGTGTCGACGACGATCATGTCCATCGAGAACCGCCCCACGACCCGACGACGGCGACCGCGGACCTGCACCTCGGCGCGCTCGGACGCGGCACGGGGGAGCCCGTCGGCGTAACCGAGGGGGAGCAGGGCGAGGTTCGTCGCGCGGTCGACGACGTGGTCGTGGCCGTAGCCGATGCCGGCCCCCGCTCGGACCATCCGGGTGACCACCACCGGCGCCGTCAGCGACAGCGTCGGCACGAGCACGTCCGAGGTCGACGACGGGTCGATCCCGAACAGCCCGGCGCCGATGCGGTGCAGGTCGTGCCCGTCGCCGACGCCGGTGATCGTGGCCGCCGTCGCGGCGAGGTGCGTCGTGAACCCGCGGAGCCCACGCCGCCGCGCCGTGCGGACGGCGTTCGAGAACAGCAGGCGCTCCCGGGCGTTCTGCGGGTCGTCGGGACGGTCCGCGCACGACATGTGCCCCATCACGCCGACGACCCGGACGGTGCCGTGACGCTCGAGCAGCGTGGCTGCCGTGCAGAGCGCCGCCCACGAGTCCGGCGCGGCGCCGTCACGGGACATGCCGAGGTCGACGTGCAGGTGCACGCGTGCGGTGCGCCCGGCACGGGCGGCGGCCCGGCTGACCGCGTCGAGGATCTCGGTGCTCGGCACGGCGAGGTCGATCTCGGCGCGGACGGCGGTCTCGAAGTCGGCGTCCACCGGGTTGAGCCAGCTGAGCACCGGGACGTCCGGCGTGCTGGCCCGCACGGCGAGGGCCTCGGCCACCGACGTGACCCCGATCGACGTGGCTCCCGCCTCCACCACGGAGCGGGCGACGGCGCCGTGGCCGAAGGCGTCCGCCTTGAGGACGGCCATCAGGCGGCCACCGGTCCGTTCCGCGAACCACGCGGTGTTGGCCCGGAGGGCATCGTCGTGCACCCGGAGTTCCGCTCCCGACATCACATGGCTCCCGCTCGCTCGACCCGCGTCGACGGCTGCTCGTTCTGCATGAGACCGAGCCTGGCGGAGCCGGTCGGCGGAGCCATCGGTCCCGGGGATGAGGTCGCCCTGCCGCGAGGCGGACTTCGCGTTCTCCGCCGGGATGACAACGGCCGTGCGGACGTCTGTCACTGCCCAGATCGGCCTGCCTCCTCAGCACGTCGAGCGCGTACTCCGTCGGGGTGCGAACATGTGGTGGGAGTCATCCAGCAGGACGGGAAGGAGCCGCTGATGAGCGTTTCGAACGGCCTCCTGGCAGCAGGATTCGTCCTGACCGCCGCGGGCGGGTTCCTCAGCGCGTCCACGCCTGCTCGTGATGCGAACATGGGAGCGGGGATCCTCTTCCTGCTCGGGCTCGCGCTCGGCATCGCCGGCCTGGTCGTGTCCGCGATCGAAGTGTTCTCGAAGTCCCTCGGGAAGCCGACTCGCTGACCCAGGGACGGCTTCCGTGGTCACTCGTTCGGCGTTCTGGGAGACGCAGACTTGCTCACGGCGGGTCCTGCCGGCTGCGCCGATAATGCATATTATGTCAGGTCAGCCGGAACCCTCCCAGAGAACCGCCGTCCCCGACGGCCGGCGGAAGCCGATCAGAAGTGCTTCGCAGCGCGTGCGGCCTCGTCCAGGATGAACTCGGGGTCCCGCGCTCCGAGCGCCCGGAGCATGTCCAACCAGATCACCTGCAGGTTGCGGACCGTGTCGACGGCCTGGAAGCCGGAGTTCTCGAGCGCGTAGACCCCGAAGCTGGCACTGATCAACCGTCGACCCACCTCGGCCGGGTCGGTGCCGGCTGGCAGGACGCCGTCGGCGACCGCTCGTCCGATCTCCCCTTCCGCGAGCTCACTCCACGTGAAGGATCCGTTGAGCGGAAGCTCGGGCTTGATGTGCTCCCGCTCCATGACCAGACGGATCGTGGCGCGAGCACGAGCCTCGACGCGCACCTGCTGAGCCGCGACCGTCATGATCGTGAGCAGCCGGACCAGACCTGCCGGTGCGAATTCGGCATCGCGGACGATCCGGCCCCAGTCCTCCAGCTGCTCAGCGACGACGGCTGCTGCGATCTTGGCCTTGGTGGCGAACTGGTGGTGGCCCACCGCCGACTTGGGTCGACCCATCTCCGCGGCGATCGTCGAGAAGGTGGTGCCCTCGAAACCGTGGTCGGCGAAGGCCCGGGCGGCCGCGTCCAGGATGGCCTCCCGGGTCGCCGCCTTCTGTTGCTCGCGCAGCCCAGTCACCTGGAGAGATTACGACAGCTCCCCTGGCCCGGCGGAACGAATCGCGCCCGCGCGCGACCTCTGCTCCCCGATCGGGGGTAGAACGTGTCCCCTGTTCGTGGGCCTCGTTCCAACGACTCGGTTCGTAATACGTTCGTCTGGTGAAAACCTGTGGTTCCGGGGCGGACCCGGCGGACCCTGCTTCTCCGGATCACGCACCTCCGGGGGCGCGGACGCCCGAGCGGTGTCCTGAGGTCAAGGGGTACCACCGATGTGCGCTCTCGTCGACCACGCGACTCGTCGATCTCCTCATCGCCGAACAGGTGGCGCTGACCTGGCTGCTCCGGGCTCAGAAGGCCGCTCTGCTCGACGAGGTGGACGGGGCGATCCGTGACGGGTACCGGTGCGCGGTCGCAGCGTCGTCGGCGTACCGAGCGGCCCTCCTGAACCGACAGGTCGAAGTGCACGCGATCGCAGCGAGCCGGAGTGTCGAGCCGACGCCCGACCCCGTCGGGATCGACCGGCAGGCGGGCTGCCCGCGCTGCCTCCGCCTGGGTTCGATGCTGCTCTGCCTTGCTGCCATCGGAACGATCGTGCAGCGCCAGCGAGGCGAGCTGGTGCGCCGTCTGCCGGGGACGTGGTCCTCGTCGTACGTCGCGCACGTGCACCCCGAGACGTACACGACGTCGTCGTTCGCGACGGGGAGCGGCAGCCGGTGATGTCGGCGACCCCACGTGCTGCTCTCGGGGTGCCCGATCGGCGCGCCAGCACCGCCGATGCCGGACCCGCGGGCTCGACGACGAACCCGTGCCCACGATGTCGCAGACCACTGCGGCTGGCGAGCAACCCGTACTACGGAGTCGGGCTCGCCGTGCACCCGTGGTTGTTCCTCTGCGACCGGTGCGGGCACGCTCGCTTCGCCGCGGTCGACCCGGACAGCGAGGTCCCACCGGTGCCGGAGCTGACCCGCCACGACCGCCTCCTCGCCCTCGCCCGGTCCGTGCGAGCAACACGCCGTCGGCTCCGTCTCACCTCCCACCCGGTCGAGGACCACGCACCTCCTGGCGGATCGGGACACACTCCCCGAGGCGATGGCCACGGCCCGGCGTCGACGGACCCGGCGTCGGAGTGAGCTCGGACGCGGCGCCGTCCGAGCCGGTGTCGGCGTCGAGTGGACCGAGTCCGAGTCGGGACTCGTCCTCGACGGCACGGCGGTCAGCGGGCCGGAGCCCGCCGGACCGCCCGCGTCACTCCCCGAAGCCGGACCGGACCAGGGCGACGAGCGCGTCGACGGCGTCCTGCGCGTCCGGGCCGGTCGCGTCGATCGAGACGGTCGCACCCTTCGGCAGGGCGAGCGCCATGATCGCCAGCAGGCTCTTCGCGTCGACGCCGTTCACCCGGACGGTCGACTCGTGCTTCGCCGCCGCCTTGACGAACTCCGCGGCGGGACGCGCGTGGAGCCCGCTTTCGTTGACGAGTTCGACGGTCGCGGACGCGGCGCCGTCGTCGACGGGGCCGGTCTGGGCGT
>Ga0265798_10003988_pt1 | contig 20713 bp, 15 predicted proteins | sample P3T30metagenome_FD_192430 | JGI IMG/M metagenome (GOLD analysis project Ga0265798, IMG submission 192430) | Plant litter microbial communities from East Loma Ridge, Irvine, California - P3 T30 | ecosystem: Environmental > Terrestrial > Plant litter > Unclassified | place: USA: California... | reverse complement strand
CTGCATCGAGGGTGCACCAAAACCCACCGTCACCGGATCGAGGCGCTCGACCAGGGGCAGCAGCGCGAACAGGTCGGCCATGGCCGTGTTGCGCACCTGCAGGCGGCAGGACAACGGCGCACGCGGTGCCGATGCCGGCTCCGGCAGGGTGGCCAGCGCCCGTTCGGCGCCGGCCTGCAGTCTGCGGCAGGCTTCCTGCGGCGACAGCGAGCTGGCGGCAACGCAGCCGAGGGCGCGTTTCACGGCCACCCCTTGCGCCAGCGGAAACAGGCGCTGCCCCTCGTCGACCGTGACATCGTCGCCGCTGACCAGCACCACCGGAACGCCGAATTCGGCAGCCAGTGCGCCATAGATGGCGGCCTCGCTGGCGTCCTTCTCGCCGATCCAGACGCGGCTGAAGGCAAATCCGTTCATCGTATGCGCCAACGTGCCGCTGCTGTGGGCGCCGCCATGGTAGCCGACCATCATGAGCGCATCGACTCCGGTGTCGATACCGGCGAGCATGCCAAGCTGGCGCGGCTTGCCCTGGATGAGCTCGGCCGCCGGATGCAGCAGTTCCGGGATCAGGTTGCGGTAATGCCCGTGCCCGTCAACCACCAGCACCACGCGGGCCCCGCCGGCCAGTGCGCCCTCGACCACGGCGCTGGCCTCGAGCGTCATCAGGCGCCGCGCGCGCTCGTATTCCGGATTGCCGGGCGTGGTCTGTTCGACATGGGTGACGCCGGCCACGCCTTCGATCTCCACCGAGACCAGGACTTTCATGCATTCCTCCCGCGCCGCGCGAACACCAGGCGCCGGGTACGCGCCATATCGATTTCCAGCGCCTGCACCACGCCACCCGCCTGCCGCACTTGCAGCACCCCGCCGCCCGGCAGTCCCGGATCGTCAGAGCGCAGGGTGTACAGGCCATCGGCCAATGGAGTAAGGATTAGCCGGTTATGCCCGTAGCGCCCCTGGATGTGCATCACGCGGTGATCGGTGACCTGCGCGCTGGCGTCGAGCTCGGGACAGGCATAGCTGCCGTCGAGCGGCAGCGGCTGGGCGCCGGGTGGCGCCAGCCGCACCATGCGCCGGCGCCGGCCGCAGTCGGACAACACGAACTCCTGCACCGGCGCCGCCTGCCCCTTGAGCGGCGCCGCGATCAGGAAGTGGCCCGCGCTGTTGCGCGAGAAGCTCAGCGCCAGTCCATCCGGCGTCATTTCCAGGGGTTCCGGCGACGACTGGTAGACGGACAGCGCCAACTTGCCGTCGTCGTCGCACAATGCACAGACCAGGTTCGACTGCGGACACCGGTAGCTGCCCAGGTAGGCGGCGTAGTCGGTGCTTGGTGCGAAGCTGCGCGCGGGCGCGTCCACCGCGCCCAGCACGATGTCGGCCACCCGCTCGGCCAGCGCGATCGGATCGATCCTCGCGCCATTGGTCAGCACGATCACGCCGATGCAGTCGTCCGGGAGGAACAGCAGGTGGCTGGCGCCGCCGACCACATTGCCCGCATGGTTGAAGGTGCGGCGGCCGCGATAGTCTTCAATGAACAGTCCGCCCGCGTATTGCGACATGAAGCCGTTGGCGAATACCGGACAGTCCAGCATCTGGCGCCAGGCGCGCGATGAACCAAGCCGCTGCAGGCGTAGTTCGTCGAGCCACAGCAGCATGTCGTCGACCGTCGACACGACGCCGCCCTCGCCCAGCAATTCTTCGGTGGGGAAGATGCCGCGCTCGAAGCCCTGCTCCGCATTGCCGGTGTAGTGGATGGCCATGCCGGCCGGCGGCGCAAGGTCGCTCGGCACCATGCTGGTGGCGCGCATGCCGAGCGGCGCGAACAGGCGCTGGTGCAGGATCTGGCCAATACTGGCGCCGCAAACACGCTCCAGCGCCAGCGACAGCAGGTGGTAGCCGCCGTTTGAATAGATCAGGCTCGCGCCGGGCGTGTCGTTGCCGCCGCGCTGGCGTGCTTGCATGGCGAGGGCAGCGCCGCGCGGCTTGATTGCCAGGCCGTCGGCCAGGATCCCGGCATCGAGGTAGCAGCGCTGGCCGCCGGCATGCCACATCAGCTGGCGCAGGGTCGGCTCGGCGCCACCCGGGACGCCCGACAGGTCGGGCAGCTCGGGCAAATAGCGCCGCACGCCGGCGTCCAGGTCGAGCGCGCCGTCTTCCGCCAGCAGCACGGCTGCCAGGCAGGTCATCTGCTTGGTGATCGAACCGATCCGCATTCGCGTGTCGCTGCCGACCGGGATGCCTTGCGCGATATCGGCCAGCCCCGCCCCGCGGCGCCAGGCGAGCTTGCCGTCCAGCGCGAGGCCGACTGCGACGCCAGGACCGCCGTCGACCACGCCGCCGAGCAAGGCGTCCAGCGCGTCCTTCATCTGCTTGTGCAACTGCATCGTGACCCCTGCCTCAGAAACGGACGGTCGCGGTCAGGCCGACAGTGCGCGGCTGCTCGACCGTATAGAGCAGGGTTCCGCCAAACGCCAGGTTGGCGGTGGACCCCGATGCGATGCCCTCGCGGCCGAACAGGTTGCGCGCGTAGGCATCGAGTTCCACCTGGCCTAGCTGGATGCCGGCTTCGGCATTGACGACCGCGTAGCCCGGCAAGCGTGCATTGTAGCGCTCGTCACGCGACTGGAAGTGCACCAGGCGCTCGCCGGTGTAGCGGGCGCTCAGGCCGGCGCTGGCCGGCCTGCCGGCCAGTTCGAAGCGATAGCGGGCACTGGCCGAGGCCGAGAATTTCGGGCTGGTCGGCAGGCGGTCGCCGGCATGGGCGTTCAGCCCCGGCGCGTCCTCGCTCAGGCGGGCATCGATCGCCGATGCGGCGGCATTGAGCACCCACCGGGCGCTCGGGCGAAAGTTCACGCTCGCTTCCAGGCCGCGCACGCGCGCCGCCCCGGCATTGAGTACACCCGAGGCGCCGCCCAGCGAGTAGAACTGCTGGATGTCTTTCCAGTCGATGTAGAACAGCGCGGCCTGGAGCGCCAGTTTGCGCTCCAGCAGTTCGGCCTTGTAGCCGGCCTCGTAATTGGTCGATGTATCCGGATCGAAGGTGGTCTTGAGGGCCGCGCCGGGGACCACCGCATTCGGACCACCAGGGCGATAGGCGGTTGCGACCCGTGCATAGACATTGCTGGTCTTGCTGAGCGCGTATTGGCCGGTCAGCAGGTAGGTGCGGCTGGTGTCTTCGGACGTCGAGCTGACCGGCCCTTCCAGGCCTTCGTAGTAGAACCCGCTGCTATTCTGAGAATAGGTCTGCCGGTTGCGCGCAACCCGGATGCCGCCGGTTACCGAAAGCCCGGGCCGCAGGTGCACGGTCAGGTTGCCGTAGGCGGCAAGTTCGCGATAAGTGCTCGGCATCGCGATATCGTACAGCGACGGACAGCTTCCGGGCGTGACATAACACCTGCCCAATTGGTCGTTGCTGGCTTTTTCCGAGGTATAGAACAGGCCCCCGAGCCAGTCCCAGTGTTCGCCGCGGTCGCCGGTGGCGCGCAATTCCTGGGTCAGCTTGCGGCTGCGCAGGAATTGCTGGTCGACGGCGGTGGTGGCGGGAAATGGCAAGAAATCGACCGAAGTCACGGTGGCGTCGAGCTGGCGCTCCATGCGCGCACGGCCGTACGAAGTGATTGAATTCAGGCGCACGCTGCCAGCCTTGTATTCGACGTTGACCGAATACAGGTCGTCGCGCTTGTCGATCGGCTGCGGTTCGTAGATCTGCTGGGTGTACTGGCCGAAGGCCGGCGTACGCAGCTGCGCGTCGTAGTCAACCTGGTCGAGGCCATCGCGGTGCATGCGCTGGATGTTCGCGCTCGCGGTCACGGTCAGGTCGCGGGTCGGCGTCACCGCCAGCGCCAGGCGCAGGCCGCGTGTATCGCCGCCATTGGCGCGCGCGCCGCCTGCCGGGCCGATGGCGCGGATGTAGCCATCGGGTTTGTCCTGCAGTACGGCGATGCGCAGGGCCGCGACATCCTCGGCCAGCGGAATATTGAGCACGCCCGCCAGCGCATGCCCGGTGCCGCCGTAGCGCGAGGTGCGCGACAGCGTGGAGCGCGCCATGCCCGAAAACGCGCCCGCATCGGGCATATTGGTCACATACTTGAGCACCCCGCCCATCGCGCCGGCGCCGTACAGTGTGCCTTGCGGCCCGCGCAGGACTTCGATGTGGTGCAGGTCGAGCAGTCCCAGGTCGAGCGGGAAGGCGACGGCTGACGCCGCCGCGCCGCTGGAAGAGGCCGGCGTTTCATCCAGATAGACGCCCACCGTGTTCGTGATCTGGTTGCCGGTCGTCATGCCGCGAATGCTGATGTCGCCCTGCCCGCTCGATCCCTTGCTGTTGACCGTGATGCCGGGTTGCGCCTCCAGGTAGTCGCGCAGGCTGGCGGCGCCCGAACGCTGGAGGCGCTCGGCCTGGATGGTATCGACCTGCATCGGGATATCGCGGATCGGTTCGCGGCGCCGGGTGGCCGACACGATGACCGTCGTGGTGTCGTCGGCGGCGTCTTGATTGCCCGCACCCTGGGCGGCCTGCTGCCGCACTTCGGCCGGCTGCGCAGCGCTACCCGCCGCTACCTGGGCGTGGACCGGCAGCGCGCCGGCGGCCGGCAGGAGCAGCAACATGCCCGTCGAAAAGCGGCGCTTGAATGGGAGGTAGTGACTCATCATTATTCCGTTCCTGGGGTAGTGGTGGGTTCAGGCGGGATGCCGGCTCGCCGCGGCCGCGCTTGGCATTGGCGTACTGGCAGGGTGCGATCGGCCATGGGCACGCGCCGTCATTGCGATGGCGACCGCTGCCAGGGCGCTGAGCGCCGGACAGACGATGGCAGTCGCCAGGGTGAGCGCATGCGGCCCGGAGCCGATCAGGTGGGAGAAATAGGCGACCACGGTGGGGCCGGTCGCGCCGATCAGGCTGTTCCCGGCCGCCATGGCGCCGGTGCCCAGGCCGCGCCGCTCGGGCGGCAGCACCGCCTGCAGGCCGACGTAGCCCATGACCAGGGTCGCCACCGTCAGGACGCCATTCAATGCCAGGGCGCCGAGCACGAACCATTGGGTGGTACTGAAATAGGCGAACAGCAGCACCGTGCAGAGGACGGCGATGACCGCGCTGGCCCACAGCCGTCCGCCCACGCCATGGCGCCGGCTGACCGCGTCACCGACCCAGCCGCCGACGAGCGGACCGGCGATGCCGGCGATCGTGGCGATGGCGCCGAAGGCATAGCCTACCTGCTGCTCGTCGTAGTCGAACTTGCGCTTGAGGACAGTCGGCATCCAGGTGATATTGGCGGTATCGACCATGACCATCAGGCCGACGCCGGCGATCATCAGGGCCGGCAGGCGCCATTCGGCCCAGCGCAGCGCGCCGATGGCCTGCACTCCGTCCCGCCCGTGCGGTGCCGGTTTGCCGCCAGCGAGAATGCGCCGGTCGGGCGCGAACAATACCAGCGGCGCCACCAGCAGCGCCGGAAGCGCGAGCACCAGCAAGGTCAGGCGCCAGCTTTCCAGGCCGCCGATCCACGGCAATTGCGTCAACTCGCCCTGCTGGGCCAGAGTGGAGACGAAGCCGGTCACGATCCCGCCCTGGGCTGGCCCCAGGCTGAGGGCGATGAAGAACAGGGCGTTGGCACGGCCGCGCAGCTCGCCAGGGAAGGCGTCGCTGATCCAGGTCATGGCGACCGGGATGTGCATGCCGGCGCCAATGCCGAGCAATACCCGTCCCGCCATCAGGTGTTCATACTGCGTCGCGGTCGCGAATACGATGGCCCCGCCGGCGCAGCACAGCATCGAGACGCCGAGCAGCAGGCGACGCGACACGCGGTCGCTCAACCAGCCGCCGACCAGGCTCATGACGGTGACCGGCACCGCCATGGCCGCACCGAGCAGGATGCTGATCTCGACGGTCGTCATCCCCAGCGACGCCTGCATCGGGTCGATCAGGAAGTAGACCGGCTGGCGCGCCAGGTCGAGCGTGATATGCGTCAGGATCATCAAGGCCAGGACCGACCAGGCCGATGCACGTTGGTAGGCCGGCGGAACAGGGATCGGGGTGACCATCGGGACCGCTCAGCGCTGTGCCGCGCTCGACTGCAGTCCGCCGATCACCGCATCCACGTTCGATACCGTGCCGAAGACCCCGTCCTCCACCGTCACCATATGGATCGCCGCCGCATGCGCATAGGCGTCGCAGCTGGCGCAGGCGTCTTCCACCAGCAGGCACTGGAACTTGCGGTCGACCGCCTCGCGCAGCGTCGTATGTACACAGACGTCGGTGGTGCAGCCCGTGAACAGCAGGTGGGTGATGCCTTGCGCCCGCAGGATCAGTTCCAGGTCGGTGCCATAGAAGGCGCCATTGGCGGTCTTGTCGATGATCACGTCGCCGGCATGCGGCGTCAGTTCGGGCACCATGTCATACCCTGGACTGCCCCTGAGCAGCGAAGCGGGGTCGCCTGCGCGCAGCGTGATGCCGGAGCGCTGGTTGCGCCAGCGGTCATAGGCGCTGGCGTCGGCGATATCGTTGCGGTAGCCCTGGCGGGTCCAGACCACCAGGCAGCCGGCCTGGCGCGCCGCATCGGTCAAGAGGCGGATCGGTTCGACGATGGCGAGCAAGGGGCTGGTGTCGTAGCCCTTACGCGCAAAGTATCCCTCGGGACACATGAAATCGATCTGCATGTCGATCGCGAGAACCGCGGTGCGCCGCGGCTCCAGAACGCCGTTGTACGGGTAGTCGAATGGCCGTGCCTTGATCATGGTGTCTCCGGGTAGTACCTGATATATCAGGAAATTAAGCAGTGTTGCCTTTATATCCTGCAACCGCCTTCGGTGACCATGACATGAAGATGTCAGGAAGAATCGGTATCCGTCATCAGCATCTCTTCTAACGATATGCATCCACCGACTCAGGCGCTTTTTGCATGAGCAAGCGCGAATAGATTCGTTTCCCACGACCCGCCTCCTCGATACCATCCTTGCAACGTCATCACCTGTTATGACAGGACTGCGAGACTTGCATGAATCAATTCGAGGCACTTGAACACTCTGCCGTTCCCCTGCACGCCCAGCTGCGCGAACGCCTGCGCGAGCGGATCGTGGATGGCAGCTATCCGCAGGGAGCGCGCCTGCCTTCCGAGAGCGAGATCAGCGCCATCTTCGGCGTCAGCCGCATCACCGTGCGCCAGGCACTGGCCGACCTGCAGAACGAAGGCCTGATCGTCAAGGCCCCCGGCAAGGGCTCGTTCGTGGCGCGGCGCACGCCGCGCCAGGACCTGAGCCGGCTGGAGGGCTTCGGTGAAGCCATGTCGCGTCAGGGCCACCGCATCGTCAACCGGGTGGTGTCGCACCTGGACACCCTTGCCTCGCCTGCCGTCGCGGCTGGCCTGGGCCTGGCGCCCGGTGCGCCGGTCACCGAAGTGCGCCGGGTGCGCTACCTGGACCGGCAACCGGTGTCGTTCGAAGTCACCTACCTGCCCCCAGGCATCGGCCAACGCCTGCGCAGCGAGAACCTGGCTGAACGCGACATCTTCCTGATCCTCGAAGTCGACTATGGCATCGCGCTCGGTCACGCCGACATCCAGATCGGCGCCATCGGGGCCGATGCGGCGCTGGCGGCGGCGCTTGGTGTCGCACCCGGCGCACCGCTGCTGCGCATCGAACGCCTGACCTGGACCGAGGATGGCAAACCGCTCGATTTCGAATACCTGTATGTGCGGGGCGAAGCCTTCCAGTACGGCCTGCGCCTGCCGCGCCACCCATCTGCTACTGGAGGAAACTGATATGGAAACCCATGTGCAAACTGTCGACGTGCTGGTGATCGGCGGCGGCACCGCCGGTCCGATGGCCGCGGCCAAGGCCAAGGAGGCCAATCCCGCCCTGCGCGTGCTGCTGCTGGAAAAAGCCAACGTCAAGCGCAGCGGCGCCATCTCGATGGGAATGGATGGCCTGAACAACGCGGTGGTGCCCGGATTCGCCACGCCCGAGCAGTACGTCAAGGAGATCACGGTCGCCAACGACGGCATCGTCAACCAGAAGACGGTGATGGCCTATGCCCGCAACAGTTACGCGATGATCGAGGAACTCGACAGCTGGGGCGTCAAGTTCGAGAAGGACGAGACCGGCGACTATGCGATGCGCAAGGTGCATCACATGGGCACCTATGTGCTGCCGATGCCCGAGGGCCACGACATCAAGAAGGTGCTGTACCGGCGCCTCAAGCGGGACCGGGTCGAGATCACCAACCGCCTGGTGGCCACCCGCCTGCTGACGGCCCCGGACGGCGCGATCGCCGGCGCCATGGCGTTTGACTGCCGCAGCGGCGACTTCCACGTGATCCGCGCCAAGAGCGTGGTGCTGGCCACCGGCGCCGCCGGCCGCCTTGGGCTGCCGGCCTCGGGCTACCTGTTCGGCACCTACGAAAACCCGACCAATGCCGGCGACGGCTACAGCATGGCCTACCACGCCGGGGCCGAGCTGTCGGGCATCGAATGCTTCCAGATCAACCCGCTGATCAAGGATTACAACGGCCCCGCCTGCGCCTATGTCACCGGTCCGTTCGGCGGCCATACCACCAACGGCAAGGGCGAGCGCTTCATCGAGTGCGACTACTGGAGCGGCCAGATGATGCAGGAGTTCTATAACGAACTCCAGGGCGGCAACGGCCCCGTGTTCCTCAAGATGAACCACCTGGCCGAGGAAACCATCCAGACCATCGAAACCATCCTGCACACCAACGAACGGCCCAGCCGCGGGCGCTTCCACGCCGGGCGCGGCACCGACTACCGCGAACAGATGGTCGAGATGCACATCTCCGAGATCGGCCTGTGCAGCGGCCACTCGGCGTCCGGGGTCTGGGTCGACGAGCAGGCGCGCACCACGGTGGCCGGGCTGCACGCCGCCGGCGACCTGGCCTGCGTGCCGCATAACTACATGCTGGGCGCCTTCGTCTACGGCCGCCTGGCCGGCGAAAGCGCGGCCGCCTTCTGCGCCGACCACGCGCTGCCCGAGCTGGACGAGGCGCAGGTCGAGGCCGAGCGCGCCCGGGTCTGGGCGCCGCTCTCGCGCCAGGACGGCCTGCCCGCCAACCAGGTCGAGTACAAGCTGCGGCGCATGGTGAACGACTACCTGCAGCCGCCCAAGGTCACGCGCAAGATGGAGATCGGCCTGCAGCGCTTTGAGGCGATCCGCGCCGACCTCGATCGGTTGCAGGCGCGCGATCCGCATGAACTGATGCGCTGCATGGAAGTGCATGCCATCCGCGACTGCGCCGAGATGGCGGCGCGCGCATCGATGTTCCGCACCGAGAGCCGCTGGGGCCTGTACCACAACCGGGTCGACTACCCGCAGCGCAACGATGCCGACTGGTTCGTGCATGTGCAACTGAAGAAGGAAGGCGAACGCATGACTTGTTTCAAGCGCCCGATCGAGCCGTATATCGTGCCGCTCGACGAGGTCGAGAAGGACGCCTACCGCCACCTGCGCGTGCAGCAAGCCGCGCAGGATGACTTGCAACCAGCCGTCGCCTGAAGGAGAACCGCATGCCGACCACGTTCAACATCACCAGCGTCCCGGTCTCGGTGGATGCGGACAAGTGCATCGCGCACAAGGGCTGCACGGTCTGCGTCGACGTCTGCCCGCTCGATGTACTGGCGATCGACCTCAGTAAAGGCACCGCCTACATGAAATTCGACGAGTGCTGGTACTGCATGCCGTGCGAGAAGGATTGCCCGACCGGCGCCGTGCATGTCGATATTCCCTACCTGCTGCGATGAATGCAGCTTCGATAACGTTGTCCACCACCCAGGAGAGAACAATGAAACTGCATCACAAGCTGCTCGCCGTGTCGCTGCTGCTCGCATTCGGCCATGCCAATGCGGCCGAGACGATCCGTATCGCCATCGGCACCCAGGACACGACGATCAACTGCGCCACCGGCGGCCTGCTGATCCGCGAACTCGGGTTACTTGAAAAGTACCTGCCGAAGGACGGCAAGTACAAGGGCGTGAAATACGATATCCAGTGGAAGAACTTCACCTCGGGCGCGCCGCTCACCAACGAGATGGTGGCCGGCAAGCTCGATATCGGCGCGATGGCCGACTTCCCTGGCTCGTTCAATGGCGCGGCGCATGCCAAGGCGGGCAAGAAGAGCATCTTCATCAACGTCCTGTCGGGTAGCACCACGGGTTCGGGCAACGGCATCGTGGTGCCGAAGGCATCGAGCGTGCAGTCGCTGGCCGAACTGAAGGGCAAGACCATCTCGGTGCCGTTCGCCTCCACCGCCCACGGCATGCTGCTGCGCGCCGTGAAGGCCCAGGGCTGGGACCCCGAGCGCGACGTCAATATCACGACCCAGGCGCCGGAAGTGGCCGGCTCGGCCCTGCAGGGCAACAAGATCGAGGCCCATGCCGACTTCGTGCCGTTCGCCGAACTGTTCCCGCACCGCGGCTATGCGCGCAAGATCTTCGACGGCTCCCAGGCCAAGGCCCCTACCCTGCACGGCAGCCTGGTCGACGCCGCCTACGCCGCCAAATATCCCGAGGTGGTGGTGGCCTACCAGCGCGCCGCACTCGAAGCCGATCGTCTGGTCGCGGCCGAACCCGAAAAATACAGTGAGCTGATCGCCAAGGTGACCGGCATCGAGGCCGAAGTGAACTACCTGTTCCACGGACCGCTCGGCCTGCAGACGCGCGACTTCAGCTGGAAGCCGGAATACCGCCAGGCGGTCAAGACCTCGATCGAAACCCTGCGCCTGCTCAAGCGCACCGACAGCGATATCGATGCCAACAGCTTCATCGACGAAACCTATATCCGCGCCGCCTACAAGCAGGCCGGCCTGGACTACGACGGCCAGCTGAAGAACTACGCCAAGCTGCCGCTCAAGGCCAAGGACGCCGTCAGCGGCCAGCCGATCGCCGACTTCAGCCGCCTGACCCAGATCTGGGTGCAGGGCGAGCCGCTGGTGCGCCATTACGCCAGCGCCGGCACCGCGTTTGCCGAACTGCGTAAACTCGAGCAAAGCGGCAAGAAGGTACGCACCGTGTATGCCCACGACCAGGCCACGGGCCTCAAGCTGCTGGCGGGCGATGCCTGGTTCGTGGTCGGCGACAAGGAGATCAGCGCCTTCCTGCTCAAGGCCGATGCCGACGCCTATGCGAAGAAGAACAAGGCCAAGGTGGTCGACTACGACACCCTGAAGTCGACCAAGTCGGTTTGACGACAATCACCGGAGCCTTCAATGGAAGCGATCACCTCCTCCTGGCTGGATCCCGCCGCCCTGCGCAAGCTGGGGCGCCTGCTGCTGCGGGTGCTGTCGGTGGCCGCCTGTATCGCGGCGTGGCAATGGGCGTCGTCGCGCCAGCTGAACCTGGGGCTGGTCACTTTCCAGAACGTGCCCTCGCCGCGTGAGGTGCTCGATGCTGCCAATGCGCTGCTCGAGTCGCCCAAGCTGGAGCAGCACCTGAAGGCCAGCATCTCGCGCGTGTTCGCCGGCTTTGCCGGCGCCATGGTGGCGGGCATCGCCCTGGGCCTGGTCATCGGCCGCTCGCGCTGGCTGGAAGACGTGCTGCTGCCGCCGCTCGAGGTGCTGCGGCCGATTCCGGCGGTGGCCTGGATTCCGCTGGCGATCCTGATGTTCCCGTCGTCCGAGATGTCGATGATCTACATTACCTTCATCGGCGCCCTGTTCCCGATCCTGCTCAACACCATCCACGGCGTGGAAGGGGTCGACCCGCGCCTGGTTGCGTCCTCGCGCAGCCTGGGGGCCGGGCGCTGGACCATCTTCACCGAAGTGATCCTGGTTCTGCCTGGTGACGGCCGAGATGATCTCGGGCCAGTACGGCATCGGCTACTACACCTGGGCCTCATACACCATCCAGGACTATCCCGAGATCGTGGTCGGCATGCTGTTCATCGGCGTAATCGGCATGGGCAGCAGTATTTTGGTGAAGAAGATCGGCAACCTGTTCCTGCCGTGGTACCTCATGCAAAGGAAGAAGCCATGAACCAGTTCTCCGCGCTGGAAGGCGCGCAATTAAGCGCGCAGCTCGCGCCAACCGCCGCCCCGCTTGGCCGCATCGAGGTCGACGATCTGACCATCCGCCTGGGCGAAGGCAGCCAGGCGTTCGATGCGGTGCAGGACATCTCGCTGTCGATCGCGCCCGGCGAATTCGTGTGCGTGCTGGGGCCGTCCGGCTGCGGCAAGTCGACCCTGCTGGGGGCGCTGGCCGGCCACTGGACGCCGAGCAAGGGCGCGATCCACGTCGATGGCGACAAGGTGGCCGCGCCGCACCCGGATCGCGGCCTGGTGTTCCAGCACCACACCCTGTTCCCCTGGAAGAAGGTGCTCGACAACGTGGCCTTCGGCCTGAAGATGAAAGGGATTGGAAGACGCGCGCGCCACGACAGCGCACGCGCGCTGCTCGAGCTGGTGGGCCTGGCGGGTTTTGAGGACCGCTATCCGATCCAGCTCTCGGGCGGCATGCAGCAACGGGTCGAGATCGCGCGCGTCTTGATCAACCAGCCGCGCGTGATGCTGATGGACGAGCCGTTCGGCGCGCTCGACGCCCAGACCCGGCTCAAGATGCAGGAACTGCTGCTCGAGGTCTGGGCGCGGGTGAAGACGACAGTGGTCTTCATCACCCACGACATCGACGAAGCGCTGTTCCTGGCCGACCGCATCCTGGTGATGAGTCCACGCCCCGGACGCATCGTCGAAGAGCTGCGGCTCGACTTCGCCCGACCGCGTCATCCCGACCTGGTGACCTCGCCCGACTTCATGCGGCTCAAGCGTCACTGCCTGGCGCTGCTGCACCCGCAGGCCAGGATCGTGCCGCTCGAGCGCCTGAGCCCCCTGGGGCCGCGCACGGCATCCCATGCCAACCAATAAACGACAAGGAACCGTCGCCGTGACTGCCCTACTGTATCAAGACCCGGAACTGGCCGCGCTGGCGCCACGCCTGCACGACGCCGACGCCACCGTGCGCCGGATCGCCGTGCTCGACCTGGCGGACCTCGATGGCGACGCCCACCTGCCGCTCCTGATCGAGGCGCTCGGCGACAGCGCCGCCGTGGTGCGGGCCGAGGCCGCGCGCGCGCTCGAAGCGTTCGAGTCTCCGCGGTCGGTGGCCGCCCTGGCGCAGCTGCTGGCCGACCCTGACGAGGATGTGCGTGGCGCGGCGGCCCAAAGCCTGTCCGAGCTCAAGCAACCCGCATCGGCGGCGCAGCTGATTCCCTTTATCGGCAGCAGCGACAGCTTCGTGCGCGCGGCCGCCCTGCGCGGCGTGCGCGAGCTGCGTGCGCCCGCCAGCTTCGCCCCGGCGCAGGATGCGCTGCACGACCAGGATGCCCTGGTCAGGCGCGAAGCGGTCGCAGTGCTCGGCTACCTCAAGCACGAGGGGGCCCTGCCCGCGCTCACCCGCATCGTCGAATCCGACCCCGCGCCCGAGGTGCGCCGCGCCGCGGCCAGTGCGCTCGGCTTCGCTGACAGCCCGGCGGTATTGAGCGCGCTGCTGGCCGCGCTCGCGGATGCGGCCTGGCCGGTGCGCGAGGAAGCGGCGACCACGCTCGGCAAGCTGCGCCTGCAGGGCGCCGCACCGGCCTTGATCGCGGCGCTGGAAGATCCTTACTGGCAGGTGCGGCTGCGCGCCGCGCGCAGCCTGGGACGCTTGCGCAGCGCGCAGGCGCTGCCGGCGCTGCTGGTAGCGCTCGAACACGCGATCAGCAACCTGCGCAAGGAAGCGGCGCTGGCGCTGGGCGAAATCGGTTCGCCGCTGGCCTTGGGGGCGCTGGAGCAGGCTGCTGGCGATCCCGATCCGGAGGTGCGCAAATCGGTACGCCTGGCAATCGGACAGATCGGGGCGGCGGCATGACGGCGGCGCCCGCGACGATCGAGAACCACGCGCTGCGGGGCAGGCTTGACTTGGGGTGGGTGGACGGCAGTTCGAGCAGCTGGACGCATGCTGCGCTGCGGGCGGCTTGTCCGTGCGCCGAGTGCCGCGCGCGGCGGCGCGCCGGGCAGGCGGTGCAAAGCGACGAACAGGTCCGCATCGCCTCCATCGAGCCGGTGGGCGTATATGGGCTCAATCTCCGGTTCACGGATGGGCACGAGCGTGGAATTTATCCATTCGACATGCTGGGCCAGGCGCGTCTCCAGATGCTCGACTGACGCGTGCCGGAGCCGTCGGCGGCTTTCCGGCCAGAACCTGGGAAGCGAAGCGGCGCTTGCACGGCGCAGCCGCGGGTGATACAAGGTACTGTCTGTCCGACTGCCGCACGCGCCGCCCTCGACATTGCCTGGCCCCTGCAGTCGCGTTCCCAACGCCCTGGAGCGCTGCGCCATGCCGTCTTCCTATCTACGAACAACCAGGCCTTCCCTGGCATTGGTGCCGCGTTCGACGCTGGACGACCGGCTCGACTTTCTGCAGCGCGTGGCCCAGGTCGGCCTGTGGGAAATGCGCGTGCGCGACCGCCGCCTGTTCGTCTCGGATGAGCTGCGCGTCCTGTTCGGCATCTGCGCCGACGCGCCGCCGCCCGACTTCGCGACGCTGTTCGCGCGGGTCCATCCCGACGACCAGCAAACCGTCGAAACCGAGGTGGCCAATGCCCTGCAGTACGGCACGCCGCTCGACCTCGAGCATCGCGTGGTATGGCCGGATGGTGAGCTGCGCCATGTGCATGCGCGCGGCGACCTGATGCACGGAAGGGATGGCGAGCCGGCATATTACGGCTCGGTACTCGACATCACCGAGCGGCGTGCCGCCGAGCAGGCCAGCGAACAGCTGGCTCAGCGCCTATGCGCCACACTGGAGAGCATCACCGATGTGTTCTACACGGTCGACCGCGACTGGCGCCTCACCTACCTCAATGGCCAGGCCGAGCAGCTGTTCCAGGGGCCGCGTGCGCAACTGCTGGGCAAGGTGCTGTGGGACGAACTGGAAGAGCTGGACGCGCAGCCGGCGCAGGATCAGCTGCGGCGCGCCATGCGCGAGCGTTGCACGGTCGCTTTCGACGCCTTCTATGCTTCGCGCCGGCTGCATTGCGAGGTGCGCGCCTATCCGTCCGACAGCGGGCTGGCGGTGTATATGCGCGATATCACATCCCAGAAACTGACCGAGGATGCATTGCGCCAGAGCGAGGAACGGTTTCGTATCGTGGCCCGTGTCACCAGCGACGCGATCTGGGATCTCGACCTGCGCACCGATAGCTTGTGGTTCAATGCCAAGCTGCACCAACTGTTCGGCTACACGCCGGATGAATTCCAGGCTTCGCTCGCCTTATGGATGGACCACATCCATCCGGACGACCGCCAGCGCGTGATCGACCGCTTCGAGCATGCACTGTACGGCAGCGTCGATGTCCACTGGACCGACGACTACCGCTTCATCCGCAAGGACGGCAGCGTGGCCCATGTGCACGACCGCGCCCAGATCCTGCGCAACGACGATGGCGTCGCTTTGCGCGTGGTCGGCGCCGTGGTCGACGTATCCGACCGCTACGAGGCCGAACGTCACATCCGCTACCTGGCCTTCCACGACGCGCTCACGCAGCTGCCGAACCGCGTGTTCCTGACCGAGTCGCTCGAGAGCGCCCTGGCCGCGACACGCGACGACGCCCGCTTCAGGGCATTGCTGCTGATCGACCTCGACAACTTCAAGACGCTCAACGAGACGCTCGGCCATGCCGTCGGCGACCAGCTGCTGCAGCAGATGGCGATCCGGCTGTTGGCCGGCCTGCCACCAGAGGTCACCGTGGCGCGCTTTGGCGGCGACGAATTCGGGGTGCTGCTGGACTGCCTTCCCGCCGACAAGCAGCAGGCGTGCAAGCATGCGCGACTCGACGCCGAACGCATCAATCATCTGCTGAGCCAACCGGTGCAGCTCGACGGCTATCGGCTGCAGCCCGGCGCCAGCATCGGCATCACCGTGTTTTGCAACGACGCCAGCGACGCCGGCGAACTGCTCAGGCGCGCCGACCTGGCGATGTACCGGGCCAAGGCGGCCGGACGCGGCACCGTACGCTTTTTCGATCCGTCCCTGCAAGCGGCGGCCACGGCGCGCCTGGCGCTCGAAGGCGACCTGCGCGCGGGTTTGCGCGACGAGGCGTTCTTCCTGCACTACCAGCCGCAGGTCGAGCGCGACGGCCGCATTGCCGGCGTCGAGGCCCTGCTGCGCTGGCGCCATCATACGCGCGGTACGGTTTCGCCCGCCGAATTCATCCCGCTGGCCGAAGAGATCGGGCTGGCCCTGCCCCTGGGCCACTGGGTGCTCGGCAGCGCCTGCCGCCAGTTGGCGGCCTGGAGCCGCCAACCCGAGACCAGTCACCTCGAGATCGCCGTCAACGTCAGCGCGCGCCAGCTGCACCACCCGGCCTTCGTGGCGCAGGTGCTCGACTGCCTGGAGGCGAGCGGCGCCGATCCGCGCAAGCTCAAGCTCGAGATCACCGAAGGCTCGCTGCTCGACGACGTCGAGGACGCAGTCTGCAAGATCAATGCCCTCAAGGCCCACGGTTTGACGTTCGCGATCGACGATTTCGGCACCGGCTATTCGTCGCTGGCCTACCTGCGGCGGCTGCCGCTGGACATGCTCAAGATCGACCGCTCGTTCGTGCTCGACCTGACCACCAATCCCAACGACGCGGTGATCGCGCGCACCATCATTGCCCTGGGCGCCAATCTGGGCCTGAAAGTACTGGCCGAAGGCGTGGAAACGACGGCCCAGCGCGACTTTTTGTTCAAGAACGGCTGCCAGGCCTACCAGGGCTACCTGTGCGCGCGGCCGCTGGAAGCAGAGGCGCTGGCGCGCATGCTGGGAGCAGCGTGACAGCGGGCGCGCTCAGGAAGGTATTTCTTGTGCAGGCGCCACGATTCCGGTGACGTAATCGCGGTAGTTGCGCAGCGGCCGTCCGAGCATCGCCGTCAGGCGCGCAACGTCGCCGCTTTCCGGTACCATGCCGTCGCTGATGAAGCGCTCCGCCATCAGGCGCATGTCATAGGCCATCCAGCCCGGCATGAAGTTGCGCAGGTTTTGCTCGAAGTCGGCGGTATCGTCGCCGCCGTAGGCGATCGGGCGACCGAGCACGCTTGACCAGATCGCGGCGGCATCGCCTCCGGTGAGGGTGTCGGGACCGACCAGGTTGATGCGTTCGAGCGGCATCGGGCGGCTGGCATGCGCGCGGTGGATCAGCGCGATGGCGGCGACTTCGCCGATGTCGCGTGGATCGACCATGGCCAGGCCCCTGGCGCCGATCGGCATCGGATAGACACCGTAGGCCTGCACCGCATCCTTGATCGTCAGCTCGTTGTTCATGAAGTAGGCCGGGCGCAGGATGGTGGCCGAAAAACCCATTTGCTCGATCATCCGCTCGACCCCGAACTTGGCGGCGAAATGCGGCACGTTCACGTAATGGTCGCTGTGGATCACGGACAGGTAGACCACCCGCTCGACGCCGGCCTGCCGGGCGACGTTGAGCGCAATCAGCGCCTGGGTGAATTCGTCGGGTGTGACCGCGTTGAGCAGGAAGAAGGCGGAAACGCCGGTGAATGCGCCGCGCAGCGTATCCGGGTCGAGCAGGTCGCCTTGCACCACCTCGACGCCGGGTGCGAAATCGGCCTTGGCCGGATCGCGCACCAGGGCGCGCACGCTGGCGCCGCGTTGGACGAGTTGCTGGACGACTTGACGGCCGATGGTGCCAGTGGCGCCGGTAACGAGAATGGTCATGATGAAGACTCCTTGGGGTGGTTGTGGAAGTGATGATTCATCTTAAGCATTCCACAGTTGAGCCGATAGCTGGTATATTTGGACAGTCTGTCTCAATGGTGGAACACATGGATTTGCTGGCCCTGGTCGATTTCAATCTGGTTGCGCGTCATGGCGGGGTTGGGCGCGCAGCACGCGCCACGGGCCGACCCAAGGCGACCTTGTCACGCCGCGTGGTGGAACTCGAAGCCAGCCTGGAGATGCGCCTATTCGAGCGCGGCGCGCATGCGCTCAAGCTCACCGAAGAAGGCAAGGCGCTCTATGAACGGACCAGCGTGCTGCTGGCCGAGATCGATGAAACGGCCGGCGCCATCGCACAGGGCGGCGCCAGCGTGCGCGGTCGCCTGCGCATCAGTGCGCCGCTCTTGTTCTCGCAGGCGGCCATGGGCAAGCTGGCGGCGGGCTTTGCGCTGCAGCATCCCGAGGTGCGGCTCGACGTCACCAACGAGGACCGCGAAGTCGATATGGTCGAGGAAGGCATCGATCTGGTCATCCGCGTCAATCCCGCGCCGGACGCCAACCTGGTTGGACGCATTTTCTTGCGTGACCGCCTGGTGGTCGTAGCGGCGCCCGGCGTGGCGCTGCCCGCCGCCGACAAGCCGGTGCCCGCCGTGGTGCGCGGCACACGCCGCGAACGCAGCACCTGGCGGGTCGCGACACCGGCCGGCAGCGCTGCGTTCGAGGTCGAACCGAGGCTGGGCCTGGGATCGCTGTTCATGGTGCGCGACGCCGCGCGGCTTGGGGTCGGTGCCGCGCAACTGCCGCTGTCGCTGGTCAGCCACGACCTGGCCGCCGGCACCCTGGTCAGCTGGGGCGAGATGGACGCGCCCGAAATCGCCCTGTGGGCGCTCTACCCGTCACGGCGCCTGCTCAGCGCGCGGGTATCAGCATTCCTGGCTTACCTGAAGCAGGCATTCCCGAATGGCACGCCGGAGGAACTGGCGGCGTATATCGCGCGCTGACGTCGGTCCATACCTGATACAGCCAAGTTAGCCGCACTGTAGGGTTGGCGGCTTCGCCGCCGACGCGTCCAAACAACACCCGCTTCGCCTCAGGGCCAATGTGATTTGAACGCGTGGACGGCAAAGCCGCCCACCCTACCCGGGATTACCATCTACGCCGACTGCTCGGCGAACCAGGCCCGGAACCGCTCCATCGCGCTATCGTCGGCCCGGTCCTCGCGATAGGCCAGATAGTGGCGCGTCTGTTCCAGCACCAGTTCCTGTGCGACTGGCCTCACCAGACGCCCGGCATCGATCAGCGGCGCGACCAGATGGTCGAAGCCAAGGGCGATACCCTGGTCTCCCAGCACCATCTGGATCAGCAGGTTGTAGTCGTTGGCGTTGAACCAGTGCGCGCCATTGCGCGCTCGCCCGTCCAGGTCGAGGTGGTGACTCGCCAGCCACACGCCCCAATCGACATGCTCCGCCACCTGTGAGCGTCCATAGGGACTCAGGTTGAGCAGCACGCTGCCCTGCAGCCCCTCGATGCTGGCGACCTCGGGATGCTCGGCCAGGTAGCGCGGCGTGCACACCGGGTAGATACGGTCGTGGAACAGCGGCACGCTGGCATACCCCTCGCGCACCCGCGCCGTCTTGGTAATGAAGATATCCGGCTCGATGCCCGGCTCGAGCGCCGAGAAATTCTCGGTGGTGATCAGCTCGAGGTCGATGTCGGGATGGGCGCTGAAAAAACCTGGCAGCCGGTGCGCCATCCACAGCGCCGAGAACGCCGGCGAACAGCACAGCGACAGCGTGCGCCGCCCTTCGCCGCCATACACCTTGCGCACGCGCGCCGCGGCCTGGGCAATGTTGACGAACGAGAGCTGGGCCGCGTCGAAAAAGATCGAGCCGGCGCCGGTGAGCTTGACCGAGCGCCCCACCCGCTCGAACAGCGGCGTGCCCAGGTGCTCTTCGAGCTCGCGGATCTGGCGGCTGATCGCGGCCTGGGTCACGCACAGCGCCTCGGCCGCGCGCGTGAAGCTCTGGTAGCGCGCCGCCACCACGAAGCATTTCACTGCCCTGAGCGACGGCATCTTGAGGAGCAGCTGGTCGGTGCCGGGATGTTTATTCATAACGCCATGTTATCAATTCTAGGGAGGAAAAGTCGATTGTGCGGCAGTGGCCGGATACCTAGACTTCAGTTCAACACCGCAGCAAAAATATAAGCGGAACTGGAGACAAGATGAAAACGATTAGCGTTACGCCGCGCGACGATGCGCGCTGCGGCTGGTTTCACACGGCCCCGCCACGCCAGGCCCGTCCTGCACACCGCGGTGCCACGCATACCCGCTGGGCCATCGTCGGCGCCGGCTACACCGGCCTGGCGGCGGCGCGTCAGCTGACCCTGCATTATCCCGACGACGAGATCGTCCTGGTCGACGCCCAGGAAGTCGGCTTCGGCACGGCCGGCCGCAATGCCGGCTTCGCCATCGACCTGCCGCACGATATCGGCGCCGACGACTACATCGGCGACATCGACATCGCCCGCACCACGCTCAAACTGAACCGGCTAGGCCAGGACATCCTGCACTCCCTGGTCGAGCGCCACGGCATCGATTGCCATATGCGGCCGAGCGGCAAATACCAGGCGGCCGTGGAGCAGCGCGGCGTGCGCGTGCTGGACGCCTACCGGCGCGGCCTGGACAAGCTGGGCGAGCCCTACGAGATGATCGCGGGCGACGACCTGCCGCAACATATCGGCACCGGCTTCTACCGCCAGGCCCTGTTCACGCCCGGCACCATGCTGGTGCAACCGGCGGCCCTTGTGCGCGGCCTGGCGGACAGCCTGCCGGGCAACGTCACGCTGTATGAAAACACCGCCATCACCGGTGTCGAGTATGGGGACAAGACGGTGCTCACCCATCGCGAAGGCCGCATCGTCGCCGATGGGCTGATCCTGGCCAACAACGCTTTCGGGGCGCGCTTCGGCTTCCTGCAGCAGACGGTCTTGCCGATGTACCTGTATGCGAGCCTGAGCCGGCCACTGAC
>Ga0265798_10003986_pt1 | contig 20714 bp, 24 predicted proteins | sample P3T30metagenome_FD_192430 | JGI IMG/M metagenome (GOLD analysis project Ga0265798, IMG submission 192430) | Plant litter microbial communities from East Loma Ridge, Irvine, California - P3 T30 | ecosystem: Environmental > Terrestrial > Plant litter > Unclassified | place: USA: California... | reverse complement strand
GACGATTCCGCGCAACATCCGTTTGGCAGAAGCGCCGAGCCACGGCGTGCCGATCGGCGTCTACGACAAGTTCTCAAAAGGCGCTCGCGCCTACAAGTCGCTTGCCAAAGAAGTGATCGACCGCACCACGCCCGCAGCCGGGCAGGCGGAACCAGCCGGAGCGACGGCGTAATGGCGCAGAAAAAAGGCATGGGCAGGGGATTGGGCCGCGGCTTCGAGTCGTTGATTCCGACCGATCTTTTGGACGAATCATTCGACCCGACCAACCAGTTAGATGAAAAAGTCAGCGAACTGCGCACTTTGCGTGTCGCCGACGTCACTGCCGACCCCGACCAGCCGCGCCGCAGCTTTGACCAGGAAGCATTGCAAGAGCTGGCGGAATCCATCCGTGAACACGGCGTCATTCAGCCGATTATCGTGGTCAAAAACGGCGACGGCTACCAGATCGTTGCCGGTGAACGCCGTTTCCGCGCTTCACAGCTTGCCGGCCTCGACACCATTCCGGCCATCGTCCGCACGCTGAACGACCAGAACAAGCTGGAAGTATCTTTGATTGAGAACCTGCAGCGCCGCGACCTCAACACGATTGAAATCGCGACCTCGTACCAAAAACTGCGCGACCAGTTCAACCTGACCAACGAGCAGATCGGCAAACGCGTCAACAAGTCGCAGAGCGCCGTGCAGAACACTATGCGCCTGCTGAAGCTGCCGAAGAACGTCCGCGAGCTGATTGCGGAAGGCAAGCTGAGCGAAGGGCAGTCGCGCCCGCTCATCGCCTGCGACGAAGCGTTCATCAACGCCGTCGTGCCGCGCATTGTCGCTGAAGAGTGGAGCGCCCGCAAAGTGGAGCAGTACGTCGTTAACGCCCGAAAAGGCGCTGCCGAACCGAAAGAAGGCGCAGGGGACGACACGGTCACGCGCCACGAAGCCGGCATCGCCACGCTGCGTACCCGTTTGAACACTGACGTGAATATCAGGGTCAACAACAAGGGTGCCGGTTCTATCGTCATCAAATTCACCAATGAAGAAGATCTCGAACGCTTGCAGAAACTGCTCGGCGAATAGTTGGTACGTGTGAAATATAGACTTTTTAGCCATTTTGTGGTATAATGCAACTATTCTATCCATTGAGGGCTCGGAGATTCCGGGCCTTTTTATATCCGAAGGAGATGGTGAGAATGAACGGCATGTTCAAGATGCTGAAAGCGCGCCGCAACCTGAAGGCCTCCCACAAGGCGGCCACCAAGGACCGCGCCGAGATGGTCCAGAAGATCGTGCGGAAGAAGTACCCCGAACGAGCTCGGTTCTGAGAAGACCGTCGTGTATCCGCGAAGTCGGCCGGTGTATGCTATGCTGGCCAAACGTCTCGGAAGTACCGGCACGTTCATCGCGGCCGTCGTGTTCCTGAGTTCACCCTACGGGTGGATGAAGCTCATCGGCGTGCTGTTGATGCTGTCCTGTTGGGGCTACTGGTTGTACCGGTTGTTTCGCTGGCTGGGTATCGGCTTCGCCGACGAAGCGCTCGTCACGGTCGTCCTCACGGACGAGCAGAAGCAAGCGGCGCTGCAAGCGAAGGAGGACGAAGCACGGTTCTTCTGGATGCTCTACGGCACCGACGAAGACATGGAGTGGCTGCATCAAGACCAGTAATTCGTCCATGCCCAAAAGGGCGGCCGACACGTTGAGGAACTATCCTTCGTGCCGGCCGCCCTTCAAACTTTTTTGCCCACTGAAAAAGCCCCTGAGCGGGGCTTTCTTTTTTTGTGAAGCTGATTACATAGGGAACGTGCGCATCTTGTTCAACGGGTAGATGCGGACTGCGGCCGGGCCGACCACGTCGTAGAGGGGGATGGTTCCCAGGCCGTTGCGCGAGTCGTACGAATAGTTGTCTTGGCGGTGGTCACCGGAAACGAACAGTTCGCCTTCCGGAACGACTTCGTCGACTTCGCCGCTGGTAGGGCTGCCGGGCTCGCCGTTATTTCTGTCGTCTGGGTTGAAACCGTCCGGGTTTTCTTTGTTGTATACGGTGTAGGTTCCGTTTTCCAAAACGACGCGCTCGCCGGGCAGGCCGATGACGCGTTTGACGATGAACTCGTCTTGAGCGTCCAGCGTGTAGTGCGGGTTCTTGAAGACGATGACTTGGCCGCGCTTCGGCATGTAGGATTTTCCTTGCAGCTGTGCCCAGGTAACCGGCAGGCGGTCGACGATCAGGCGGTCACCGGTATACAGCGTTTTTTCCATGCTCGGGCCGACGACATTGAAGCTGCGGAAGACGAACGTGTTGATGAGTACGGTGCCAATAATGACGCAGATGATGAACACGACGATTCCGAGGACGTCTTTGGCAAAAGGGTGGCGGGTGAAAAAAGAAGCTTGCATTAACTGTGTTCAATTATAACAGACTCTTGCCCGGAACACGCTCAAGATTACGCTTATGTCATGCTTCATAATTTCAGCGTCGTCGGGTATAGTAGGGGAAGTATTTATGACAAAGCGCACACAAACTTCTATTGACGGCTTCGTTCCGCGCCGGCCGGGCGCACAGCTCGGGGGCCTTCGTGAAAACGAAAAAGCCCGACCGGTGAACCGTTCGGTGCACACCAGCGACGGCATAAGCAGCGGCCGCAGCCGCGAAACCGTCGGCGTGCCCCGTGAGAGCAAGATTATAGGTCGTTCCGACATCGACGATTCTTTGCGCGAAATCGACGGGCTCGACCAGCCTGAAGACGGCAGCCGCAAGTCGCGCCGCGCGCAAAAGAAGCGTGACAAGAAAGCCGGTAAAAAACCGGCCTCCAGAACTCGCCGCATTATCAAATGGGTCGGCATCGGCCTGCTCGTTATTATTCTCGCCATCGGCGGATACCTGTTGTTCAAGGCGATCAACGCCAGCGACTCGGTCTTCAAGGGCAACTTCCTGGATATTGTGAAAAGCGATCCGCTTCAGCAGGACGCCAACGGCCGCAGCAACTTCCTGATTCTCGGAACGTCTGAAGACGACCCTGGGCACCAGGGCGCCAACTTGACCGACTCCATCATGGTGCTCAGCATCGACCAGAACAAGAAAAACGCGTTCACGTTCAGCATTCCGCGTGACCTCGAAGTGAAATACGGCCAAGCCTGCGCATCCGGATACTCCGGCAAGGTCAACGTCTACTTCAGCTGTACGAACGAAGGCGACGATGACGCTGCAGAACAGGACCGTTTAACCAAGACGCAACAATTCATCGGTAATATTGTCGGTATGGACATCCAGTACGGCGTCCATGTGAACTACACCGTCATGCGCGACGTCGTCAACGCGATCGGAGGCAACATCACCGTCAATATCGAAGGTGACGACGGAAGCGGCCCATCGCCGAAGCTCGGCATCATGGACAGCAACTTCGACTGGAAGTGCGGCGCGACCCGTGCGAAGCGCATTGCGAAATGTCCGCCGAACGGCCACTTCATCGAATACGAACCGGGTCCGCAAGTCCTGGACGCGGAACACGCGCTGTACCTGGCACAAGCTCGCGGTGACGCGGCACCGACCTACGGGTTGGCACAGTCTAACTTCGACCGCGAACGTAACCAGCAGAAAATCCTGCTCGCGATCCGTGAGAAGGCGATGAGCGCCGGCACGCTGACGAACATCAGCTCGGTTACCGGATTGATCGACGCGCTGGGCAACAACTTGCGCACGGACGTCCAGACGAAAGAAATCCGTACGCTCATGGGCCTCGCGAAAGACATTCCGAGTTCAAGCATCACTTCGATCGACTTGCACAAAGAAGGCGAAGCCGTCTTCGACGGTGCTGCGCAACCGGTCGCAGGCAAGTACGATTTCTCAGAACTGCAAGCATATCTCACGAAAATCATTACTGCCGAACCGTACATGAAGGAAGAACCGCACGTCATGGTATTGAACGGCAGCGAAACGGCCGGGCTGGCGCAAACCGAAGCTGACAAGCTGATCGCCAAAGGCTTTACCGTCGACGGCGTCGACAACGCTCCGGAAGGAACGTACCCGGCATATACCGTCTACCAGGTGAACAAAAACAAGCCGCTGACGGCAGCGAAACTGAAATCGTTGTACAACGTGACGTTGAAGACTACGGCGCCGCCGGTCAGCGTGACGGGTGAGACCGACTTCGTCGTCATCATCGGCATGAGTGACAGCGGCGCGGCTAATTAGCCTTAATCTGACGCCCTCACTCGTGGTATAATAGAGACACTATGGAGTTCCTCAAACTAGTACGACGCCGCTCATTTCTGAGCGAAGTAGTGTATACGGTTCTTAACGTCGCTTTCGCCGTCGCCTTGGTGCTGGTCATCCGTTACACGGAATCGATCGCCCTGGCACTTGCCCTGGTGCTCATTAGCAAATGGCGCGTCTTGGCTGTTCGTCCGCGTTTCTGGTTCGTCAACATTCGTTCCAACCTGGTGGACATTATCGTCAGCGTCAGCGTCGTGATCGGCTTGTACACGATCAACGCCGCGAATATCGAAGACCTGCGCAAAATGATACTGTTGGGCGTCGCGACCGCGGCCTACGTCGTCTGGCTGCTGGTCATCAAACCGCGCGCCAAGCGCAGCTACGTGGCGATGCAAGCCGGGATCTCGGTACTTATCGGAACGGCTGCGTTGTATACCGTTTCTTACAGCTGGCCGGCTTCAGTGGTCGTGATCGGCATGTGGTTGATCGGGTTCAGCGCTGCGTATCATATTTTGAATACCTACGACGATGAAACGCATGCTTCATTCTTGAGCCTTGCGTGGAGCCTTATCTTCGTTGAAATCGGCTGGGTGGCGTACCACTGGACGATCGCGTATTCATTGCCTGTGGTCAACAACCTTCTGGTCCCGCAAATTTCCATCATCTCATTGCTGATCGGGTTCTTGGCGTACAAAGCCTACGATTCGTTTTATCACCACCAAAAGGTGCGTACCAGCGACATCATGTTGCCGTTGCTGTTTACGCTCAGCGTCTTGGCGGTGCTTATATTCGTGTTCAACCGCGTCGGCACGGCTTTCTAGATAAAGGCTACAGTTTTTCGAAGAGCAGGGCGTATCCGTCCTGTTCTTTTAATAGCAAGCCGTATGGTTTGGCGGCTTTGACGATGTCGTCGTGCTGTTCCGGATCGGCTTCTAGCAGGATGGACCCGCCGGCAGCAAGTTTTTCTTTTGTTTGCGCCAACAGTTTGTAAATCAGTGCTTTGCCGTGGTCGGCAGCGAAGAGCGCCAATGCCGGTTCGTGATCGGTTTCAGGGGATCGTTCCCATTCCTCGTCGACGTATGGCAAGTTGGCAATGATGATGTTGGCGGTGAAAGGGTAGCTGGTCAGCAGGTCGCTTCTTAACGTCGTGACTTCTGCATGGCAGTGTTTGATGTTCTTTTCAGCGACCGTCAACGCATGGCGGCTGATGTCCGTCAGCGTCACATCGAGCTCCGGGTACTCCAGTTTTGCCGTAATGCCGAGCGCACCGCTGCCGGTGCCGACGTCCACTAAGCGGAGCGGTTCTTCCAGCAACGAAAGGTTGCGCGGCACGACGTGCGCGAGCAGCTCAATCAGTGATTCCGATTCGGGGCGGGGGATGAGCGTTGCGGTCGTGACGTGGAAGTTCCGGCCGTAAAACTCTTTATGGCCGATGATGTAGGCAACCGGCACGCGGTCCAGGCGCAGCCCGAGGCGGGCGCCGGCGATTTCTATCGTGCGGTCGGAAAGCGGTTCATCCGGGTGCGCATGCAAGTAGCTGCGGCTTTTGCGGATGGTGTGCGCCAAGATAAGCTCGCTGTCCAAGCGGGCGCTGGGTATCTGAGCAAAGACCAGTTGACGCGTCGCGTCGGCCAGCCAGTCGTTAATTGCCAGCGTTTGCGGCTGCAAGTTCTCGTTCATAGGCCTGAAGGTGTTCGACGAGGTCGTCGATCGACCCGTTCATTGCTTGTGGAATGCCGCTGCGGCTGTAGCCGATGCGGTGATCGGTAATACGGTCCTGCGGGAAGTTGTAGGTACGGATTTTTTCAGAGCGGTCGCCCGAACCGATAAGGCTGCGGCGTTCGGCCGTGATCTTGGCGTTTTCAGCATCCGTTTTGATCTGCAGCAAACGGCTGCGCAAGACGCCCATGGCTTTCTGCTTGTTTTTCAGCTGAGATTTTTCATCCTGGTTGATGACGACCAATCCGGAAGGGATGTGGGTGATACGCACGGCGCTGTCGGTCGTGTTGACGGACTGGCCGCCGTGGCCGCCGGAACGGTAGATGTCGATACGCAGGTCGTTCGGGTTGATTTCGATGTCCGTTTCTTCGGCTTCAGGAAGCACGGCGACGGTGACGGTACTGGTGTGAATACGACCCTGCGATTCGGTAGCCGGGACGCGCTGCACGCGGTGCACGCCTGATTCGAATTTGAGCTGAGAGTAGACGGCTTCACCTTTGACGCCGAACACGACTTCTTTGTAGCCGCCGGTATCGTTGGCGCTTTCGCTGATCAGTTCGGTTTTCAGATTGTGGTTCTCGCAGTAGCGCAGGTACATGCGGTACAGTTCGGCCGCGAACAGGCTGGCTTCATCGCCGCCGGCACCGGCACGGATTTCCACGATGACGTTCTTTTCGTCATTCGGGTCTTTTGGCGCCAGCATCATGAACAGCTCGTCTTCCAGTGAGGAGAGGCGAGCGGTGTTTTCTTCGATTTCCATCTTTGCGAGTTCGGCCAGTTCATCGTCTCCTCCAGACATTTCTTTGGCTTCGACGATTTGCTTCTCGAGTGATTCGCGCAAGAGGGCTTTTTCAAGAATGGTTTGCAGTTCGATGAAACGCTTGTTCTTCTTGGAATAGTCGGCGTCGGCGTAGGCGTCAGGGCGCGCCAAGAAACTGTCGAGTTCTTTTTTCTCGGCTTGCAGTTCTTCGACGTTCAAATTAATTTTCGGCATGATGTTGTTTCCTGAGGTAGTTCTGTATTTATTCTAACAAAAAAGAGCCTTATCAGATATAAGGCTCTTTCGGAAGCGGCGGCTAGTTTTCGCCGGAAGCTTTCTTTGCGCGGTTCGCAGCGGCTTTCTTCGCTTTGTTGGCCAGTTCGGCGCGACGAGTTTCTGCGGCAGCAGCACGGTTCTTAAAGCGGTCGACACGACCTTCGGTGTCGATGATTTTCTCTTCGCCGGTGAAGAATGGGTGAGAAGCGCTCGAGATGTGAGTCTTGATGAGCGGGTATTCGTTGCCATCTTCCCATTTGATCGTCTCATTGGTCTGTGCAGTTGACTGAGTCAAGAATGCAAAACCAGCAGTGTCGTCGCTAAATACGACGGGACGGTAGTCACTTGGGTGCAGGTTAGTCTTCATAATCCGTAGTATTGTATCTGTTTTCGGACGGTTTGTCCAGTGGCCGTACGAACTTTGCGTCATTTTACGGAAAAAATCTTACTCTGAGAAAACGCTTATGCTATACTTTTGACAACACTATTAGGAGAAACACACTCTTGCGTCGTCCCACTTCAAGCTCAACAAAAGGCTTTACGATCGTCGAACTCCTCATCGTCATCGTGGTCATCGGCATTCTCGCCGCAATCACGATCGTTTCTTTTAACGGCGTGAACGCGAAGGCGAAAACGGCAAAAGCTCAGGCGGATGCTTCGTCCATCATAAAGAAGCTGGAACTGTACCGATCACTGGCGTTAACCGCCGGGGACGGCTACCCGCTGCCGAACCAGGCGCACCAGCACTGGTACAACATGGAACAGTCTGACATGGCGACGAGCGACCCGCTGACGAAGCTCCCGAGTAATTTGCGTGTGGTCAGGGGTGACGACAACTCGAAGGATACCGCCGCAGATTGGACGCTTGTTTCGACGCACGCGTTCGCCAACCCGACTGAATACGCCTTCGTCGTCTGTTCTGACATTACGACGGGCGTACAGACGGGGGTGAAGGTCGCGTACCCGAATTTCAGCACGCAATCGGTCGCCTGGCTGCGCACCGGGTCCTGCCCGGAAGTGCCGCCGAACGCTCCCTAAATACTGCGCGTATGCAGGATTATACTTATGCTAAACTGGGGTCACTATGATGCGTAAAAAGCAATTTGAAGGATTCACGATCGTCGAACTTTTGATCGTCATCGTGGTGATTGGCATTTTAGCTGCAATTACGATCGTCGCGTTCAACGGCGTTCAAGCAAAGGCGAAAACGGTGCAGGTAAAATCGACTGCCTCGGCTATTTTGAAAAAAGTAGAATTATACCGTACGCTTTCTGGCGATATGACAGACGGATACCCGATTCCGGACCAGGCAAGTCAATGGTGGGACGTTCAGTCGGATTTGTCGAGCAGCGACCCGGCCACCAAACTTCCGAGTAATCTGCGCATTGTGCGAGGCAGGGATAACTCGAGTGATGCGGCAGGATCTGATTACGACAGTATATCCGTCGTATCGCAACAGAATCCGGCAATATACGACATCATCGTATGCACGGGCGGAGGTGTTCAGACCGGCGTCAAAATCGCTTACCCTGACTATTCGGCGAAATCTGTTGCCTGGCTTCGTTCAGGTACCTGCGCGTAAATGACACCGTTGTTTTCGAATCAAACCGTGAGCGCGAGAACGGCAACAGGGCATTCGAACGTGGCACTACTGAATTCATCGTCGCAACTGATGCCCCCCTGGACTTTTCACCTCTGAAATGCTATAATGAAAGGGTAACAATATTTAACGACACAACTTTTTCGCGAAAACTCCTAATGGCTCCGGCCAGCAGGGCGAAAAGGTGAGGAACAAGGAGTTCTATAATTATGGCAGTATCTGTCGACATTAAAGCGCTGCTCGAAGCTGGTGTCCACTTTGGACACAAAACGAGCCGTTGGCACCCTAAAATGGCGCCGTACATTCACTCGAAGCGTCAAGACAACCACATCATCGACCTGACGAAAACCGTCGAAGGTCTCGAAGTCGCGTTGCCATTCTTGACTAAGGTCGTCGCAAGCGGCAAGCCCGTCTTGTTCGTCGCGACCAAGAAACACACCAAAGAAGCGGTCAAAGCAGTTGCGGAAGCACTCGGCCAGCCGTACATGGTGAACCGTTGGCTCGGCGGAACGTTGACGAACGTCAGCACCGTCAGCACGCAGGTGAAAAAGCTCAAAGACCTCGAACGCCGCATGGCTTCAGGCGAACTGGAAAGCAAGTACAACAAGCTTGAAGTCCAGCGTTTCCAAGAAGACATCGATGAACTGACCGTAAAATACGGCGGTATCAAAGACCTGAACGGCAAACCGGGCGCAGTTTTCGTTATCGACGTTATCGGTGACATCAACGCGATCAAAGAAGCGAAAACCATCGGCGTTCCTGTCGTCGGTATCGTTGACACCAATGCTGACCCGTCACTGGTTGACTACGTCATTCCTGCGAACGACGACGCCATCAAGGGCATCGACTTGCTGCTCGACTACGTCGGTCAGGCTATCAACGAAGGCAAATCAAAAGAAAAGCCGTCTGACGAAGCAGTCGCGGCGCAAAAGTCTGAATAAAAAAGGGGGAGTAATTAATCATGGCAGTATCAATTGACGACATCAAGAAGCTCAAAGAGCTGACCGGCGTCGGCCTGACTGACGCGAAAGTCGCGTTGGTCGAAGCTGACGGAGACTTCGACAAAGCCCTCGACGCAATGCGCAAAAAGGGCCTGACGAAGGCTGAAAAGAAAGCTGACCGCGAAGCCCTTGAAGGCGTTATCGACAGCTACGTCCACGGCGGCCGCATCGGCGTCCTCGTGGAAGTGAACTGTGAAACCGACTTTGTTGCCCGTACTGACGGCTTCAAAGAATTCGCGCACTTCATCGCGCTCCAGGTCGCATCAATGGCTCCGGTCTACGTATCCGAGGCTGACATTCCTGAAGAAGAACTCGCTCGCGTCCGCAAGGAAGCGGAAGAAAGCGGCGCTGCCAACGGCAAGCCTGCTGACATCGCTGCGAAGATCATCGACGGCCAAGTTGCCAAGTACTTTGCTGACAAGGTTCTCTTGAACCAGCAGTACATCATGGACGACTCTATGACTGTCGGCACGTTCTTGAAGGAAAACATCGGCAAGACGGGCGAAAACATCGTCATCCGCCGCTTCAAGCGTATCGAACTCGGCGTCAACGACTAATTCGTCGGACGCACCAGTAAAAACTCCCTGCCTATGCGGGGAGTTTTTCTTTCCTCTGGTATACTGAGGGTATTATGTTTGACACGAAATCCTATGAAGCAAAATTCGGTGCGGCTGTAGCGCACTTTCAAGACGAACTGAAAAAGGTTCGCACCGGTCGCGCGCACCCTGCGATGCTCGACAGCATCCAGGTGGAAGCCTACGGCCAAAGAATGCCCCTCAACCAAGTGGCGAACGTCACGGCGCCTGAACCGCAACTGTTGACGGTCACGCCGTTCGACCCGAGCAACATCCAAGCGATTGCCGCCGGTATCCGCCAAGACCAAGCGCTCGGCCTCAACCCGAGCGATGACGGCCGCATCGTCCGCGTACCTATTCCGGCTCTCACGGAAGAGCGACGCAAACTGCTGGTCAAACAGACGAGCGAAAAAGTCGAAGAAGCCCGTATCGCCATGCGCAATATCCGTCAGGACGCGCTTAAAGAAGCGAAACGCATGAAAGAGAACAAAGAACTGTCCGAAGACGACCTCAAGGGCGTCGAAAAGGCGATCGACGCGTCCATCGCTGATTTCAACGGCAAGCTCGACGAAGCGTTCAAGTTGAAAGAGAAGGATATCCTTACGCTCTAATGCCGGATTCTGAAAAACCGGCTATTCCGCGCCATGTCGGATACATTGTCGACGGCAACCGCCGTTGGGCGAAAAAACACGGCCTGCCCGCATACGAAGGGCACCTCGCAGGATACAACGCGCTGAAAGACGTCGGCATTGCCACGCTTGAAGCCGGTGCGGAATACATGTCGGCCTACGTGTTTTCGACTGAAAACTGGAAGCGCAGCGCTGACGAAGTGAAACGCCTGATGGGGCTTACCCTCAAGGTCGTGTCGTCCGACGTGCCTGTTTTCAACAAATACAACGTGAAGCTGAAAATTATCGGCTCCTTCGAAGGCGTCGACCCGAAGATCGTGAAGGCGATGGAGAAGGCGGAAGCCGCTACCGCAGATAACACCGGCGGCACCTTCGCGTTGTGTTTCAATTACGGCGGCCAGCAGGAAATCGTCGATGCGGTCAAGAAGATCGTGCAGTCGGGCGTGTCGGAAGACGACATCACTCCGGAACTTATTTCAGAGAACTTATACGTCCCGCACGTCCCGCCGCTCGACGTCATCGTCCGCACCAGCGGTGAAAAGCGCCTGAGCAACTTCATGCTGTGGCGCGCTGCTTACAGCGAATTCATCTTTATGGACCAAATGTGGCCCGACATGACAAAAGACGACGTCACGGCTATAATGAATGAATATTCACGCCGACAACGGCGTTTCGGATCGTAATCGGAGGCTAGAAAAGAAACATGGACTTGTTAGTGGGAATCATCGTCGGCATCATCGTGCTGGTCGTTTTAGTGGCGGTGCACGAGCTCGGTCACGGCATCGTGGCTCGGCGCAACGGCGTCGTATTGGAAGAATTCGGTATCGGCTTTCCGCCGCGCCTGTGGGGCAAGAAGCTGAAGAACGGCGTCCTGTTCAGTTTGAACGCGTTGCCGCTGGGCGGATTCGTCAAACTGCAGGGCGAACATGACGCGGCTGACAAAAAAGGGGACTACGGCGCGGCGACGTACTGGCAGAAAACCAGAATCTTGCTCGCCGGCGTGCTCGTCAACTGGGTCGTGGCAGCGTTCTTGCTGACCATTCTGGCGCTTATCGGGCTGCCGAAGATCATTCCGAACCAGTTCTCAGTTCCTGCCGATACGCACACCTCATCAGCGCCGATCGTGCTGTCTTCTTTGGTAAAGGATTACCCGGCAGCCCGTGCCGGCTTGCAAAGCGGCGATGAAGTCGTGGCTGTCAACGGCGAGAAGATAGAAACCGTCGAAGAATTCGTTTCATTGACCAAGGCCGACAAAGGCCGGACCGTCAAAATTGATTACAAACGCGACGGCGCGAACAAAACGGCTGACGTGAAGCTGCGCGACGCGTCTTCCGCAACCTTCGGCTCCGCATTGTCGCAACAGCAAACGATTCGCGCCACATGGTCCGCACCGATCGTCGGTGTCGTCTCGACCGGACAGTTCACCTGGGAAACGGTCAAGGGGCTCGGCCAGCTGCTGGGCAACTTGTTCAACGGCATCTTCTTGCAGCTCAGCCCGAACGCCGACACGCGCAAAGCGGCCAGCAGCGACCTGGAAGCGGCAGGCAACAGCGTCGCGGGCCCAATCGGTATCCTGGGAACGATCTTCCCGGCTGCCAGCAAGGCCGGTCCGACGCAGATCCTGTTCCTCGCGGCCATCATCTCATTGACGCTCGCCGTCATGAACACGCTGCCGATCCCGTCCCTCGACGGCGGACGCTGGTTCATCATGACCATTTACCGCTTGCGCCGCAAAAAGCTCACCAAAGAGACGGAAGAAAAAATTCAAGCGATCGGGTTCAGCGCACTCATGCTGCTGATCATCGTGGTAACCATCGGCGATGTTACGAAACTTTTTAAGTAAGCCGGCCGCGGTCAAACCGTGGATGGCGCTCGGCATACCCGTATGGGTCATTGCCGGGTTCTTGCTGGCGCAAGTCGTTGCGGGGCTGCTGCTTGCCGGCCTGAACCTTGTCGGCGTTTCGTTTGAGGGGTTGAACGAGTCGACGCTCCAGACGGTCATCTCTGCTATCATTTATATTATTTCTTTGACGATCGTTATCGGCCTGCCCTGGTGGGTGAAACGGTACCGCACGACGCGCAAAGAACTCGGTTTCGAAGGGTCGTTCACGTGGCTCGATATCCTCCTGACGCCGTTTGCGTTCGGTTTTTACGCGGTGCTTTCAGCCATCCTCACCGCAGTCGCGATTCATTTCCCGTTCTACGATGCCCAGCAGGTGCAGGATACCGGCTTTACGCAGCTGACGCACGGCTATGAATACGCCTTGGCGTTTTTGACGCTCGTCATCATTGCGCCGGTTGCCGAAGAAACGTTGTTCCGCGGGTACCTGCTCGGCAAGCTTCGCAAGTACGTCGCGACGTGGATCGCCATTCTCATTACCAGCGTCGTGTTCGGTATCCTGCACTTTGCCTGGAACGTCGGTATCGACGTCTTCGCGCTCAGCATCGTACTGTGCATCCTGCGTGTCGTCTCGGGCCGTTTGTGGCCGTCGATCTTGCTCCACATGGTAAAGAACGGCCTTGCGTTTTATATCCTCTTTATAAATCCGCTGCTTTAAATTACACTGGTAGGTACCTATTATGAAAGTTTCTCAACTATTTACCAAGACAAGCAAAAACGCGCCGGCCGACGAGGTCGCGAAAAACGCGCAGCTCCTGATCCGCGCCGGCTACGTATCAAAAGAAATGGCCGGTGTCTACGCATACCTGCCGCTTGGCAAGCGCGTGCTTGAAAAGATCATCGCCATCATCCGTGAAGAAATGAACGGCGTCGGCGGCAGCGAAATCAGCATGACCGCACTGCAGAGCAGCGATGCTTGGAAAACATCCGGGCGCTGGGACGACGACGTCATGGACGTCTGGTTTAAGACCAAGCTCGCCAACGGCACCGACCTCGGATTGGCGCCGACACACGAAGAGCCGCTCACCAAACTTATGAAAAATTACATTCGCAGCTACAAAGACCTGCCGGTGTATCCGTACCAGTTCCAAATCAAATTCCGCAATGAGCTCCGTTCCAAAAGCGGACTGATGCGCGGACGCGAGTTTTGGATGAAAGACCTCTACAGCTTCAGCCGTACCCAAGAAGAGCACGATGCCTTTTACGAAACGATCAGCGGCGCGTATACCCGCGTCTTCGATCGCCTCGGCCTCGGCGACGGTACCTACAAGACGTTCGCCAGCGGCGGCAGCTTCGCGAAGTTCAGCCACGAGTACCAGACGGTCAGCCCGGTAGGGGAAGATACCATCTACGTACACAAAGAAAAAAACATCGCCATCAACGAGGAAGTCTACAACGACGAAGTATTGGCGGAGCTTGGCGTCACGAAGGACGAACTGGTAGAAGAGAAAGCCGTCGAAGTGGGGAATATCTTTACGCTGGGTACGCGCTTCAGCGACCCGCTCGAACTGAATTTCACCGACGAAAACGGCGAATCGAAACCGGTCATTATGGGAAGTTATGGTATCGGCCCGAGCCGTTTGATGGGGCTTATCGCGGAACACTTTTCCGACGACAAAGGATTGGTATGGCCTGAAAACGTTGCGCCATTCAAGGTCTACATGGTGAGTATCGGAAGTGTTGCAACGGAGGCCGAAGCCCTGTATGATGAATTGACTGCAAATGGCATTGAGGTGCTGTATGACGACCGAAACGAGCGTCCGGGAGCGAAATTCGCCGACGCCGAACTGCTCGGCATCCCGTACCGTGTCACAATCAGCGAACGGCTGCTTGCAGACCACACATTTGAATTTACCCCGAGAAAAACCGGCGAGTCAACTATATTGACACGTGAAGACCTGCTTGCTAAACTAAGCTAAATAGGTATGCACTGCAGGCGTCCTACGCTATATGTGGTGTAGGACGCCTTCAAAAAAAGAAACTTAGGCATTCGATGCACATATTTTTTTAAGAAAGAGAACTTATGAAAAAACAATACCAGATCACCGAAGATGGCAAAAAAGAACTCGAAATCGAACTCGAGGCTTTGAAGGCACGCCGCGGCGACGTCGCGGACAAAATCGCTGAAGCACGCGACTTCGGTGACCTCAGCGAAAACGCCGAGTACGACGCTGCACGCGAAGAACAGGGCCTGCTGGAGACCCGCATCGCTGAAATCGAAGAGATCATCAACAACGCCGACATCATCAAGGGCGGTTCAAACGGCCTGGTCGGCCTCGGCAGCAAAGTCGACCTGACATCAGACGGCAAAACCGTGACCTACACGATTGTCGGCCCTGTCGAAGCGAACCCGCTCGAAGGCAAGATCAGCAACGAATCGCCGATCGGTCTCGCATTGTTCGGCCGCAAAGTCGGTGACGACGCGACGATCACGACGCCAAAAGGCAGCGTGACGTACAAGATCGCCAGCATCAATTAATCTTTTCTCTCCCTCGCAGTTCAAACGCATTGAACGGCAGGGGTGAGCAACCAGCCCGGGAGCTTTCGCTCACCGGGCTGATTTTTTTTGCTCAAAAGCGCTTGTCTGTATGAATCGAGAGGTGTTCTGGTATAATAAAACCTATTATGGCAACACTCAAAGACTTTCGCGACGAACGTCTTCGCAAGCTCGAAGACCTCAAAGAACTAGGATTCAACCCGTACCCGGCTGAAGCGCACCGCACGCATAACGCCGGCGTTGTTATCAGCGATTTTGAACAGCTGGAAAACCAGCCCGTCACTATTGCCGGCCGTATCGTTGCCATCCGCAAGTTCGGCAAACTGGCCTTTATCGTCGTGAAGGATTTCAGCGGCCAAGTGCAGCTGTATTTGAACGAAGCGGACGTTGCGAGCCGTGACGTCGCAGCCAACCAGCTCGGTATCGAAGACCTGCCGCTGCTCGATACCGGTGACTTCATTGAAGCTACCGGAACGGTCGGGAAGAGCAAAACCGGTGAGATTTCCATCTTTACGCAAACACTGCGCCTTTTGACCAAATCGCTTCGTCCGATGCCGTCAGCGCAAGAAGGCTTCACGAACAAAGAAGAGCGCATGCGCCGCCGGTACATCGACATGAACGTCAACCAGGACGTCCGCGACCGTTTCGTGCGCCGCAGCGTCTTCTGGCAGGCGACCCGCGACTACTTGAACGACAACGGGTTCCTCGAAGTCAACATTCCCGTGCTTGAGCACACCACCGGTGGTGCCGACGCCAATCCGTTCGTGACGCACATGGACGCGCTCGACCAGGATTTCTACCTGCGCATCAGCCATGAACTGCCGCTCAAGCGTCTGCTCGGTGCCGGCTTTGAAAAGGTCTATGATATCGGCGCTCGTTTCCGCAACGAAAATTATTCCGACGAACACTTGCCGGAACACGTCGCCATGGAATGGTACTGGGCCTACGCAAACTGGGAAGACGGCAAAAACTTCATGGAAGCGATGTACAAGAACATCCTGCAGAAAACGTTCGGCACGCTCCAGTTCAAGCTCGGCAACTTCGACGTCGACATGGCGGGGGAGTGGGAAGTGTGGGATTACGCGACCATCATCAAGGAACGTTATGGGATCGACGTCTTCGAATCGTCACTGGATGACGTGAAAAAAGCGCTTGCCGACAACAAGTTGGAAGTCGAACAGACGGAAAACCGTGCTCGCGGCATCGACAAGTTGTGGAAGAATATCCGCAAAGACGTTGCCGGCCCGGTCTGGCTCGTCAATACGCCGACTTTCATCAGCCCGCTGGCGAAAACCGACCCGAACAATCCGAACGTCGTCCAGCGTTTCCAGCCGGTCATTGCCGGCTCGGAACTCGGCAACGGGTTCTCGGAACTGAACGACCCGATCGACCAGCTCGGCCGCTTCGTCGAACAGCAGAACATGCGCGACAGCGGCGACGACGAAGCCATGATGCTCGACATCGATTTCGTCGAAATGCTCGAATACGGCATGCCGCCAGCCTGCGGTTGGGGTTTCAGCGAACGCGTCTTCTGGATCTTCGAAGGTGTTCCTGCCCGCGAAGGGGTGCCGTTCCCGCAATTGCGCCAGGAATACGACGAAACGACCAAGTCCATCTACCCGCAAGTCAAATTCGATTAAGAAAAACTGATGAACAAAAGAAACGCCGCTTATGCATGAGCGGCGTTTCTTGCTATGATGGAGACATGATAGAGATTAGAGGCATCACGAAGACGTACGGGAAGAAGCAAAACGCTTTTTTGGCATTGGACAACATCAGTTTTGAAATTCCCGAAGGCACGACGATCGCGATCATCGGCAAATCGGGCAGCGGCAAGTCGACGCTGATGCACGCCATGAGCGGGCTGGACCGCCCTGAAGTCGGCGAAGTGCTCATCGACGGCGAGAATATTCTCACGATGAAACGTCGCCAGATCGATGCGTTCCGCGCTTCGAAGATGAGCTTCATCTTCCAAAGCTTCTTCATTCAGCCGAACGAGACCTGCTACGACAACGTCGTCCTGCCGCTGGAAATCGCCGAAGTGCCGCGTGGACAACGACGTGCCAAGGTGGAAGCCGCGCTTGCGGCCGTCGAGCTGACTGACAAGATCAAATCCAAAGCGGCCAATCTTTCCGGCGGCCAAAAACAACGCTTGGCCATTGCCCGCGCCATTGTGAACGAACCGAAGATCCTGTTTGCTGACGAACCGACTGGCAACCTCGACTCGACGACCGGGGAAGTGGTGGAAGATTTCCTGTTCAACTATTCCAAGACGAACAACGCGACGTTAATCGTCGTGACGCACGACCCTGATCTTGCGGGCAAGTGTGACGCGCAAATCGAAATCGTCGACGGCAAGATCGCGTCGACCAAAGGCTTGAACGTAAGCGCCCACGATCCGAAAAACGAACCGGTCGCACTGAAAGAAGAGGAACTCGCCTAATGAAACTCAATGATACTATCCGCCGCGCCGGACGCAGCTTGCGCCAGGCAAAAGCACGTACGCTCCTGACCAGCCTCGCCATCGGCGTGGGCGCCTTTACCATTACGTTGAGCCTCGCCGGCGGGCAGGGCGGGCGTGATTATACTGACGCCATCGTCAAAGCGAACACCGACACGCATGAACTGACCGTGACAAAGAAAGCTCCGGCGACTTCGTCCATTCAGGAATATTCAGCAAACAAGAGCAGCAGTTCGGGCGGATTCGGGCAAAGTTACCCGACCATTTCACAAGCGGACATCGCGGACATTGAAAAGATCAGCGACGTGGAAAACGTCACGCCGAATTACGCGCCGTCCGTCAATTACATAACGACGGAAGGGCAGAAGAAGTATGTCGCCGAACTGAGTACCTACAGCCCGAGCGTAACGCTCGATTACGCTGCTGGCTCTGTCAGCGGCGAGCTGGCCGATGACGAACTCATTCTCACTGAAGACTACGCCAAAGTGCTCGGCTTCAAAACGCCCGCGGATGCTGTCGGCAAGAAGGTGACCGTCAACGCAACCAAACTTGCCACCGTCTATACGGCCGCACCTGCAATGCAAGATACGGTTTTCACCGTCAAAGCGGTCAGCAGCGCATCCGGCCTGGCGTTCCGCTCACAGGGTTCGATTCTGATTTCGAGCACCGAAGCCAAGAATTTGTACACTTACATCAACGAAGGCACGCCTGCTTACGGCCAGTTCTTGCTGACGTCCGTCCGCGTGAAAGACGCCAACAAAGCGGAAGACGTAAAAAATGTACTCGATAAAAAAGGGTACGACGCGCAAACTGCCGCTGACGTCCTCGGAACAGTGAATACATTTATTAACGTGCTGCTCGGCATCTTGCTCGGCTTCGGCGCATTGGCAGTGCTGACCTCTGTGTTCGGGATCATCAATACGCAGTACATCAGCGTCTTGGAGCGCACGCAGCAGATTGGGCTCATGAAAGCGCTCGGCATGAGCAGCCGTGATGTCGGCCGCCTGTTCAAGTTTGAAGCGGCATGGGTCGGTTTCCTTGGCGGCGCCATCGGTTCGGGCTTGGCATTCATTATCGGAACGCTGGCAAACCCGGCCATCACCAAGGCACTGGACCTCGGCGACATCGCGCTGTTGAAGTTCGATCCGCTGCAAATCGCCATCGTGATCGTCGGTTTGATTCTTATTTCTGTCGGTGCCGGTATCCTGCCTGCGCGCAAAGCTTCGCGCCTCGACCCGATCGAAGCCCTCAGGACGGAGTAGGGAACGGGGGAGGATCTGGTACAATAGACGCATGTTAGATATTCGTTTTGTCCGTGAAAATCCCGAAGCAGTTCAAAAGAACGCAGCCGACAAAGGCTACGACGTCGATGTTGCCGAAACGCTGCGTCTCGACGCGCACAAGCGTTCGCTGCAAACCAAAGTAGAGGAACTCCGAGAAAAACGAAACTCCATCGCATCGCAGATGAAAGGCGGACGCCCATCCGACGAGCTGATCGCCCAAGGCAAAGCAATTAAAGACGAGCTGAACGTGCTTGAAAGCGAACTGCGTGATGCAGACGAAGCCTTCTTGAAACTCTTCAAGAAAATCCCGAACATGGCTGCCAGTGACGTGCCGTTCGGCGCGACCGAAGATGAAAACATCGTTGCGAAAACCGTCGGCGAAACCACGACGTTTGAGTTTGAACCGCGCAACCATGCGGTCATCGCCGAAGCACGCGGCTGGCTCGACAAAGAGCGGGCTTCAAAAGTTGCCGGCAGTCGTTTCGCATACCTGAAAGGCGACCTTGTAAAGTTGCAGCTGGCTATCGTGCAATTTGTCATCAATTCGTTGAGCGACGAAACCGTGTTGCAGAAGATTGCCGACGATGCTGATTTGAACGTCTCGTTGAAGCCGTTCACGCCCGTGCTTCCTCCGCTGATGATTCGTACCGAGTTGTATGACGCCATGGACCGCTTAGAGCCGCGCGACGACCGTTATAAACTTGAAGACGACGACCTGTGGCTACAGGGGAGCGCGGAACACGTGCTCGGCAGCATGCACGCCGGCGAAATCTTCGACGAAACCAATTTGCCCGTTCGATACCTTGGCTACGCCACCAGCTTCCGCCGCGAAGCCGGCACCTACGGCAAGGACATGGAAGGCATCCTGCGCATGCACCAGTTCGACAAGCTTGAAATGGAAAGCTTCACGACCGCTGAACACGGCATGAACGAACACTTGCTGTTCGTTGCCGTGCAGGAATACCTGCTCACGCAGCTTGAATTGCCGTACCGGGTCATCCAGAAGTGTACTGCGGACATCGGCAAACCGAACGCCCGCGGCATCGACATGGAAGCGTGGCTGCCCGGCCAACAGCAGTATCGCGAAACGCATACCGCTGACTATATGACTGATTATCAGTCACGCCGTTTGAACACGCGTGTCCGCCGCGAATCCGGCGACCTCGAACTGATCCACACCAACGACGCGACCGCGTTCGCATTGGGCCGTGCCATGATCGCCATCATTGAAAACGGTCAAAACGAAGACGGCACCGTCCGCATTCCGAAAGTTTTGCAGCCGTACCTCGGCGGCAAAGAAGTTCTTTAACCTTCGCAATGAACCGCTCATTACCAGAGCTTTCTCAGTAACCCTGGCGTATAATAAGAATCATCAAACCAACGGAAACGGAGGCAACATGATCGCATCAATCGATATCACCGGAGTCAAGTACAACGCGGGCGAACAGGTTCAAAAATACGTCCAGCGTCGTATCGCCAAACTCGACAGGTACTTGCCGCGCCACGCGCGTAAAAGCGTCACGGCTGACGTAAAGCTGAAACAGGTTAACCGTGATCACGGCAACAAGTACGAAGCTGAAGTCATCCTCAACATTCCGGACAAGCGCATGACGGCGAAAGATTCGACCGTGAACATGTTCGCGGCCATCGACATCGTCGAACAAAAACTTATCAATCAGCTGCGCAAATACAAGCAGGCAAGTTTGGCACACGTCGGCAATCGCCGCGCAATGAACCGTATGAAACGTGACGCGCAGTCCGCAGAAGCGTAAGCACCCCAGTTCATTCCTGAAAATCCTTGTGAACCACCCTGTAAAC
>Ga0265798_10003985_pt1 | contig 20715 bp, 15 predicted proteins | sample P3T30metagenome_FD_192430 | JGI IMG/M metagenome (GOLD analysis project Ga0265798, IMG submission 192430) | Plant litter microbial communities from East Loma Ridge, Irvine, California - P3 T30 | ecosystem: Environmental > Terrestrial > Plant litter > Unclassified | place: USA: California... | reverse complement strand
AAGGCCAGCAGCTGGACGACCATTATTTTGGCTCCATCCCTACACGTGTACTTAACTACATGCGCGACCTTGAAAATGAGTGTATGCTACTGGGTATACCGGTAAAAACCCGCCATAATGAGGTTGCCCCTAACCAGTTTGAGCTTGCGCCAATATTTGAAGAGGCTAACCTTGCAGTAGACCACAACTCGCTGCTTATGGATGTAATGCAAAAAGTGGGCGAACGCCACAACTTTAAAGTATTGCTTCATGAAAAACCATTTGCCGGCGTTAACGGTAGTGGTAAGCATAACAACTGGAGTATGGCTACAGATACGGGTGTTAACCTGTTAGGCCCGGGCAAAACGCCTATGAGCAACCTTCAGTTCCTTACATTCTTCATCAACACTATTAAAGCTGTTTACAGTAACGAAGAGCTTGTAAGGGCGTCTATTGCTACGGCATCTAACGACCACAGGCTTGGTGCTAACGAGGCGCCTCCTGCAATTATATCGGTATTTGTGGGGCAGCAGCTTACAAAAGTGCTTGCTGAGCTTGAAGGTGTTTCGGCAGGAAAACTTTCTCCTGAAGAGAAAACCGACCTTAAACTTAACGTAGTGGGTAAAATTCCGGATGTATTGCTTGATAATACTGACAGGAACCGTACTTCTCCGTTTGCCTTTACAGGTAATAAGTTTGAGTTCCGTGCGGTAGGCTCATCGGCTAACTGTGCTAACGCAATGACCATCATCAACGCTATCATGGCTAAGCAGCTAAAAGACTTCAAAAAAGAAGTTGATGCGCTTATTGAAGGTAAAGAGATGAAAAAGGACGACGCTATATTTAACGTACTTAGAGAGTATATTAAAGAAACCAAAGCCATTTTGTTTGAAGGCGACGGTTATAGCGATGCATGGGCAGAAGAAGCGGCTAAACGCGGCCTGAGCAACCACAAAACAACGCCGGTTGCCCTTAAAGCTAAAGTAAGCGAAAGCACACTTGCTCTTTTTGAAGAGCTGGGTATCATGAACCATGTTGAGGCTGAGGCCCGTTATGAAATTGAGCTTGAAGAGTATACTAAAAAAATACAGATAGAAGGCCGTGTATTGGGCGATATTGCGCGCAACCACGTTATACCTACTGCTATACGTTACCAGAACATACTTATTGAAAATGTAACCGGCCTTAAAGAAATTTTTGGTGCAGAATATGAGTCGATAGGTAAAGAGCAGATTTCTATGGTAAGGGAAATTTCCGGCCATATTGCAGGCATCAACTCTAAAGTTGAAGAAATGACCGAGGCCCGTAAGGCTGCTAATGCACTTGGAAGCACAGAAGAACAGGCAAATGCTTACTGCGATACTGTAAAACCATATTTTGATGTTATAAGGAAACACTGCGACAAGCTGGAGCTGCTTGTAGACGATGAGATATGGCCACTTACTAAATACAGGGAGCTATTGTTTACACGATAATTTTTTGAGTTATTTTATATTACTAAAACCTGCCATAATTTAACATGGCAGGTTTTTTGCTTTTTAAATAATGGTTTTACCTTGTGGTAGTATTAGCCCTACACTATGAAACAGTTATTATGCTCGTTATTGCTGTGCTTATTTGCCGGAAGCCTCTATGCCCAGCAGCAATTCACGGTTTATTTTGACACGGATGAAGCTGTTCCCCAACAAAAATATACCACTATTATAACCCAATGGATAACGCAAAACCCCAATGCGGTGGTAACGGCTATAGAGGGTTATGCCGATTACAGGGGGACTAATGAGTACAACGCTCTGCTATCTGAAAGGCGGGCCCAAAACGTGCTAAAGCTATTAGAGGATAATGGTACAATAATTATAAACAATGTACCCATAACCGGAAAAGGCGAAGTTGCAAATACCACAAAACTGTATAAAAACAGGAAGGCCGTAATATACTACCGCACGGCATTGGCAGAAGTTGCTACCGAGGAGGAAAGTGAGCTGTCTAAAAAAATACATGCGGCCAAAGTAGGGGACAGGATAAACATATCAGGGCTTAATTTTTATGAAAATTCAACCACGATGGTGCCGGCCTCTCATCAGGCGTTTAATGATTTGCGTGAAGTAATGAAACAAAATCCAACACTAAAAATCAAGATAGACGGCCATGTGTGCTGCCAGCCCGAAAATGAGGAAAAGCTGTCATGGAGGCGGGCAAAAGCCGTATATGATTTGTTGATTGATAGCGGTATTGATATGGAGCGGCTTAAATATGAAGGTTTTGGTAGTACAAGGCCCCTGTATCCGCTGCCTGAAAATAACTATGCCGAAATAAATGCCAACCGCAGGGTTGAAATAGAAATTATGGAAAAATAACATGAGATGAAAAAAGCACTATACATTTTAATTATGCTTGGGGCTTTTACCGCACGGTCTCAAGAGGTGAAAAAGCGCCAGGTAGTTTTTTATTTTGAAAATGATAACGCCAATCCGGCGCCAGCCGATTTTAAAACACTATTGCCCGAGCTTAAAATGGCAAAGGTAACGCGCATTTACGGGCATACCGACACCACTGCTACAACGGGGTACAACCAAAAACTCTCTGAGCGGCGGGCAAACAATGTTGCAGCCGTTTTAAAAAGTAATGGTATTAATCTGGCCTCAACAGAGGTTAAAGGACTGGGAGAAACGCAGCCTACAGGTAGCGGCCTTATTACCGACCGCAGGGTGGTGCTGTATTATGAAGTTGAAACGGTGCCTGAACAGGCTGAAGCGCCTAAGGATATGAAAGAGCAAATTGCTGAAGCAAAAGTAGGCGACAAGCTAAGGCTGAAAAATATGAATTTTGAAAACAACTCTGATTTTATGCTCCCTTCATCAAGGCCGGTGGCTAATGAGCTGCTTAAAGTTATGAAGGAAAACCCCAGGCTTAAAATTGATATTCAGGGGCATATTTGCTGTGAGGTTACCGACATTAATAAAATAGCTGAATTAAGGGCGCTGGCCGTATACAACTATCTTTTAAAAAACGGTATTGCTAAAAGAAGGTTGTCTTATTCCAGCTACGGCAGTACGCGGCCATTGTACCCTTTGCCTGAAAAAACAGAGGCCGAAAAAACCGCCAACCGCAGGGTTGAGATAGAAATACTGGAAAATTAGCAACTGTAGTTGATGGGCTAATAGCTGACGGCAATAATTTTTGACTAAATTCGTTTATCCATACAAACCAAAAAACCATGAAAAAGCTGCTCTTTATTGCTATACTACTAATGCCTGTGCTTATGGCAGCGCAGGAGCAGTTCTCTGTATATTTTGACAGTAATAAGCATGAGCTTACCAAAAAGGAAAATGACCGCCTGCAGAGCTGGATTGCTGCTAATGCTGAATCGAAAGTGCTTGCCATAAGCGGCTATACGGATGAAGACGGTACGGTGGGCCTTAACGATACCCTGGCACAGCGCAGGGTAAGCCATGTGTTTGGCCTGGTTAACGGCAAGGTAAAAACCCGGTCAGACTTTAAAACCATAAGCTTTGGCGAGCTGCACAAGCATTCGGCTAACAAGGCAGAGAACCGTAAGGTTACCATATACTTCCTTCAAAAGAAAGACCTTGATAAAGAAAAAAAGCTTATTCCTGTACTGGAAGAAGAGCCGGCGCCGGTAGCCGTGGCGGGGCCTAAAAAAGAAACGGCCTATCCTGATAAAGTGCGCGTGCCCGGCGCGGGCGGCAAGGAAGAGGACCTTAAGCTTGATGTGGCCTTTATGAAGCAGATCGCCGCTACACCCGCGGGGCAAAAGATAGTGCTGCCCCATATGAATTTTTATGAAAATACTTATGGCATAATGCCCGAATCGCGCCCACGCCTGTATGAACTGCTGGAAGTGATGAAAGCTAACCCGGGCATGAAGGTAAAACTTCAGGGGCACGTTTGCTGTATGACGGCCGACCGTAAAAACCTTTCGCGCGACAGGGCAAAAGCTATTGTGCTATTTCTTGCGGCCAATGGCATAGACCGTGCCCGCATGACGTTTGAGGGTTTTGGCGTAACCCAGCCTATTTATACCATACCTGAAAAAACACCCGAAGAGCGCGAAGCGAACAGGAGGGTTGAGGTGCTTATCGTTGAGAATCCTTAATATTAAGGTGTGCGGTTTATTTTTAAGGGATTTTGCCTTGTGTCAAATACATTTGATATCAAAAGCATTTTGTTTGAAATATCAATCCAATAAATAATCTTGTAGTTTTTATAAACAACGTAGCGGAATTCCTGTAGCCGGTTTGATAAGAATTCTTCTTTTTGACCAATATGCGGATTTTGATCTAAATCCAGGGTTACATCAACCAATTCGTTAACTAACTTATTAGCAGTTCTTTTTCCGGCCTTGTATTTATGGTAAGTATAAATATCTTCCAATTTATCTTCGGCAAATTGCGTCCAGTAAACTGTTAGTCCCATTTTTTGATTTTATCTTTTAAGGATGAAGCCTTAATAATGCGCCCTTCTTCGGCATCCTTTATGGCCAGGTCGGTTTCAGCATTAAATTGTTCAATGCTCATGGGAGACATGTTTTCATCTGCCAGCTCTGCTTTTCGTTTGTGTAAAAAGTTTTCAAGAGCAGAAATAACCTCTTCATTTTGGAGCCTTAAAAATTCCTGTACAAAATTTATTTTCCTCGCTTCTATGTCCATGGCATTGTTTTTTTCAAAGATAAATAAAATCCTTTATATCCAAACCTGACAACTTCAATTGGTCATTTTTAGGATTTATTTATAGGTAACAACGTTGCTGATTGTTAAAGCATTGGCTAAATTTGGGAGAACAATCACAAAGCCAAAGTTATGCTTACATCACGCCGCGATTTTTTAAATACCCTTACTAAAGGCGCTGCCGCCGCAACCCTCACTCCGCTTGTGGGCGATGCTTTAGATAGCCTCGCTCCCGAAAGTGCTGTTACACCAATCATTACCGAGCCGGCAGGTTTTTCAAAGCCTGTTGCAGATCATTACCATATACCATATAAAATAGGTATGGGTGGCGTTGCTGTGGGCAATGCCTTTAAAGAAACCGGCGATGCCGAAGCGTTACAGGCTATGCAGGGCGCGTGGGATGCCGGCATACGCTATTTTGATACGTCGCCGTGGTATGGCCTTGGCCTGAGCGAGCGCCGCATGGGTAACTTTTTGCACAGTAAAGACAAAAAAGACTACGTGATTTCTACCAAGGTGGGCCGCCTGATGTATCCTGATGCTAACTTTAAGCACGAAATGTGGAAGGGCAGGCTTAACTTTAACTACAAATATGACTATACGGCCGATGGCGTGCGCAAATCGGTAGAGGATAGCCTGCTGAGGTTGGGCATACCGGCGCTGGATATTGTGTTTATACACGACCTTAGCCCTGATAACGCGGATATGAAGGATAAGTGGCTGGATTATTTTAAGGTAGCTCAAAACGGCGCCATGAAGGAACTGACCAAAATGCGCGACGAAGGCCTGATAAAAGGCTGGGGCCTTGGTGTAAATACCATTGAGCCCGCCATGAAAACCCTTGAGGTAGCCGACCCGGATGTTTTTCTATCGGCAACGCAGTACTCGCTGGTTAAACATAAGGATGATTTAGAGGTGCTTTTCCCGGCCTGCGAAAAGCGTGGCGTAAGCATTGTGGTGGGCGCACCGTTAGCAGCAGGACTGCTGGCCGGCGTTGACCGATACCTTTACAATGGAGAAAAGCCAAAAGAAATCATGGATAAATACGCCAAAATAAAAAAGATAGCCACTGCTCATAACGTTGACCTGCGTACGGCAGCATTGCAGTTTACCGCTGCACCTAAAGTGGTTGCCAGTACCATACCCGGCGCACGCACCGCACAACAGGTTGCCGAAAACGCCGCCAGCATGAACGTAAAAATTCCTGCTGATTTTTGGGCGGAGCTTAAAAAGGATAAACTGATTGAGGAGAGGGCTGAGGTGCCTAAGTTATAATATGCTAATAAGAAACAGCGTCACTTAACACTAAAGATGAGGCTGTTTTATAATACTAAAATTAAAAGGTGAATGTTCAATTATCAGATATAAATCTGTCAAATGATTGCCAATATTTGTCTTTATAAAGTGTAAAAGAAACTTTCATTTTTCCGGAAAAATACGTTTCAAATTTTTGCAGCACTTTTGCCGGCTTCCTAAATTCTTTACAGGCAAAATAAATTTCCCTTTGGCCTTTAGCTGTTTGCCGCCCTATATTAAGATAGCCTTCATAATCCTTTAATTCGGCCATTATGGCATTTTCAATGTCGTAAAGTAATGGAGAAGTTTCTTCATCAGGCATGCCGTTATTACGCTCACCATTATACTCAATGGAAACAGTTGCAATCCATGGATGAGATGCCTTTGCATCCCAGGAAAGTAAATCGGTATTAATAGCCGCCAGCATTTTATAGCCGCTTTGGTATTTAGCTTCGATGATTGAATAACCGTCATTTTCAGTATTGTGCCTCACACCATCATATTTTTCCCTAAATTCTTTTTCTCTCCAAATTAAAAAGCTTTTGAGCTTTTCGATAGGTATAGGTTCAACACCAGGTTCAGGTTTGTCAACTATATTTATATTATCTATAGTAGTTAACGAATTTAAATCGCCTAAATAAGTATCTAAAAATATATAGCTGCCGTTAATGATAATATCTTTATTTTCTTCAGAGTAATGTTTATGTACAAGAGTAATATCAATATTATCTGGGTATTCGGGGTTCATATTTGGATAAAAAGATATGGTTTCGTCATTAAATTTGTATCCTCCCATAGATATATTTGCATTTTCTAATGCAGATTCCGGCCTTAAAGAAGTGAATTTCCATCCTTTTATTTTCGGGGCTGCAGCTATTAACTCTTCTGCAAAAACAATATTTTTTACTACTCCTTCAATTGTTATTATTAATTCTGCAGTGGTATCGTTGTACATTCCGGTTAAAAAATAAAACCCTTCCTGTAGCTCATTAAGCCTTGGTGACAATTTATCAAAAAAGTTTTTTTCGATCTCATCTGCATTTTTTACGCACTTAAAAAATGATTTCTCATTTTTTTGGAACCAATTCCAAAAATCGGCATAAGATTGTATAGGTGCTTCTTTCTTTTTAAATATTGATTTTAACAGGCTCATTATAAGAGTGATTTAATGCCGCAAAGTTACAAATTATTATAAGTTATGCTGCATCAATCAATTCTGCCATTGCTACATTAAAACATTGGTAAATTAGCACATTAAACCTATCTTTGCCGCTACAACACAAACTGCTACACATGAGCTCTGATACCAGCAAACGCTATAGCCAACGGGGGGTTTCTGCCTCTAAGGAAGACGTACACAACGCCATCAAAAACATAGATAAAGGATTGTTTCCTAAGGCATTTTGCAAAATTGTGCCTGATTACCTTACCGGAGATAATGACTACTGCCTTATAATGCATGCCGATGGTGCGGGTACAAAATCGTCTTTGGCCTATATGTACTGGAAGGAAACCGGCGATATTTCGGTTTGGAAAGGCATTGCGCAGGATGCCCTTATCATGAATATTGACGACCTGCTGTGTGTGGGCGCGGTAGATAATATTATGCTAAGCAGCACTATTGGGCGTAATAAAAATGTTATTCCCGGCGAAGTGCTTTCGGCTATCATAAACGGTACCGAAGAACTGATTGAAGAACTTAAGAGCTTTGGCGTAACCATACATTCCACCGGCGGCGAAACGGCCGATGTGGGCGACCTGGTACGCACCATAATTGTAGACAGCACCGTTACGGCGCGCATTAAACGCAGCGATGTGGTAGATAATGCCAACATCCGCCCAGGCGATGTAATTGTAGGTTTGGCAAGCTTTGGGCAGGCCAGCTATGAAAAAAGTTATAACGGCGGTATGGGCAGCAACGGCCTTACCAGCGCACGCCATGATGTGTTCAACAACTACCTGGCTGCAAAATACCCGGAGAGCTTTGATGCCGCGGTTCCGGGTGAACTGGTGTATTCCGGTAACGTAAAGCTAACCGATGCGGTGGAAGGCAGCCCTATAGATGCCGGCCAGCTGGTGCTTTCGCCTACGCGTACTTATGCGCCCGTTATTAAAAAGATACTTGAAAAATATACGCCGCAGGATATCCACGGTATGGTGCATTGCAGCGGCGGCGCCCAAACCAAGGTGCTGCACTTTGTAGATAATGTACACGTAATTAAAGATAATTTGTTCCCGGTTCCGCCGCTGTTTAAGCTGATACAGGAACAAAGCGGTACCGACTGGAAGGAAATGTACCAGGTGTTTAACTGCGGCCACAGGATGGAGCTGTACGTTCCGCAGGAGCTGGCAGAGGATATCATTGCGATTTCTAAGTCGTTTAACATCGATGCGCAGATGGTGGGTAGGGTAAGCCCTCTAACCCCCGAAGGGGGAACGAAGAGGCTGACCATTGAAAGCGAATACGGTACGTTTGAGTATTAATTTTCGTTGTTCCATTTCGAACGGAGCTTTGGCGGAGTTGAGAAATCTCAACTTAGAAATTAAGATTAAGGGATTTCTCCATTCCGCTGCGCTTCAGTCGAAATGGAATAACCGCACTACGTAGAATGACACTAAAGAACAAAACCTTACAATATTACAAGCAGCAGGTGCAGGACCGCCTGGATGCCTTTAGGGATATGGTAGCCGAACTTACCGAGGGCGCCGCCAATGATGCCAAAGGATCGGCGGGGGATAAGCACGAAACCGCCCTGAGCATGATGCACCTTGAGCAGGAAAAGCTGAACCATAAAATTGCAGAATTTTTAGAGCAGCAGGCTGTGCTTGATCGCATAAACCCCGATAACCCCTCCCGTAAAATTGTGCTGGGTAGCCTTGTGGTGGCAAACGGTATACACCTGTTTGTAAGCGCGGCCCTGCCCAAGATTACCATTGACGGTAAAAGCATCATAGCGCTTTCGCCAAAATCGCCATTAGGTAGTGTAATGCTGGGTAAAGAGGTGGGCGAAACCTTTGAGGTAAATGGTACTAAATATATAATCCAGGAGATATTTTAATATAATATCACTTTAAGATACACTGCACCCCGGCATCTGCCGGGGTTATTTATTTATATCTGTAATCTATCCCTTCTAAAAAACACTCGTTTTCTTACCAAACACTCTAATAAACTTGTTTTATGTTGTAAATTGAAAGCATATATCTTCTTTATGTTTTAAAATTGAAACTAAAAATACAACTTTGTCTTGTTGAAAATAACTAAATAAGTGTTTTTAACATCAGAACTCAAACAGATACAAAGTATGTGCGGAATTTTAGCAATAATAGGTAAAGGTAAAGATGAAGGATTGGTTAAACAGTTATCAAAAAGGATGTCGCACCGCGGCCCCGATGAAAGCGACTTTTATGTAACATCTAAAGGACATATATTAAGCCACGAGCGTTTATCAATAGTAGACCTCCATACCGGCAGGCAGCCCATACAGGGCACAAAAGATGCCTGGATGGTACACAACGGCGAAATATATAACCACCGTAGCCTAAGAGATAATGAGCTAAAAAACCACACCTTTCGTACCACGTCCGATTCTGAGGTAATTGTGCATCTGTATGAGCAATACGGTTATGAGTTTTGCGATATGCTGGACGGTATTTTTGCCTTTGTGGTAATTGATGGCGACGATTTTATTGCGGGCCGCGATCCGCTTGGCGTTAAGCCGCTGTACTACGGCCTTGACGAAAGGGGAAGGATATACTTTGCATCTGAAATGAAATCTATCGCCGATCAGTGCCAAACGTTTTCTACCTTCCCTCCGGGGCATTATTATACGCCTAAAACAGGCTTTGTAAAATATTACCGTCCGCAGTGGGAAGATGCCTCAAAAGGATTGGAGGAAGTAGATTATGAAGCCATCCGCGCTACGTTAACTCAAGCGGTAGAAAAAAGGCTGATGAGCGATGTGCCCATTGGGGTGCTGCTTTCGGGCGGGTTAGACTCATCGTTAACATCGTCTATCGCCGCAAGGCTTATGGCCGTTACCGGGCAAACGCTGCACTCATTTAGCATTGGCCTTGATGCCATGGCGCCCGATGCCGTTGCGGCACGCAAGGTGGCAGAGTTTTTAGGTACAGAGCACCACGAGATACACTTTACCATAGCGCAGGGTATACAAATACTTGATAAGCTGATATGGCATTTAGAAACCTATGATGTTACCTCCATCCGTGCCAGTACGCCCATGTACTTTTTAAGCAAGGCGATTACCGATATGGGTATTAAGGTTGTGTTATCTGGCGAAGGCGCCGATGAGATTTTTGGCGGTTACCTGTACTTCCGCAACGCGCCGTCTCCGCAGGATTTTCATAAAGAAACCATTGAGAGGGTACAAAAGCTATTTACAGCCGATTTGCTAAGGGCCGATAAGAGTACCATGGCCCACGGGCTTGAGGCACGCGTGCCGTTTCTTGATAAAAAGTTCCTGGAGCTTGCTATAAAGATAAAGCCGGAAGAAAAACAGCCGCTTACCTATAACAATATTGAAAAATATATATTGCGTAAAGCGTTTGACACGCCCGAAATTCCCTACCTGCCCGATGCCGTATTGTGGAGGCAAAAGGAGCAGTTTAGTGATGGTGTGGGCTATAACTGGATTGATACGCTGATTGAATACTGCTCCAGCCAGGTAACGGATGAGCAGATGGAAGGGGCTGCAGAGCGTTTTCCGTACAACACACCGGCTACCAAGGAGGCTTATTTTTACAGGAGTGTATTCTACAAGCATTTTCCGCAGGTTAGCGCCGCACAAACGGTAAGGAAATGGATACCGAAATGGCAGGCCAATACCGACCCAAGCGGCCGCGCAAATGCTGCCCACGTTAATGCCGATGTTGCTATAGCACAGGTTAAAGCGTAATGAAATGAATTAAAAATGTTGTTTAGATTTATATAGCTTTATTAAGGTTTTTAAAATTTAGTTTGTTTGTTTGTGAAAAGCGTCCCGATTTTATCCGGGACGTTTTTATTTTAAATAATATTGCAAAAACGTTTATTGTATTAATGGCATAACAATTGTGAGAAATATTGCGTTAACATATTGCAAACAAACCTCACCTAACCAATCGTATGAAAAAAATTACCTTACTGCTGCTGTTGCTTACCCTTTCGGCCCTGGGCCAGGAAAAATATACCATAAAGGCCGATTTACCCGAGATGACCGTGGGCGACCTTTTAAAGCATACCGACACCTTGTTTAAACCCGAGAGTAATTTTTCTTATAACTGCACCACAAATTACCTGCTGCCCTATAAAAATATTCTGCTGGATATTTCGGCACAGCCCGACTATGTAGAAGAGCAGCTTGCCCTCATAAAAAAGGATTCGCTGCAGCCTTACCCTTACAGCAACCTTGGCTTGTACTATGAGAACAAAGGAGAAGCGGTACTGTCTCAAAAATATTATAACAGCGCCCTTGATAAGGTTAAGAATCTATCTGTAGAAAAAGACTCGGCGCGTTACTACTCGTATAAAAGCTATATAAAATACCATGTGGGTCAGGATGGCGCCGCCGAGATGGAAAAGGCGTTATCTATAAACAAGACCGACTCACTTGCTGTGGTGTTTTACCCCATGTATTTGCTGGGTACCCAAAAATATGATGAAGCAAAACGGATACTAAGCGGTACGCTTGACAACGAGAAATTTAAATATGGCGCTTATTTAATGCTTTTTATGGCAGAGACCTTTAGCGAGATAGCTAAAATGTCTGATACAAAGGGCGATGCGTCAGATGCCTATGCTAAAATAGACCTTAAAACATTTGTTGATATGCGCCCGTACCAAAAATATTTTAAGAAAAATGACGACTATTTTGAGCTGATGCGCGAAATGGCCGATATGTTTGTAGTAACCATGAAAATGATGGGCACACTATCTGACAGGGACTATAAACCTGCCGCTGCCGACCTTGCCCTGGTTGAGGCCAAGGAGAAGTTTTTTAAAAGCCACCTTAAAAAGAAAGATGCCAACCTGTTTGGCCTGTACATGTCATTAGGGGCTTCCAGCCTTGCCAGGCGCGATTTTAAGGCCTCGGTAGATTATTATCAAAAGGCTATAGATGATTTTCCTAAAGATAAAGAGAGTGTGTTGTTTAGCAGGCTCGATGCCTATTATAACATAGCTACCATACACCACTACTTAAAAGAATATGATAAGTCTATAGCGGTAGTTAAGCAGGTGGTTGCCATAGAAACGCTTACGCCGGCAAATAAGTCGGCCGCGCTGCTTGCTTTAGGCAAGCTGTATTTTGAACAAAACAACCTGGATGCGGCTACTGATTATGGCAGCCAGGCCGTGGCCGTACAGGAAACATTTGATGCCACTTTGTTTATGGCCTATATGTATTTAAGACAGGGGCTGGGCACGCTGAGCAACCGCTATGCTGAAAAGGCGCAAAGGCTTAGCAGTACCTTAGATAACCTTAGCGATATAGTAAATTATTTTATGATAATGAAAATTGCCGATGGCCACCCTGATGATGCAGTAGCCGTCTTTAATGATAACAAAGAATCGCTTGCCGGTACGTGCCAAACCTGCGAATATATTATAGCGCACTACCTTGAAGAAAAGAAATAGCGGGCGGTTTTCGTGTAAAATACATGTAATTTTTAGTCGGTTTTGCGGCTCATCATCATTGTGTGGTGGGTATGCCGACAATGTATTTTTACCATCCGTCGCATTTTGTTCCACAATTATCAATAACCGTTCAATTTTAATAAATTGTTAATAACTTCGGTGCTAAAACCGCAGCTAAAATAGCTTTTTCGACACTGTTTATATATATTTGTTCGTTAAACATAAAATCCGTTTACGGTTATAAATTTATGAGCGAAGAAGCAAAGAAAAACAATTATTCGGCAGATAGTATCCAGGCCCTTGAAGGGATGGAACACGTAAGGATGCGTCCGTCGATGTATATTGGTGATGTAGGTGTACGTGGATTGCACCACCTTGTTTATGAGGTTGTTGATAACTCTATTGATGAGGCCATGGGCGGCCATTGTGATACCATAGGTGTTGCAATAAACGAAGATGGCTCTGTAACTGTTGAAGATAACGGTCGTGGTATACCCGTAGACATACATAAAAAAGAGGGCATTAGTGCGCTTGAGGTTGTAATGACCAAAATTGGTGCCGGTGGTAAGTTTGATAAAGACTCTTACAAAGTATCGGGTGGCCTTCACGGTGTGGGTGTATCGGTAGTAAATGCGTTATCCAACCACATGAGGTCTACCGTGTTTAGAGACGGTAAGATTTATGAGCAGGAGTATGAAAAAGGTAAATCTATGTATCCGGTTAAGCAAATTGGCGAAACCGAAAAGAGGGGTACTATGCAAACCTTTCATCCGGATGATACCATTTTTACTCAAACCACAGAGTTTTCTTATGATACGCTTGCAGCCCGTATGCGCGAGCTTTCGTTTTTAAATAAAGGCATTACCATTACGCTTACAGATAAGCGTGAGAAGAATGAAAAAGGCGAGTTTTTGAGCGAAGTTTTTCATTCGGATGAAGGCCTTAAAGAATATATCCGTTTTCTTGATGCTAACCGCGAGCCTATCATTAGCCATGTAATAAGCATGGAGAGCGAAAAAGGCGAGGTGCCTGTTGAGGTTGCGCTTATATATAACACCAGCTATACAGAGAATATCTTCTCTTATGTAAATAATATAAACACCCATGAGGGTGGTACACACCTTTCGGGCTTCCGCAGGGGGTTAACCAATACCCTTAAAAAATATGCCGATAACTCAGGCCTGCTAGATAAGCTTAAGTTTGAAATAAGCGGCGATGACTTCCGTGAGGGGTTAACGGCCATTATATCGGTAAAAGTACAGGAGCCGCAGTTTGAAGGCCAGACCAAAACCAAGCTGGGTAACCGCGAGGTAGTGGCGCCGGTAAGCCAGGCTGTGAGCGAAATGCTTGAAAACTACCTTGAAGAAAACCCTAATGATGCCCGTACTATTGTACAAAAGGTTATACTTGCGGCACAGGCACGCCACGCAGCTAAAAAAGCACGCGAGATGGTGCAGCGCAAAACCGTTATGGGCGGTGGCGGATTACCGGGTAAACTAAGTGACTGTTCTGAACAGGATCCTGCAAAATGCGAAGTATTTCTTGTAGAGGGCGACTCGGCAGGTGGTACTGCAAAGCAGGGGCGCGACAGGGCATTCCAGGCTATACTTCCGCTAAGGGGTAAGATCCTTAACGTAGAAAAAGCCATGCACCACAAGGTTTTTGAAAACGAAGAGATACGTAATATATTTACCGCACTGGGTGTAACCATAGGTACGGCAGAAGACAGCAAGGCGCTTAACCTTGAAAAGCTGCGCTACCATAAAGTAGTTATTATGTGTGATGCCGACGTAGACGGCTCTCACATTTCGACGCTGATACTAACGTTCTTCTTCCGCTTTATGAAAGAGCTTATAGAAAACGGGCACGTATATATAGCTACCCCGCCGCTATACCTTGTAAAAAAGGGAACCAAAAAAGAGTATGCCTGGACAGAAAACCAGCGCGACATGATAAGCGAGCGCCTGGGTGGTGGTACCACCATACAGCGTTATAAAGGTCTTGGAGAGATGAATGCAGAGCAGCTGTGGGAAACCACGCTTGACCCTGAATTCCGCACGCTGCGCCAGGTTAACATTGACAGCCTTACTGAGGCCGACAGGATATTTAGCATGCTTATGGGTGATGAGGTTCCGCCAAGGAGGGAGTTTATCGAGAAAAATGCTGCTTATGCCAAAATTGACGCATAAGCCATTACAATATATGATTGCCACAGCCCTTTTGTGTACAGGCGGGCTGGCTGCGCAATCTACCCAGGATATTTTAGAAGATATGGGGCGTCTGATTGATGACGCCCTTTTTTTTTCTGACCAGTATATAACCCCCATTACTGATGCCGCCGTGTACCAGTCATCGAGCGGGTGGATAACCACCCCGAAAGAACGCGATGTGTGGGAGGTATCTTTTGGAATACATACCAATATTTTTTCTACACCAAAAAGCGACCGCCTTTTTGTACTTAACAACAGCGACCTTACATTTTTTCAGCTTGAAGAAGGCAGTTCTGTGGCGCTTCCTACAGCATTGGGCGATAAAAAGCAGGTGTACCTTACCGGTATGCTGGGCGATAGCCCCGTGCGGCTGGAAACACCACAGGGCATAAACATGGAAACCGTTGCCTATCCTTATTTACAGGGGTCGGTTGGGCTGCCTTATGGCATTGAGCTTGTGGTAAAATATTCGCCTCATGTAAAGCTTAAAAAAAGCGAATACCAGGTATATGGCTTTGGCTTAAAACACAACATAAGCCGCTACTTTAAAAGCCTTGAGGCCAAACGTACCCACATAGCTGTGCTTGCGGCCTATAGTAAAGAAGATGTTTCCTTCAACTTTCTTAATGTACAAACCAATTATGGTTCATTGGGCATAAACCGCATCAATGGGCTTGTAGATACATTTCAGTTTCAGGTAAGTGCCTCGCAGGAATTTTGGGACAACCTGGAGTTTATGGGCAGCTTTATTGCCAATACCAGCGATGTGAAATACCGCGTGAGCGGTGAGACAGGCAGTATAGAGCAAATAGTGCCACTACAGTCAGTACTCAACCAGCGCCTGAGGGAAATTTACAAAACACGTGTTAATTACATAGGAGAGTTTGGAACAAAGTATAAATTAGGCAATTTTAGTATACAAGGTATTGTTGCTTTTGGTAAATTTGTTAATACCAACGTGTCTTTACAGTATTTATTTAAATAACCTAAACCAAACAAACCGATTTATTATGAAAGTAACAATTGTGGGCGCCGGCAATGTGGGCGCCACCTGCGCCGATGTAATATCATACAGGGGTATTGCCAGCGAAGTAGTTTTATTAGATATTAAAGAAGGTTTTGCCGAGGGCAAGGCCATGGATATAATGCAGTGCGCCAGTAATACCGGCTTTAACACCCGTGTGAGCGGTGTAACCGGCGATTACAGCAAAACGGCTAATAGTAATGTGGTGGTTATTACCAGCGGTATACCCCGCAAACCTGGTATGACGCGTGAAGAGCTTATAGGCATTAATGCCGGTATTGTAAAAAGCGTGGCCGAAAATGTGCTTAAACATTCGCCGGATGCTATTATAGTGGTAGTGAGCAATCCTATGGACACGATGACGTATCTTACCCTAAAAGCCACAGGCCTGCCTAAGAACAGGGTTATAGGCATGGGTGGTGCGCTTGATAGCTCACGCTTTAAATATTACCTTAGCAAGGCCCTGGATAAGCCTACCGGCGATATAGATGGTATGGTGATAGGAGGGCATGGCGACACAACCATGATTCCGTTAACAAGGCTGGCCAGTTACAACGGTATACCGGTAAGCAACTTTTTAGCGCAGGATGTGCTTGATAAAGTAGCGGCAGACACCATGGTGGGCGGCGCTACGCTAACCGGGCTTTTAGGCACCAGTGCCTGGTATGCCCCGGGAGCATCTGTAGCTTATTTGGTGGACAGCATACTAAACGACCAAAAGAAAATGATAGCCTGTTCTGTATACCTGGAAGGGGAGTACGGGCAGGAAGATATATGCCTTGGCGTGCCGTGTATTATTGGTGCTAATGGCATAGAAGAGATACTTTCAATTGATCTTGACGATGCCGAAAAAGCGAAGCTTGCCAAAAGCGCTGATGCGGTTAGGAACATGAATGCCGACCTTAAAGAGGTATTGGCGTAAACGTTTTCCTTAGAAAATACAAGGGCTGCCACTGGCAGCCTTTTTTTTATGATATAATTTAGAAATAAATTGGTTTATCATAACGTAAATTATATATTTGCTCGTTTTTAAAAAAATTGGACTAATTAATTTTAACAAGAATGCAGAATAAGGGACTCGTTAAATTTTTCGCAATCATATTTGCGGTATTATGTATTTACCAGCTTTCTTTCACATTTATTGCCGGGAATATAGAGGACAACGCGAAAGCGTATGCCAACGGTGATACAACTAAAGAGCTTAAGTATCTTGACTCGATAGGCGATGTGAAAGTATACCCAGTGCTGGGCTATACCTATAATGAAGTAAGGGATAAGCAAATTAACAAAGGTCTTGACCTTGAAGGCGGTATTAACGTAACGCTTGAAATCTCTGTTAAAGAGATTTTGAAAGGCCTTGCTAACAATACTGAAAACGCCGTTTTTAATAAGTCACTTGATGTGGCTACTAAAAACAGAAAAGGTAACCAGGATTACATTGATGCGTTTTTTATTGCTTTCCAAGACGAGTCTAAAGGTAATGTGCCACTGGCTTCGCCGGATATTTTTGGCAACATGAACATGGATGAGGTAAACACATCTATGACCGATGCACAGGTTCAAAAAGTTATTAAGAAAAAAGTAAGCGAGGCTATTGATAGCGCCTTTGGCGTATTAGATGAGCGTATCAATAAATTTGGTGTTGCTCAGCCTAACATCATGAAGATGGGCGAAAGCGGCCGTATACTTGTAGAGTTACCGGGTGTTAAAGACATTGAGCGTGCTACAAAGCTGCTTCAAAGTACTGCCCAGCTTGAGTTTTGGGAAGCTTATAAGGTAAGCGATGTTATGCCCTACCTTAGTGCTGCTAACCAGGCCCTGAAAACTTCTACAGCTACAGAAACACCTGCTGATACTACAAAAACAGCAGCCGGTAAAGGCGTTGCTGACCTTTTGGGCAGCAAAGACTCTGTTACCAACAAAAAAAGCAACGAGCCACTACTTGGTAAAATCAACCAGACGGAAGTTTATGGTGCAGGCCCTGTAATAGGTTCTGTTTCTGTAAAAGATACTGCAGCTATCAACGCTTACCTTAAAAGGCCGGAAATACGCAACATAATTCCTTCTGACCTTCGCTTTGCACGTTTTGTGTGGGGTAAAGAGGATGTAAGGAAAAAGAAAGGTTTTGTAGATATGTATGCCCTGCACACAAACAGGGAAGGCGTTCCGCCACTTGCGGGTAACGTTATTACAGATGCTACATCTGATTTTGACCAGACTAATAAACCGGTAGTGAGCATGAAAATGAACACTAAAGGTGCCCAGAAATGGGAAGAGATGACAGGTAAAGCCTACCGCGAGAACGGCTTTATTGCTATATCTCTTGATAACGTAGTATATTCTGCGCCGGGTGTAACAACAGGTCCTATATCTGGTGGCAGCTCTCAAATCTCTGGTAACTTTGATGTGAGTGAGGCAAAAGACTTAGCTAACATACTTCGTGCCGGTAAACTTCCTGCTAAGGCAGATATTGTGCAAAAAGAAGTAGTAGGACCATCATTAGGTCAGGAAGCTATTGATAACGGTACAATGTCATCTGTTGCAGGTTTACTTATCGTATGTCTTTGGATGTGGGTTTACTACGGTAAAGCCGGCTGGTTTGCTAACATTGCAGTTATCATCAACCTATTGTTTATCTTCGGTATCCTTGCCAGTATAGGTGCAGTACTTACATTGCCGGGTATTGCCGGTATAGTACTAACCATGGGTACTGCGGTAGATGCTAACATTATTATCTATGAGCGTGCTAAAGAAGAGCTGCGCCACGGTAAGTCATTAGATGAAGCCATTAAAACGTCGTTTAGCTGGAGGGGTGCTATGTCATCTATTACAGATGCGAACGTAACACACGTACTTACAGGTGCCGTACTATTGATATTTGGTTCAGGCCTTATCAAAGGTTTCGCGGTAACTCTACTAATAGGTATATTTACTTCACTATTTACTTCAATCTTCATTACAAGGCTATTTCTTGACTGGAGCGTTAAGAGGGGAGACAAACTTACTTTTGTAACTAACCTGTCTAAAAACTGGTTTACAAATTTCCATTTCAATTTCCTTGGTGCAAAGAAGTTTACCTATGTGTTCTCATCAATCGTAGTTATACTTAGCTGCGTGTCGTTCTACTTTAACGGCCTTGATGAGGGTATCGACTTTTCCGGCGGACGTACTTACCAGGTTAAGTTTGAAAAAACAATATCTGACGAAGAAGTAAGGAACGAGCTTTCTAAAGCATTTAACAGTAATGTTGATGTTAAGCGTTTTGGTAACGATAAACAACTTAGGATAACTACCAACTACCTTATCGAGAAAAAAAGCGAAGAGGCAGACAGGGAAGTATCTCAAAAATTATATGACGGCCTTAAACACCACTACACGAACCTGTCTTATGACAAGTTTGTAAACAATGATGATACCAAGACCCTTGGTGTAGTATCTTCAAGTACTGTAGATGGCAGCGTGGCAGATGATACCAAGACTAATGCCTACTGGGCAGTAATTGGTGCTATGGGTATTGTATTTATATACCTGATGGTGAGCTTCAGGAAATGGCAGTACTCTCTAGGTGCTATTGCAGCCGTTGCGCACGACGTTATCTTTGTACTGGGTATTTACTCTGCATGCTACAAGTTTATGCCGTTCCACATGGAAATTGACCAGCACTTTATTGCGGCCATCCTGACGGTAATAGGCTATTCGATGAACGATACCGTAATTGTATTTGACAGGGTGCGCGAATACCTTGCGGGTAATACAAAAGGTACATTCAGGGATATTGTAAACAGCTCGATTAATACCACTATATCCCGTACCATCAATACATCGCTTACCATGATATTGGTACTTGGCATCATGTTTATTTTTGGTGGCGATTCTATCCGCGGCTTTATATTTGCAATGCTTGTGGGTATTGTGGTAGGTACTTATTCGTCTCTATTTATTGCTACACCGGTTCTTGTAGATACAGTAAGCAAAGAAGACCAGGATGCAATTGTTAAGCGCCACAACGATACTACAGAAATAGCTTAAGTATTTTTTGTTAAAAATATTGAAACCTGCCTATACATATAGGCAGGTTTTTTATTTATTTGTATACGCAAAAAAGCATATATTCGTTATTACATAACAAAACGACGGAAAAAAGGCTATTACTTTTAAAAACAGTAACCTACATTACACACATGACAAATTTAATTTTTTTACTGCAGGACACTATCCCTGCTGCTGCACAGGACACTGCCGCTGCCGCTGCAACGGCCCCAAAAGAAGAACCCATCCGATTTTTTGAGATGCTGATGAATGGGGGGGTAATGGTAATACCCATTTTACTCCTGCTATTTTTTACGCTGTACATAATTATCGAGCGGGCTATCTATTATAGCAAGGTAACAAAACATAATGAGTCGCTTATTAACGAGGTGCGCTTTCAGCTGAGTGCCGGCAAAATCGAGGCTGCCCAGATGACGGCCAGCAAGGCAAATACTGCCGCAGGCAACGTACTGGAAAGTGGTATAGCCCTTATAGGCCGCCCGCTTAGCGAAATAGAAGGTATGATGGAAAAGCAGACCAATGTAGAGATTGGCATGATGGAAAAGAAACTGGGCTGGCTGGGCCTGGTGGCCGGTACGGCTCCCATTCTTGGGTTCATTGGTACCATAGGCGGGGTTATTGTAATCTTCCATACCATCTCGGTAGAAGGTGAGATTACCATAGACACCATCTCAAAAGGTTTATACCAAAAGATGATCAGCTCTGGCCTTGGGCTTGTTGTGGGTGTAATAGCCTACTCTGCCTACCACTACTTTAACGTGGTAATAGACAACTTTTCGCTGCGCCTGCAAAGGCAGGCCATACAATTTGTAACTACTATAACTACAGGTAAAT
>Ga0265798_10003982_pt1 | contig 20719 bp, 20 predicted proteins | sample P3T30metagenome_FD_192430 | JGI IMG/M metagenome (GOLD analysis project Ga0265798, IMG submission 192430) | Plant litter microbial communities from East Loma Ridge, Irvine, California - P3 T30 | ecosystem: Environmental > Terrestrial > Plant litter > Unclassified | place: USA: California... | reverse complement strand
ACCCATCCGGGCCGGCGACTCTTGGTACTACATTGATCGAGTATAAGAACCAGTGAGCACCCGACAACAATGGAAGCATCAGCAAAGTATTCCACGATCAACCTTCCGAACCTCACATCATAGCCATCATGGTTCACTTCTCTCTTCCACTCATCGCCCTTCTCACCTTGGCTACCTCCGTTACAGCAGCTCCTGCCACTTCGGCCACAACCTTCACCTTTGCCCAGTGGATCGAAGACATCATCGCCAACCCCGACGGGGACCATTTGACACCCGAGGAAGCCGTAGCCGCCAGAATTTCCGCGGTTAGCGCTGCTAATCCCCTAAACGTCAGAGCTGTTTCTTGCAAGGAAGAGCAGGCGTCATGGCGCAGGGCCAACGTAGGTCTTTAAACACCCGGGTCGAACTTTGTTGTATACTGACACCATGGGTCCAGGCAAATGATGCCGCAGGTTGCTTGAACGAGCTCGCGAACAAAGGCAGGCAAGGCCAGTTCTGCAGCGTTCCAGATGGCACCAATAACATACAACTATGCCGTGTTCACAACGCGGTGGTGGCAGGGTCCAAGGCGTCGGTTTTTGGTGCTCAAGGGGCCAACTGGTGAGTTCTCTTGAGCTTGTGCGATGCGGTGCTGACTATAGTGTCTAGTAACGATATCGCCCGTACTGGAGGTAGAATCTTCGATTCATGCTTCAGGGCGGACGGGACCATCAAGGGGTCGGAGATTTGCATTACAAATGGCAATCTTCAGGTCAATATCTTGGGGCCGTCGTAGATTCAGAGGTGTATATAATGGAAGTCTTGCGGTCGCGCTGGTTCGTGGTTGTTGGGATGAGAAGTGTTATACAGGAATCGCTGTTGTGGTGCATGAATATACACGGATCGATGCAAGGTCCTACTTGTTAGTGTTGTAGCACATACGCTCCCCTCATAGAATCAATCCCGTCTCTTTCGTCGCGAGCATGTCCGAATTGACATTGTCTGGCTTTTGCACGCAGCTGGATGCCCTGGAAAATTGGTCGAGACTTAGCCCTGATCTTTGACCGCTCAAAGCAATTCAGCGTTCCCGAAATGAGACTGATGAAAAGTGACGGAGTGAGAGGAGCAAAAATACTGGCCAGTAGAGAATGTACTCATGGGCGCAAATACGGTCGGATGGAAGGCCAGTGGCGCGAGCCAGGACTGACCAGAGATTTGAATGAGTGACGAAAAACGTGGCAAGTTTTCAACGCGTTTGGAAGATGTAGACGCCAGTGATCATTATGTCGACAGCGACATCAGGCAAGTGTGTAGGAGCCCAGGGGCATTGTTTTGCTGCTCAATGCTCCGACGACAATAACTACAGACCATAAAATGTTGGGCGCCTTGAAGAAAACAACGCGATTAATCTGCTTATGTTTCAAGGCCACATCACTAACAGCGTAGTCTCAAATCGTCGGCGATTTTCTAAGGACTTGATTGCCCGTGTCTACCTTATCAGTTTGACCTTCGGATGCGCTGCACGGCCAACCTCTCCCACGTGGGCGAGAAAACTGTCCGAGCCCTACACTGTGGTCAGCCCGCAAGTAGAAAAGGGCCGATATGAATGATCTCCAAATGATGATCCCCTCCCACAGTTCTGTCTTGAAGGTGTGAAATTGGAGCTCGAGAACACGACAAAATTGACATATGACATCGCATACACCAAAGCGTTCCGAATATGCAGATGGCGGGCAGGACTTTGAGATGGTGTAAATGTTTGGTCTGCTTAGGTGCAGTGAAGAGTTCGGGAGTTTGGCGCTGGTTGCTACTCTCTTCTTGGCAAGGCTTGTCCCGGCATTCTCCGAGCGGGTTCTTTGCTCCGCCACACCCTTAAAACTCTACACATTCCCCTCAGAACGCGATTTGACGGCTTCACTCCGGACGCTTTGTATTACAGGTAGGAACGCCTTATATACCAAGCCACATGTCATTGGCTGTACTTTTATTTATAGCTAAGAGCGTTGGAGGCCTCGACGGACCGACAAGAACGCTTGGTCTTTGACAAGGCGGTGCCCAGGTTGGCGTGCACGCTTGCAAAGAATTGTGCCGATGGAAGTCTTAGACCAGCTCTTCACGACTATGCTGGTTGGTCATGATATGTGCAAAGGTGTGTTTTCACCAAACCTTAGCGATGAGCAATATGTTGGTGACATCCAAATCACCAACTTCGCCGACGAGAGCGGCCGTCTCAGTTCAGGGCAGTGCACACCAACGAAATAGCTATGCTTCAGAACATTTGTGTTCGTGGGTCGAGGGAGTATAAAGGAGACATGAGGTGTCACACTTGAGGAGACATCAACCTGCAAGACAACGAGCTTCACATCACAGTATCATCATCCGACCATCTTTCCCATTCTTTCAATCATGCATTTGTCCCAGTTCCAGACCAGCATTGCGGTACCCGCCATTGCAGCTTTGCTTTGTTCAGCACCGGGAGTTCAGGCCATGCCCACGGTATCGTCGATGGTGTCAAGTTTCAACACTCCTGCCGAAGCCACAGAGATCAGTAAAAGGTTTATTGGCATAGGGCCGTGGAAAATCTATTCTGCCGTGAAGGAATTCCTCAAGGACAGAAACGCTTATGTAAGTCTCTCCATCCATCCGCTCAAGACTGCAACTCTGCAGATTGGACCGTCAGCTAATCTGGCCGTCTGGCAGGACTACGATGTTCCAAACAAATGCAACGTCAAGGTAGAGACGACAGCTGGTGCCGAATGCCGCACACTCGTCAATTGCGGACCGGGCGACAATAACTACCAACTCATGCCAGAGTGGAATGTTTGCTACCTAGGCGGCCGACAGTACTTCTCGCGTCCCGAGATTGGTGATTGTAATCCGTCCCTTCCCATTTACCTTCAAAAGCAAACTCTAATCTCTTCTAGTCTCCATAACCTTCTCGCAAGCCGGCGGCAAAAACGGCAACAACGAAGACGGCCTGAACCATCCTATCTTCCAATTTGCCAACATCAACAATTGGGAGCCAATGGATGTGCAAGCCATGGTCGACAATGAAAGCGGCGACAAGGGAAACCTATGCAGAAAGATGCCTGGCGCCGCCGGCACAAAACGAGCCTCTTGGGAATGCGGTATCCCACAGATCGGCACCGCAGCCTTCGGTATCAGTGCCTTCGAGCCTGTGGATCCGGCCAGCGGCTTCACACCAGGCTGGTGCACCATGCACGTCGTGCAGCATCAGCGCAACGAGTATGGCGTTGGCGGCGAGTATGAGTTCGATGTCATCATCTACGACCACGACAAAAAGGTTATCGGCTTGGTGCAAGGCGCTCCGATCGACCCCAACTCCAAGACGCTTAGTGTGACAAGCCATCTACCGTGGACTGTCGAGGTTGAGGCGAAGGGTGGCGACAACGATCCGGTTGTGTTCAAGTATGGAGACCAGACATGGCAGAACATTGATGCTAGTCATATGAGCACCCTCGGTAATGGGCCACAAAACGGATACGAGGAAGGTAACCGTGAGGGCGATATGGGCTTTACTTGCTAGAAGTGAAGAACGAGTGTAGGATATTGGTGGGAGATGTGAATTGTAAGATATGTAGATTAGTTGAGCTTCTTTTTTGTCCATTGCACATCTGTAGGTTGGATCTTGCGAGCATCGAAATGTCTGTGGAAAATGTTTTGGTATATTATAGCACATAGAGGCGTCTTAGAAGATACTATTTTTAGCCTTCATTTGACGTTTGTTGAACTGGCACCTCTTCGATATTGCTCGTATGCTCCGGAGATGCGGTAGTTCGATCAAACACAGCTAGGGTCATGCATTCCGTATTGTTCAAATGCTATAATGTAATCCTTCAGCTACTTGCTTGTGAGTATCCAGACGATCTTGAATCGTGTAAACAGCCTCGTGCGCCATAACACCATGCACCTATAGCAAGCCATACAATCATGATAGATGGCCAGCACCTATTTCATCAACAGCAACCATCCCTTCAAGGCCCAGCAGGCTTGCCGTCAGACGCACTGGCATAACCACCGTCGTTCTTGGTTTCCTCCACAAGCTTAGAAGTGTAGACGTTCTTGAAGTCCTGCTCGCTCCAGCTCTGCTGCCTCGCGAGCGCCGACAGACTTAGACCCCGGGACCTCGTCTTCTTGATCGGCTCGCCCTGCGCGGCACCAACATGGCCGTAGTTGAGGGGCACCACGCCCTGGCCCGGAGGAGGGAATGGCGTCGAGCCTGTGGGAGACATGGTAGTCGCGCTTCCAGTGACATTCTCATCCTCGGTAAGGGTGTTCGTTGATAGATCTGATGACACAGACGACTCCTTGGCACGAAGCAGTGCGTTCTCGTAGTTTGTGGAGCTCGTGCGTGGGATGCCGGGGCGGCGGTACGCCTTTTGGGCTTCGGTAAGGTCGGGAGCTGCCGAGTCGGTCTGTGCGGTCGCATTTAGGGTGAAGGCTTCTTCAGCTTCTGATCGCGTGCCTGGTGTCAGACCCGAAGGTGTAGCCATACCGAAGTCGCCGTCAGACGGCGGGAGGAGGCTTGATTGGTCGACCATGATGAAGTTGGTCTGGAGTGGATTAGTCGTTGAATTTGGGTTCACGCAATATTGATTTGCAGACGTACTGTAGTGGTATGGAAAGTTGAGATTTGTGTTTTGATTTCGCCACTTGATTGGTCGGTGAACACTTTGGCGTTACTACTAAACGTTGTCAGTATCCGTACGATACGGTGTAAATCATCGGCGTCTTTGCCGGGCGTACCTTTTGCTGGAACGTATGAATTACGTGCCCAAATTCCTATTAGGAGAATTCGTTGTTAGGGTCGACGTTGCGGCTCCTTCTTTTACGATGCTGAAGGTATGATGGCATGGCTTGGCAAGTGACGTCTTGTGTGCAGATCAGGGTCCAACATTGCGGGGCCGATACTCAATGCAGGAATTATCAAGGCCTTTCTATCGGCGATTCTCTCGATCCATGCGTTCACGCAGGGGCTTCTGACATCGTAAGCATTTGTGTGAACGTCGCGGCTGATTGTACATGGCAGAGATACGTCGCCACGGTGACACAAGCAGATGAGCGATATTTCGCCTCATTCATTCGTACGAGGGCATTTCACACACATCAGATTGTGTGAATGAAACTAGGGAGCAGGTGAGTGGCCTCGTCTCGTCTTGTCTTCGAGGCAATGTTCGAATGTGACCATTGATGTGCTGCTGACTACCGGAACTCACTACCGCCCGCACGTTGGAGCTGGTCTTTCAAAAAACAGTCAGACCAGCCGGGGGCTTCTTAGTAGTCATTTCTACAAGCTGACATGTACACATTAACATGTCGTCTTGTGAGCACCTCTGCAAGTCTCCGTCTTATGTGCTACACGAAGTCTCTCTATTCATCGCTAATCTTGGCGGAGGTGTCCTCGGGAGAATCCCATGTACATTTAGAGCTTGTAACTATCAGACGATTGCAGACCCAAGATCTCAAGTGTCCAGCTCAATGACATCTCTCAAACACTGCCTCCCGTCGCGTCGCAGACTCTTCTTTCTTAGCCTCCTCGCGTCCTGGCCAGCGGTTTCCGAATCACCTCTTGCCCTCACCCCTCTACCATCCCTTTGCAGAAATCGCACTTAGCACATATGCCCTTGCTACAAATCGGCTTCAGGATCTGCTCGCGCGCAGCGTTCTTGTACAAATCACCTATTATTCGCTGTTGACCTCATTAGACCAGGTCGTGTGAAGCGCGCGGCTTACTTACACCCATGAAGAAGCCGTATGCTTGGAAGCAGAGTTCGTGGCAGCCGTTGCTTTGAGTGGTGATGGATGTGATGTGGACTTGTGTGATGATTTGATCGGCGAGCGTGCCTGATGGCAGTGCGAGGAGGGCGAGGAGGGTGAAGAGCTGGATGAGCATTTTTGTAGATATGAAGAGAGTGGGCTTGGTGGTGTGATAATTGAAAGAGATGTTGAGTTGTTTGGGGGGTGGAGAAGTGGCGATTAGGCCTGCGATTGGGGCTTGCCTTTATGGTGCTGTGACGTGAATTCACAGGCGTATAGAGTCACGAGCAGAAAGGTGAGAGCAGTAGAGTACCTTTGCCTCAATGATTGCCATCGCATGCTGACCCTCCAGCCCCAGCGTGGATTTTCAACACATCAGCCGAATATCTTCTTTTTGCACCATCACCGCCATCGAGCACTGACTCACTGACAAACGACAGACTCGCAGAACTGTGCAGCTCAAAGTCCGTCATACCATTTATCTTCTCATCTCTTCTCACTTCTACCTCGCTTTGCGTTTGCGGTATTGCCCAACTGGTGATTGAGCTTCCTGCCCGAGTGCCCCAGTAACGGCTCGAGCAAACAGAAAAACGCACGCCCGCGAAAATCTCTTCTTCACCTGCTCTCGCAATCACCGGCGTAAATGGATCTCCTCGACCCCGCCATCTCAAAGACTTTTCGCGCTTACCTCACCTTACCTCTACCTCTACACTCAGCTCCCATTTCTCAATCTTTGAGAACCTCTATATCGACTGCCCTCCCTCCACGCCGCGACAATGCGGCTCCTTAGGCTTGTGCCGCTGCTTCTAGCGGCCTTGCCACTCAGCTTTGCAAAGCCCGAGTGCAACAAGGGCGAAGAAAAATGCCAAGGTAGGAGTCGTGTGTACGAATCGACTGCGGGATGAGTACTAACGTGTACTTCAGGCCATCAGCTCAAGTACTGCAAGACTGGCAAATGGGCAGGCAATCGCCTTTGCGCAGCCCTGGACAAGTGTGTGGTCGTCAATGGACACTGCGAATGCGTTCCACGCGCCACTACAGTCGACGCTGTTGCAGTTCGCGATGCCGCCGCTGTAGGTAGTTGTGGCGTGCCCACAACTCACCGCTGCAACGACCACAACAACCTTCAAGTCTGCAACGGCCGCGGCGCCTGGACCACTCTCCAGCACTGCTTCGAGGACAAGCACGAGGCCTGCTACGTCGACGAGACGACCAAGAAGGGCGGCGGCTGTCGCGTTGCCGCCGTGCCTCGTGATGCTCCCGTTCTTCCTGAGTGGTTCACTGCTGGCGAGCTGTGCTTCAACACCACTCGCTGCAACGACAACAAGGTCCAGCACTGCCCCGAGCCCAACACGTGGACCACCAAGCAGGAGTGTCCCATCGGCCAAGTCTGCGTCCAGGACTGCTCGACTTCGGGTTGTACTGCTCGCTGCCATGCCACCTCGTCCGGTCCCGATCTTCTCTACCCTGACTGCGTCCCTGGAAGGCACAAGTGCGACTACAACCTTGCCGTCCTCCTGATCTGTAACAAGTTCAAGCAGTGGCAGACTAAGGAGCTCTGCCCCAAAGCTGGCGCCTGCAAGCCTGGTGCGGTCGGCGAAGCTCACTGCGAGCGCGCTGAAATTCTTCCCTTGAGACCAAGCACGTCTGCGTCTACGCCTGCGTATACACCGCCACCGAGCAACCCGAGTTCAGTTGCCTCTTCTTCGATCGACAATCTGGTACACATTGCCCCGGTCTCTAAGCCAATTTTCACGTTCAAGTCTTCGTGGGCGCAAACTTGGACCGCCAACGCTAGCGATTCTTCATCCTGGACGAGTACCACATTGAGTAATTCGACGACCAACTTCTCGACCACGACCTCGAATCCCTTGTCGTCGTCGGTTAATACGGATACAGTTCCGCATGGTCCACCTCCGCCTGTCACGCAGCCGGTCTTCACCACAACCGTCGTTTCCTTGCGTTCAACGAGCAAGCCATCTTCGTCCGTACGCACGGAGACAGTTCCGCACACGCCGTCACCGCCTCTGCCGTCTCCCACCAGCATCACGACCGTCAGTTCATCTAGCTTATCGCCGTGCACGTACACCGTGACAAACAGCAACGTGCCGCATGGACCTCCTCCGCCTGAATGCTTTGGTCAAAACACTAGTTCTCCTCCTAGCAACTCCACGTCTCTTGCGTCTACGTCGACCTCCACGACTTCCAGCTCTTCCGTCGCAGCCAAGCCCACGTCGGGATCTCAGATCTGTCGAGCTGGCGAGAGCCAGTGTACCGCCAATAACGGCGTGGAAAAGTGCACTGTTCGTGATGGTGTTGCTGAGTGGGCAAACATCAAGAACTGTACCACCTACCAAGTATGCTGGGACGACCTCGAGACACAAACAGGCTTGAGATATGCAAAGTGCACGCCCATAACCGAACTGCTGCGCGAACACGACGAGAAGCAACGCACCGGCGAACCAGAATGGTGCGATCAGCCCGGCAATGACCGTTGTGTTACCGACCGTAGGCTCGATCACATCGATAGTTGCTTTGCTTATGGTGATATGAAGCCAGCTTGGTGGCAGACTGAGCAGTGTCCTGAAGATACCGAGTGCCTAGCCTCCATCGACGAAGCATCGGGCACCGTTCGCGCAGCCTGTGTCAACACTGTACCATCCAAGTCAAAGCGAAGCCCCCAATCCGACCCCGACACCCCATCTTTCGGGGACTGCACCAAACGAGAAGATGGCAATCACAAGTGCGTGCCCCAGTACGACAAATCATCCCTCCTGCTGCGCTGCGGCTCAACCCAGTCGGGCGGGCCCAGGAAGTGGTACCGCAAGCTCATCTGCCCGTCTGACCGCGTGTGCACCATCGAGACAATCGACTTGTTCAACTACGGACGCTGCCTCTACAAGAAAGACGACCCGAGGATGCCGGGAAGATGTCAAGACCTAGACAAGAAATGCGACGGTATCAACCTCATGAAGTGCGACCTGAAGACATTGGACTGGAAGATCGAGCTGGCGTGCCGCGAGGACTACATGAGGCCTGGTGTCTACTGTGAAGAAACGGGCTATCGTCGCGCGATGTGCCCTGGCTCAGGATATAGAGTCTCGTCTACACCATCTCCCACGACCACGCCACTCGCGCTCATGCCTCGCGCCACGCCTCCGCCAGAAGTAGGCTGGGGCACGTGCACCGAAGCAGAGTACACGCACAAGAAATGCACCACCAACGACGCCGGCCTCGCCATCATTCTCTTCTGCATGAAATCTCTGGAACCCTCGGTGTACTTCTGGACCAGGTGGGAAACATGCCCCAAGGAGCAAGTCTGCGATCTCGACAACGACGGCACTGCCAACGCGCACTGCCAGTTCCCAGATGACATGCCCAACCCACCCTTCTTCTGCCAGAAGTTCGACAAGCTGTGCAGCGCCGACAAGAAGAGCCTGCTAACATGCAACAACGCGCTCAAGCGCTGGGATCTCGAACTCGTTTGTACCGAAGGCGGCGAATGCGTTGAAGACGAACATCTCCGCGCACGCTGTACTCGCGGTGGCGTACATCCTCCTCCCAACGTCAATCCTCGCAACATGCCTAACAAGCCTGATTTCTGTCAAGCACACGACAAGATTTGCGGCGCGGAGGGTCGCGCACAGTATAAATGCAACAACGAGGCGCGTGCATGGGATCTCGAGCTCATCTGCACCGAAGGCGGCAAATGCGTTGAAGACAGCCCGTTCCGTGCGCGGTGCTCTCGTGGCGGTGTTCACCCGGCTCCTGCTCCTCGCGTACCAGGACAGTGCAAGCTTTATGATCGCAAGTGTTCTAGCGACGGGCGCTATGTGCTCATGTGCAATGCGCAGCATGCGTGGGTGGTGGAATTCGCATGCTGGAACGGCGAGGCTGGTGAGGGAAAGTGCGTCGTGGACGGCGAGTATATGGCGCGCTGTTGGAAGGATGGTAACCAGGACGGTTTCAAGTCATTGACCGTTGCGCCCGCGTCTCCATCGACATTGACGTCCATCCTCAGGCACGCCATTCCTAGCCAAATCCAAGGCGACGTCGTCGAACAACTTGAAATTTCTTTCCCATCGACCTATGTCGACCCTCCTCCTTTCTCCCTCCCACCAACGTTCGTCAACCCACCCGCATGGACAACCTACAGCGCAGCCCCGAAGCTACGCACCGCAGCCCCCGCCACCTGCAACAAAGGCGACAGAGTCTGCGACTCCGCCCGCCGCTTCCTCTTCACCTGCTCCCCGACCAACCACTGGACCACCACGCCCCAGCGCTGCTTCGGGCCCGGCTGGTGCAAGCCCTGGGCCTACACGCCCGGGCCCGAAAGCCTCGAGTGCGCCGGATTCCCGCAGTACGTTGACACACCCACATGCGATAGTCGGTGTGAAGCGTACACATATTTGTACTGCGAGGCGGGCAAGAAGGACGATGCGGCTGCGGTGGAGCATTGTCGGGTCGCGATGTGTGCGGATGAGGAGTGTAGGGGGTGTGATAGGTGTACGTGGAAGAGGGGGTATGGTGGGGGGAGGATAGTGCCTGATATGAGTACTTCTGTGCCGGGGAGGGTGGTGGAGGTTGAGGGGTGAGTGGGTTTTGGAGAGAAGGGTTGGACGTCGTTGTGACTTGGCAACTGTGGTTGATCAAGAGACGACGGAACGATTGGATTGGCTTTTCAGACTGAATCAAGCGTTCTGGAGGAAAGGATCTGGATATGGTACGGATCAGCTTTCTGGCCAGGAACCAGGATATGAGAACTCACCCAGTGTTGGTGTAGATTCAGATCCACATACATAGATTGAATGATAAGCTTGAATACACTTCACAACCTTTACCGAACTGAGTCATGCCTTCAACCTCGCATTAGCCCCGTCATAGCAACTCATTTACTATTCCCCTCTTTCCGCGCTGCGTCCCACGCTGGGGAAAGGTGCTTTCCGTGAAAGATGTGAAGATTAGTGACTTATTACGAGAGACAACATGTGAATAAGGAACCTTGATCACGATTCGAAGGCACAGAAATGAGAAGAGGCGATAAAATGTACGAGGAGAAATGGTGCACGATCCGCTTATCTGACATTGCGGTCGTAGAACTTTACCCTTCCACCAGCGCCGCGCTATGATTGATATGCAATGAAATGACTTTTGTTCCTCCTCGCTATGCGCAAACTCATGTCGACAAGCCGATAAATCTCCTCAGCAAATCGCCCAGCGACCCGAGGAGCGGAAGGCGCTTGCCACCATTCCGTCCGAGATACAATGCATACGCGCCAACAACAACAGCAAGCCCGACGTATCCGTACCTGCGGTAGAACCAGAGCCGGCGCCTAACATACAGCACATTCTTCGCCGCGCGTTTCAGAGCCTGCTGTCTCCGTAACTCTGCTTCTTGCTGTGCGAACAACTTCTCTCCATCTTCCAACGTAAGCTGGTGGACGTCGGTGATCTCTGCGGAAGTCTTGAGCACGCTCGACGTCGAGATGCGCCACCATTCCCAGCTCCCTAGCGACGCAGGCGGTATGCGTTCGTACAACTCGAGTGTGCGTGCGATGTGGAATTCGACGTCGAAGGGCTCGGGTAGTTTGCCGAGCATGACGTACAGGATGTCTTCGTCTTCCTTTTCGATCTCAAGCAGTTCATCGCGCCTGGAGAGGACTACGGCTGCGAAGAGGTATATTGGCATGACGGCATCTCTCGCTAGAAAGAAGTCGAACAGACGCGTGATGTCCTTGTAGGCCTGTATGTTGTGCGCGAACATGGTGATGGTGCCTGCTAGAGCGAAAGAGGGCTGGCTCTTGGGCATGTGTTCATAAAGCTCTGGATCGGCCGCGCGGAAGATAGGGCGCAGTAGTTCAAGCTGTGATATAGCGGGGTCGAGTGTCGAGAGCATGAAGTCGCGTATGCGCAAGAGTGAAAGGCGTGCAACGGTGGGATGGGCATCGTGGGCGCCCAGGACGAGCAGGAAGACTTGCACGATGTCGTGGTAGCCTTGGAAGTAGCAGAGGGACGGGTGCTGGCGGAGCACGGAGATTATGACGCCTGAGAGCTCTTGCTTCCGGCGGTCGAGTTGCTTGTCTGACTCTGTACGTAGTTAGATATGGCGTGGAGTATGGGGGCCTGGGGTTGGAAGGTTGGTGTACCATTCTTGGGGTAGTAGACGAAGGCGCGGTTGACGTCTAGGCTGACTTGGTGCTCGTCTTTATGGGGTGGTAGCTTCTCCCATGGCGTCTGCAAGGCTTGTTCAGTACATCCGAGGAGAAGAGGCCCTTGGTGTGTTAGCTATGTGTATCGCTATCATTCTGGCGATAACATACAGGCTGTGCGACGCAGGCTATCGCTGACCAGGCCATAGGTACTCGTTGCGAGCTGTACGAGAGTAGGAAGATCAAGTTCCTCGCATGCAGCGGCGATCAGTGCCTCCTTCTCCTTCTCGGCTGGCGAGAGCTCGAGGACTGGCGTTGCCCGGCGCGATGGCACGCTGTTGGAGCTCACGGAGCGGGACGACGGGCGGGAAGGGTTGGTGGAGGAAGACATGACGGAGCCTGCATTTCGATGCAGACTACAACACCATGCAGTCAGTCGATGTGAAGTTGCTTCAGAAATAGATATGGCTCATGGCATGACGTCTGCTGGCGAGGTTTGCTAGACAATCAACGCGTTTCGCGACTTCCATCCCGCGGTCTTGGCATTCACCGAGAACTCCAGAACTCCCCCACGAACTTGATCGACGCACTCCTCTCAATCCATTCCAGGACACGTGAAACTGACTTGTGCAACACCACGGCCCGTTCCATTAATTTGTTAGTTGCCGCCTGCCTCGCGGAGTTGCTCGGGCCTCGTACGCGCCCGGCTAGTTTAGCCCTGCACATGTCGTCTTAACAACGACCAACAGGATCAAAAGGCCCCCACCAGATCTTGCTTCGGGCACATAACCCCGGACATCGCTGCCATTCACACGAATCCACCACTAACATCGTGTCTGGTGTGCTGCAAGATCGCTCTTCTGCGTTATCGATCGATCGCCAGCCAGTCCACCATTTGCAAGCCCTCGAATAGCACTTCCCAACCACATTCGGCACATATTGTGGGCTCCGCTATATTATATTGCGGGCACTCGCTACAATCGTCTGTTGCGGATTTGACTTGCAGCAAACAAGTTAGGGTATCCTGGCATACGTTCCAATCATTCGATCACGCATTTCCAGTCATCGAGCCGGTGTCCAATACGGCCCTGGTGCCGGCTGTTGTGCCGCTGTCCATCCTCCCGTCTATTGCCCCTCACGATCACACTGGATCGTTTTCTTTTGACCAAATTTTGCTCGCCTGACAGAAAGCCTGCTTGGTTAGGCACCAACATGTAGCAGTCCCTCTCCTACAGTGTGCCATTGTCCCTCCCAAAGTTGATCTGAGCCAGCGGCAGCACATCTCTGCGCACATTGGCGGCTTTCTTCAGCCTAGTCTAATCGAGATTACTTCTGTTGTGTCTCACAGGTGCTGCCTTGGTCAGGACCCTGTCAAACATGAACCACCAAGCACAGCACTACGTCCTTGTCGACGGCGAGTGGGTCTCAAGACCGGTCGACATCTATCAAGCAATGGCACGAGCTCAGGATTCTGACAGTGAAATGCCAGAAGCCGCCGTCGAACCGTCACCACAGGTGCCTGAAATTGGCATCCTCTCAAGAACAGTCTTTGCGAGCCCACTCTTCAAATACGTCCGCCCCGCCAACATACGTCATAAGCACTTGAACGACATTGTCCTCATTGGCGAAGATGCTGTTCATCTCAAGGAGATCCGTGACTACGGCCGTCTGCGCCATGTTGCGACGAAGACGGACTTCAATGGCCGTATCCTCGCGGCCAAGGTGTTCGGTGACCCCCGTGAAGTACCGCTAAACATAGGCAGTCCTCTGCCAAAGAAGAAGGTCATGCACAGAGCAAGACGTTCGATGACTGGCGACGAGGAATATGTTCTTCCGCCGGAAGTCATGGTGCTCACTCTCTCATCGAGGACACTCATATTTCTATGGGCACAGCATACACAGACTGGCTCGAGCACGTTCATGCAAAAGACTGTCAGCCTTCCGGCTGGCACCTCGATCTTTGACCGCTTTGGAACATATCTCGCAATCGACCCTAAACGCCGAGCAATGGCAGTCGCTGCGCAAGAGGGGCGCTTCATCATATACAAAACAAAGTCCATGGACCGATGGCGGAATGAGCTTCGTGATGGGCTATCGACCACGCCTATCGAAGATGAACGTATCATTCTCATCGAAGGCCGTATCATGCACATGGACTTCTTGTCGTCCGCAGTTGGGCAGGACGATTCGCACGTTGTGTTGCTCTTCATTGTTGTAGTGCAGGGGAAAACAAAGATGACCTGCTTCGATTGGGACTGCAGAGAGAATCTGAGCAAAGCTGCAGTTCGGACGGAGAGGTTTGTGGTGGACTTGGGTGCGTAGCAGGAAGTATACCGATGCTTGCTGAAACTAACTTTGGTAGAGGACCACAACCCCTCCTTGCTCATACCGCTGAGCCGCACGTCCGAATTCCTCCTCATCTTCGACACTCACATAGCGGCATACCGAGATATCCTCTCAGGCGACCCTCGACGTACATTGGCCCCTATCGATCCGCGTGTGATACCATCACTTCTACCAGGCGACAGCAAGAGGAGACCGCGCTGGATCGCATGGGACAGAACGCCTCGAAATCGAGACTATCCGAAAGAAGTGTTCTACATTGCTCGCGAGGATGGACGGATCATGTATGCGGAAAGAGCAACATATAGCCTAGAATCGGAAGAAGCCGGCGATTGGCCATACCGAATTGACACGGCTTTCGCATGCCTCAACGTCGATAACTCTGAGTTTTCTCAGCTATACCCTGATGTACTTTTCGCTGGAGGCGCCAGTAACGATGGTCAGCTTTGCAAAGTCGGCTCGTGGCCTGCTGAGTACTCTTACGGCCGGAAATGGCCGCAAATGAACATGTTCTCGCCCATTGAGAGCATACCGAATTGGACGCCAATGACAGACCTGCTTGTTAGTCGGATGCCGGGCATACGTGTCCCACACGAACGCCAACGCGACTCCATCTTCGTGTCGAATGGTGCCAGTCCCCACGGCGAGGTTTCAGAACTGAGATATGGGATTCAGGCATCCGTCGAGAATTATTCTGGAGGTATGAATGGGTGCACGGGTCTTTGGGTTGTCGATCACGGATGCAACGTCGCAGTTGATGATGAAGGTAAAAGCACCAGACGACACTACGCCACTTTTGCCGTTACACTACCACCAGAAACGTTGCTCATTCGGATCGTCCGCACTCAGCTTGAAATCCGAACGGGCTTTTCCGGAGCATGGGAGGATGGCACCTGGGATATTGAGCAGATAAGTGTCGAGGAAGGTGACGTTCTCGATGGGGTAATTCGAGAGGTGGAAACAATCGCAGCCTGTTCCTGGAATGACGATGTGGCTATACAAATCACGCGCAATGGCATTCGAAGCTTGAGCCGCCCAAGGTTGCGCGAAACCTGCTCAATCACGTACGACGATTCGCTGCTGCGAGCTGCGTGTAGACCGAGCTGCCCTTGGATCGTCAGCGCTCTTCGCGCATCAGGCGAGATACGCGTGGAAATGACGCAGTTGCTGCGAGACGGGACGTTGGAAAGAGCTCCTTCTAACGTAAGTCTGCAACTGGACCACGATCCTACGTGCATCGAGATCTTCCAGGTCGAATCCGCCACATACGTCTTTTACAGCACATTTGATTCGAAAGTCGGCCTGCTAAGGGTTGAGGACGATGGAACGCTCCTGCGGGAGGTGGAAGATACCTTGGAAAATGCCGCCGTCGACGGTGCGCGTGTGCTGCTAGAGAGTGCAGTACTACTACAAACAAGCACGATGCCGATATTGGTGTGCGCTACGCGCAGTGGCTTCCTGCTGAGCTCGCAATTTCCTACGAAAGGGTCGAGTGAGTAAATACACGCCGTTCGAGCTACCTACGCTGATTACCTGCAGGGCTGAAATTTGGCTGGCATACCATGAGATTGGGCACAACTTCAGCCAAGATCACGATGAGCTCTACGGACCCATCAACGGCATTCGTATCGTGCGGCCCAGACTTCTGCTTAATCCGCCCCTCCGCAAATGACCCTACCACACTTGACGTCAAGTCGATATGGTTCACCAAGACTTCCCAGCCCGACTACATGCAGTCTCCAGTGACGGCGATGTTCCAACTACCCAATGTCTACGACCTCAACACTGTTGGCCGCAATCTCGGTGGGCTGCTATTCACTGTAGCTGGCGACCAGCTTCTCTTCTCGCAAGTGGAGATGGAACCGTACATACCCGAGTCAGGCATCCCTTCAGTGTTCCAGAACGACTGCCGAGCCATACCGCGGAAGCTCATCACTGGTGCTAAACCCACATACCTTGCATATCTGGAGTCGCCGCGCAAGATTGTCATAGCCACGATGGAAGCGAAGGAGGGCCGACCACCTCCTCACGGCTACAGAGTCCTGCACTCGTTCATCAAGCTGCTCAATCCTACGGATGAAAAGGCCCTCGACGATGCAGAAATCAAACAAGAAGACGACGCTCCTCTCGCCAACAAGCTCGTTGCAGCCGAGTTCGAGCTCAAGCACGGGGAGCGCGTGTACTCAATCGCCGAATGGCCGTTCGAAGACACTCGCGGCAAGAAACACCATTTGCTCATCGTCGGGACCGGCATTCCTTCCGCTACTGGTAAAGAAACTGGCCGCCGCTTAATCCTAAACACCGGCAAGCAAGGCTCGAAATTGCAGCTGCAGAAAGAGTCCTCATTCGACCATCCGGTGTATTGCACGGCTGTGATGAGCAATCTCGTCAGCATAAGCGCGATTGGGAAATGTTTGACGCTGGATGTATTCAAGCCTGAAGATGGATTGTAAGTCGACTACCTGACAGACGATGAGATGGAATTGTGCTAACGGCTGTGGAGATTGAAAAAACGCGCGACAATCAACCTCCCCTCCCCCGCCATAGACATCACCATCCGCGCGACGTACATCTACGTTTCAACACTCCAACACTCGCACCACTGCTTTGTGGTCATCGACGACGAAGCGGACGGCTCCATCGGATTCAAGAAGATCTTTGAGGATAGCAAGAATCGGAATTGCTCGAATCATCTTGTCGTCGACATACCTACCACCACTTCACCGAACACCGCCACTACCTCCACCACGACCAACACCGACAGCAAAGTGGATCCTACAACGCATACGATGGTCCTCGTATCCGATAAATCCTCTGCCTCACTCTCCGCACTATACCACTCCCCCCAACGCACCTACAAATCCGCCGCCCCGACCCTCTTCGAAGCTTGCTTGCCACGCACAGTCGTCCGACTACAAGAAGGCGATGTAAGACCAAGTTGGCGCCGTCCCATAGCGCCGTTGACAGGGATATTGAAAGATGGAGTCGTAGGCGCTTGCAGCGACGGGACAATCTACGGGTTCACCATCCTCGACGAGAATAGTAGGCATCTGCTCAAATTCTTGCAGACTCTAATCGAAGAAAAAGCCAAACGCGATCCAAGCGCGAGACACACACCAGTCAACCCACGCACCGGCGCAATCGCAGATGTACTCATGAACGGCGCAGAAGGAGATCAAGAACCTGATTCACTTATCCACGCGCGCACCGTCGATTCGCGACACCAGCATCACAATAATCCTAAGGCGAAGCATATTGATGGTGATGTACTTGCGCGCTGGCTGGAGGAAGATGGCGATTTGGAGGGGCTGGTGGGCGAGGGGACGGAGGGGCAGGTGCGAAGGGTGTATAAGGATTTGGTGGGGGAGATGTGGGAGGGGGGTAGGGGGGCTGGGGGTGTGAGGGAGTGGGTGGGGAGAGTGGTGATGGCGTTGCTTTAGGTGCGCGGTGAGAGGGGGAAGGAGAGGGATTTTGGGGTTTGGGGGGTTGGGTTTGGTATATTTGGACTTGATGATTTACGTGAGTATGAAATGATGATGGTTTTTTTGACTTGTGGTTTGCGCTTCTTTGTCGTTAATGTGTTGTCGTCGCCAAGGTAGGCAATTGAGTGATGCATGTAACCGGCGTTAGCAGCGCATGAGATGAGAGGTAGGCGCCCTCTCGGCTACATGGATCTGGTTTCGATTTGTTCTAAAGTATTGCGTTTTGCTTGCGGCTGAGGCTGAGACGTGCATTGAAGGGGCGCGCTCAACCAATGAGTGCCGCTTGCCAAAGGGCACAGCGATCCAATTGCCAACATAATGCTCTCCTCTTAGACTCTTCTAAAAGTTCGACATTGCACTGCTGTACTGCGGTGAGGCTGACGGGCGCGTCTAGCCTATTGAAATCTACTCATCGCTACAGAGGGCGCCAGCAATCTATTAAAAGAGACGTAGCTTTTCAATACTGCCGACATGCATACTCGACAGCGGAGTGGCGTTGGAAACTAAAAGGGCGCGCTAAATCAATCAAAATGGAGCATTTGGCGACATACATGTGTGTGATTTGCTTTGCGCCGAATTTGGAGAGTTGGTGGGTTGTGGTGAGGCTGTGACTCATATGGGAACTTTGGAAGGGCATGCTTTGTCTATTTGGTGTGATGAGTTGAGGGGCGCAAGCAGCCGGTTGCTGTCAAGTATGGACACGTCTCGACTTATGCATCGCCGTATGTGTCGTTTCCTCGCGGTGCCATGGTCACGTAATGTGACATTTTCTTTCACGTCTCAGTGAGGAGTGAAATATGAAAATCCAAGGAAAAGACATGCATTACTACCGAAATGTGACAATTTAAGCTACAAGTGAAACCCCAAAACCAATATCGATATCCAAAATACAAAAAGAAATACGTCGAGATGCCGATAGCAGAGACACTGGATACTGCATGGCACCGACAATGATGTTGAATACTGTCCAACCCGAGTATGTTGAATGACGAGGAAACCCACCACTCAGCCTCAGCCTCGTCGTCTTCGCCCTTCTTACGCCACCAATACAACGTGCATGTAGTCCCCAGCGATCTACCCTGCAAGATCGAATTTCATCTTGTGTCCCTGCCTCATATGGTCACGCAGCTTGTCGGCGCGAGCAAACGTCTTGTCACAGCCTATGACTGCGCAATTGAACTTCGGTGGGCCGTGCTTGAGCATGTGGCGGCGGTAGTCGCCAGGGCGGCGGACGACTTTGTGACACACGGGGCAGGCTGAGGGACGACTACAACCGCGGGCTGAGGCGTCGCAAGAGGCGCGATTCCGGTCATGGTGGGCTGGAATGCCAGCTGCGGGTACTGATTGAATCCGAGATTCGCGTCTGGCCAAGTAGCTGCCTGGTAATGCATCGGATGGCTGAATATGGGCAGGAGGTGCGCATCATCGAGTGAGAACTCGCATCCAGTCTGGCCTTGGAAGTCATATCCAGTCTGGCCTTGGAAGCAATGCGGATTTTCAGAGTCTACAGACCCAGAAATCTTGTCGTAGTGAGCATTGAGGCCGTTCGGTTCAAGAGGTGCTGCATGAGAGCTCGTGTTCATGTAGCTGACGTCCCGCAAGGGCGTCTTGAGGACATCTGGTTGGTCGAGCGCGTGCTGGGTTGGTACCAGAGACCTCGCGTACAGAATCTGCAGAGCCGCATCCGTTCCACCAAGATTGGAGTCCAAAAGATAGGTGAAGCCATCGACAAATTGAGAAGCTGCAGTCAAGTTCTGGCAGCCCTGGTGATTGCCATAGTCGCCTGGGAAGTCACCGTTCGAGGCGTCGGTGGCGTAGTAAGCCGGAGGGACACCCAGCTCGAAGGTCGATGTGCTAAGTAGGGCATGGTCGTATTGATGGATGTTGTTTTGATTGATCGATTGGGTCTGAGGCCGGGCGGTAGGTCCTTGCGGCTGCTGGAAGGCTGTGCCGTATTGGGGAGGGAAGGGCGACGTGGACCAATCAAAAACTTTGTCGGACAACACGTCGGCTTCGTCGTTGATACCTGCAAGGTCAACAGAAAAGGCAGACCTGCAGATTGTTAAAAAAAAATTACCCAGCATATGGACCGATTTCGCCGCAGAGCTCCAGCGACGCAGAGGAGTCGGTGTCGACTTGATCATCTGGGAGTGTTGGAGCCATGATTCCGCGTGCGCTTCTTGGCTGTGTGAGCAGCGAGTTGAGATGAGATGAGGTCCGTCGGTGACAGGTTTCGAGGAGATGGAAGCGATAGTTCGCGTGGTTGACTTTGACGATATGGAAAAAGGATGCAAGTCGATAGTTTCGTCCACAAAGTGTCCGAGAGGTAGGGGGACGTGTTCCTTGTATGTCAGCGAGTACCTAGAGGCTAGCGATTCCCAAGCTTTCCTGCACAATGGCGTCGAATGAGGTGCCTTGTTGGCGCCCTCGCACGAATGCAGAAGTGTAAGCCCAGGGCACCTTGCATGGTCACGTGGATTATCCACCAGCCAATCAGCCCACCACTTCATGTATATAAACCTACGTCACAGACTTCTCGGTCATTAGAACATGAGAACACATACAACTACACAACACAATACACCTTACATTAACTTATATATCAACCGCCTTTTAGCTTACAAGAAGAGGACCCTGGAAGTCATGCGAATACCTCCCGATTGGTCAACGTGGTGTAGCGAGGACAGCATTGTAGTGATATATCCACAGCCACTCTCCCACCTGCAAGGGTACTGCAAGTTCTAGACGTTCAGGAATCAGATGACGTTCTCAAGGTATGAATGTGATGATGGAAACTGTGAGAGGTCTTTCGACACGAGAGGACAGTTGAGGTTAGTGATGATCATCCTGTGTCTTGTTATCGATATCCTGAGAACTACTATAGCCGGCACCTCAAGATTCACACCAAGCCCTTTCGATGCACAGTTTGCGAAAGAGGCTTTGCGGCCCGCTCTGATTCAAGCCGACACGTGGAAGCCCTTCATCGCC
>Ga0265798_10003980_pt1 | contig 20722 bp, 9 predicted proteins | sample P3T30metagenome_FD_192430 | JGI IMG/M metagenome (GOLD analysis project Ga0265798, IMG submission 192430) | Plant litter microbial communities from East Loma Ridge, Irvine, California - P3 T30 | ecosystem: Environmental > Terrestrial > Plant litter > Unclassified | place: USA: California... | reverse complement strand
TACCGCCCGCTACGAGGGCCACCTGCGCACCGAAGCTACGCACACGGCTTCGGGTACTGTCATCCAGACCGATGCCCCGGTTGATAACCACGGGCGCGGCGAAGCGTTTTCGCCGACCGACCTCGTGGGCACCGCCCTGGGCACCTGCATCCTTACCACGATGGCCATCGTGGCCGAGCGCCACCAGGTAGACCTCGTGGGCAGCTCGTTCAAAATGGAGAAAATCATGAGCACCGATGCGCCGCGCCGCATTGCCCAACTCACTGTGGAACTGCACCTTCCGGCCAGCCTCAGCGACTCCGACCGGGCCCTGATGGAGCGCACCGCCCACACCTGCCCCGTGGCTCTGAGCCTGAACCCGGAAATTAAGCAAGAGGTTCGGTTCGTGTACGAGTAGCCGTTCTTAGCCCCTTAGCCAGCCTCCCCATTACGAATGGGGAGGCTTTTTTTTCGTATAAAATTCGGGTTTCGTACATAATTCCGGCTTTTCGTCTACATTTGCAATCCAAACCTGGGTGGTACCGGGCTGAGTCTGTGGCCGTTTTGGCCGATTTTTTCCCTTTACCCCCAGTGCCCATGGTTCTCATCGTGGTAGGGCTCCTTATTGCCCTCATTTTTATCGCCCGAAGTTGGGATTCACCCCAGCGGCTCAAGGAGTTAGAGGGTAGCCTAGTCCGCCAGGCGGCCCGGCAGCACCAGCTCCAAAGCGAGGTCTTTGCCCTGAGCAGCCAGCTAGCCGCGCTGCGCCAGGAGGTAGCCGACATTCGCTCCGCCACTGTTTCGGTGGTGCAGTCCCCCGCCCAGTGGGGCGATTTCCTGGGAACGTGGGCTGGCCCCGCACCCGCCGCCGAAACCAGCGTGCCCCCGCTCCCCACCGAGCCCGCCATGCCGGCAACCGAGCCCGCAGCCGCCCCGCTCGCACCAGTGGACGAGCCGACCCAGCCAGCGCCCGCGCCAGCAGTTGAAGAAGAACTTACCCAACCGACTCCCATACTTGAAGTCGAAGCGGAACTGACCCAGCCCGCGCCCGCACCAGAGGCCGAAGCCCAGGAGGCCGCGCCCACTGAAATCGCACAAGCCCCCGAAACCAACCCCGAGCCAGTAGCCTTGCCCGAAGCAGCAAGCACGGAAGCAGAAGCCGCAGCTGCTGAGCCAGCCTTGGCTGAGGAGCGAGTGGAGGACGTAGCCGAAGAGCAGCCGCTAGCCGAAGAACTCTTTATTGCGGAAGAAACCGCAGCAACCGAGGAGCAGCCGCAAGTAGCGGCGCCGGCCTTAGCTGAAGAACAGCCGCAGGCAGCAGCAGAACCCGAAGCCATTGACGAGCAGCTGCCCGCAATGGAACTGGAACCCGAAGAAACTGCGGAACAACCACAAGCAACGGAGCTTGACGAAACCGCAGCCCCCGAGCCAGCCGAGCCGCTAGCCCCTGCCGAAACGGACGAAGCCGAGCTAGCTCAGCCCACTGCCGAAGACGCGCCGGCCCCAGCCACCGAAGACGAGCACGCCGCCGAACCCGAACTGGCCCCCGAGCCAGCGGAGGACACAACGCCCACGCCCGCCCCGGCCCCCCGGCCCCGCATGGCGCCGCCCCGGCCGCCGCTGCCGCCCGCCCGCCCCGCCCTGCGGCCCAAGCCGGTGCCCACTGGCCCCACCTTCTGGGAGCGTACGTCTACGATGCTGCTCGAAAACTGGACCGGCATCCTAGGGGCAGTGGTGCTCGTGACGGGCGTCGGGTTTTTGGGGATTTATGCGGCGCTGCGGGTGTCGCCCCAGTTGCGCTTTCTGCTGATTTGCGCCTTTGCAGGCGTGCTGCTGGGCACCCGGTTTGCGCTGCGCAAGAAGGACTTTGCCACGAAGCTGAATGCCTGGCTGCTGAGCAGCGCGGCGGCCATTTTCCTGTTTGCCTGCGTGGGCGCGGTGAGTATTTCGGGCCTGATGTGGGTCACGCCGCCCTTCGACTACCTGCTGCTGCTGGCCGGTGTGAGCGCCAACCTCTACCTGGCCTGGCGCGCCAGCCGCCAGGAAATCGCCACCCTGCACGGCGTACTGAGCCTGGTAGCCCTGGCGGTGCTGCCGCCCGCGCCCCTCACGCTGGGCGCCGCGGCCGGCGTCACGGCCTTCAGCATTGCCATCACTTACCGCCAGCAGTGGAAGTATCAGCTGCTGCTGAGCATCATCAGCTTCTTCGCGTTTCACCTCTACTGGCATCAGCAATTGCCCATTATTGCGGGCGGCACGCGGCTGGTGGCCATGGCCCTGGTGCTGCTGGTGGGCGGCGCAGCCGCCGTGGTGCAGTACCGCCGCGTGTACGCCGAGCGCCGGTTCGAGCCCCTGCTTTTCACCTCGCACCTGCTCAACTGGACCAGCCTGGCCGTGAACATGTACTTCTACAGCACGGGCTCGCTTTGGAAAACCCTGCCGCTGGCCGTGGGCACCGTGCTCACGTTCTGGGCCGGGCGGCAGGCCAAGCGCCTGGGCATCGGCTGGCTGTTTCAGACCGATACCATTATCTCGCTCATCCTGGGGCTGGCCACGGCGCTGTCGCTGCAAGGCTGGCACGCCACGCCGCCGGTTATCCTGCTCTTCATGCTGCTCGAAACCCTGCTGGTGGCTCTCATCATGGCCCGGCAACGGGAGGCGCTGGTGTACCGCGTGGCCCTTGGCGGCGCGCTGCTGGCGGGCGCTGGCCTGCTACTGCTGGCCGGCAGCCGGGCGCACGATGCCCTGCCCGCCACCCTCTACCGCGACGCCCTGGTGCTGGCCCTGGCCGGCTGGGCCGGGCTGGCGTTCATGCAGTTTATTTTCAAGCAACCCCTGCTCACCATTGGGCAAGCGCTTAAAAAACAATTCCTTGTAGCCGAAACCACCGCCCGGCCCGCCACGCCCAAAGCCGCCGCCGTGCAGTCGCACCGCCGCTTGCTGAGCTCCTTTGCGGGCGTGGCAGGGGCGTTGCAAGCCGGGGCCGGGCTGCTGCTGGCGCGGGCGCTATTTGCCTGGCCCGATGCGCCGGTGACCCCGCTGCTGCTGGCGCTGACGACCCTGGCCGGCGGCGCGTTAGGGCTAGGTGCCTGGGTGCAGGGGGCCGGCCGCGCCCCCGACTGGGTACGGCGGCAGCAACTGGTGCTGGGGCAGCTGCTGTCCATACTGGCCATCGTGGGCCTGCACGAAGCACACCTGAGCTGGCCGGTTATCCTCACGCTGCTCTTCGCCGAAAACCTGGGCGCGGTGCTGCTGCTGGCCCGGCGCGATACCCTGCTGCACCGCTTCGCGATGGGCGGCGCCCTGCTCACGGGCCTGGCCCTGCTGCTCGCCTGCGCCAACGACCTCGATGCGCCCCGCGCCCTGCTCTACCGCGACGCCCTCTTGCTGGGGCTGGCCGGCTGGGGCAGCGTGGCCTTCGCGCAATTAGCTTTCAAGCGCTTCTTGCAGCCAGCCAATGGCTATGAGATAGTTACCTCGCGCCCTGAGCTGCTAGCCGCCGCGGCGTACCGCCGCTGGCTGAGCGCATTTGCCGGGCTAGGTGGGCTGCTGCAACTCGGGGCTGGCCTGCTGGTGGCCCGGGTGCTGTTTGGCGGGGCGCCGGTGCCAGTGGCCCTGCTCATGGGCGCGCTGCTGGTGCTGGCGGGCAGTGCGGTGGCACTGGCCACTTGGCTACGCAAGAGCACGCTGGCCCCCGGCTGGGTGCGCTGGCAACAACTGGTACTGGGGCAGGCTTTTGTGGTGCTGGCCATCTTCGGGCTGCACGAGGCCAGCCTCACCTGGTCGGCGCTGCTGCTCCTGCTGTTCACCGAAAACCTGCTGGTAATTCTCCTGCTGGCTGGCCGCGACGAGGCCGACCACCTGCACCGCCTGCTCTACCGCGCCGCAATGGCCGAGGCCCTGCTCACCGGCACGAGCCTGCTTCTATCGGCTAGCCGCCACCTGGCCGACAGCCAGCCCCCGGCCCTCTACCGCGAGGCCCTGCTGCTGGCCCTGGCTGGCTGGGTTGGGCTGGCCTTTGTGCAGCTAGTCTTCAAATTCCCGCTGCTGCTGGGCGTGAAGCCGGCCCGCCGCCGGGCGGACGAGCCGACCATAATGCTGGTTTCAAACCCCGAGGCGCATCGCTCCTGGCTAGGCGCGTTTGCGGGCCTGGCGGGCCTGCTGCAAGCGGGCACCGGGGCACTGCTGGCGCACGCGCTCTTTGGCTGGCACCCGGCGCCGATAGGGCTGCTGCTAGGAGCCTTAATGGCAATGGCCGCCAGCGCGCTCGGGCTGGCCGCCTGGGTACGCCTGGCCGGCCGCGCACCCGACTGGGTGCGGCGCCAGCAACTAGTGCTGGGCCAGCTGTTCATCGTAGTGGCCATTTTCGGGCTGCACGAGCTGGGGCTGAGCTGGCCCGAAGTGCTGCTGATGCTTTACCTCGAAACCCTGGTGGCCGTGCTACTGCTCGCTAAGCGCGATGGCCTGCTGCACCGCGCCGCCATGCTGGGCGCGCTGGCAGTGGGTGCCAGCCTGCTGCTGCTCGCCGCCACGCACCTCGACAACAGCCCGCCGCCGCAGCTGTACCGCGATGCCCTGCTGCTGGCCCTGGCCGGCTGGACTAGCATCGTCTTCGTGCAAGCCACCTGCAAACAGCTGCTCCCGCCCGGCTGGAGCCGCACCGGGGCTACCGTAACCAACCTCTTTTCCAAGCAGCTGGGCATGTTGCTCAATGGCTTTGCCGGGCTGGCCGGGCTCTTGCAAGTGGGCACCGGCCTGCTGCTGGCGCGGGTGCTCTTTGGCTGGGCACACGCCCCGGTGGCGGTGCTGCTGGGCGCCCTGGTGGGCCTGGCCGCCGCCGCGCTGGCACTCGCCTACTGGGTACGGGCCAGCGCACTGGCCCCCAAGTGGCTGCGGCGCCAGCAAGTGGTACTCACGCAGTTTTTCCTGGTACTGGCCATCGTGGGCCTGCACGAAGCGCACCTGAGCTGGCCGGTTATTTTCACCCTACTCTTCGCCGAAAACCTGCTGGCAGCCTTGCTGCTGGCCAAGCGCGACACGCTACTGCACCGGGCTACTATGGCCGAGGCGCTGCTTACCGGCATGGGACTGTTGCTGCTGGCGGCTGGCCAGTCAAGCAACAGCCTGCCGCCCACTCTTTACCGCGACGCCCTGCTGCTGGCCCTGGCCGGCTGGGGCAGCCTCGCCTTCCTGCAAGCCACCTTGCGGCAGTTTTTCGCCCAAAACCCGGCTGCTGACTCGGCTCCTTCCTACGCCGCCACGGTGCGCGGCTGGCTCAGCGGCTTCGCCGGATTGGCGGGCGTCCTGCAAGCTGGCGCGGGCTTGTTGCTGGCGCAGGTGCTGTTTAAATGGTCCGATACGAGGGCGCTGGGCCTGCTCCCCGCGCTGGCTTTAGCGGCGCTGGGCTTGGCTTACTGGGTACACCGCAGCAACTGGGCACCCCGCTGGGTGCAGCGCCAGCAACTGGTGCTAGCCCAGTTGTTCATCGTGCTGGCGCTAGTGGGCTTGCACAAGGTCGGCCTCACCTGGCCCGGCGTGCTCACGCTGCTCTTCGCCGAAAACCTGCTGGCGGCCCTACTGCTAGCCAAGCGCGATACGCTGCTGCACCAGGCTACTATGGCCGAGGCGCTGCTCACCGGCGGTAGCCTGCTGCTGCTCGTCGCGGACAAGCTAGGCAGCAGCCTGCCGCCCGCCCTCTACCGCGACGCTCTGCTGCTGGCCCTGGCCGGCTGGGGCAGCCTGGCCTTCCTGCAAGCCACCTTCCGGCAGCTTTCCGCCAAAAACCTAGCCACTGATTTGGCTAGCCCCTACGCCGCCACAGTGCGCGGCTGGCTCAACGGCTTCGCCGGGCTGGCGGGCTTCCTGCAAGCCGGCGCGGGCTTATTGCTTGCCAAAGTATTGGTTGAATGGGCTGACACGCGGGCGCTGGGCCTGCTTCCGGCGCTGGCCCTGGCGGCGCTGGGGCTGGGCTACTGGGTGCATCGTAGCGGCTGGGCTCCGCGCTGGGTGCGCCGGCAGCAACTGGTACTGGCGCAGCTATTGATGATGGTAGCGGTGGTGGGCCTGCACAAAGCCGGCCTCACCTGGCCCGGCGTACTGGTGGCGCTGTATGCCGAAAACCTGCTGGCGGCCCTGCTGCTGGCCCGGCGCGACGAAGAAGGCCTACTGCACGGCCAGACTTACCTGCTGATAGTGCAGGCCGTGCTGCTGCCGGTGCTGGTGCGCACCACGGCCCCTGGCTTCCTCGCGCCGCTGGCGCAGGCCGGGCTGCTGCTGGGCGCAGCCCTGCTCACGATGGGCTACCAGCTGCGGCGGCTGGCCCTGGCCCCCGCGGGCCACGACTACGGCCGGCTGCCCGCCCTGGGCGGCCACCGGCTGCCCATCCTGAGCATTGCCACGGGCTGGCTGCTGCTGGGTGCCGGCTCGGTGGAATACCTCCACCCCTGGGCGGGCTGGGCGATGGTCGGCCTGCTCGGTGCCCTGCTCTACCTGCGTCAGCGCCGGGCGGTGCCGGGGCTGGGGGCCGGGCTGGTGCTGGCGGCTATCGGCTACGTGGGGCTGCAATGGAGCCACGTGCTGCCCCCGGCCGTGGCCGCGCACCTGGCCGGCCGGCCCATGCTAGGTGCCCGGTACGTGCTGCTGTACCTGCTGCCCACACTGGCAGTGCCGCTGGCGGGCCTGCGGGCCTCGTGGTGGCCGGCCGGGGCGCGCTTCGTGCGCTGGCCGTGGCTGTATCTGCTGGGTGGGCAGCTGGTAGTTATGCTGCTGGGCAGCGTGCCGCCCGCCCACCTCGCCTACCTCATGCTGGGGCTGCTGGCCCTGGCCGGCACCGCCTTCGCGGTGGCACAGACCTGGCGGCGCACCCTACCCGATGCGGCCGCCGTCGGCCGCGCCGGCCAGCCCGACCGCTACCTGCTGCACCTCAGCTACGGGCTGCTGCTCGCTAGCCTACTGGTGCATGTGCGCCTGCTGCTCGGTACCGAAACCCTGCTGCACCGGCCGGCCGAATATTTCACGGCGGCTGCCTATGTGGGCGTGCTGGCGGCCCTGGCCCTGGCCCGGCCGCCGGCCACCGCGCCGGTCTACGCCTCGTGGCGCCGGCTGCACCCCTTCCTGCCCGAGGTGGCGCTGCTCTTTAGCTCGCTCACGCTGGCGCACCATGTGCAGGCGGCCTGGCTGGGCCTGGTGTGGGTAGCTCTTGCGCTCATTATTACCGCCGTGCTGACCAAAACACCGCTGCGCCTGCGGCGGCTGGGCGTGTACGGGCGGCTGTACTTCTGGCTGGCGGCGGGGTCGGCCGGCGCGTATTGCCTGCGCTACGTGGGCGATGCCCAGCTGCTGGGCACCGAGCGCTGGGTGGTGGCCGCTACCGTGGCGCTGCTGTTTGGCTACGCGGGCCTGGCGCTGCGCCTCGGCAACGCGCCGCTGGCGGACCTTTCGGCGCGGTGGGGCGTGCTGGCCCGGCCTTCGCGCCGGCAGCTGGAGGCGGCGCTGCTGTATCCGGCCTTCGGGGCGCTGGCCTTGTTCTTCATCCAGTCCTTCGACCGCTCGGTGCTCACCGTGCTGCTGATGCTGGAAGTAGTGGCCGTCTTCAGCGCCAGCCTCTTGCTGCGCCGGCAGGATATGCGCTACGTGGCCCTGGCTGGCATGGCCGCCACCATCGGGCGGCTCCTGCTGGTCGACCTGAGCCGCAGCGGCACCGTGACGCGGGCCGTCGTCTTCATCTTCGTGGGCCTGCTGCTGCTGGGCCTGCACGCGCTCTACGCCCGCTTCAAAACCCGTCTGGTCGTAGCCGGTGGCGTAGCGGTGGAGCTGGAAGCTGATGACCCGGACGAGCCCGGGGAGCCGGCAGAAAATCCGGAATAAGCCCGCTCTGCTCACCACGAGTCAGGGTAATTCTTAACTATAAAAGATGGTCAGGTTTCGCCGTGCGAAGCCTGACCATCTTTTTTGCTGCAAATCCGTTTCGTAAAAGTGCTCGTTGCACATGCCAGCGCGCTGGCTTTCAGCGCATCAAAAGCCCGCCGGCACTACTTTCGTTTTCAATGCCTTCCACATGGCTTCTTTTGCTGGCGAGGGCGGCCGGACCCGGGGCCCTGGCACTCCCTTGCCACTCCGGGCGACGCGCCTTGCTTTGGCTTCTGCCCTTTCCCTTTATAACCCCCATTTTCTATGAAAGCACCGCTACTGTACTGCCTGCTGCTGCTGCTGGGCCTGCGGGCCGGCCAAACGGCCACCGCCCAAACCGCCTCTGTCGATACCACCGGCGGGCGCTACTTTCAGCCCGTGTTTCAGAACGTGACGGTGACCTCGGGCGTGGCCTACGGCTCGGCCGTTACGGCTTTTGGCACTACCCAAACGCTACGGATGGACATTTACCAGCCCACGGGCGACGCCACTGCCGAGCGGCCGGTTATCATTTTTGCGCACCAGGGCGGCTTCGTCACGGGCTCCAAAACCGATGCTTACATGGTGCAGGTGTGCACCCAGTTTGCCCGGCTGGGCTACGTCACGGCCAGCATCGACTACCGGCTGGGCTTCACCAACTTCGATACCACGGCCGTGGCGCGGGCGGCCATCCGGGGCATGCAGGACCTGCGGGCGGCCGTGCGCTTCTTCCGGGCCGATGCGGCCGGGGCCAACGTGTACCGGGCCAGCGCCAGCCGCATTGTGGTGGGCGGGTCGTCGGCCGGGGCCTTCGCAGCCCTGGAAGTGGGCTACCTCGACAAGGCCAGCGAAGTGCCCACCTACGTGGGGCTGGCCGCGCTGGGCGGCATCGAGGGCAGCGGCGGCAACCCCGGCTTCAACAGCTTCCCGCTGGCCGTGCTCAACCTGAGCGGCGCCACCGAGCAACCTAGCCTCATTGAGCCCGGCAACGCACCCCTGTACAGCGCCCACGGCACCGCCGACGCTACCGTGCCCTACCTGCAAGGTCGGGTGGGCTCGTTTTTGCCGCCCAAGTACGTGTACGGCAGCGGCCGGCTCAATCCTTACGCCAGCAGCATCGGGGTGCCCAACCAGCTGCGCCGCTTCAGCCAGGCCGGCCACGTGCCCTTTGAGCGAACCAGCGCCGCCGGCCTGGCCTACGCCGACACGGTGTACCGCGACGTGCGCGCCTTCCTGCGCCCGCTGCTGGCACCCTTCGCGGCGGCCTACCCCAGCCTCGTTATTACTACGAATACCGCCGTGGCCCCCGGCGCTTACCAGGACATCACCATCAACAGCGGCACGGCCACGCTCGGCGGCAACGTGACGGTGTACGGCGCGCTGACCATCAAAAGCCAGGGCGGCCAGCCAGCCGGGGCGCTGAATACTAACTGCTTCGTAATAGACGGCCCGGGCAGCTTCGAGCTCCAGGCCGGGGCCGCGCTACGCATCTGCGATGCGGCGGGCATCAGCGCCAGCGGGGCCACCGGGGCCGTGCGCAACACGGGCGCGCGCAGCTTCAGCCCCGATGCCAGCTACGCCTACGCGGGCAGCGGCAGCCAGGCCACCGGCTCGGGCCTGCCCGCCACGGTGCGCGAGCTGGCAATGGCTCTCCCCACCGCCAGCATCCTCACCCTGACCAATGCCGTGCGCGTGAGCCAGAAGCTGACGCCCACCAGCGGCACCCTCGACAACAGCGCCCGGGCCCTGACGCTGCTCTCCGGGGCCAGCGGCACGGCTTTGGTGGCGCCCGGCGCGGGCACGCTCAGCAGTGCCTTCACCCTGCAACGCTACCTCGACCCCAGCGCCAACGCTGGCCCGGGCTACCGCCACCTCAGCCTGCCCTTCGACGCCGGCACCCTGGCGGGCGTGACGGGGCCAGCCTTCGCGCCGGTGTTCACTGCCGCCTACAACACCAGCGCCCGGCCCGATTTAGTGACGCCCTTCCCCACCGTATTTGCCTACGACCAGCTACGGGCCACCACCTCACCGGCCACCAGCTACACCGAGTTTGACAAAGGCTGGGTAGTGCCCGCCGACCCGGCCGGGTCCACCGCGCTGCCGTCGCGCCGCGGCCAGGGCTACGCCGTGAACCTACCGGCCGGCCAGACGCTGGCCCTCACCGGCGCGCTCACGCGCAATAATGAAGACATCACCGTGACCCTGCCGGCCGCTGCCACTGCTACCGCCGGCTGGCACCTGCTGGGCAACCCCTTCGCCTCGGCCCTGAGCTGGGATGGCGTCGGCATCCCGGCGGGCCTGAGCGGGGCCATGTACATCTACGTGAGCACCAGCCAGTACACGGGTAATTACCGCACGTATGTGAATGGCATTGGCGGCGCGGGCAGCACCATTCCGCTGGGGCAGGCCTTTTTCGTGCGCACGCTGAGCAGCTCGCCCGTCACGCTTACCCTGCCCGTGAGCGCCCGCATCAGCGACTTTGCCACGGCTAATACCGCCACCGTGCAGCGCACCGCCGCCGACCCGCGGCCGCAGCTGCGCCTCACGCTGGCCGCCACCGCCACCGCCGGCCCCGCCGACGAAACCTACCTCTACCAGCAGGCCGGCGCCACCGCCGCCCCTGATGCCGCCTTCGACGCCGCCAAGCTGCCCAACCCCAGCGGCCTGAGCCTGGCCACGCTGGCCGGCGGCCAGGAGCTGGCCATCAATGGCTTGCCCGTGGCGGGTGCGCCCGCTACCGTGCCGCTGGCCCTCACGGTGCCTGGGGCCGGCAGCTACGTGCTCACCGCCGCGCAGTTGGCCAACTTTGCCCCCGGCGCCCTCACCCTCACCGATGCCCTCACGGGCACCCGCACCCCGCTGGCCGCCGGCACCCGCTACACCTTCACCCTGGCCGGCACCACCGCGCCGGGCCGCTTCGCGCTGGAGCTGAGCGCCGCTGGCCCGCTGGCCGCCAGCCCGGCCCAGGCGCTGGCCGCCGGGCTACAAGTATACCCCAACCCGGCCTCGGGCAGCTTCCGCGTGGCCCTGCCGCTGCCGGCTGGCACGGCCGCGCCGGCCTTGGCCGAACTGACGAATGCCCTGGGGCAAACCGTGCGCCGCGTGGCGCTGACGGCCGGCCCCGGCCAGTCGGCGGTGGGCGAGGCCAACGTGCGCGGCCTTGCGCCGGGCGTGTACCAGTTGCACCTGCGCGTGGCTGGGGTGCCGCTGGTGCGCCGCGTGGTAGTGCAGTAGGCTATTGAAAACCTGCTGACACTCCTATGCTGCCGCTACTATGCCTACCCACCGGCAGCCCTAAACCCATGAGCTAATTAAACTACCTGGGTTGCGCCTGCGCAACCCGAGCAGCCCCCACCAACGAGCGGCTAGCGACTAAATGACCGCCCCAAACAAACACCTGTGAGGGCCGTTATTTAGTCGCTAGCCGTTCAGCATTTATTCGTTACTTCAATGGGATTTTTCACCAATAAGGGCTTCCAGCCCAAGCGCCCCAGCAACCCCAAGCTGCCGCCCGGCCAGTACGAAACCACCGATTTTCCGGTGCTCACGGCTGGCCCCACGCCCCGCATTAACCTCACCAACTGGGAGTTTCGGCTCGAGGGCCTGGTCGAAGAGCCGGTAAAATGGAGCTGGGAGGAGTTTAATAAGCTGCCCATGCAGGACTTCAACCTCGATATTCACTGCGTCACGAAGTGGTCGAAATTCGACACCCACTGGCGCGGCGTGAGCGTGGACACCCTGCTGGAACACATCAAGCTGAAGCCCGAGGCCCAGTTTGTGACGCAATTCTGCTACGGCGGCTACACCACCAACCTGCCGCTGGCCGACCTGCTGGGCGGCAAAGCCTTCGTGGGCCTCCAGTTTGAGGGCCAGCCGCTGGCTCCCGAGCACGGCGGCCCGGCCCGCCTGGTGGTGCCGCACCTCTACTTCTGGAAAAGCGCCAAGTGGGTGCAGGGCCTGCGCTATACCGCCGACGACGAGCCTGGCTTTTGGGAGCGCGGCGGCTACAGCATGTACGGCGACCCGTGGAAGGAGCAGCGCTACCGCGACGACGATGACGACGCGGCCAGCGCCGGCAGCATCCGGCTATGAGCAAGGTAACCTGGCAGTTGGGCACGGTAATCAGCATCGTACCCGAAACGCCCCGCGTCAAAACCTTCACCATTAGGCTGCCTGATTGGACGCCCCACCTCGCCGGCCAGCACTACGACCTGCGCCTCACTGCCGAGGGCGGCTACCAGGCCGAACGCAGCTACTCCATCGCCTCCCCGCCCGAGCAAGCCGGCGAAATCGCCCTCACCGTGGAGCTTGTGGAGGAGGGCGAAGTATCGGGCTACCTCTTTGAGGGCGTGGCCGTGGGCAACGAGCTGGAGGTGCGCGGCCCCATCGGCGGCTACTTCGTGTGGCGCGGCGAGCCTGGCGCGCCGCCCCTGTTGCTCGTGGGCGGCGGCTCGGGCGTGGTGCCGCTTATGGCCATGCTGCGTCACCGGCAGCGGCTAGGTCTACGCATGCCAGCCGTACTGCTATTTAGCATCCGCACGCCGGAGGAGGTTATCTATCAGGCTGAGCTAGAGGCAATGGCGCAGGCCGACCCCAGCTTCACGCTCCTGCTCGACTATACGCGCCAGGCGCCGCCCGGCTGGGCCGGCTACCAGCGCCGCCTCGACGCGGCCATGCTGGCGGAAGTGGTGCAGCGCTTCGGTGCTACCCAGCCGCAGGCTTTCGTGTGCGGCCCCACGGGCATGGTGGAGAGCGTGGCCAACGGCTTGCAGGCCGCTGGCCTAGCGCCTGAGATGATACTCACTGAGCGCTTTGGGCCGACGGGTAGCTAAGCGGTTTCCTCTATTTCCCAAACGCGAATAAACCGTTTGTCATGCTGACGAAGGAAGCATCTTATCAGATTCGCACGGCTTACGCTGGCGTGATAAGATGCTTCCTTCGTCAGCATGACAAACGGTTTATTCGCGCAGATAGTTGATTTACTGCTAACTACTTACAAAGCAAACCTTACGCATACACGCTCGTCTTCAGCTCCTCGGCCAGGAAGCGGCTGGTGTGGCCTTTGCCGCTCTTGGCTACCTGCTCGGGCGTGCCCTGGGCCACGATGGTGCCGCCGCCCGCGCCGCCCTCGGGGCCGATGTCGATGACGTGGTCGGCCACCTTGATGAGGTCCAGGTTGTGCTCGATGATGAGGACGGTGTTGCCCTTGTCGGCGAGCTTATGCAGCACATCGGACAGATGGCGAATGTCCTCAAAGTGCAGGCCAGTGGTGGGCTCGTCGAGGATGTAGAAGGTCTTGCCGGTATCTTTTTTGCTGAGTTCGGTAGCGAGTTTCACGCGCTGGGCCTCGCCGCCCGAGAGCGTCGTGGCCTGCTGGCCCAGCGTGAGGTAGCCCAGTCCCACATCGGCCAAGGTCTTGATTTTGCGCAGGATGCGCGGCTGAAACTCGAAGAATTCGACCGCTTTTTCCACCGTCATGTCGAGGATGTCGGTGATGGACTTGCCTTTGAAGCGCACTTCCAGGGTTTCGCGGTTGTAGCGGCGGCCTTTGCAGGTTTCGCAGGGCACGTGCACGTCGGGCAGGAAATTCATCTCGATGGTGCGGATGCCCGCGCCCTCGCAGGTTTCGCAGCGCCCGCCCTTCACGTTGAAGGAGAAGCGGCCGGGCCCGTAGCCCCGGATTTTGGCCTCCGCCATCTCGGCAAACAGCTGACGGATTTCGGTAAACACGCCGGTGTACGTGGCCGGGTTCGAGCGCGGCGTGCGGCCGATGGGCGACTGGTCTACCTCAATCACTTTGTCAATCAGCTCCAGGCCGTCGAGGCTGCCGTAGGCCAGCGGCTCGCGGTGGGCGTTGAAAAAGTGCTTGTTGAGAATCGGGTACAGCGTGTCGTGGATGAGCGACGACTTGCCCGAGCCCGACACGCCCGTAACGGCGATGAGCTTACCCAGCGGAAACTTGGCCGTGACGTTCTTGAGATTGTGGCCCTTGGCTCCTTTCAGCGTCAGGAAAGCGCCTTCGCCCTCGCGCTTCTTTTTGCGCAGCTCGATGTTGCGCTTGCCGCTGAGGTAGTCGGAGGTGAGCGAGCCGGAGTTGAAAATGGCTTCGGGCGTGCCCTCAGCCACGATGTGGCCGCCGTGGATGCCCGCGCCGGGGCCAATGTCGAGCACGTGGTCGGCGTGCATAATCATATCCTTGTCGTGCTCCACCACAATCACCGAATTGCCGATGTCGCGCAGGTGCTGCAAAGCCTTGATTAGCCGCTCGTTATCGCGCTGGTGCAGGCCGATACTCGGCTCGTCCATGATGTAGAGCACGCCCACGAGTTGGGTGCCAATCTGGGTGGCCAGCCGGATGCGCTGGCTTTCGCCGCCGCTGAGCGTGCGCACCGAGCGGTGCAGGCTGAGGTAGTCCAGGCCCACTTCGAGCAGGAAGCCAATGCGCTTGCGGATTTCCTTGAGCAGCTCGCGGGCAATGAGGTTCTGGCGCTCGCTCAGGCGGCCTTCCACATCCACAAACCAGCCCGACAACTCGTTGATATCCATCACCGACAGCTCGCCGATGTGCTTGTCGGCCAGCTTGAAGTGCAGGCTTTCCTTCTTGAGGCGGTAGCCGTCGCACACCGGACAGGTCTGGGCCTGGGTGTACTGCTGAATCCACTCGCGAATGCTGTCGGAGTCCGACTCCATCTGGCGGCGCAGGAAGGGGATGATGCCCTCAAACGGCTCGGTATAAGCCGCTTTGGTATCGTCGGCCTCGTCCTGGGTGATGCCGTGCAGCAGGCGCTTGAGCAGGTCGGGGTCCAGCTTCTCGACGGGCGTATTGAGGCTGGCCTTGTGCTTTTTAAGAATGAGCTGAAGCTGCTGAAAAATCCAGATGTCGCGGTACTCGCCCAACGGCGCAATGGCCCCGCGGCTGATGGTCAGCTTGGGGTCGGGGATAACAGTTTCCTCGGTTATCTGCTGCACCTCGCCCATGCCGGCGCAGTGCGGGCACGCGCCGTAGGGCGAGTTGAAGCTGAACGTGTTAGGCGCCGGGTCGTCGTAGGCGATGCCCGTTTCGGGGTCCATGAGGAAGCGTGAGAAAAACTGCGGCTTGCCCTTTTCGCCCTTGGCGTCAGGGTCGAGCACCAGCATGGTGCCCTTGCCGTGCGTCATGGCATTCTGGACCGAGCCGGAGAGGCGGAAGCGGTCCTCCTCCTTCACCACGAGGCGGTCGATGACAATTTCGATGTCGTGAATCTTGTAGCGGTCCACCTGCATCTTGGGCGTGATGTCGAGCAGCTCGCCATCGACGCGCACCTTGGTGAAACCCAGCTTGGCAATCTTCTGAAAATCTTCGCGGTAGTGACCTTTACGGCCCTTCACCACCGGCGCCAGCACGATGAGCTTTTTGCCATCGTACTGCTTGAGAATGTAGTTGATAATCTGGTCGTCGCTCTGCCGAATCATCTTCTTGCCCGTGGCGTAGCTATAAGCCTCGGCGGTGCGGGCGTAGAGCAGGCGCAGGAAGTCATAAATCTCGGTAATCGTGCCCACCGTCGAGCGCGGGTTGCGCGAGGTGGTTTTCTGCTCGATGGAGATAACCGGCGACAGCCCTTCGATTTTATCGACGTTGGGCCGCTCCAGCCCGCCCATGAAGGAGCGGGCGTAGGCCGAAAACGTCTCCATGTAACGCCGCTGCCCCTCGGCATAGATGGTATCGAAGGCCAGCGACGACTTGCCCGAGCCCGAAATACCGGTAAACACCACCAGCTTGCCGCGCGGAATGCGCACGCTCACGTTCTTAAGGTTGTGCTCGCGGGCGCCGTACACTTCGATGAAGGGCGCTTCGGCGGCGGCCCCCAGCGGCGGGCCTTCCGCGGCGGGCGGCAGGCTGGCGGGCGTTTGGTGCGCCTCGGCCACGGCTAGCCCGGCGGGCGCGGGCTGAGAGCCCACGGGCAGGTTGTGCCGCAGGTCAGCGGCTTGCGCCCCAGCCACTTCCGCCAGGTCGGAGCCTGGAGCAGCAGTCAGGATTTCGGCGGCGGGAGCAGCGGGCTTTGCGGCTTTTTTAGGAGCAGCCTTGGGTGGTTTCGGAGCGGGGGCAACGGGAGCGGTAGCCGTTTTTTTGGGCATGCGGGCAGATTCGGAGGAACGAGCAAAGGTACGGAAACGGCCCGCCGGGGGTGGCGAAAAAGTGGACTTTTCTGCGCGGCGGCGGGCTGGGGGCGACGGTCAGTAACAGGCAAGCGGCGGGTTTGGTGCCGCTTGCACGGTATTTGCCAGCGGCTGAGCCCCGCCTCATTGGGGTGCGGGCACCTAGCCGCGGCTACCTCACCTTTTCCACTTCATTAAAGCTAATGCGTTTCTCTTCTGTTTTCAGCGCGGGGCGCGCCTTGGGGATGAGCCTGCTGCTGGCCGCTGCCAGCCCGCCGGCAATGGCCCAGCTGCTACCCGCCGCCCATGCCCAAACCTTTGACTTTCTAACAGTTACGACAATAGAATCCCAGACCAGGAATATGGCGAAGCTACTCTTCGCGCCGGCATATGGGGGGCGCAGCGAAATTTCGCTCGAACCAGTCAGCGGCTTTACTGCCGTCAGCCTATTAGAGCAATTGCGCAGAAACAACGAAATACTAGCTCAAACCCTGAGTGAGTTATCGGCGGCGGGCTGGGAGCTTATTCAGGTAGAAACCGCCCCGTTTATCGGGGATAAAACGGTGACGACTACGCGTTACCTGCTGCGCAAAGCCAAAAACTAAGCTGCTGCGTATACGGCTACCCGCGCCTCTTTCAGCCTTGGCATTGTCCTTGCCAATGGGTGCGGGTCACCTTACGCTTCTTTCCTATGAACCTGCTCCAAAAAACGGCCTCGTTGGGCCTGCTGGCCGTGCTGGCCTTCGCCGCTGCCCCCGCCCAGGCGCAAATCAACGTCAACATCAACACGGGCCCGCCCGTGGTAGTGGGCGCGCCCGCCAATGCCCAGTACTACTACATCCCGGAGGCCAACGCCTACTACGATGTGCCGGCCCGCCGCTACATTGTGCAGCGCAACGGCCAGTGGGGCCGCTACGAGCGCCTCGATGGCTACGACCCGCGCAACTTTCACCCCCAGTACATTGAGTACCGCGGCAATGAGCCCTGGACCTATGACCGCAAGGGCCACCCCCACGGCATGCCCCCCGGCCAGGCCAAGAAGCTCTACGGCAAGGGCTACGACAAGCATGATAAGCACGACGACCGGGGCCACGGCAAGGGCAAGGGCCACCGCTAAGCATGCCGCCTGCGCTGGCAGTTTTATATTCACTGAAAAGAGACGCACTTCGGTGCGTCTCTTTTCAGTTTGATGAGTGGGTAAAAGCCGGCTGCCTTACCAAGGATGCATGAAGGGCAATGAAAAAAGCTCGCCCAGAATAGCGATTGACCATGCGGCCCCAACGGCCCACCACTCCACTACTAGGTGCTTGCGACCAAGTAAGTAGAAGACGAGGGCCGTCAATCCATTGCCGACCAGCAGAATACCAACTGCATAAGTCATTGAATGGTCGGCATAAGCAGTCACGTAGTGGCGGTCCATCCAAGGTTGGCCAGCATCCGGCGATACGTTTGGAGGAGTGGTTTCTACGCATACCCAGCTGGCAAACATATCTAGCTCAAAGTGAAGAAACAGCGTGAGCCCCGCCGCAAAAAAGAAACGTGGCAGCTTAAGCAGCCAATGAGCCAGTAGCTTAGCGGAGTACGCTTTAAAGTTATTCACGACTTTATGCAGCTATTTTAGTAGTTAACGCAGAAACACACCGCCAGCAAATTTCCCGCAACTGTCCTTTTTGTGCTTACAGAGCACCCGAAAGCTACTGTTGCGCTTCAGTAAGCGAAAACCCTGCCGCCTGGTAGTTGCCCCCTTGCGGCGTAGCGACCGGCTAGGGCGGCCACTGTTCGCTGCCCGGCCGCCATTGGTCGACACACTGGCCCAGCCCGGCCGCAAAGCAGGCTAGTCTATCGAAACGAGCAAATTACGGCACCTTCCTTGCAGTAAGCGTAAGGCACAGTACGCGCTCTTTTTCTTCTTTATTTCATGACCTCCTGCCTTCGTTTTCTTGCTTTTGCGCTCGGCACCGGCTTGGCGTTTGCTGCCCCCACTGCCGCGCAGGCGCAGGTAAGCGTGGGCGTTACCATTGGCCAGCCCGCCTGGGGGCCGCCCGTGCCGCAGGGCACGCAGTACTACTACATCCCGGAGATTGACGGCTACTACGACATCTACAACGGCGTCTACATCGTGTTCGACGGCCAGCAGTGGGTGCAGATGCCTTATCTCGACGGCTACGACCCCTACTATTTCCATCCCCAGCCGGTGAGCTACGTGGGCGCGCAGCCCTGGCTCTACATCAACACCTATCGCCAGCGCTACCCGCAGTACGTGACCGTGTACCGGGGCGGCGGCTACGGCGGCGGGGGCCGCTACTACGGCGGCCACGACTATGGCGCGGGCCGCGTGTACGGCTACGACCGCGGCGGCTACGGCGGCAACCGGGGCGGCTACTACGGCGGCGGCCGGGGCGGCTACGGCAATAATGGCCCGGGCCGGGGCAACTACCCCAGCGGCCCCGGCCGGCCCGGCGGCAACCCGCCCGGCCCCGGCTCTCCGGGCAACGGCGGCCCCAGGCGGGGCGGCTACGATGGTAGCCAGCCGGGCCCTGGCAACCCGAGCGGCCCTGGCCGGGGTGGCTTTGGGGGGGGCCAGCCTGGGCCGGGTGGGCCTGGGCCGGGCAATTCTAGTGGGCCGGGCCGAGGTGGCTTCGGCGGCGGGCAGCCGGGGCCGGGTGGGCCCGGCCCCGGCAATCCCGGCGGGCCTGGGCGAGGCGGTTTTGGTGGTGGGCAGCCCGGCCAGGGCGGCCCGGGCCGAGGCAGCTTTGGCGATGGGCAGCCGGGCAATGGCCCGCAGGGAAACAACGGCGGCGGGCGCGGCCGACGCTAGACTTCCCGCTTAGTTCATCAAAAAAGGCCGCTACTCCAGTTGGAGCAGCGGCCTTTTTTGATGAACTAAGCGGGAAGTCTGCGAGCAAATGCCTTGCTAGCGCGCGGCTTGCGACTGCGCCAGGCTAGCCCAGTCTACGTCGGCGGTCAGGGCGCCGGGGGCGGGCATCCGGCCCTGGCCCAGCAGCTCGGTGATGTAAATCATGTCCGCGTCGCGGCCCATGCCGGCGGCAGCGATAACGCGGCCCGCCCGTACGTAAAACGCCAGGAAGTCCTGCTTAGCCACGTCGCCGAGATAGCTAATCTCATCCCACTGCGTGGCGTGGCCGGCGTAGCGCAGGCTTTTGCCATACTGCTGCGTCCAGAAAAACGGGGTGGCCGTGTAGGGCACCCGCTGGCCCAGCATGTTGCGGGCGGCCACGGCGCCGTGCTGCTGGGCCAGCCGCCAGTGCTCGATGCGCGTGGGCTGGCCAGTGGCCGCCAGCGGAAAGCGGGCGATGTCGCCGGCCGCGTACACGTTGGGGGCGGCTTGCAGGTAAGCGTCTACGGGCAGGCCGCCGTCCTTTTCGAGCGGCAAGGCCTCGGCCAGAAAATCGGTGGCCGGGCGCACGCCCACGCCGAGCACCACGGCATCGGCGGGCACGGTGGCACCGCTCTTCAGCTGCACGGCGGTTACGTGGCCGTCGGTGCCGAGCAGGGCCGTAGCCTCGGCTTCGACTTCAAACTTCACACCTTTTTCTTCGTGCAATTTCTGAAACATGGCTCCGATTTCCGGGCCCAGTACGCGCGCAAAAGGTACTTTCTCCGAGGCGATTACCGTCACGGCGCGACCCTCGCCGATGAGGCTACTGGCGGCTTCCATGCCAATGAAGCTGGCGCCGATAATGGCTATCTGCTTAGCATCCTTGGTAGCTTCGAGGAGCTTATCGGCGTCGGCCTGGGTGCGCAGGGGCAGCACGCCGGGCAGGTTGTGGCCGGGCAGCTTGGGCAGGCGGTTGGGGGTGCCACCGGGGGCCAGCAGCAGCTGGTCGTAGCGCAGCGGCAGGTGGCCGGCCAGCTGCGCCTCCTGGGTAGCCAGGTTGAGGCCGGTGACCTGTGTATCGAGCCGCAGCTCAATGCGTTGCTCCGCATAAAAATCAAGTTCGCGCAAGGGCAGCGCTGCCGGCTTGGCCTTGCCGGCCAGGTAGGCTTTGCTGAGCTTGGTGCGGTCGTAGGGCGCGTGCGCATCAGCCGATACCAGCACCACACGGCCCGCGAAGCCTTCGCGGCGTAGCGTCTGGGCCGCAAACTGGCCGGCCGCGCCGCCGCCGATTATTACGAAGGTATGGGTATCGGCCGGGGCCGGGGCGGGCGCGGGCGCGGGCGGGGTGCCACCCAGTTCGGCGGTTGGGGTGGTTTCGGGCTTGTCGGTGCTGGCGGGTGGGCTAGCGGGCACCTGCACCAGGATGCGGCCGGCCTCCTCGCGCACGGCGTAGGTGGGCAGGTCATCGAGGGCGGGCGGCTCGCAGAGGTGGCCGCTATCCAGCTTGAAGCAGGCGTGATGCCAGGGACAGATTAGCTTACCATCCAGCACTTTGCCTTTTTCGAGCGGGGCACCGTAGTGCGGGCAGTTGGGGGCGAAGGCGTGCACCTGCCCCTGCTGCCGGGTGAGCAGCACCTGGGGGCCGTCGTCGGGCGTAGGGAAGGTTTTGAGCGCGCCTTCGGGCAGACTGGCGGTGTCGGTAAGGTCGATTTCGGGGAGCATGGCGGCGGGGCTGCGGTGGAGCTTACTCAACGCAGCCCCGCACTATCGGGTTGGGCGGGCGGCTACTGCTTGCCCGCCGGGGCTTGCTGGCGCAGCCAGGCGCTGGCGGCCTGCAAGGTGGCATCGGGGCCAGTTGGGGTGGCGGGCACGAGTTCGTCG
>Ga0265798_10003979_pt1 | contig 20724 bp, 17 predicted proteins | sample P3T30metagenome_FD_192430 | JGI IMG/M metagenome (GOLD analysis project Ga0265798, IMG submission 192430) | Plant litter microbial communities from East Loma Ridge, Irvine, California - P3 T30 | ecosystem: Environmental > Terrestrial > Plant litter > Unclassified | place: USA: California... | reverse complement strand
CCGCGGTCGTGCATATCGCGGCTACCAATGCTAGCGTCGCGGCCATGACGTACAGCCAAGGTCCATGTGACTTGGGACGCTTCCCGCAGCCTGCGTTATTGGCTGCCTTGACCTTCACCGCCAACATTGTTAGACGTGCTCAGACGTGCTCAGACATGCTCCAGACATGGTTCTCGTTGCAGCACCTCAGCCACAGCCAAACTGCACGCGATACTTGCCGCCTCCGCCGTTTCCGCCACGCTACTTTTAGGAACCGCGTGGTTGCAACATGTGCTTCGTTAGCCTCTGCAGCCTTTGTCTAGGAAACGAAATCTGACCGCAAACGTTGCCGCCCGACAATCGCATTGGAAACTAGCAATATTGGCGAACACGAGGCGATCACGTCTGTGTGCCAGCGAGCAGAATGTCGGCCATACCGCGGCTCCGCAGGTTTCGGCCAAATGAACCGGGTCGATCAAAAATGCCTGACTGCTCACCACCACGGCATCTCGATATTTCAATCCACTGGTACGATGATGACGATTCGTGGCCTGACACGTACAGATGCCCAACGTCCGATATAAGCACCGCATCGCACATCGCAGTATTATCGGACAAGGAGACGCGTCGATCACGACTATCTTGACATGTTTTGGAATCAAGATCGAAAAACTGTCCTTTGATCGTTCTTCTGATCTCTCCGGCCCAGCAATGGAGTCTCAAAGGCAAGAGCACATCGACCGCTTCCGGCGGCTCTCAGATTAGGATACTAAGGGTCTACAGTGACTTGTTGTCGACGACACCCACTTGTGTATAGGTTTCAGGTTTCGCTCAAAGGCGTACTCTAGCTCTATGCATGTCCCCGCAGAAAAGTCCACCACAAGCGCTGGGCGCCAAACATTTACCAGCTTTCGCCTGGGAGCTTTGATAAAGATTGTCATGTTCAGATCAATGGAATGATGGTAGCTTCAAAGCATGGCAGAATATGTCATGTTGCAAGCATCCACGCCTACATGCTATCCTCTCTCCATCTACTCCTAACCTTCTGCCAGCCCTCCATCTCTCCCTTTCCACCTCTCTTCTCAAGGCCCAGTCCGCGTTCAACCCACTCTTGACTTCCCATCTCACTTAGTCTCGACAAAGCTCTGGCAAATGCAAATCTCTCTTCATCGCCAGAGAAGATGCTACTGTTCTTCAACATGTCCATGTTCATACCAAGGTCGTCCATGAGATTGCGCATTACGTCCGAGATGGCTTCGTGGTCGTCCGCTTGCGCAGACTTGGCAGGCGGCTTTGATGAAGAAGAGGCTGTGGTAGGAAGTTTCCCAGCCTTTTGTGTAGCGGTTACCGCGTCGTTGAGTTCGGCTTGGTCGAGGAAGAGGGACGTTAGGGGAACGGCTGTAGTCATTACTAGCTTGGCCTGGATTTACGTTAGCATGGTATACTCCAATCACAAGCCTTTTGCTATAGGGTCTTGTGCTACCAGTATCTCGCTTACCCTTGATTCGTACACGGCATCTATAAAGGTGATGAATCTCCGCGCCAAGTCTCTTGACCTGTGATTCATTCCAGGCACCCCTGTAATGATGAACGCCTCATATTGTCTCGTGAGTTCGAGGTAATCGGCTGCTCCCGTAGCGCGTCCGATGATGTCGTCAAAACTGAATACGGCGCACTTCCCACTGGCCTTCGGCACGCGGACCTCTCTTCCCCATACTTCATGGATTGCGGGGTGTGGGGGGTCGTTTTCGAAATCGCCGAGGAAGCGGAACCATCTCTCTACATGCGTTTGTGCAGATGTATCTAGAGGATGGTGGTATACACCGCTTGGTGGCCGTGGAATCTTCCTGTAATCCGTCGAAGAATCCAGGTTCAGGACTGTAAGCCGCGTTTTGAGAAGGTTTATGCAGGGCACAAAACTTTCTCTTTGTATTCCGTTCTTGTAAAGGTCGTTCGGGTGTCTGTTACTCGTCGTGACAATGACGGTTCCGTGGGCCATCAGGCTCTCGATCAATCGCCTCAGGATCATAGCGTCAGCAACGTCCGTACACTGGAACTCGTCGAAGCAGAGGACGGAGGAGCGCTCTGCTATACCCGCTGCTACAAAGGGTATACTGTCAATATCATTCCCATGCTGCATCTTCATCTTGTGCAGATCCTTGTGTACGCTCTGCATGAACGCGTGGAAATGTATCCTTGTCTTCCTCTTGATGTTCGGTGGCAGAGTGTCGTAGAATAGATCCATCATCATTGTCTTCCCACTGCCAACATCGCCAAACATGTACATGCCCTTTGGCAGCGAATCGGGTATAGGTGGTAGGGCCGACCCCGCGGAGTTGGACGACGTAAGGAAGGAGAAGAACGACTTCTTGGGCGGCTGTAGGGACTCGATGGTAGGTTGTTGAACGGGCGGTTGCGTGTAGGGTTTCAGCATGTCGTGGAGATCTTGCAGGTTCTTGATGATGTTGCGTTGGTGCTCGTCGTCTCGCAGTCGTCCGGACTCAACACGCGCATCGTACTCGGCCATGGGCCCATGGGTCTGCTCAGACTGGTCCGGTGCATCTAGCAAGGTCAGCACTCGGTCCATGCAGCCGCTCTACTAATGGCCGAACGTACACTCTTGCGCAACCTGTGCGTATCCTCTGCGGCCCACTGGCGCAAACGAAACTCTGTTCGGAGCATGCGCCAGCTTTTTCGTGCGTGCCAGAACAAGCCCTCGCGCATTGCTCGTCGCTCTCGAATTCCTTGCGCAGTCCGTACATAGCGCTCTTCTGCTGTCGACAGCCAAATTCTGTCCGGCCGCGATGCTCCTCGGCGCCGGGCCAGCGCACCGCGAAAGGGTCCTCAACCCTCTCAGGGCCTCGGATGATGTCATTTTCGACATCTGGCGCACAGCCTAAAAGCTCGCGACGATGACAGTAAGGAAAGAAACAAGTGGGATTTATGGCATTGCGGAGAAGAAAGCTCAGCAAAAACGCCAGGCGACGGAGCTGAGCAGGGCTGTGGAGCGTCGAGCATGTGCGCGACCCACGACGGGTTGTTTAGGGTGGCGCGGGGAGTTTCCTCGCTGCACCCTCGGCTTCTGGCTTCCGGCATGGCTGAAGCTGCAAGGGTTTCGGCAACACTTTAGTAGCCGATATGGTACAGAGAAACTCTCGCACGTGTCTATACGCAGATATTTCTTCACACTCTTCATCATCATTAACATTACTACCGTCTGCATCATCATCATGACTCCTCTTCCACAGCTACGCTCTCATATCTCCCTCCCTCACCCCCTCCGCCCCGCTGATACCTCATCTTTGGCACTTCATACAGCCTTGTATAATCTACTCGCTCACCACCAAGCCTCGCATAACCACTTTCCTTCGTGCCAAACATTGGACTGGCATCACACCAGAAATCCTTGCAATTCGTAACGATACCGCGTGAGAAGGGATTCCCTCTTCTTTGCCGCCGTATTTGCTCTCCTTGACTTCCGTGAAGGGCGATGGTGAGGAACGTGTCGATTCCAAGGAGACGCTTCCACTGGTCCCAGATGGAGGATTTGGGCTGAGGACGCCGGGGGATGTCGCCCGTGTCTTGGCCGGAGCCAAAGCCGTTCGTTGGTGCGCTGCCGGCACCGCCAGATACATCTTGACTGGTGTCGCCGGTCGTAACAAAGGAGTTGAGTGCATCTGCGGGTGTAGCGCCATGGAGATGACCGCGCATGCTCTCGTAGGTTGTGAGGTTCCGCGCAATCTGAAGCAGCTGGACACAGAGAAGCATGGTTACCCAAGTCAACTGGAAAGCTGCCCATATTGAGAGCACAATCGTGAAAGGATCTTTGTTGAGGACTTTGCAAAGTTCCGGTGAGATGACGGCGCATTTGGGGTAATCCGTGGGTGCGTCACGTATCTCCAAGTCTGCTTCAGTTAGCTTCATGGTGCAAAATCAAGGTGTGATGACCTACAAGCAAGTGCCAACCTGATGAACATGACAATACCCAGCTCCAAAGACAGTACGTATAAAACAAAGTGTCTGTGGTTGTTGTTCGCCACACAGTTGTTAACCCACGGACAATGGCTGTCATGGTTAGTGCCACCCTCACTGCCTACGTGGAGCACTTACTGATCACTCTTCGCAACGCAGCGCTCGCAGCGCTTGCAATGCTTACTGCGCAAGGGTTTCCGCACCATACAATTCACACAGAAATGATGTTCATCGAATTGTCGTAGCTCCATGAGCTCATCAATAACCGCTTTGGATGCACTTCTGCTCGCCGACTTGGGCACAAAGCCGGGATCAGTGGTCATAGTGAAGAAGTAAAAATAGGCCGTAGATGCGTAAAACGCCGCGAATAGGAAGTTAAGAAGGAAGTTCGTTCGTATCGTCCCTCGTTTGTGTTAGCGAGATATCTGTGTGTAAGATAAGATGGCTTACATGGTGATACAGTCGTTGCCCACCGTGCACCGACCCAGAAAAGCGTGCCAGCGAAGATACCGGCTAGGAAAGGCTGGAAGCTCGTCAGCGACTAGGCGCATGTGTTTGAGCACTCGACTCACAGTATGATGTATGCTTCGCATGTTCGAGGGACCCCAGCGCAACAACCTTTGCGCTCCCCATTGCATAGCGTACGCAACAATCACGGCCAATGGTATACCAAGAAACGCTGGCAGATGGCTGACAAGAGAAAGCGCAACGAACAGAATGGCAAAGGGCCAGAAGAAGATGAATCGGCTCAGGAACCACCTCGTGTCTTTCACTCCCGGGATGGGGAACTGCCGCGCGTTTCCATTCTTGTCGAAGCCAGCTTCCATGAGAGCGCGACGCCATTGCCGGGTGGTATTCATCTCCTGCGCCGTGACCTCTGGCGTCTTGCCGTCGTTGTTCTTGGCGAACCGGTCCGCTCCGTACTCGAGCAGCTTCTGTATCGATCCCTGACTGCCCTTGACAAGCGCCCAATGCAATGCCGTGAAGCCTTGGTCGTCCGTCGCATATACGTTGGCACCCCATCGGAGAAACAGGTCCACGCAAGACGGATAGCCCTTGTATGCCGCCCACATGAGCGGGGTGTGACTCTGCGGATCTGCGATATCCACGGGTATGTCTTGGTGTAGTAGCAGGACAATCTGGTACACATTGCCATCGAGGGTTGCGCTGTGCAGGAGATTGAAGCCCTGGTCGTCGGTGAGGAGCGGATCGGCGCCGTGGTCGAGGAGGAGATTGACGATGTAGTAGTTGCAGCGCTTTGCGGCCCAGAGCACGGGTGTCGCAACAGCATCGCCGCCCTTTGCGTTGATGGGCGCGCCGGCCTGGATGAGGAAGTGGCAGAGCGCGTAGTGGTTGTTGATAGCCGCCCACTACTCATAGTCAGCCCCGGAACATGCTCCAATGCTCTGTGATACCCACATGTAGCGGTGTTATGCCCTGCTCGTCCTTGTATGTCGCATCGAACTTGCCGCCGTCGAAGAGTTTCTGTATAGCCGCAATCTCACCCAGTCGCGCCAGCTGCATGATGTCCTCCTCCACCGGGAGGCTGGGCTTATTGTCCGCCATGACCTCGAGTTCGTGGTCGCCTGGAGAGGTTGCATTGCTGTCTGACTGCGTGTTGGCAGTCATCTCGGGGGTCCGCGTGATGCTATATGGTTGCGGAGCTTACGACACCTCCGGATCGTGGTAGGGCGGCTTCAGAGGCGCAGTAGCGATTCAAGATGGTTCGGGAGTCTGGAAGGGCTCTTCGGGTGCCACCGCATGCTGAATAATGGCGAATATGAAAACCAACTGAGGTTTGCGAGGCTTTGCAGGCGCGGAACATGCGGCGTCTGCGATTTCCCAAATGCGACCAATGCGCTCATCCCACATCCCTGCCGACTAACGCAAATCGTGGCGGTGCCACGCAAGCCTCATGCCTGGACCCGGAATCCGGCTTCAGCAGCGACAATCATTTTTTGAATGTCCGCAATCAATGGTGCTTGCATGAGAGAGTACCGTGACATGAAGAAGAATACAAGGCTTGACCCATGCTACACACTCGATTTGGTTCTGGCAGGTCGTGGTTTACACAAAAAGATCTCGTTGCGACATCGCATCAGTAAGCAGCAAAGAGCAGCGTTGAGGACCGTCAGGCACCGTCAAGGACAGTCAAGTTACCGCAATCCACACTTTGCCTGGAAGCTTCCTATTTGGGAACATCTACAACTGGAAAGCCAGACCTGCAAACGGTCGTATGTTCACTTTCACCTCCATACTTGCGATCACGACTACGCTAACCACAAAGAGCGGGAGACCTCGGCCTAGATTTGCTGTCATCGACAGTATGTAATCACAACTGCCTAACGTAGTAACGTCGTAAAGAAGACGGAACGACAAGAAAGTCGTTGAATTGAAAAACAGCGATACGATACAAGTAGTCTATGTCAATAACTTTTCCTCTAGTCGAAATTAGAACGCCAACTATAAACCGAACCTGATTGTAACAATCTCTGCAAGCCGGATTCATCTTCCCCTATACCTCTACGCCAACATACCCTGGAACTCGCCGCCTTCCCTAAGCATGTCCTCGGCTTTGCCAGCCTTGACCAACTTGCCCTTTCCAAGCACGATGCAATAGTCAGCCTCCTTGACTGCTTCCAGTCGATGCGCGATGGTGACTACTGTACTGCTCCTCATCTCCTCCCTAAGAACGCTCTGTATTCTTTGCGCGGTTTCGAAATCAATGCTGGCCGTCGCCTCGTCCATGATCAGTATTGGGCTTCTCCTCAACATGGCTCTGGCCAGACCAACAAGCTGCCGTTGGCCCTGTGAGAGACCCTTGCCACCCCCTTCTATCGAGGTTGTGAGCATCCAATTATATTGATCACCGCCAATCTTCTGCAGTACAGATAGACAAGACGCATCGGAGTAAACAGATAACGGGTCCAGGTTCTTGCGCATGGTGCCGGGGAAGAGGACTGGTTCCTGCGCGAGGAAAGTGACGCGACTGCGAAGCGCTTGTTTGTCCACGGTAGAGATATCGATTCCATCGATCAAAATCTTGCCGTTCTCTGCAGCAATGGTGGCAAGGAGGGAGAGCGCCAAGGTAGACTTACCAGAACCCGTTCGCCCGATGACTGCAGTGTTGGATCCTGCAGGGATCTTGAGAGAGATATTCTGCAGCGCAGGCTCGAGGTTCTCTGCGTATCGGATGGTCACATCATCGAACTCGATGTCGCCACTATAGGTAGGCCAGTGTGCGGGTGGCTGAAAAACACCTGGTGCTTCCGTCTCGATGTCAAGGAGCTCAACTACACGCTCGACGCTGGTAAAGTCCATCTCCAGCGTTCCGTAGATCCTGCACATGTACTCCGTATGTATGACAAATTTGCCAGCGGTAATCAGCACAAATGCTGTGAGTCCGGGACTGATGTGGGTGTAGACAGCGATGAGGGTCATAACGAGCGTAGCGCTAGCCGACATGACGCTGAAGCGAAGCGCAAGCCATGCTTGAAGTGACCAATAGAAGTGATCATTCTTCTGAAAGTTGTCGACCACCTCGATGACACGGGTCTGGAATCGTTGTTGCGCGCTGAAAGCTCTCACAGTTGTGAGGCCTTCCAAAAGTGCGCCAAAATTGCTCATGAGCGGTGAGAGTGATACCATCTGTATCTAGTCAGTAGGGGACATGTTGATTGAGGCCGAGTGACTTACTTCGAGCCGTCTCAGGCTTTGCGACGTTGGTAGAAAACGGAAGAAGTAGTAGACGAATCCGCAGCTAAGCACCAAACCGAAAGCTAGGAATGCTGGTGTCGAAGACAAGATGATAATGACAGCACTCGTCCAGCCTATGATCTGCCATGCGAAGACGATGAAGGCAGTGCTCAAATCGCCATCGATGGTGTTCATGTCACTTGTCAATCGATTCATCAGTCGTCCCACTGGCGTTACGTCGTAAAATCGGAATGTCGCATGTGCAACGCGTTCAATGGTCTCTCTGAAGATGGTCTTGGCGGCATGGTAGCCTACGCCAAACATGATGAGGTTTGTGAACCAGAAAAGTATGGCAGTTGCGGAGACAAATCCGAAGAAAGTCCAGAGCCATGGAACAACGTCGTCTGCGGCTGGAGGCAGGAAGTCGAAGATACCCTTGTGCTCATCCTCGTTGTAACTCTCTGCCCACGACTTGATGAACCATGTCTGCGCAACATCCAGCACACGGAAGAGGGCCATGACGATAATGGCAACAGACCACCATCGCAGCGTACCTGCTCTAATGTAGCGCCAGTATACACTCCACTTGACGCCACCTTTCTCACGATGTTCATCTTCGATAAACTTGTCGGGTACAGCCGCTGCTTGCTCTTCTTCTCGCTTCTTGGCGTCTTCCTCTGACTCAGTATCATTGGTCTGGGTGCGCTTTAGTGCATTCGCGTCTTCAACTTGGCTTGGCTCGCGAAGAGTCGCTCTGCCCTGTTCTAAATGAACCCATTGCTTCGCGATACCGTGGCAAAGTTCTGTTCGATGTGTGACAAGAATAGTCGTTCTGCCATCGAGTAATGGCCCAGCTAGTAGTTTGCCAACGATGAATTCGGCCGTCTGGTGGTCAAGGGCGGATAGCGGATCGTCAAGAAGAAGTACCTTTGCGCGACTGTATACAGCTCGAGCCAATGCTACACGAGCCTTCTGACCACCGGACAAGCCAATTCCGTTTTCGCCAATATTAGACAGATCTCCGTGCTTGAGCTCTGCCATATCAGGTAACAAGGCACACGCTTCCAGGGTCTGCTTGTAGCGACCCTCTTCGTAAGGGTAGGAGAAAAGTATATTATCGCGAATACTCATGCTTTGGAGCCATGGCGTTTGTGCGCAATATGCTACTACCTGATCGGGCCGCACTAGCTCACCAGCTGTGATGTCAAGCTCGCCAAGTAAGGCTTGTAGCAACGCCGTCTTACCGGCAGCGACTTCTCCGTATATCACGGTCAGTCCTGGGGGGAAAGATAACGTGATATCCTGGAGGACATCGTGGTCAACCCCAGGCCACGCGAAAGATGTATTGTGAAGGCCGAGGTCAGCAGACCCTTCTGGTACTACATCCGTCTCTTCTTTGTCTGGCTCGGCCATGAACTCTTCAATACGACCCATTGCAACGTATGCATTGAGCACGGTAGTAACGAGTTGCGGAAGCGCCCTGAGGTACGACTCTAATAGATTGAATAGATCGAAAGCAGGGAAGATCAGATCAACGCGCAGCTGCTGACCGGCTAGTTTAGTAAAAGCGTAGAAGGCAACCGCAGGGAACAGTCCCGATCCGAAGCGGAGAATGAAGGAGAGCGATGTCGAGAAGATGATGTTGACCACACGAAGATGCATCTCTTTTTGACGAGACTCAAGGATTCCCTCCAACCATGCGCCTTGCCAGCCGTACCAGCGCAGATGGCGGATGGACTCTATGAACTGACTTGTACGTTGCAGTTTCTCGTCGGTTGCAATTCTGCGTTTCTTCTCGAAATAGACCTGAAAGCGGGCGATCACGATGTTGAGGAGCTGTGAAGCACCCAGTGCCAAAACACCAAGTAGGCACGCCCAACCTAACATCCGCCATATTAGTATAGTCGCGAATATGGCACCTGCAGGCTTAGTGACGATATCAGAAAACTCCCAGAAGCGCTGTGCTACCTCATAAGCGTCGTTTCGCATCAAATTGAGGATCTTGCCCATCGATGCAGCCTGGTTTTCATCTTTGACCTGTGTCTTGATGTTCTTTGTGAACATAGATCGGACAGAAGCGACCACATGTTGTAGCCAGCTTCCGGTTGCTGCCTTGCGCGTGCTGTCGAGACTGCTACTGCTCTCGTTGCCCGCCTCCTCCGCTTCAGAGTTACTGTGGCCGTTCGTCTGATCTTCCTTGACGTCTTGTTTCGCACCCAAAATTTTACGATGCAGAGTCTTCTCGTACAGCATGGTAATGAGCTCGCCTCTGCATCTCTCGTAGGACCGCCTCTGATGCCACAGATTGAAGATGTTAAGCTGGGCAGATGCTAGTCTCAAGACGAGAATGATACAGGCGTAGGTGATCGTAGCACTGCTGTTCTTATCTTCCATGGATGCGAGGACCCGCTGCAAAAGGACAGGGGTGAGTAGAGCTGCTAGTGTTAGATTCGTCTCGAGCAACATGGGGAATGTCACTTACTTGCGCACATCCGAACAACGTTGAGGACAGTCGTAAAAACCAAGTCCATGCCGTTTGCAATGAAGACTCGTTTTGTCACCGAACCCTGTAGTTTTCGGAATGCCTCGTGCAGCCGCGCGTGCTTGAATTCCCAGCCAAGATCCCATATATCCTCGTCTTCCATCTGACGTGTCACGCCTTTTTTGATCAATGGTTCCATCCACGACACTGTCATGTATTGCCAAGGAGTCAAGTTATCCTCGGGAGTCCTAAGTTGCACCGTGGGAGTGGCAAAAGCTGGGCTAATGTCTTTCCTAGGTAGCCTTGGGTCTCGGAGAGGCATGTTCAGAACCAGAACGATGCCTAGTGCAGCCGCCACGGGTGCGACGATCCAAGGAACATCTTTAGCCAGGAGTGGGCTCTCCTTGTGGATTAGTGTGACCAGCTGTTCGAGAAGAAGACTCGTGAAGAGAAGCAACAACGATAATGAAGCTCTTCTAGGACGCTCCACGACGATAATTGCTGCCACGATGGCCTGCAATACTTGTTAATCGATAATCACAAGCTCGTCACATTGTACGTACCCATGCGATGGCGGGATAAAATGCCGTCGATTGTCGGACGGGAAAGAAAGCGCTCAGGATTTGGAATGTAAGTCCAACCGTAGCTAGGACTAGCAGGCCAAACGTGCTGCTCAGAGGCTGCGGTGTAGAGCGTGTCTCCAATTCATCCGACTTGTGCTTTTCCTCGCGTACGAACGGCTTTGTCCATCCCGGCCAGTAGCCGTCTGCAATCTGCAGCGAGTATCTCAGCAGTACCAATGCTGCCAGTATGGCTGGAATTGTTGCTACGAATGGCAGAGCACATGGCGTGAATCGGGCTGCTTCCGTATTCTGGTGAGATCAGCAATATGCAGAAGAGGTGTAAGTGACCGTACTGACCCAAATGCGATGGCAGTGCGATATTGGTGGTATGTCAGAAAATGTTGGAGCCGATGATAGTGGAATCTGGAAGGACGCCATGACATGCACCGTTTTCGGATGCCCGTCAGCACCTACTTGGACAACACTTCCTTCCACTTTAGCCCCAGCTGATGTGAACTTGGGTGAGCAGAGGATAGCATGTAGACGAGATCTTACGCAACTCTGCTAGGCATCAGTGAAAGGAAAGGGCCAGCATGCGAGTGTCGGTGAACATGTTCAAAGCCCTGAGGCGACATCTCGGAACGCGGACTAACGCCGGGAATACTAGCGCGCCCCACATCCCTTGTTCCCAAAGCCGGAGGAACCATTGAGGTATCTGCACGCATCATAGTATCGCAGCACGACCTCTCTCTCCAGCCAGTGAGACCAAAGCTACACCTCATATGCAGTTCGCCAACCGACAGATGCATGCCGATCAAAGCATTGCGCCGTTGGCAGCTGCGCGAAGAGTATCAACGCGTCATCGCGCCAGAAAACAGTTGAGAACGCGGACATCGTCACCGGTCAAACTATAGTGGATGTACAACTTGATGACATCGCGCTGCTTGCCCGTACCCGACGCGTCTGCGCTAAGATGCCACAAAAAGGTACAAATTTCGGAAGTACCCAGAGATAGATGCGGTATGAGGCACGACTGCTTCCCAACGACCTTGGTGCTATTACCTTGCGTTTGTTGTTCCGGCTCGGCTTTGTGATCCCTCGCCAAGGAGCGCGTGATGACGCGCGAAACGTCGCTGCCTCCTGTCGCCCTCACAGCAAATTGCTTCTTCGTAGCAACCACCGCCACAGCCACAACACCGTAAACGTCTCGGGCGCATCCAGCCTCGGAAAATGGCGAATTACAGCCGTCGACCGTTGCCTCGCGGAAACATCGCTCCGTTGGCAGCAAGGCTACGAGCTTCCGACACCCGCAGCTTTGCGTACAGCAGGAGCGATTCTGATACCGCAGGCAGCCGCACTAGCTGTTCGTAGTAACTGTGGGATGGGCACAGCCGCTGCATCTGCACGTGGAATGCAGCGCGTGGGTAACAAGTGTGCCTGGGTCCGTACCAACGCGTCCATCACTGGTCTGCTGCACACAGCGATTCTTCGCGAGTCTTGCTATCGATGCTAACAAAAAGACCGACATAGTGCTAGGAGCTAAGAGTGCTCATCGTGTTGTTCTGCTCGGCCGCCGATGCAAGGCTGCTATGAAGCCTACGAAACAATCCAAGCATTCGGCACAGCAGTGACATTCAGCACCGCCACACGTTTGTTCATGCGAACTCTGCAGCTGCTGGGGAAGTAATCCTACAACGCGTTGATAAATTCAGCGCAAAGGGTTAAATGGCATCCAGCCCAAATTCCTCGCTCCGTGCACATCAATCATCTACTTCGTCTTTCATCTATCAATCCTGCTTACAGACATGGTTCTCGATACATCTTTTGACAAATCTTTGGGTTCCAAGCTAAATGGGCTCAGGAAAAACTCGCAGCTGGAAACAGGGCACATACCTACCAGTTCACAAGTCAAGTCATTTCAACCTCCCCCACCCAGACCGCGCTTCATGGATACCCAAAGCGACCCCACCCTAACCTCTACTGGTTCACCAATTCGCAAAGCCATCCCCCAATCACAACGCCTGGCTGCGTTAACTACTCGCGAAAAGTCTTCCAGTCAGCCGTCCCGAATAGTCTCTGACTCTATCGGACGCCCAAAACAAATGATCGATGACGCCGCACGAATTTCTCATGACAGCATCGCACGTAAGCGTCCACGGCGTGATGGTAGTCAAGGTCTTGAAGTGGATGGACTATCAACATCGGAAGTGCGGTATTCCTCATCACCCTCTCACGCCGAAGCGAATCAGCAACCTCATCAAGAGCACGATGGCTTCTCGCCAGTCCTGACCCCAAAGACCGCCAGATCTACCCACGACAGCTTGTATGGAGAACTGCTCAAGAATCCGACTCCTGGCGATCGGAAAGGAGTCATCTATGTTCTATGTGACCCAAACAACAAATCCAGAGGTTACAAGATCGGAAAGACGAAACGAGCCTATAGAGACCGCATCATTGAGCACGAAAGAGCCTGTGGCTTCCTGCCCAGTGTGATCCACGTGTCAGATCACGAGATTGATCATTGTGGTCGCCTAGAGAAGCTTGTGCATATCGACCTGGAGAACTGCTGTGCACCATTCCATTGCGAACATCACGGGCGCGTCAGCGCGAATAAGGAGTCCAAAGCACACAAGGAATGGTTTCAGGTCACCGAAGAGATGGCAGTCAATACTGTAAAGAAATGGGAGAGATTCTTGCAACAGGAGAAGCCTTATAGCTGGGATAGGCAGCTGAAGATTATATGGAGATATCTTCTCGAGACTAGGGCAGCCGGACCTCTTGGCGTGCGTACATGGACACACGAGGCGCGACGAGAACACTGGGACAGAATACTTGCGCCTCCAACGACAATCGAGTACCTCCACGCCTATCGAGCACACGTTCAAATGTCTTTGAACAGTCTTCGTCGCTTCGCAGTTCACGTATGGACATACGTATCGGAATTCTTCTGGCCGTTGTGTACATTGATCTATGGCGTGACAACGTTGGCCGTATTTCAGAATCTGCTGGCGTTCTATGCGTTCGTCTTCATTCTGGGATGCGCCAGCGCCAGGGTTCTGTCTTACGTACCGCTGAGTCCTCCGAAGCGACGAACCAGAACGCCCAACAAGGTACATACGGCAGCTGCTTTGATGCAACATTAGCTTGTGGGTAGACGCGGGATATCCCACGCAGGCATGGTATTTTAGCCGTAATCCGATAACCTCCCTTTCTTTTTGGAAGAACTGCCTAAACTAAATCCTTCAACCCAGAGATGATCTGAGTATTGTTTGTATGCGTTGTATGCACGGTGTCCCTATGCGGAAGGTACCAATCCTTCATGCCGTTCTTCCCTTAGCCTACAGGAGCGAGGTAAACAACACCAAAACCTCCAACGCCTGTAAAGACGGAAAACGTCAGAATCGGGTATCTTGCCCCGACACCGTTCGCTACACATCCTCTGGGGGCCTTAGCGCGCTCCCGTAGTGGATGTGCGGGGTATATTCCCGCGAAAGAGAGCTCCAGTGTATGTACCCCACATCACGAGCTTCCATCCCACTCAGGCCAGGACTTCATCGCATCCATGTAGATTCAACCGTGCCTCGGCTTCGATTCGCGAGCTTGACCTGAAAGTCCAATAGCGTCCGATGAACCTAGCAGCAAATCCTCGTCCGACTACCACGCGACCAGTTCATCCCACCATCAGCTCTATCCATGTCTCCCGGACATGCATGCCCAGGATAACATCCCAGGCACCATCTCCTGGGCCGAGGAAGCTCAGATCCAAACATGATGCCTACTGGTCAGATGCTCGAGGGTCAACGCCAAATACCAGATCTCGATCTCGGAGACAAAGGACTACCAGGTGTCACAATACTTCGGACCACTGTAGCCGTTTCTGCTCTATTACCTCAAAGGCTCTGCATCTGCTCACTAGATCTCTTCAAGTCAAGGTCTTGCCTATGGGGGTAAGAGCAGAAACGCCAAGGGTATCTCGGATTGTTGTGACACCTGGTAGAACGGTCACAGCGCTCTTTTGGGGAGTCAACGTCCGTCAACCACTATTCGAGATGCATTACAAGATTTTAGGCAGCCTCAATACCGAGGTAGGCGCGAAGGATGTGGATTTGCAACCAGTATCTTGGGTATGTTGAGAGGAACATAAAGGGAAGGAGGGAACCCGTATGGGAAGGACCACAGCACAGTCAAACAGCCAACTTCCAGCTTCCTTCTACTACTTCTCTCTTCAGAGCCACCAGGCATTACCCATCGTTACTACAATCGTCAATATGAAATCTATCACCATTCTTTCTCTTTTTGCTTCCCTCGTTCTTTCTTCCCCAATCGCTGTACCCGCCTCTGCGCCGGCGGATGCACCCCAGCCCATTACACTCGAAGCTCGCCAGTCAAGCGCTACTCGCAATGAGCTGGAGAGCGGCAGTAGCGCTGCTTGCCCAAGAACCATCTTCATCTTTGCAAGAGGCAGCACTGAAGCTGGCAACATGGGCGCCTTAGTTGGTCCTTTCACAGCCAGCGCTCTCGAAAGCGCATATGGAGCATCCACTACCTGGATTCAGGGTGTAGGCGGCCCATACACTGCTGGTATTGCGGAAAACACGCTTCCAGCCGGTACCTCCCAAGCCGCCATCCGCGAAGCCCAACGTCTCTTCAACCTTGCTGCGAGCAAGTGCCCCAACACGCCCATCACTGCAGGTGGATACTCTCAAGGCGCTGCCGTCATGTCGAACGCTATTCCTGGTCTTAGTGCTGCTGTACAGAACCAGATCAAGGGCGTAGTGCTGTTTGGCTACACCAAGAACCTTCAAAGTAAGCTCTTTCCTTCTCTCAACATAGTATACAACAGTCTGTAACAGCGTTTCAGATGGCGGAAGAATCCCCGGCTTCCCAACCAGCAAGACTAGGGTCTACTGCGAGACTGGCGACTTGGTCTGCACTGGAACACTCATCATCACACCTGCGCATCTCCTATACTCGGATGAGGCTGCTGTACAGGCACCCATCTTCTTGAGGGCTCAGATTGCTTCCGCATAGGTTGCTAGGAGAGAGGCTTTGATGCAAGGATAAAACCTTGCTTCTTATCAGCCAGGCTGCGTTCTCGGTATCGGCATATGCTCAGTCCTTCTTCACTTCACGTACACACTCTTTATAGTCAATAAATGATTCATGAACCAAACCACTTCAAAGAACCCCAGTCATTCTTTTGCGATACACGCTGCCAAATGCGATTTGCTATCTAGTAACCGCTTGGTACTAAACTATTAGCCCACTCTTCCACATCCGAGAACTGATCCTCGACGTCGTCAGGTATGCCATTTCCATTGGCATCCGCCCACTGCTTTCCACCGTCGATAGTTCCAGGCCCAGCCATGGGGCTAGCATTCTCGTCACTAATCAGCTCACCCGTCTTCCCGTAGCTCTTCAATTCTTCAATGAGTCGCGTGTCAACAACATCGCGCACCTTACTCGCACCAACAGAACTCTCGGCGAGCCTCAGCGCATCTTCCGCCGATAGAGTCTTCTCGGGCGCTGGGAAGGGAAACTTGGCCGTCTGGATAACCATGCCTCCGTAGTTGCTGGAGGATGCACCCTGCTCCGTTCCGTCCAACGTGCCATCGCGGTTAGAGTCGTAGAAGTTGCCTTCAACGTAGCCCTTGAAGTTCTCATTCCCGCGCGTAAACGCCGTGACGCTGGTACTGGGCCCGCTGATGAAGTAATTCCCAACGATATTCGCCTCGCTTGCTGCACTCGAATCTCCAGCGATGTATCCTCCACCTCCACCCCAGTTGTACACCACGTTATTGGTGAAGTCATTGGTGCCTTTGACTTTCGGGTTTCTCGTTTTGTTGTCAATGTATAAGTTGCGGAACAGGCTGATACCACTCCCGAGATTCGTTTGCATCAGCCCGCCACACGAGTGTGTTTGCAGGCCTTGCCCGATGATACTGTTTTGAATGGTTATGTTGCCGACGTCGTTGCCGGAGATCGAAAAGGTCTCATCGCGACCCCAGGAGACAGAGACGTGGTCGAAAATCATGTTGCTTCCCTCTGCGATCGTGATACCATCTTTTCCGCTATCTCCTCCTTTTCCCATTCTGATGCGCAAATACCGGACGATCGCATCGTCGGCGTTGCTGAAACTCCACCCATTTCCGTAAACTGTGATACCATCGCCTGGCGCTGTTTGCCCAAGGATAGACACGCGTTTGGCCACGACCATGCGCTCTTTAATCTTGATCAAACCACCTAGCGAGAACACGACTATGCGGTCGCTCTGGGAAACGCCCTCGCGGAGAGACCCTTCACCGCTATCATTGAGGTTTGTAACAACATAGACAGTGCCACCATGACCGCCGACAGCGTTTCGCCCAAAACCTTCTGCGCCTGGGAAAGCGAGGGCGGCGACGGAGGATATTAGCAGGGGCAGAACAGTGCAGAAGATCATCTTCAAGGCGAAGAACACGGGGTAGGAAGAATGTCGGAGACTGAAGGAAAAGAGATGTAATATGAAAGCTCCACGCGGCATGCGCAGAGGCGGCGAGATCAGCTAGCTAGTCCGTAGCGCGCTGCTGGTGAATGACACCTTGGATTACTCTCTTCATTTACTCCAGACGTTGTGATCGACAGGGTCCTAAAAGATAGTCCGCCAATCACAGCGGGGATGTGTTCGGACGGTAGGAAAGCATGGCACACAGCAAAACCAATGAGTGCAGGTCTTGTGATGTGGGATTGTTGAATGCGCAGCTCGTACGGGCACGTACTTCGGGTTCTCGGTGTATTAAGCCCCATGGGTATATTTCTGCTTTCCCTAGTACATGCTAGACCCGGTTTTGACACTTTCCGTAATTATTCCAACTTCGGCAAGTTCAGCAACCAAATCCATGAGCATGTGGTCGCAACCTGCCGCAGCTACCATACCAATAGTAACGGGGAGCGTTTCGTTTCTCTCAGTAACCCTGCTGACATACGTCCTGCAATGATAGAGGTACGAAGTCAGTATATGTCTTATATGCACTTCGTACAGTCAAGCTTACCTTGCGCCAATCGGTATTGTGTAGTCGGGTAGCGCAGCCAGAACTGACATCTGGTTGCCGGGTAGTCCAGCAGCAAATATACCACCTGGAGCGGCTGTATAGATGTCGCGGTAGTCTTCCGTACCGGCACCCATAGGATACAGCACCAACGTTGACTCGCATGATGGCGTCAACGTCTCTCGAAACCATGTCTGGAATGTGTGCGTGCGCTCGATAGCAGTGGTATAGCTAGAGGTCGGCAAAGTTGCGGCCCGATTCCATCGCGCTCGTGTTTGCGGGTTCCAGTAGGGCGCTTTGCCAAACTTGGCAATATACTGCTCCCTAAAAGGTAGACCAAGGTCGCGGTACTGATCCACGTTGGTAATGTTGGAGTATGTAGAGCCGAGATAGGATGCTATGCCTTCAGAGATGTTCGCGTATGCATTGAAACTGGCGTTGGCGTTGAACGTTGTCAAATTGGCGTCAAGAAAAGTAGCTAGCTGTGAGATGAACGAATCAAATATAGGCATACTCGTGCTGTTGACTGTAGGCCAAAACAGATCAGGCAAGATGATGCGCTTAGGGTAGGATGTGTATTCCTTGGCTGGGTACCATTTCCTATGCACTGCTTGGAGGAGCTTCGCCGACCTAGCCAGTACGCCCGGCGTATCAAATATTGCTGAGATGGGCAAGATTCCCTTCAGTGGCAGTGAGGCGTTGGTGATACGCATGCCAAACAGGCCGTTTGCCATGGCCGGTAAGCGAACAGAGCCTCCAGTATCGGAGGCAGTTGCAATATCCATCCAGTCATACGATGCAAGTCCAGCTCCAGAACCGGCTGATGAACCCTGGGGATGCTGGTAACCGTCTCCTCTAGGGTTGAAGGGTGCCAGCTGATCCACGTAGTCGGCTGTTGGTCGTTCCCCAAGCGCAAACTGGGTAGTCTTTGTCTTTCCAATCACCACCGCACCCATGTCGATAAGCTTTTGTAAAGCTGCCGCGCTCTCGGGAGCAGGATCCACAAGGTCGCGGTAGCCTCTATTCCCACCGCTCGTTCGGATACCCTTCAGGTCGTAAATATCCTTCACGCCCAGGCGTTTACCCGACAAAGGCTTGTCTTCTGTGGGTGCTGGATAGTATAATCGTGACGGCACTGCGATACTAAGAGCTCCGTAGGCATCTGTCAACGCCAGACCTGTGACAGGAAGGAAAGTCCCATTCTGACCTTCAGTGACCGACTCCACAAAAGCGAAATTGTGATCCCAATACAACCGGTAGACTCTGGTGATAGCCTTTGATGGGTGAAGTAGATATGGGCCGGATGCTACGCCGGCGTCCAATGCAGTGTAGATCATGCTGCACCCGATCGAGCCAAGATATGCATGTGCATTGTCTGAAAGAGTGCTTGAACCGCCAAGCACTAGTGTATGGAGGAATGATTCCGAGTATACATCGTCGTGCGATAGAAATGAGGATATCGTGAACTCCAGTAGCTCCGCGGTGACATTAGGGTCCGAAAAGGTCAGATAAGTGATTGGCAAAGGCTCTACGTTGGCCCATGACTGGTCGCCAAAGCTAAGCGTCGCTGCGGTAAGATCTGGAGAATAATACGACGTAGAGTTGAGTTGGAAAACTGTACTCGTTCTGACAAGAGCTGCAAGCGATAGGAACAGCGCGGCCTTCATGATGTGCGGCGCGCGGACTTCGTGGGGCAATGCTCATGAGGCAACCTGTCAGCTTTATACCAATGCATCTTCGGCTTGGTATCGTGTTTTCTGGAACGCAAAGTGCGTATGTCCGTTACATGTCTATCGCGTCCTGACGGCGGGTGCAGAAGTGGGAGAGATGGAGGTTAGCGCGTCGATGATAATGCAGGCAAGACACTTGGCATGACGTCACGCGTGAGGAACGAGTCAGAATAGGCATCGTAGAGATAACGGTCAAGCAACATCCGCTAATTCACTGACAAATTGCCCGCTTGTAATGATAACACTTGCAGAATACTAAGGGTCGTTGTCTAGCTCACTGCGAGTTGAGAACGAAGACTACTGGAGACGTGTCCACGGATGAACGATTGGCATAAAGGACCATCAGTTCGTAGTATCCTCTTAGCCTTTTGAGCGCTCCACGTCGGCTTAGGAAAAACATAAACACCCTAGAGTCTACATTAAGGTTAGGCTACCTACTTTGCATATTCTAATCTTGATGCAATCTGCAGACCTGGTCGGTTTGTTTCTTGCATGCAGTGACTCAACAGAAATAGTGGCCGTCGCGTCATAACCATCAGATCAAGGAATGGAAGGGATGTGTATGGGTTTCAGAACAACGGTGAGGCGCAGTCTCCTGAAGCATAGACCTGCACCGGAACACGAGAAGCGACGGGAGTAATTGCTGTCCATAATGGGAAGGTGAACAGTTTGGGGCCCTGGAGACAATGGTGGAGTTTTCGAGGCCAGATCCGTGAAGATCAGGAAGGGCAACGCAGGCTTAGTAATGCACATGCTCATCGAGAACGGACACAAGTATTTGTAATGCAGCTGCCTGAGATCTCCGCAGCCATATCGATGCTGCCTAGTAACGAAACGCCTACGCTGTGCTTCTAGCAATGAACTAATGACGTGCGAAGTGTCTTCCGAAGACGACTGGAACTGAAGAACAAAAGGAACGATCACAGAAGAGGACCCATTGCGTGGATCTATTGCGTGCCGCTGTAAGCAAAGAGCGACCAGCTGCCTGGCAAACCCCTAGCAGTTTCGCTAGAATGCTCTGGGTCTCTTTTGTGTGGCACGACTTGGAACCGGAGACGCACTTGGTCGTTTCCTTTGTACCAACGCGTCTTCTTCGAGCTCTTCTCCAGTCGTATGTTGCCCGTTGAACTCGCAACCGGGATCGTCCATGTCTGCCTGACAGCAGTCCCATTTTATTGACCCGCCCGGTGGCCTGTACCTCTTCCCAGAATGAGAAACGCAGGGCGCATTCACGTCCACTATCTGTTCGTGACACACTGTGCAGGTCTTTATCA
>Ga0265798_10003978_pt1 | contig 20726 bp, 17 predicted proteins | sample P3T30metagenome_FD_192430 | JGI IMG/M metagenome (GOLD analysis project Ga0265798, IMG submission 192430) | Plant litter microbial communities from East Loma Ridge, Irvine, California - P3 T30 | ecosystem: Environmental > Terrestrial > Plant litter > Unclassified | place: USA: California... | reverse complement strand
GTTCCGGAGGCACATACTTTATTAATGGTTGTGGCTGGTAGATCATGTAAGCCTGCATTTTTAGCAGCTTGTGTTGCGGGAGCTTGGCCCAGATTGGCTGATAATACATTTCCCATATATACTTCCTGAACATCTTCCGGTTTGATGCCGGCACGTTCAATTGCTCCCTTTATAGCAAAACCACCCAACTGGGTGGCGGAGAATTCTGCTAGGCTACCACCAAAAGCGCCAATTGGTGTTCTAACTGCAGATACGATAACAACTTCTTTCATCTTGTTCATATTTCATTTTCCTGATGATACGATCATGATCTTAAATGTTCATTTTTTGAAATAAAAGATCTTAATAGTTTCATACTCGTTTATATAATTTGGTTCTTACAAAGTTAACAAAATAAGCTTAGCGAGTCAACGAGCTAATCGTTGGAAAACCTTTTGCCTAAGGACTTGTTTTTAGGTTTTACTACTCATTATGGTTCAAAGATTACTACTCCTGTTTTCTTCTTTATTCCTCAGCCTAAACGCTATTGCGCAGTATTCAGATAGTACGCACTATTTCTTTGGTTATGCTTTTACCGGATCGATCAACAAAACGGATGATGGAACGGCACATTTGTTAAACAATGCGGTTAAACTAGGTATGAAGAAAAAGAGTGTCTCCATGAATTTCAATAATGCCTATGTTTTTGGTAAGCAAAATGGACAGCTAACCAATGATGACATATCCTCTGCCTTCGACATAAACCTTTACAAGACATTCCCGCACTTTAATTACTGGGGGCTAGCAAATTTTAATAAAAGCTTTTCACTTAAAATTAATCAACAGTGGCTCGCCGGTCTGGGTATAGCGTACAGTATTATTGACAAAGAGCATGCTTACCTGAACCTAAGCGATGGTATACTGGTTGATCATAGTGATCTTGTTCTGGAAGATGGCACTGCCGATAAATACGAAACGTTACGGAACTCATTCCGCTTCAACTACAACTTTGTAATCAAGGGGAAAATAGTATTTAACGGTTCCAACTTCATTCAGAATTCCCTGTCCAATAAGAATGACTTTAACATCAAAACCACCAATCGGCTCGGGTTGAAATTTAACAAGTGGCTAAATTTAAATGCGCAGGTAGACTACAATCGTGTGAATCGCAACAACCGGGAAAACTTGTTGCTCAGTTATGGGCTGAGCTTTGAAAGGTATTTCTAGTTGACCTGCTAAGTTTTCAGATGTCCAAACAACCCCAGAGTAGGGTTGTTATACTGGTGAACCTTAAATTGAAAAACTATGGATACTCCAGAAAATAAATTACCATTAGACGATAGCATGGGACAGGACTTCGATGAACAATCAAGTCAACAGGATGTTCACTCCAACGGTCTAAGCGATGAATTCGTTTTAAACCAGCTTAAGGAAGATGATGAAGATAACGACGGCATTCAGGTACCGGAATCTGAACTGTTAGAACAAGCTATGGATGCTGCAGAGCCTTCTTTCACCCTTGATCCAGACGCCGGCATTGCGCCAAAGCAGTCTGACGAAGAAACTAACCTTAAAAGTTAAGAAAGCCTGTAAGAGATTCCTGTACGTACCGTCATCAGCTTCAGTAAAGACCCAGATGAAACGCACATTGAACACACATATGGTCTGGGTTTGATGTGCGTTTCATCTGGGTTTGATGTGCGTTTCATCTGCGTTTGACCCAAAGCAGGATCTGAGACACCCAACCGGCATTTGCGCTTTGGAACAGAATAAAAAAATAGGGACAACTGATTAAACTCAATTGTCCCTATTTTTATATGGCAAGAAAAAGCTTTATTGAATGGCTTTCTCGTAAATGCGGTAACGTTTGTAAGGTGTACCTTTAATAGCGATGATCGCATTATTCACCAGGTCATTATGTTCCAATGTCCAGCCTGCCTCGGCATATTCCAGACCTTTCTTCCGATAGGATTTAATAATCGATCCATAGATACAAGCTTCAATACCCATTTTCCGATACCCATCAACCACGCCCAACAGCAAAATGCGGATACCCTTGATTTTCTTTTTGCCTAATAACAACTTAAAGATCCCGGTTGGAAGTAGCCGGCCTCTTTTAATCTTAATTAGAATTTCGTTTAAATCAGGGATAGCTGCTCCGAACCCGATCACCTTACCATGTTGCTCCGCAATGAAACAGAAGTCCGGGTCCAGGATCATCTTCAAGTCTTTTGCCTGGTAATCGTATTCCTCATCATTTAGCGGTACAAAGCCGAGATTTTTGTCCCATGCCTTATTGTAAACCTCACGTAATGCTTCTGCTTCCTGTTTGAACTTCTTCATGTTGATCTTGCGGATCACGATGTCGTTTCGCTGAAGGCGTTCTTCAAGTCTGTCCATCAGCTTAACCGAACGATCGTCATAGTTTTCGCCATTCCATTTCCAGGCAAGCAAATCTACCTTTTTTGCTAACTTCCAATTTTCCAGTAGTGTTACATAATAAGCTGCGTTATACGGCATCATGACAACCGGAGGGGAATCAAAGCCTTCGATTAGCAATCCGCATGACTCATTAGTAGAGAAATTTACGGGGCCCACGATGGTTGACAATCCTTTTTCCAGTAGCCAGCTTTTTGCTTGGTCCAACAGCAAATTCGCTGTCTCCTGATCATTTATACAGTCGAAGAAGCCAAAAAATCCATCATTGGTTCCGTTGAATTCGTTGTGTGCAGTATTATGTATAGCAGCAATGCGGCCCGTAACCTTATTTCCGTCAAATAAGAGGAAGCATTGTAGGGAAGAATGTTTGTGGAAAGGGTGGGTTGTTAACAGATCGCGTTGTGCGATAAACAATTCAGGTACATAGTGTTGATCATGCGCATATAGATCGTGAGGAAAATCTATAAATGCTTTTAACTCACTTTTAGATTTAACCGGTACTATTTTCTTCATCGGATTCTTTGTAATTTAGGGCTAAGTTAGTCTAATTATTTAATTTTAAAATCACCGCAGTAACATATGCCAGAGCTACCGGACTTGCAGGCTTTTAGCCAGAATCTTCAGCAACGCCTTGCTGGTAAGCAGGTTGTTGGCGTAGAATTAAATTCTAAGAAGTCGAATGTAACGGCTGCCGAATTGGAAAAAGTGTTAAAAGGTAAAATTGTCGAAGCTGTGTACCGGGAAGGTAAGCAGTTGCGGATTAAATTTTCAGAAAACGTCCTCTTAGGATTGCACCTGATGCTACATGGTGAACTACATCTCGTACAAGCGGATGAGCTGCTAAAGTTTAGCGTGTTCGAACTTAGCCTGGACCATAAAGAAAAGTTTGTCATGTCTGATTTTCAGAAACAAGCGCGCCCTACGTTAAATCCAGAACCCTCTAATGTACCTGACGCACTTTCAAATTTGCTTAATGTCAGCTACCTAAAGTCCCAGCTATCTGGTAAAAAAGCAATTATTAAGAACGTGCTTTTAGATCAGGATGTGATTCGCGGCATTGGTAATGCCTATGCGGATGAAATTCTCTGGCATGCCCGAATATCGCCCTATTCCGTAAGTGCTGCATTGCCGGATGCGGCGCTTAGAAAACTTGACAAATCTATAAAACACGTACTTGAACAAGCCATACAGAAAATACTTGCTGAACAACCCGACATTATTTCTGGTGAACTGCGCGACTTTATGGTTATTCATCAATCGAAGAATCCAGAAAGCCCAACAGGACACAAAATTGAAATTAAGAAAAACGGCGCTCGAAAAACCTACTTCACAGACGAGCAGGTTCTATATGAGCTATAGCTTTGGCATTTCCTACAAACGTACGAGCAAGGGTTTGTTCATCTTAGATATGTCACAAGCAATCCACTTAGTTTTAGCACTAAGCTTCTGAGATTCGGCGGCATCGTTTCAGGAAGGCGACATCACATTACCAATGCAATCATGGTGCATGTTGATGTCGCCCTTCATGCATATTGGACTTTAAGCTTTGTTCCGCTACGGTTTCTTTGAAGATGGCAAAATATAGTCTTATGGGATCTATGTAGGACTAATCCACGATTTCATGCATGTTTTCAGCATACACCTTTAATCTTGATTTCAGAATTTGTCTGGCCAGGTGTATTCTGGTCTTTACAGTACCGATAGGAATGTCGAGCATTTCAGCGATTTCCTGGTATTTGTATCCCTCGAAGTATTTTACAAAGGGAATATAGTATTCTGGTTGCAGTTTAGAGAGGATTTTGTTGATGTCGTCTGTTACAAACTTACTGTTACAAGTGTTTGATTCGGCATTGTTGGAGAGGTTTTGATTACTGATTTCTTCAGTTTGAACGATCACATTTTCTTTTCTTTTGATCCTTCTGTATTCATTAATGTAAGTGTTCTTTAAGATGGTAAATAACCAGCCGCGTAAATTAGTTCCTTGTTTAAAAAGTCCTGAATACCTGAAAGCTTTTAGCAGTGTATCTTGGACTAAATCGTTGGCATCATCAATATCCTGGGTGTATTTTAGGGCAAACGCCTGAAGCGCATTCTTGTGGTCACAGATCTGTACATTGATGTCTAAATTTTTCATAGGTTTTAATTTATAGGATGTGTCAGTTTCAGAACAATCTATGTACCAAAGTATTAATACCTGCGAATATGTTTTTAAATACGGTCTCAAACTAAGTATCAGCTTTACTGTTTATAAGTTAAACAAATAAGATCGACATGGAGAACGAAAATTTAAATAATCAGAACGCCGGTAGGCCAGATGATGAGTCTGTTAAATTGAACAACGACGCTGACTTTGAAAATCCAAGTGTAGATCCTGGTTTCGCGGAATCTGGTGATGCAAATGATGAGCAGATGGAAGGCAGAGATGATAAGCGAACTGGCAACATTGATTCAAATAAAAGCATCAAAGAAATGAGAGAAGAGTTTGATCAGGATCAGGATGCGTTAAATAATAAGTCCGGTGATGGTGCTTTTGACCCGACGAAAATATAAGGAGCGCTTATGCCAGCAAAAGTAGTCGAAGAATGTGCAAGGTTGTTAGCTGCGCAGGAGCTTAATATCGCTTTCGCGGAAAGTGCAACAGTAGGGCGTATGGCTGCAGAATTCGGGCTAACAGACAACGCAGGAAAAATCTTGAAAGGTGGGATTGTTTGTTACGACGCGGGTGTAAAGGAGGACTTGTTGAAGGTAGATGATGAGCTGGTGGAGCAGTTCAGTCCGGAATCTGCAGAGGTTACCCAGGCTGCGGCCAAAGGTTTGAAGGCAATTATGCCTGCATCTATTCATGTTGCCATAACTGGGCTAACTTGCCCGGGAGGCAGTGAATCTGCAGAGAAGCCCGTTGGTACGATGTTTATACATTGCATTTCCGATCAGTTTGAATTCGCAGACCGCACTGAATTTACTGGCGGTAAGGAAGTGATCATTATGAAATGTATTGAACATTTCGCCGAAAGGTTAATTCAAAAAATAAGCCCTGATCATTGATCAGGGCTTATTTTTTAAGTTCAGTTTAGAATTAAGCACAATTACAATTGCTGTGCAGCATCATAGTGGCTTTGAATAACAGCCAATGATTTCTCTGCAAATTGTTTTATCTTTTCTTCTTTGGTATTTGCACCAAATTTGAATAGTTGCACAGCCTTGTCGTGACTCTTAATCATCATGTCTTTATAGTGTTTGTCAAACTGTGCGCCTTTCATGCCTTTCATCATATCCAACTCTTCTCGCTGCTCCTTGCTAAAATCGCCTTTAAGTATAATCTGGCTTTCTGTTGCAAGGGCTTCAGCTTCTTTGTCCATCTGTGTATGATCCTTGATCATCATTTCTGCAAAAGCTTTGATTTTTGGACTTGTGCTTACCTGCAATGCCTGTTTAGCCATAGTAATCTCTAGTAAACCAGAGGCTTTGGCGCCGTCCATGAATATCTTGTCGTCATCAGACACTTTGGTGTGCTGAGATATGTTATTGTCTTTTGGGCGATTACCTCCGGGTTCTGGAGAACTGCTAAGCTCCTTAGAGCCTGAGCCAGCAGCATCGCTCTGGAATGTGGTATCTTCAGTCGTATTTTGGTTCACGGCACGCGACTCCGGACTCTGACAGGCCGGTAAAACAAAAATCAAGCTTGTTATAAAGCAATAGGCGATATTCTTTTTCATAGTTGTCATTTTTGTATAATAAACATTACAACACTGCATAAAGTTTGTGTTTTTTGAAGGCAGAAAGCTCGTTCCGGTAGGGCTAAATAAAATAATGCCGTAACTTAGGGAGACTATTTATGAAGATACTACATACGGCCGACTGGCATTTAGGCAAAAAACTGGAGCAGTGTGAACGTACCGAGGAACACCAGGATTTTTTGGATTGGTTGATCGAGAAGCTGCGGGGAGAATGCATTGATGTACTGATTATAGCAGGTGATGTTTTTGATACCGGTTCACCTTCTAATACTGCTCTTGAACAGTATTACCGTTTTCTGCGGATGGTTAAAGATACGTGTTGTAGAGAGGTGGTCATTATTGGTGGTAATCATGACTCAATAAGCACTCTAAACGCTCCAAAGGCACTTTTGAAATATTTTAATGTGCATATTATGGGCGGTGTACCCGAGGTATTTACCGAACAGATTATCCCAATACACGATCAGCAGGGAAAAATAGAACTTGTCGTTTGTGCCGTACCCTTTCTTCGTGACCGCGACATCCGGCTTTCCATATCTGGTGAGAGCAATGAGGAGCGTGAGCAGCGTATAAAAAAGGGTATTAGTGACCATTATCATCGTTTTGTGGAACACATCACTACTTATAAAGAAGCAAACGTTCCTGTAATTGCAACTGGACATTTGTTTGCTGCAGGCTCAACAACGTCAGAGAGTGAAAAGGAGATCCACGTAGGGAATCTTGGCCAGATACATGGTGATCATTTTCCTGCAGCGTTTAATTATATCGCACTAGGACACATTCACAGGCCGCAGGTCGTGAACCGAATGGAGCACATCCGTTATTCCGGCTCACCAATTCCGCTGAGCTTCTCCGAAAATGAAGATAAGAAGCAGGTGTTGATACTTGAATTTCAAGCCGGCAACCTGATAAAATTGGTTCCGCACGAGGTACCTTGCGGCCGTAAACTCATCCGGATTAAAGGTGATCTGGAAAGTGTAAAGCGAAAGTTGCTCGCGCTGGAAGATCCCGGCCTAAAGTATAAGCCTTGGGTAGAAGTTCAGGTGGAGACAGCAACAGCGATCTTAGATCTCGACCAGCAGCTTTCTCAAATCCAGGCAGCAAAACCTTTTATTGAACGCTTTTTTCCGCGGCAGAACCGAACCCGCCTGAACAAAACACTTGATTCAATTCAGGAGGAACTTGCATTGAAGGATCTGACACCTAAAGCAGTATTCTTGAAACGATGCGAGTCGAAAGTTGATGAAGAAGAATTTCCTGAACTCATGAAAACGTTTGAGGAAGCACTGGAATTAATGGGGCAGAAGGTAGAATGAAAATATTAAGCGTAAAATTCAAGAACCTCAATTCGTTGCGGGGGGAGCACAAAATAGATTTTAGTAAAGCACCATTTTCGGAAACTGGGTTATTCGCAATCACCGGCCCAACGGGTGCAGGCAAAACGACAATTCTCGATGCAATTACCGTAGCATTGTACGGAAAGGTGCACCGTCATAATAGGGACGTCGATGAAATCATGTCCCGGCATACAGGTGAATGTTATGCTGAACTGGAGTTTGAAGCCAGAAATCAGGTTTATCGCGCAAAATGGTCCTTACATAGAGCTGGTGGCAAAGCAGATGGGAAACTGCAAGCTGAAAAGATGGAGCTTTCCGAACTTCGGGATGGGGAATACGTCATGATTGGTGAGCATCGCGTTACACAGATCCGCCAGCAAATCGAAAGCATTTGCGGGCTGGATTATCCTCAGTTCCTACGTTCGGTAATTCTATGTCAAGGTGATTTCACCCAGTTTTTGAAGTCGAGCGACAGAGACCGAAGTTTTTTATTGGAAAATATCACCGGAACAGAGATCTATTCTCAAATATCTGTTTTCGTCTATGATAAGCTAAAGGAAGAAAGGGACAAACTGTCTGTGCTGGAAAGTCAGCTTGGAAGCGTTAAGCTGCTTAGTGCAGGTGAAAAGATAGCCTACGAGCAACAATATGCAGAATTGATTGCGCAGGAAAGGAAACTTAGAGGGGAACAACATGCGACATCAATAAACATCGCCTGGATAGAGAATATTCAAAAGCTTGAGCTTAGAAAAACAAGCCTGACAGCGGAGTTACAGCTGTTGCGTAGTAAACTTGAAGCCCGGCAGGTAGATTTCGAAAAATTAAGATGGCACCATGCGGCTTACCGGTTTAAGCCCCAGTACGACAATATCATCGAGCTCATTACCGATGAGCAGAATACTGCTGTTAGCCTGCGGCACATGAAGGCGGGCCAACCAGCATTAGCGGAAAAATTGAACAGTGCAATTGCCTCCTTGAAGCTCGCCTTGGAGCAGCATAATGCTGCAGAACGGCTATTGGAACAGCAGAGTCCAATCATTGACGAAGCAATCAAAAAAGACGAGGGGCTTAAAGGTGTCGCTCTTGCGTTAGCTGCTGTCGAAGCCGAGCATAAAGCCTTACAGCCAGAGATAACCGCCACTAAGACTAAAAAAGAAGATTACGAATCCAGGATCAAACGTTATACGGTCGAACTTCAGCAGTTCCAGGAATATCAGCTCGCAAACATAATGGATGCCAGTTTAGATAAGCAGCTGTTGGTATTTGAACAGCAGTTGCAGCGTCTAAATGAGGTCTTAACAGCTTTGGCTGTTGCAGAACGTGACCGGTTAAAAACCTTGAATCTTATTAAAGACGGCCAGCATGGAATGGAAAAGCATGCGCTACAACTAAAAGCTGCCGAAACGCGCTATGCAGATGTGGCTCGCGAGATCGCTGCTGTAGAAGAACAGTTGCTTAATGGCTTAGGAGGTAAGCAGCTTGAAAAATTGGAGGCCGAAGTGGAAGGTTTACCGGTGCTGATCAGTAACTATCAACAGCAATGGGAGACCGTAACCGCATTGGTAACCTTCCGTAAGGAATATGCCGCCATACAAGCTTCGATTAAAGCAGCAGCCCTGAAGCAAGGTTTGGAAGAAGAGCAATTCGCGAGGTTGGAGGTAGACTATGAGGCTTCAAGGAAGCTCCTTGAAGTACAGCAAAAGCTTGTAGAAGCAGAGGAACGCTTCCAAAAGTATGAGGCAGATCGCGTGCATTTAAAAGATGGCGAGCCTTGTGCACTCTGCGGCGCCTTGCATCATCCATTCGCGTCGGCTGAACACGAGCATCAATTGTCGGAAGCCAGACAACAGCTTGAAGAGCAGCGAAAAGTTGTAGATGCACTGGATAAAAAGCTGCTGGCATCCAGAATGGAAGTGCAAAAACTGAAACTTACCGTCGAGAGTGCTGAAAAAGCCCTTCAAGAGAAATTAAATGCGGGCAAGAATTTAAGGGTAAAGTTCGAGTCCATTAACAACGAACTACCAGATGCGGTGAGTGACAAAGATCCGCTTGTTATTGAACAACTCCGCGATGAGGCAAAGGCGAGATGGGAAACGTTGAGGAGCAGCTTACAAACTGCGAAGCTACGGAAGGAGGCGCTCACCAAATTGCAGAAACAACAAGATGAAGTAAAGATTTCATCCATTAATCTTGAAAGTGATGTCGCGCTGATTAAAGAAAATATCAAGAATAATGAGGAACAGCTGGGGCGAATTCTGCTGGTGACCAAACAACTTGAGGAACGGAAGGGAGAGGCGGTTTTTAGCATAAAGGCGGTGCTTGATCCACTTCAGATTACCTTTGACCAAAACACACTGGAAGAAATTCACAGTACCATGAAATTGCGTTCGGAGCGGTATCAGGAATCTGAGAGAAAGTTAAGGACCCTTACCGAGGAAACCACCAGGCTCGGAAAAGAACTTGATCCGCTTGCTTTTAATCTGCAAGAGCAATTCAAACTTGCGGAGCGGATGCAAATTCAAATTTCACAGCTAACAAAGCAGCTGTCGGATTTGAGCGCGGAACGTGCTTTCCTTTTTGGAGATAAAGATCCAATCGAAGAACGTAATCGTCTGAACCGAAATATTCGGAATCTTAGTCTTGAAAAGGACAAGGCGCTGGCCTTGCAGCAGGAAATTCAAAAAGAACAGTCCGAAGCTGGAATGTCTATCCGCCAGCTTCAGGAAAACCAGGGTATATTGCTTGCGAAGTTAGAAAGGTTAAAGGAGGAACTAACCGCTCAGCTCCAGAGAGAAGGTATTGCTGGTATAGATTCCATTGCGGGACTTCTGCTTCCAGAAGAGCTTGCCGCGGAGCTCACAGATATAAAGCGTCAGCTTGAAGAAAGTATCAGCACCAATCAGGAGTTGATCAAACGTACAGAATTGGAACTGGATGCAGAGTTGAAGAAGTCGCTTACCAGTTCTGCGCTTGAAAACTTACAGGCTCAGCTGAACACACTGAGTGATGCGTTATCTAGCTTAAACCAAGAGATTGGACGCATAAAAGGCATTTTTGCTGCCGATGAAGCAACGATCCGTCAACATGAGGCGATTACCGGACAGATCTATTTGCAGCAACAGGAATTTAGCCGTTGGAACAAACTGTGTAATCTGATTGGTTCTGCCGATGGAAACAGTTTCAGGATGTTCGCTCAAGGCCTGACGCTGGCCAGATTAACGGAGTTGGCGAATAAACATCTTGTGCAGCTAACGGACCGCTACAGCATTCTGAAAAGTAAGGACAAAGATCTGGGCCTGGAGATTGAAGATCATTATCAGGCAGATGCTACAAGACCGATGGCTACACTCTCTGGTGGAGAAAGTTTTCTGGTGAGCCTTGCGCTTGCCCTTGGGCTTTCGGATCTGGCGAGCCACAAAGTCCAGATCAACACCTTGTTTATTGATGAGGGTTTCGGAACTTTGGATGCCGACACGCTGGATGTCGCAATCTCTGCGTTGGAAAATCTACAGGCTAAAGGGAAAACGGTGGGTATTATATCACACGTGGAAGCTTTGAAAGAACGCATTGGGACCCAGGTTCAGGTTGAGAAACAACCTGGAGGGTCAAGTAAGATCAAGATTCAACATTATGGTGCGGTTATGATTTAGCCTGGCATCTTATCAATCATTTAAAAAAAGACATGAAAGTTAAACGTTCTATTTTGGCTTTGCTGTTTGTTCCCCTGTTAACATCAGCTCAACAAACAAGTAGCCCAAAGAATGAGATCTATATAGATAAAAAAGGGATCCTGCGTTTGCAGGCCGATAATCGTGAAGCCAGCTACTTTGGCGTAAACTATACGCTGCCGTTCGCATATGGGTACCGCTCACATAAAAAGCTCAATATTGACCTCGAAAAGGCAATTGACAATGATGTTTATCATCTTGCTCGGCTGGGCATCAACGCCTTTCGCGTACACGTTTGGGACACCGAAATTAGTGATTCGCTTGGTAACCTCAAGAATAATGAGCATCTGCGTTTATTCGACTATCTGATCGCGAAACTTCAGGAACGGAACATCAGAACTTTGATTACGCCGATAGCATTTTGGGGTAACGGCTACCCGGATCAGGATGAGAAAACAGGAAGCTTTGTCGAGGTATATGGTAAAGGGGCTGCAGTTGTAAATGAGCAAGCTATTGTAGCACAGGAACGATACCTGGACCAGTTCTTCAGACATGTAAATCCATACACAAGGAAGTCTTACGGCGAAGATCCTTATATTATTGCTGCCGAGATCAATAATGAGCCTAAACATAGTGGCCCCAAATCCCGGGCTACGGAATATGTAAACCGGATGGTGAAAGCGGTACGGCAAACCGGATGGAGCAAACCTATCTTCTATAACATCAGTGAATCGCCAACGTATGCAGATGCTGTGGCAGCTTCGAATGCTGATGGATTTAGCTTTCAATGGTATCCCACCGGGCTTGTAGCCGGACATGAACAACAGGGCAATCTGTTGCCACATGTAGATCGATACCATATCCCTTTTGATACCATTCCGGCGTTTAAGAACAAACCTAGAATGATTTATGAATTTGAGTCTGCAGATGTATTAAAGCCATACATGTATCCTGCAATGGCCAGAAGCTTTAAAACAGCCGGCATGCAGTGGGCTACACAGTTTGCCTATGATCCGATGGGCACAGCTTACGCGAATACCGAATATCAAACGCATTATTTGAACCTTGCTTATACACCTTCAAAAGCCATCAGTTTATTGATTGCTTCAAGAATTTTTCATCAAATGTCAGCCTATCAGGATTATGGCAGCTTTCCCACAAATAGCAGCTTCGCTGGGTTCAAATTAGACCCACAAGCGGCAGCAGCGGAGATGAACACGGAAAAGGAGTACTATTATACCAACGGCAGCGCTTTTAAGCCATCGAATGTTAATTCATTACAACATATTGCCGGGGTAGGTTCTTCAGCGGTGCTGAAGTATGAGGGGAACGGTGCTTACTTTTTGGATAAAATAGAAGACGGCGTCTGGCGCCTTGAGGTGATGCCGGATGTGAAAACTTTGGCAGATCCTTTCGGTAAGAATGAATTGGATAAGCCTGTTACGACAACCGTTTGGAATAAGCAGAATATGGTAATTAGCTTGCGGGATCTTGGTGCCAATTTCAAAGTTACACCCCTTAATGAAGGTAATAACTACAATGTGCAGGGTAAGGATGGCAAGTTTGTCATTACCCCGGGTACGTATTTGTTGCAACGAAAAGGATATTCATATACGCTTGCGCGTAAATCAAAACTTGGGGTGTTAGGTTTAGGGGAGTTTGTTGCACCAGGTAAGACTTACAGCCGAGCAGAGGCAGCGCAAGCTAAACAGGATGCGGAGGTAAACCTCGAAGAGGGGGTAAGGCTTGCCTTGTTCGATGGGACCGACAAACACGGTAATGTAACTGTGTATTCACCTGAATGGGAAACTGACCCCTATGCTTTTATATGGTCGGATGAGGAAGGTGGATCACTGAACCTCACTCATAAAACTTCAGGCAAAGGTCAGACTGCCGGGGTTCAGGTGTATGTAAAACCTCAGTTGGATCATGTCGGCGCTAAAATATTGGATTACAAGCGAATTGCTATAGAAATCAAAGGTCAGAAGCAAACTCTAGCTAGGGTTGTCTTAGTTGATCAGAATGCAAATGCCGTTTCAGCCCCCATTTACGTTGGAACCGATGGAAACGCGCTTCGCATTCCTCTGAACAGCTTAGTTCCAGGTAACTTTATGTTACTTCCAAGGCCATACCCTGGTTTTCAGCCACTCTACTTTGAAACTAAACAGCAGAAATTTGATATTCAAAAACTTGAAAAGATTCAACTGCTCTTGGAAGGCGATGACCAGAATAATGAAGTTCGCATAAGTCGAATTGAACTGCTTAAGTAGTTTTTCTAAGACTCCAGAGATAACCGTTCTTTGATCTGTACCGTTCCAGGCGGTCCAGTTCAAAGAGCTGGTTTAAAAACGTTTCAGCTTCCGCTTTATTCTTGTGGGTGAGTACAGCATATTCCTTTGTCGTCATAGTAGGATAGCTGCTAAACAGATTTAAATAATTCGTGTTAATAGGCTTTTTTACTGCTGCAGGATTCCATTTCTGAATGGCTTGTTCAAATTCTTCATAGGGCTTTACACCGTAAAGCAAGTAAGATTGCTGGTTGGAATCGCTGAACAGGATGGATGGAAAGCCTTTTATGCCGAAGCTTTTTGCCAGCTTAACATCATTCTCGAAGTCGGTTACAGCCGGACCTTGCATATCAATCTCTAACTGCACAGGATTTAACCCCGTCTGCAACGCGGCCGTTTTTAGGTGTTCAATACGAGTCGTGTTTTTCTTTTCAAGGAACACCATTTCCTTGATTCTCCGGTAAAATGCTGTAGCTTTCCTGGGATTTTGTTGCTGTGCAGCTTTAAAGGCTATTGCTGCAGGGAAAGAGGAGTGTAGGGGATCTTCCAACCAAACGTCCCCGTCTATGGGCACGTCATAGTGTTGACTGGCATGCTCCCAATGAGCAGCAACGTCTTCTGGTTTCTTCACATCCTTACCTTTATAGGAGGACCAGTTGGCTAACAAACCACCCATCCGGTATTCCAGATCAAAATAGTCACCATACTCAAGTTTCAACTTTCTCAGATGAGGTTCAATCCCCCAACATGAAGAACATATTGGATCAGTAAAGTATAAAATACTTATTTTCTGCTCGGGAATTGAGATAGCGTTTGCTGATGACGAATGTTTTTGTTCTGGAAGGTTACACGTTCCAGCCTCTATGTCGCAGAAGAAGTTAGTTTCTTCACTCATGTCCTTTATTTTGGTTATATATTTTTCAGCAATCGTCTACTACGTTAAAAATTAAATAAATGGTTGGATTTCATGTGTGTGAATCGAGCTCAAGATAATGAATTAAATAAATACTTATCCGCAATTTAACGTTTTTCAGATCAGACCTTTGATTCCCAGGTTTTCTCCAAAGTCTGCAGGAATACTTCCGGTGCTTGGGCACCTGAAACGGCATATTTATCATCGAACACAAAGAAAGGAACACCCCTGATGCCAATTCGCTGGGCCTCCAACTGGTCTATCCTAACTTCTGCTTCAAAATCATCAGATTCGAATAGTGCTTTAACATCATCTTCTGCAAGGCCTATATTCATTCCTGTATCTAGGAGTACGGCTTCATCGTCAATATTCTTCCCTGCTGTAAAGTGAATTTTAAATAGTTCTTCTTCAATATCGTTCCCTAGATTCTTAGTTTTCGCAAGCTGTATTAGTCGATGTGCTTTAAAGGAATTTGCAACAACAGATTGTTCAAGCTTGAAGTCAAGCCCAACTTCCGCGGCAATCGCAGTTACATTGTCAAACATCTCAACAGCCTGAACCTGCGGTATCCCTTTGGCTTTTGAGAAGTAGTCATAGATGTTGGTGTCTTCGACGGTTTGGAGGTTCGGATCTAACTCAAAGCTCTTCCAGGTGATTGTCACGTCATCTTTGTGCGTAAACTCAGCAAGTGCAGCCTCAAATTTTCGTTTCCCAATGTAGCAGAATGGGCATCTTACGTCCGACCAGATTTTAACTTCCATATTTGTGTTTTTGTTTCAAATGTAGGTTTGTTCTACAGTAGGTGTGTTTAAAGATTGCAATAATCTAAGAATTGTCTAATCCTCGGCTACAATTCTGTTCCAGTCGGGATGTCTTTGTAGATAAGCCCGCACGTACGAACAAGCGGGTACAACCTTTAGGTTCTTAGCTTCCAGGTAGACGAAAGATTTTTCCACTAAATCGGATGCGATGCCTTGGCCAGATTGTTCTTCGGGAACCTCTGTATGCATTAAATAAACTTTATCTCCTTCTAGCTCGTAACCAATGAAGGAACGTTGTCCTTCCACCCACAACTCCAACGCATGTTGCGTCTTGTTGTCTTTCAATTCAATATCTTTATATTTCATAAATGATCGTACATAAGACTTCCAATTCCCGCTATTAACAACTTCCAGACTGGATTGTGTTAAATTGTAGATTGTTCAAGCCGATATTAGTATAGGCCTTCACCGCATTTTAAACTGAAACATCTGCAGTAATGGTTATGACTTGGCTAATCCCAAACCCAGTGCAGCGCCTGTAATTACAATAACTTTTCCTTCTAGTCTCTTCATGATTGATGTTTTTAGTTTTTGCATAGCTTTCCGAAGGTAAAATGCAGTCCAGAGGTCTTTTTTTCTAAGTTACATTTATTTGGAAACAATCGTGTTCCAAAGCTGTTCAGCAATAGATTTCAGCTTATGTTATGGCAAGCAAAAAACAACGTATACTATTCTTCCCTTTTAATCTGCTTTCACATTACCTGAGGTGCCTGGTACTGGCAGATTCCTACGATAAGGCAAAGTACGAGATTCGTTTTCTGAGCTCAGATAAATATAATGGCTTTGTTGAGGCGCAGGGATATGAGGTATTTTCATGTGCAACTTTTGATGCTGATTTCGTCATGAAGTGCACAACGGATTTCAGTTTTGAATGGCTGAATGAAAAGGATCTGGAACGTGTGTTGATCGGTCAGGTGAAATGCATTAATGCGCTGATGGCGGATATTGTTATCGGTGATGTTGCACCTACGCTGAGGATGGCTGCAGAACTTTCAGGAGTAAGGCATATCAACCTGGTAAATGGTTACATGACTCGGTATTATGCCTCCACACGAAAAATTCCCAAGAAACACAAAGCTTATGAGCTGATGCAACAACTACCAACGCGTTTTGCAGAAATGCTGACGACGGTTGGGGAGCGGCTTGCTTTTAGGAAAATTCAGGCGCCATTTAATAGTCTTAGAAAGAAGTACAATCTTCCAGCTGTGAAAGACTACTTGCAAGAACTTGAAGGTAACGAAAATCTAATTTGTGATATGCCAGAGCTCTTCCCACAGAAGTTCCTTCCGCCAGCTTACCGCTTTATCGGACCGCTGGTTTATCATTATCCTGAAGATCAGGGAGAATGGCAAAAGCAGGTAATTTCGGATAAGCCAGTAATTTGCGTCTGTATGGGAAGCACGGGAGATTGGGAACAACTCCGCTTTTTAAACGATCCCTATTATGGCAGGTACACCATTGTTGCTGCGGGAGACAAAATGCGTGTACTTTCAGCAGATCACATCATCAAACGTGATTTTATCAATTTGAATCAGGTACTCGAAAAATCAAGCCTGATGATCTGTCATGGCGGGAATGGAACCATATATACTGGCATTTTAAGCCGGGTGTTTATGCTTTGTCTGGCGAGTCACTTTGAACAGGAGTACAATATAGAAGCGCTTGAACGGAATGGCTATGGTAAGTCAGCTGCCGGGTTTACTGAAGTAGACTGGAAAGAAAATATCAGCTTCCATTGCAATAAATACAAATTAAAACAGCCCGCTTGACTTAGACCAACTTCGTTAAACCCATCTTAAGCAATCCAATGCTCGTGGCATAAATGGGATCATTAAGTTTCTTAGCAAGTTCCTGCTGGGAAGCATTTGTTTTCAGATGTAGTGTAGGTGTTCCTGCATGACATTTAAGTCCTGTAATCTGCTCACCTAGCTTTCTGATGTTTTGCAGGCGGGAGTCTCCGCCGGTAAAGACAATACCACAAGTCAGACAACGGCCTTTCAACGCTTCTTCTATCTTATCATATGCGAGCCCAATAAGTTCCTCCATTCTGGATTGAATAATCATTGCAAGATCTACCTTAGAGATAAAGCGATCCTTGGTGCCATTTAAGATCTTATATTGAATAATTTCGTTGGGATCAGTGTCCGCCGGTAATACGGAACCATAGGTTTTCTTCAGCAATTCCGCTTGTTTATTGCTCAGGCCAGTAAACTGTTTGATATCTGCATTTATAGAATTACCACCAAGCAGGATGGTGTCCGCATATCGCATAATGCCATTTTTATACACCACAATACTTGTCACGGCTGCACCGATATCAATCACTGCGATGCCTTCTTCTTTTTCATCCTCGCAGACTACCGCTTCGGCAGATGCAATCGCTGTAGGATAGATGGCTTTAATGCCGGTACCAGCCTGACTCACACACTTATGTAAGTTGTTCAGGCCGTTAACCTCCCCAGTTATTACATGGAAATCAGACTCAAATCGCTGTCCTGACATCCCAATCGGATCACGAATATCTGGTTCGTCATCTATGATAAAATGTTGTGGTTCCAGATAGACGATTTGTTCGCCAGCAGGATAGGGGTTTCCATCCATCTCGTTTTTAAGGCGGATGATATCTTCCGAACGGATATCCCTAATCATGTCTTCTCGGATGATTACACCACGTTGATCAAGATTATTGCACATACCGGAGTAGTTGGCAATGACCTGATTGATTTTTAGATTTGTTGTACTACTTGCCGCTTGCAGCGCTTCTTTGATTGCAGTGGTTGTCTTGGTAAGGTTTGAAATTGAGCCTCTAGTTAGGCCTTCAGACACAGCTTCACCAATCCCAAGCACCTCTATTTGACGATCAGAATCCAGTCGCCCGATCACAGCAACAATCTTACTTGAACCCACATCTAGACCTACAGCTATGCCGTCAGGATTATCTTTTAAAATAACCGGTACCGTTGTTCGTGCTGCAGCCGCAGAGGTGGTTTGCAAACCAGGCTCAAGTGATGTTTCCTGATCTTCCGTCCATAAAGACTTAAACTGTGGAAACTGGCCGGAACTTAAACGTTCGAATATTCCGAGCAGGCCTTTTTTCTTCATATAGGGTGAAGTATAAATAAACTTCTTAATACAAACGAATATTTTTGGAAAAATGTTTTTCAAGAAATGCTTTGAAGCTCATTTAAAGCCACTTTACTCTGAAAAGCTGCTGAATTATGGGAATTGACCCTGCAGTAAAAAAATGTTTGAGCGGAAGAGACTATTTCATAAAAACAAAAACACAGAACTCTCCGGATGTTTTCCCAATACCAATCCGTTGAAATCTGTGTTCGCACCTGCTTAATGCTCAAAATAACCGTAAACAGCTGCAGCATATCGTATAAAACAAGACGCACAATATTAGGACTGCTGGTGTTGAATATGTACACATCCGTGATACATAATGCTTTGAAGTAAACTGCAATTTATGCTATGCCGTCAGGTTGGGACAGGTACATTAACAACTGTTCTGCTTCTGCAATCTGCTGATCCATATTGCCTCTGAGTTCTTCTTTACCTGACTTCAGCTTTGGAAGTAAGTTTTTATAATAGTTAATACCTTGCTGCATCTGCTCAGAAAACTTCTTCCAGTACTTTATTTTTTTATCGTTGACGACTTCGAGTTGGGTTTCCATGTCTTTCCTCAGGTAGTCCAGGTACAAGCGCAGTTCATTAACAAATAGATTTGGACGATTGACTTGCTTAAGCAGGTCAATTCTGCCATAAATATGATCGATCATTTCTATCAAGCTGTATCTACCGGAAAAATAGACGAGGTTTGGACCTGGACAGATACTAACCGCATCACTTTCCTTAGGGCGTAAAAGTTCATTTTTTAAATACGCGGAAGCGCAAAGCCCTTCACATAGACATACCTTTTCTGTTATGGCAGTAAATTGCGCCTGGTAGGCTGTCTCGGAGAGGCCCATGCCTTTTATTTGTTCAATTTTCAGGTTCTGATACTCCCTTGATGCCGTACAGATTGGCTTTTCAGTGAACTCCGTATTCGTACATAAGTATTTCTTTTTGCAGGGACTTCCAGGGCGTCCTTTATCAATGCGTTCGAGTCTGAGTTGCTCCGCAGTACTGTGTCGAAAATTGTTAAACAACACACCCAAAGGGGAAGCATTACTGATGTAAAAGTCTTTCTCTTCCGCACTAATCAAGGCATCTAAAGTTTTGCTGTCCACGTTTGTCGCTTCTGGAACCAGTAGAAATGGACTTCCCCAACCAGCAGCATCAAGTTCATAATGATCAATTAAAAAACGGTGTTCCTCAGCTGTGCCAATGCCTCCCTGGTAGGTAACTGTCTGTTTAGGCTTTTCCTGAGCCGCCAGGCCTTTTCCAGCTACTGCGGCGAGGTAGATCTTCAGAATATCGTCATACAGTGTCGATCGATTTTCCTTAAACTCTTCCAGAATTGGTCCCATCAGTAGACCATCTGTAGCAAAGGCATGGCCCCCACAGTTCAAACCCGATTCTATACGGAACTCACTTACCCAAAGGCCTTTTTTCGCCAGCATTTTCGCCTGGATTATGGCAGAGCGATAATCACTGACCTTAAGAATAATTTTTTTTGAAGGTGTACCATCAATGGGATAGAAACTCTGACATTTTTCCATGTAAGCATATAACCTCGGATTTAAACCTGCAGAGATGATGACGGAAGAGTTGAGTTTACTTTCCTCAAAGCCTCGCATTGCAGCCAATGCATCTGTGAAGTCATCACCCGCATATTCGTCATCAGCAGTATAGTTTGCCTTGTCGACCTTCGACATGATGTTCACGTCAATGCTTCCGGCTTTTACTTCATTTTTTAGTACCTCTCCAATGACGGACTTAATTTCACCAGCTGGTAGCGCAATAAAATCTTCGTATTTGCACCTAAGGTTGGAATCGGAGGGTAAGATCTCAAAGTACTTACACAAATCACCTCCTGGCGTAAAGCCTTCGGATTTCATGGCTTCAGTCTGCTTGGTTACCAAGAAGTTCAGTAGGTTTAAATAGGCTGTTATCCTCTTTGCCCGGCTATCTGCATCCTTTAATCCAATTGGCTCATATGTTAGTCCGTTGATTGTGCAATGATGTTTTCGCATGCGTTCAACGAGTTCATCATCAACAATTGAAACAACAGAAGAAATACCATAACGGGCAACTTTCAGCGGGGTATCGATGGAATACCCCAGACCTAGAACGGGTATATGAAATGTGTGACTCATGAATGAATTAATAGATTGTGGCAAAGAAGCGGACATTTTGAATTAAAAAAGATGATCCAAATCACGTTTATGGCATGATCGTGATCAAGTTTCATGGCAATACAAAAATTATATATTTGTAAACACGGATGGAAAAAGCAACATTACTAAAAGCCATTATTGAATCTGCAATAGATGGTATCATCACCATTGATAATCGTGGTTTGGTCGAAAGCCTGAATCCGGCAGCTTTGAAGTTGTTCGGCTACGATGAAGCTGAAGTAGTCGGCAAAAACATCAGTGT